>CAAGKR010474123.1_pt1 | contig 16118 bp, 15 predicted proteins | sample 2556971 | NCBI WGS metagenome assembly CAAGKR01 (sample SAMEA5207829, study PRJEB30636) | soil metagenome | biome: forest; feature: boreal; material: soil | place: USA | collected 2011-09 | depth 1 m | reverse complement strand
GGGAGGGATCGGCGTCGACCGCCCCAGCCGTTTGAAATCACAATCTGTGATTTCAAGTATGCCCCCTCCTCGGCCGTCAACCGGAAAGGGTTACTCTTTTCCGGGGAGGAATTGATCCAGGACCGGCACCAGGTCCCGGGTAAACGTCCGCAACCGCATCTCGGCGTCGGGGAGTTGCTCGGTTTCATACATCGGCGTGATCAGCCGGACCAGGGCGCCGTCGGTGCGCCGGCGCGTCAGCGCGTCCCAGAAGGCGTACGCCTTCAACTGGAGAGGAAAACGGGGACAAGGTCACGCCCGCAGCATCCCACTTCACATAATACATCCCTGCCCACGCATTCCCGGCGAGGAGCAGGATGGAGAAGAAACGGGTCTTTATTCAATGGTCAATCCGGTGGGATTTGTCGGCTTCTTCGGAACGCCAACCGAACCTTGAAACTCGTAGGCACCAATATCCGGCAACCCCTTGATGGAGTTACCCGAATAATCCGACATCATCCCTACTATCGCCACCCCACCATTGATGGCTGGAGAGGAGGATTGCAGGCGGTAGTCGGAAGAAGATACGAACAATGGATTTGTACCGTCTAATAAATTGTGATCTTGGGTAGGATCAGAGCAACCGTTACACAGGTAGTTATCAAGCCTACTTCCAAAAACTATATTGTTCCGTACAGTTGCCGTACTTGAGCCTACCCCCAAAGTTATGCCATTCCTTGTTGAGTTTATGATGGTGTTGTTATACACGCCCGTACCAGACGAAGATTCGTCAACGGTTATTCCGTAGTTGTTAGACTCCACAATGTTGTAATAGGCCATGTTGCCGACGCCACTATCCAGAACAATCCCACCACCACGGCTACCGGCGCCATTGTTGTGAATGTAATTATAACGGACTATGTTGTTGGAGGTAACTGAGTCGGCGCTATAGACTTGTACCCCCCAACCGAAGCTTCCGCTTACCTCGTTATGCTCAAATACATTATTTGTTCCTGCTAGATAAATATTGTGAGAATATGGATCTGTACCATTGTTTTCGAATACATTATTTCGAAACGTGTTGCCTGTGCTATCTTTGCGAACAAGGATTCCAGAGGAGGCGTATGTTTGGTCGTAATATGATGTATGATTACGAATAGTACAATTAACTACTATGCAATAAGACGATCCGGTATCAAACTTGATGCCATCATACAGAACGGAAGTGCCATCAAAGGTTATTCCATCGAATGCAATATACTTCTTGGTTACGTGTGCCACCCATCCTGCCTTCGGCAAATAGGCCGACACGGTATGATCTGTTGGTTTATCGCCAACATATAGTCTGGTTCCACTCCATCCCCACTCTCCAGTCGCCGGGGACGTAGGTGTTGATTTATTTTGAGTTAACAAACTCCCATCAAAAGTAACCCTGCCTGTAACTCCTGGGTATGCGACCGAATAAACCCCAGCCCTATTGTTCGTCCAGCCGGTCAATTTCGAAGATATAAAATCAAGACCATATAATATTGGTGCATCTCCGTTGCCATATGCTCCGAACGTGATCGGCATACCTGCGTTTCCTGAACTTGGCGGGGTCAATTGTTCACGCCAGATTTCGCCACGTTTCAATAGAATGGAGTCGCCCGAGTAGAAGGTAGAATTGTTCACCTTATCTATCGTCTTCCAAGCATTGTCGGTAGACTGACCGTTCTTTAGGTCACTCCCGCCCGTCTGATCGACGTAGTATGTCACCGCCCACGCATTCCCAGCGAGCAGGAGGAAGGCGATAAAAAAGGAGAATTTACGCATGGTGTCTCCGTAATTGTTCAATGAATTGTCACCCCTCCATAGACGGACACGCTGCCGGAGAGGGTTGGGATTGATGCCCGTCAGGGGAGAAGGCTCGCCACCGGGTTCAACCTACGTAGTAACCGTACCAAGTGTATGTAACATTGCCATTAAGCGTCAATAAACATTATGTTGCCGTGCTCTCCTCAAAGGCTATCATAATTATTTCCTGATAGATGGCAGAAGATCATGGGCAGGACGAATGATTGTAGAGTTCCCGGGGTTCCTTGGGTAAATCTATAAGAAGCACCCTGTACAGTTCACTTCCTGGAAAAAAAACCACCCAAGCCGTTAAAAAAATCAATAAAAGATCCAGCCACATGGTTTGATTTTGAATATACCAGAGCTCCAACTCACCTTTATACGGTGCAATATCCTCATCGTAGCATTGTTTGCTTTCCTTAGCACTTCTCGCCATGATGGATTCTTCATCGCGAAATACCACCGAACCTATACCAGTCAACCCAGGCTTTACTTTTATGATTTTTTGCCTTACGTGGTCTGGAAAGACATCAAAATGCGCCTGTGCCTGAGGTCTGGGACCTACGACACTCATATCGCCTATCAGAATATTAAATAACTGCGGCAACTCATTTATCTTCGTCTTTCTAAGGAACTTTCCTACAGGTAATATTCTTTCGTCGTCCTTCTTCGTCAACACACCGTCGGCCATATTTGGGCTGTCTTTAAGCATTGTCGCAAACTTAATCAGTCCAAAGACCTTGCCATTTAGACCCACGCGAGATTGCAAAAAGAAGATCTCGCCTTCGCCCGTGAATTTGAGAATGACCATGATAACAGCAAACAACGGCAATAAAACGATCAATGCTAGGCACGACAAGGCAATATCCAGCAAGCGTTTCATATCACATCTTCTCATCCAAATATTTCCCGGTTTCCTTGTGGGCAAATTCCGGCAGAGTCTCATTGAATAATTTCACAAGATCTCCTTTAGTCCACTGACGTCGTTGTTTTAGGTCTTTGATTCTCCTTTCAAATATCTCAATTTTGAGTCCATCCTGCAACGCATCATTCTTGATGATGCCAATACTATTGTATTGTCCCATATCGAGCAATTCATTCTCAGTAAAAAACTCTTCAAAATCCTTTTCACCGGTCGTATCACTTTCGAAAAAGTAACAGGGCCATTTCTTTTCAGAAATTAATACATCCGCCTTGTTGCGTGCTTCATCTTCGCTGTCACAGCGATAAGGAGTGAAACCCATCATCTGTAGATACCTGACGGCAATGTCCGAAAAAGTGATTAAATGGAGTGTGGGGCTGAGTTTAGGAAAAAAAATATCTCGGTTGCTACCGAACAAGCATGACAGGATACAGAGTTCGCCGGCCTCTTTTGGTGTTAGAAAATACCTGGTGACATCACTGGGAGCGGAAAAAGGTTGGGATTTTTGCATGCGCTGATTGAAACCGTGGAGCAAGCTTCCGTCAGAAAAGGCCACATTGGCAAAACGGGCCGTAGAAATATTAATGTCACGGCTTTTATGCATCAAGAACAACTCCATAATACGTTTTGAAGCCCCCATCATGTTTACTGGATTTGAAGCCTTATCCGTTGAGACACAGAAGAATTTCTGGGCTCCATTATTAATGGCGAGATCGATGATCTTCTGAGTATTCAAGATGTTGACGTCGATCATCCGCATCAACGTGAACGGATCCTTTTCACTTCGGACATGCTTTAAAGCTGTAAAATTCAGCAGATAATCAAAATGCACCGTTTTCATGAAAACTTCGAACTCGAGGGACCCACAGTCAATGGCAAAAGTCTTGAAGTCCCCGGGAATGTAACCCAAAGAACTGCGAATATCCCTGACGAGTTCGACAAGATTGTTTTCGCTGATATCCACAACATGCAGAAGCTTAGGCTTCCTCTTGAAAATCTCCTTGACTGTTGCCTGCCCGATTGATCCGGCCCCGCCAATTACCAAAAAACGACTTTCCCGGACCAGATCGCAAAGTTTCCCTTCGCGTTCTTGTATATCTTCAGAGAACAGCTCTTCGTTTCTACCAATGAGTTTCAATATGTCCATCATGAGTTATTCAATCTGGCTAATGCGCTTTTCAATGCACTGCAAACTAATTCCACCTCAGCGGATTGCAAAGTTGGATAAAGGGGAAGGGTTAATTCTTGCCTTGAAATATAATCTGCAATAGGTGTTTCATATCTCTTGAGTTCCTGAAAAGCGCTGAACTCTTTGAAAGATGGATAATGAATGCTTGACTGAATGCCTGCCTGCTTCAATTCCTCTATGATCTTTAATCTGTCGATATGTGAATCCAGGATAACCGGAAAAATATGATATGAGGGAACGCAATTGGGATAGTTAAGAAAAGGCACTGAAACACCGCGCACATTTGAAAGCAATGCTTGATAAATCTCGCACAATTTCCTGCGCATCTCATTCGCTTCAGGCAATTTTTCAAGTTGAACTATCCCCAGGGCAGCGCGTATTTCATCAATACGGTAATTCAACCCCGGTTGGACAACGTCGTACGTCACCGCCCTGCCCTGATGACGATCCAGGGTGAGGGTGGTCATGCCATGGGAGCGCAGATAACGGCCTTTCTGATGCAACAATTCGTCTTTCGTTACAAACATCCCCCCTTCCCCTACTGAGAGGTTTTTGTTTGTAAAGAAACTGAAACATGAAATATCGCCAAATGTCCCAGACGGTTGCCCTTTGTAGAACGCACCAACGGAATGGGCTGCATCGTCGATCAAATAGATCCCCTTTTTTCTGCATAATGCTGATAGTTCATCCATCTTGCATGGATATCCTGCATAATCGACAACAATAACCGCCTTTGTGTGAGGGGTAATCTTACGCTCCATATCTTTCGGGTCAATATTCCAGACATCGTATGAGACACAATCAGCAATCACCGGATCTGCCCCAACCAGCTTTACCACATTCACGTCTGCAACGAACGTAAGAGCAGGAACAATCACTTCATCACCGGGACCAATGCCGAGTGCCAAAAGGGCCATGTGGAGGGCCGCAGTGCCGTTTGATACGGATGTTGCTTTTATACCATGCCCGAGAAATATTTCGAATTTTTGCTCAAATTCCTGGGTTTTTTCGCCCATGGTTAGCCATGTTCTATCGCCATCAAGGATCGCAGAAACTGCATTGCTTTCCCGTTCATCATAATTCAACTTGAAAAGCTGCACCTTCCACATATTCAAATCGCCTCTCAATTGGCCCGCGGGCGCATTCTTAATATCTGAAACAGTACTTACCTCTGTTATGCATTCACCCTGCAATAGCTCCGTGTCTGCTCTATTAATAAGGAAGAGCTTTTCTCACTCGTCTTCCCACTACTTCCCACTACGGGAAGATTTGCTGACCATGTCATGAAAGGGGATAAGGAATTCTGCAACAAAGTGCTCCAACTGCTGAACGGCGGCGTTGACCTCATCAGGAGAACTGTATTCTATTGATATCATCATTTTGAATACGTCATTGTAGTGGCCGAATATGGCGTCATAGCCCGTATAAAAATGTGCCTTTTGCTCATGACCGGTAGTAAATGGTCCAATGCTGTACCAGTAAAGCATAAGCTGCTTCTGACCTGATCGTTCCGAAAAAACAAGCCGCGTATTAATGCGACCACGGCCGCCAATACCGGGCAGTTCGTGATCTCTCATCTGCTTCACCTCCCATCCCGCGCCTGCCAGACAGACCGACGGGGTATGAAAGAGCCCCTTTAGATCCGGAGACGTTCGATAGTACCCCACATAGAATAGTATCGGTCTCGATCCTTCCCTTTGGTAAATTCGCGTCAGTGAATCAGTGACGGATGAGAACTCAGTCACACCAGGGTCTTCCGGTAACGTCGTACTCACATAGCCTGCAATTACTGAAGGTAAACTGCGCAATTGAAGGATTGGACCGTTTCCTTTCTTAGAGGCTATAGCGTAATAGGCGAGTATGAAAACGCACAGGAGACAAGCGGTGACCACTAGTGGTCTGATTTTTAATGGCTGGGCATCCTTCGGCAAACTATCTACTATCAAAGCTACAGGCGTGGTTGGAGTTGTTAAGTTTTTCTCTGTTTCAAAATTCCTCCTGAGAATGAAGAGAGCAATAGATGCACAACAAAATCCAAACATAAAAAGAACAAAACCGGCGAAATCATGCAAAAATCCTGTGGCTATTTCAAGAGACCAAAACTGAGCCAACAGCGCAGTTATGCTAATACGAAGCACGTTTGCCACGAAAGATATGGGAATAGCTAATAAAATAAGTATCGTTCTAGTCTTATATTTTTTAAGAAAAAATGAGCCCATAAGCGCTGTCAGCAGCAGCATGGGAATAATATAATTCATGCCACTGCACGCATCGACGACATTAAACTGCATGTTGCCTATATCGATCAAATTACCTTGTCTGAAAACAGACATTCCTAGTAAACGTAGTATTCTTGTGCTCACATCGCTTGAGAGCAACCGCAGGTTAAATGAGAAATATCTATCCAAAGTCTCTGGGAAAGGTATCATGAACAGAAGAAGAATAAACGGGAAAGCCAGCTTTTTAAGGATACTGAAACCAGCAACATACAAAGTGAATCCTAACAACAAACATATAAACGAAAGGCGAGCAGAAAAACCGTGCAGACTAAAGGACCCGAAAAGAAAAAGCAAATAACCTGAAAACACGATAACCAAACCGTAAAGATTTGAGACAGGTTTCAGCATGGACAGCGATGACCATGACTTCCATACAAGATAGACAAAAATAAAGGGTATGAGTATGGCATATGAATACTGGTCCTCACTCATCCATACATGCCACAGGCCCTTTAATACTGAGTACTCCAATGAAAAAAGACCTATGAAAATTAGAGCAAAGCATGATAAGAGGTACCAGTGCGTGCGACGCTCAGTGGAAAGATCGTGAATCGATAACATATTACAAATTCCTCGCCAAGGGTTTAATTGCAACCAGGTAGTGGGTATTTAGGAATCTCAGGCTTTCTAATAAGTAACAGACCATATATGAATACCTTGCAACGATGCGGGTTATAGGGGGTGCCAAGGTTATGCGCCTAAAGTCGAATTGACAGTTGGGGAATAGATCGCGGATTTCGGTTTGACGGCAACCTCTTGTCTGAGGATTGATAGGGTTTAGCCAAAAGTCGTACCAGACAATCATTCCATCTGGTGACAAAACCCGCATCATCTCCGAAGCCATATTGCGTCTAATGTTGCTATCCAATACCGAAGAGAACGCGGTAAACTGGAAGACAAGATCAAAAGACTCGCTTCGGTAAGGAAGGTTCTGCCCATCACAGCAGATAAATGAAGAAAGTGGAAGAGCTCCACGAGCTCGTACTAATCGGCCAGGTACAAGATCAATGCCATGCAAGTTCGAAGGATTTGCCCCCCAAGTCAAACATGCCTTGAGAACCCCGCCACCCCCACAGCCCACTTCCAGAATACGATATTTCACCATCGGATTGAAACCGTGACGGGCGAACATAGACAATACGGCGTGCTCGCGCTGCCGCAGTATAAAATAATCACCTTGTAACATAACGAATATATGTCGCAATTGGAAAGTCTGCGGTCTCGCAAGGCGTATTCCGTTAATAGCCGAGCATGATCCTTGTCAACACTCATTTTCTAATACTTCATTTTTAATTCTGCCTGTCAGCGTGACAAACTGGTAGTTGATCTGGAGTGCCAGGAGAGCCCAACAGCCTGTACAAACAGCCCATGAAGAAATCCCATGCCATAAGCCATATGATATACAGTAAATACTACAGGTAATATCGGAAAATAAAGCCAACTGGATTTACCAGATGTGACAATAGAACCTACAAGTAAAAATAAGGCATAAAAAGCAAGAACACCCAACAGAATCCAGCGCAGGATTGGTACGAAAGGAGTTAAGACGATGAGAAGAAAGCAGGTAAATACAAAGGCCCCGGGTACCAGATGCCGCAATGATGCAGGCCGCCGGTGTTTTAGAATAACCCTTACCTTCCAGTATCCATACTGGTAATACTGCTTAAACAACTTTCCAAGGCTGTTACGCGGGTGATACCAAGACCTTATTTCCGGATTTTGCCAAATTTTCATTCCAGATTTCTGCAATCTAAAATTGAGCTCGTCATCCTGATTTCGTACGAACTCCTCGTCGAACAATCCAATCTTGATGAGAGTCTCCTTGCGCCAGCAGCCATACGGCACTGTGTCAACCTCACCTTCGAAATCCTCAAAATGGAAAGTTGCTCCGCCAACAGCGAATGAGGAATGATAGGCCGAAGCGATCACTTTTTGCAGCAACGAATTGGCTGTGGTCCGAGCGGGGCCACCAACGTTCCCTGCAGCGGTTCGCATCAATGTCTCTACACATTTCAAAACATAGTCCGGAGCATACTCGGTATGCATATCCAACCGAAGAATGATATTGTTCCTTGCTGCAAGAATTGCGATATTTAATCCGGTTGGAACAATCTTCTTAGGATTTTCCACAACATGGATGTGACCATGTGTTGCGCAGATCTCCTTCAGTATTTCTTTGGTCCCATCATCGCTCATGCCGTCGGCTATGATAACCTCTATTCTGTCGGAGGGGTAATCCTGGCTCAATAGGGATTGGATAAAAGAGTGAATGTATTTCTTTTCGTTACGGCAGGGTATTATTATTGTAACGGAAGGAAATTCATCAATATAATTGGTTGATGCCATTAGAACGCTCCCCTGGTAGTTGTCCGTCCCAACACGTTGCTATAGAGTTCAAATATAGCGCTACATATTCTGTCGTTGTCTATAAAATCCTTCTTTTTCTCTCGGCCATATTCTCTCTCATCCATCAATAGAACTCGTTTCAATGCAGCAGACAGATTGCGCGGGTCGCGTTCTGTGATATGGCAATTCTTCAAGCCTGAAATCATCTCCGAGACATCTCCTACATCGACAGAAACGACAGGTACATTGCATGCGATAGCCTCTTTCACAATGTTGGGGGAACCTTCTTTGTCCGATGTAACAAGCAATGCATCTGCCGCATTCAGGTATAAAGGAACACGGTCAAAAGGAACGTGATTCAGCACAAACAGTTGGGCTTTTGGGAACCCCCCTTTCAAATCACTCATAGCTTGTTCAGCGAGATCCCGGCGTTTTACGGGATCGCCGTTATTGTCACAGAATAGGATGCTTTGACACCCCTCGTCCATGCCAAGACTCCTTCGGGCCTGAATCCGGTCCATCGGAAAAAACCTCTTGTAATCAACACCAGTCGGTATGACGGCTGCAGTGTGGGCACGTGAGTCGAGATATGGTAGGAGAGTTCTCGAAACGACAATGGAGGCGCCAGATAACCTTGAAGCCAATTTGGAGCAGCAGACGCCTGCGGCATATGCAGCTTGCTCAGGAAAGTTTCGAGGCGTTCCTCCGTGGAGGTCGGTACCGTGATAGCTTATAATACATCTTCTTTTAGCCACTAATGCGCCCAGAAGCGCCTGGACACCACCAAAATGCACATGTAGAAGATCAAATTTCCCCTTCTTGAATTCGCTTTTTATTTTTGGATATGCAGAAAAGTAAATCTCTCGCCCCCCGCTTGACCTCTGCAAATACAAAACTTCCACGACTACTCCCAAGCGGCGCAGCCCTTCCGCTTGAAGTAGCACTGGTACGCCTTCCCATGGTTTTTCCATTGAGGGGTATGCATTTGTAAGAAAAAGGACTTTCATATTGTGAAAAATCTCTCTGACCGGTTGGTGAATGGGGAAGTTAAGTAAACTGTATTGTAATTAGCCCCGGTATTTAAGTACCCGTGCTGGCACGCCTCCAACAATTGCGAGTGCTGGCACATCTTTGGTGACAACTGCTCCAGCCGCAACTATGGCACCTTTACCAATTGAGACACCGGCAAGAATCGTGACGCGGGCACCAACCCACACGTCATCCTCAATGGTGACATCTCTTACTGTCGAGCCTTGCTCACACATCGGCTTGCCGATCTCGTGGTTGTGCTCTGTGGTAAATATCATTAACTGAGGACCAGTCATTACGTCTTTTCCGATGCGTATGTTTCCGGTACATCCCAAGGTTGAATCTTTTCCAATACCAGACCTGTCGCCTATATGCAGTCTCGCACCCTTTCCGAAATAAACATTCTGGCGAATATCAACATCTTTGCCGAACGAGGGCAAAATGAATTGGCAAAGCCAAGACCGGAATCGCCCAGCAATTCTGCCTTTGAGGTCTGCACCGGGAAGGCGCGAAGCCACGCCATAATAGAGTACAAGAGAAATATTCTGCCAAGCCACTCGTAGGGTCAATGCGTCCCTCCTTGTCTGTCTTCGCTCAAAACCTCTTCATAGATTAGGCCGGTGTTTCCCACCATACGCGCAACACTAAAACGATTCTCCATTTCATGCCGTGCAGCCCCACCCAAAGAAGCCCTGAGTCCGGCGTCACCAACCAAGCGCTTAATTGCATCCACCAATCCCTTCAGGTCATCTTTTTCGACCAAGAGTCCGGTGGCTGCGTTCTCAATGAGTTCAGACACCCCGCCCACATCAGTAGCAATTACAGGAAGCTTTGCACACATGGCTTCCATTATTACGTTAGGCAAGCCTTCCCAAGAAGAAGTTAAGACAAACAGATCGAAAGCCTTCAAGGCCCGTTCAACATCTTTCCTCATACCTGTCAAGGTAAAAGTATGTTCCATGCCACACTCGGCAATCTTTGACTCTACGATAGACCTGAGTTCGCCATCGCCAACTATAACGAAATGCAGTCTACCGTCAAGACCTGCGAGTTCCTGTGCCGCTTTCAGGAGCATAAGATGATTTTTCTGGAGCATGATCCTGCCCACGGTACCTATTACGAATCTGCCAGAAGGAATCAGAAGTTCCTCTTGAACTTGCTCTTTTGTTTCAGGGAAATCGTACCTATCATATTCTATCCCATTATGAACAACCCGCACTTTACCTGCCGGAATCCCGTAAGAAGTCATTGCAAGTTTACCTGCAGAGGTATTGCTAATAATAATGTCCGTTTCCCTGGTCAAAAAGCGATCTGCAATTATCTCAATATTTGAAATCCCAGGGACTACATTCCGCACGGACGCGATGATATGCGCTTTGGTACCAGACAATAGCGCCGCGAGTCGCCCCCAGAAATTTGCAGATGTTAGCCAGGTCTGAACAATATCCGGAGATAATTCCCGGATAACTCGCACAATTCCAATCAAAAATCTAATACGCCCCCACAGTCCAGGGCCTTTAGGTATAATCCTCACATCAATACCGAGTTTGCGTAGTGGCTCCAAATAATCAAGACGTTCAAGATCGTAAGCCAAGACTGTAAATTGATACCGATCGGCTAGACCATCGATTAAAAGGTACAATTGCCGCTCTGCTCCGCCCAAACCGAGCTGCCCGATGATATGCAGAATCTTTTTCCGGTTTTTTGTGTGCATGTGAACTAATTCACAAACCAAATAGCAGGTAGTATATTCATACGGTGAGCGGACTGTGCAATTTACGGGGTGTCACCGACAATGCAAAAATCCCTCAACACCTGCTAATCTTTCACTGCAGAGAGGCAGTAATGGCTAATCAAAAAGTACGCCATCAATTTATTTCCAATGAGAACCCTTCCTAAAGACCCAAATCTATTGAAGGATGACCACCTAACTATTGGATTTACAAAGCCAACACAATCTAACATTTTTGCCCATACTTCAGGTGCTTGATGCTTATGCCACTCAATTTTAGGAGCAAAAGGATTACGAATTTTTAAAAGGGCAAAAAAATTGTACATGGAGCAATCACAGACAATTAACCTTGTACCTTTCTTTGACAAATGAGAGATTTTTAGGAATATTTATTCATAAACAGTCCTTGAATTTTCATCTTTTAATAAATTGATGCATGCCTTTTCATTAATATGGTTTATAGAGTTATGAAGAAGAATTACATCAAATTTTTCACCGTCCGATACAAAGGACTGAAAGGTTGATTTTTCAAGAGATACATTTAGAGCACCTAAAATTCTCTGTAACTTCAGAAATGTGTCTTGTACACCGGAAGAGCTTCCTTCCGCTTCAGGCTCAAGACATACAACCTTGTCTGCACCTCTACAAGCCGCGTAGAAACTGAAAATGCCAGAACCTCCACCAATGTCAAGAACCCTCTTATTATTAAAATCTATCTCCTTGAAAATAAAATCCATTTGAAACTTAAGATTTCCCTTGCTTGAATGCAACTTCTCGGTTATAATCGCCTTGAAGTAGAGTTCAATTTTTTTTTCTTCTCGCATATTAACCATACAATTATCCACTTTAGCGAGCCATCTATTATACGACATGACTATTCTTTATCGAAATCGTTTCTGACACAACTTTTTATTCGTTCAAGCAATTATTCTGCCTTCTTTCTAGCAATTGTGTTGTGGCGATTACCGAGGAAAGGACGATCCATGAGATCTTGTCATAATAGGAAACTCGAAAAAAATCCGAAGCGAGAACAAAAAAATAGAAAACTATCATTGCGTGATAGAGTTCCTGTTCTGCTGCTTCCAGTGGTTGTTTGCGAAAGCGCAGTAGGCGCATGCCGAGCACAATGTATATTCCCATGTATAATATGAAACCAATGAAACCGGTATCAGCCATCAGTTCTATGTAATTTGAGTGGGCATAGGTACCCATATTATAGAACATGAAACCAGGATATTCTTTAATTGCGACCCGGAAATTGTCCAGACCAACACCTAGTCCTGGATGTTTAACAGCAATATCAAATCCGTAGACATAAAATAGATATCTTTTTATTGTGCTCGTATTTCCGGTAGAGCTGGTTTTTCCCATCTTCCCATGGGTAACACTTTCCATAAATTCGGTAGCGCGATTGAAATAAGGGGTATTGCTTACAAAAATGAATGCAGATACTATAATGGTTGTGAATAGTAACATAAGGACCATAGACTTGAGTGTACGCCGTAAGTTATGAAAATTCATTTTAATAATAGCATAGATAAGCATCACCAAGAACATTCCGAACAACGCCTGCTTTGAACCGGTGAACGCGATGAAGTAGACCAGCACAGCACCCATCGCCACGACAACCGATTTCAAGAGCCTGTTCTTGAAACTGAAAAAGGCGTAAAAAATTATAATTAACGATATCACCAGCATATAGCCGAAATGATTGGCGTTGCCTAATGTGCCGGTTAAGCGACCCTCGCCCCCGTAAGTCGGCCCCTGATGTAATGAGAGGTAGCTCATTATCAGTGTACCGATGAAAATCCCCGCCCATATATTTCTTGGGCTTTCATACCATGTAGCGAAATAGAAAAACGCCAGCGCCATTGGGATAACAGTGAACAAAGTAAACAACTTGGTTATTGCAATGTCTGAATCAAGAGCAGTGGTGGTTGACATGCTCCCTATCAACATCCAGGCGAATAACAGGTAATATTCTATATTTAACTTGAAACTTCGTCCCATGAATAGAATGTTGATGATAGAAAATACTATAAGACAAAACACAACTAATTTTGGATATTGATTGGTTCCTTCAGTATATGAAAAAAGCAAAATTGATACCACAACAAATGTGATAAAGATAGAACCGGGTGAATACCATGGCTTAATTCTTATTGCTGTCATTACAAATCTATATGCTATATTTTTACTGATTGTATATATACATTCTTGAAAAGCCTGTCCCTATTATGTAGACCACCCAAGGCTGATAATCTCTTAAGATATTAAGCAATAAATATCTCTAATTATTAGGACAAGTAACTCAAGCAAACCTTATTGAATAAACGAGATATTTCAGGTTCAATACGCCACCCCCAAGTAGCGGTGGCCGAAACTAATACAACCGCTATTGCCGCCGTCAGCGCAGGGGATGGTTGGACAACGGCCGCCACAAACCATGATGCCCCTACTATTGTGGCACCGGGAAGAAATTCTCCTAAACTTGCCAATCCAATTCTTGATCCCCAAAATAACAAGCCAACTTCCAATGCTACCCTTGCGCAGTACGCCAACGCAGCACCGGTTATGCCAAAATTGTTTAGCATTACCCACAATAAATACACAAAAGGCACAATCGTTAGTAATTTAAATTTAGCTACCACATCTGGGCGGCCTTGGGCTTGCAGAAAGCTGGAGGGCACAAAACTAAGACCATTGATCCAAATGGCTAATAGAATGATTTGGCCAACCGGGGTGGCATGGCTGGCAACCTCCGCACCTACCCATAACTTCAGGAAAGGCCCGACAAGGAGGATGGCCGGAGGGATGATCAGCGTCATGCATATTCCAATAAGTCTGACAGACCGGGCGGCAAGGATCATGGCATCACCAGGTGCTTGGTTTGACAATCGTGGAAACAGAGCCCGCCCCACGGCATTTGGCACCACTTGAATCTTTTGCACCAGGTTATAAGGCACGCTATAGTAAGCTACTGCCTTGACACCGAATAGGCTTCCGATAACCAACCGGTCAAGGGTGCTCAATAATGGAATAACCAGACTGGTCACGGAAACCCAAGCACCGTAACCAAAAAGTTTTTTGGCCCAGTTTTGTTGGGGCAAGCGGATATGATTGGCCGGCAATACCCGTACCGCAGCGATGGCCAAGGATATGCCAGATGTCAACTGGGCAAATACCGCCGCCGGAATGATCACCGAAAGTTCCGGCCCCCAAACCAGGACCGCCAGTAGCGGCATTACCTGAAACAATATTGTACCCAGCACTTGAAGGAAGTTGACGGCGAGAAAGCGATCACAACCTTCCAATGTACCGGTTACCACTCCAGACATGGTGGTTATGGGGACTGAGGCGGCAACCCATGGTATAACTGCAAGAATCTCAGTCCGCAAAGATACGGGCATCTTGAAGACTTGTGCTAGCAGGGGCGATGCAGCCAAGTAAAGCACCACGCCACCCGCCACCCCAAATAGGCCGTTGAGCCACAACCCTGTCCAAAATACCGCTTCCCGGTCTTCCGGAGGCCCATCGTTCGTTTTTGCGATCTGATTGGCGGTCGCACGGGATAGCCCGAGATCGAATACCCCAAAATAGCCAAGCAATATCCAAACTATAGATATGACCCCATATCGAGCCAAACCAATTTGCTGAAGATAGATGGGTACAGTAACAATCTGAACCACCATGGGAATCAAGCTTCCCCCTAAATTAAAGAGGGTGTTTCGCTTAAGATTTGATGTGCTCATATTTTTAATTTAGAAACGGTAGTTGTTCATATTCCCAGAAATTTACAACATAAAATATCATCCGGAAGATCTTCCATCTGACCTTTGCATTGAATTGATGAGAAGCACGTCTTCAATCCGCTCTGCGGCATTTCCCCAACGGGTTCGATCATCGTGACATCCTGACCCCGTTCAGTCCGAAGCCATCGTCTTCACACGGGTCCTCGGGTGCACCGGGAACAGGATCGGGATGCGCCGGGCCACCTCCGAAAGGGCGCCCCAGATCGGCTCCAGCGTTTCGATCCGGTCGACATTCGACGGCCGGTGGAGTGTGAGAACGGCATATCGGCGACCGTCGCAGACGGCACGCACGCTCTCCGACGGCACGAACTCTCCATCATCGATCCGCGCCAGGCTGGCCATGAGATTGTCGATCATCACGTTGCCGACGAGGACGATCTTCTCCGATGCCACGCCCTCGGCGCGCAGATTGCGGGTGCCTGACTCCTCGGTGACGAAGAGGAGGTCGCAGATGGCGTCGGTGAGCTTGCGGTTGATCTCCTCGGGCATCGTCATGTCGAAGGAGCGCAACCCCGCCTCCACGTGCGCCACCTTCACGCCCATCTTCTTCGCCGTGAGCGTGCAGGCGATCGTGGAGTTCACGTCGCCCACGACGACGACCCAGTCGGGCCGATCCTTCTGGAGGACCTTCTCGAAGGCGATCATGATCCTGGCCGTCTGCTCCGCGTGGCTTCCCGAGCCGACCTCCAGGTGGTGATCCGGCGTCGGGATCGCGAGCTCCCGGAAGAAGACCTCGGACATATTCTCATCATAATGCTGGCCGGTGTGGACGATCGAGACGCGCAGGTCGATGCCGGCCGCCGCGGCGTCCCGCTTCCGGGCGTTGAACGCACGGACGATCGGCGCGATCTTCATGAAGTTGGGGCGCGCCCCGGCAACGACGGTGATGGTGTAGGGTTTCATTCGTTTAGGGGGGATTCACTCCACCCAATGCGAAATCGGGGTGGAAAGAAACTCCTTCAGCGGAATTCCCTGTCCACCGACGAGGAGCTTTCGC
>CAAGKR010512257.1_pt1 | contig 16119 bp, 18 predicted proteins | sample 2556971 | NCBI WGS metagenome assembly CAAGKR01 (sample SAMEA5207829, study PRJEB30636) | soil metagenome | biome: forest; feature: boreal; material: soil | place: USA | collected 2011-09 | depth 1 m | reverse complement strand
CGCATGACGATCGTCGCGTCCTCCACGACCAGATCCTCGATCGTGATGGCGACGTCGGGGAACGAGCGGCGGAGGAACCGGCAGACCTTCACGTAGTGATCCCGACCGACGTTGGCCTGCCCGTCGGCGCCGTAGTACGCGGTGTAGTCGTCGGCGAGCGTCGTCTCGCAGACCGTCCAGTCGCCGCGATTGAAGCCGTCGCCGATGTGCCGCCGCACGAGCGCGCGCATCTCATCTCGGTCGCTGCCGGGAACCACGCCGCGATCCATCGCCGGCACGCTACTTTCGAGGCATGGACCACGCGCCCTCCCCCATCCTGGTCGGCCTCCTCTACGACTTCCCCCAAGGCGACGGAGGCGCCGGATTCGAGGAGGCGCTGCGCCTCGGCCTCGACGACGTCGCCGCGACCGGCCGGCTCGACCGGGCGGTCGAGCTCGTGGGCAGCCACGCACGCGGCCTGCCGCACGGGAGCGAGCACGCCGTGCAGCGCGGGTTCGCCGAGCTCGAGGACGCGGGAGCGCTCGTCGTGATCGGCCCGTCGATCTCCGACAACGCGCTCATCGCGGCACCGCTCTGCGACGCGGCGCGGCTCCCCGCGATCAACTACTCGGGCGGTGAGCGCACGCGCAGCGAGTGGATGTTCCACTACCAGGTCGGCTCGCTCGAAGAGGAGCCACCGCTGCTCGCGGCCCGCATGGTCGCGCGGGGGTTGCGCAGCGCCGCGGTCATCGCCGACCAGTCGCCCGTCGGCCGACGCTACGCGGAGGCGTTCGAAGCGGCGCGCGGCCGGCTCGGGCTCGACGTCACCGGCAGCGCGGCGATCTCGCCGCTCACCGAGAACCTCGTCGACGTGGTGACCCGCCTGCGCGAGGGCGGGCCCGACGTGCTCGTGTACTTCGGCCTCGGCGTCGCGTCACGCGCCGTCTCGCTCGCGCTCGCCGAGCTGGTATGGGACGTGCCCGTGCTCGCCAACTCCGCGCTCATGTTCGGCTACGCGCGCCCCGACTGGCGTGACGGCTACCGCGGCTGGGAGTACGTCGACACCATCGCCGACGACAACCCGATGCGTGCCGCGTTGCGCGAGCGTTCGCCGCGCGCGGCGGGCGGCCCGATCGGGTGCGCGGCGTACGACATGGGACGCCTGGTCGGCGAGGCCGTCGCGCGCTCCGACCACCTCACCCGCGCGGGCGTCGCGGAGGGACTGCGGCGGGTGAAGCTGCTCCCCGCGACCAGCGGCCATGCCGGCACGACGATGGGCTTCGGTGTCTACGAGCACGGCGCCCTCAAGGGCCCCTACCTGGTGCTTCGCGAGTGGCGCGACGGCCGCAGCGTGCAGGTCGCGACCTGATTCGACCCTGAGGGTCCGCTTCGCTGTCACACCCTCCTGCGACACTGCGCCCATGCTGAATCTGATGTCCGAGGGTCTGATGTCCGAGGGTGTCGCCTTCGAGGTGTGCGAGGCGTTCCGGCCCGCGATCGAGCACGACGAGCCCGTGTGCGCCTCGTGCGGGCACCTGGCCGACGACCACGGTCAGCCGCGGCGCGGCGCGGCCATCACCCGCCTGCCGCGCCGTCCGGTTCGCCGCCCGGCCCCGGTGCGCAAGGCCTCCTGACCGGCGGCGCTCAGGCGCTGCGCTTGGAGCGGGCGGCCTTCTTGGCGGGGGCCTTGGCCGCCGTCTTCGTCGCCTTGGCGGCCTTCGTCGCCTTGACCGCCTTGACCGCATGGCTCGGGTGGCGGTCGCGCGCCCCGGCCGCCTTCTCGAGGCTCGCCTCGAGCGCGGCGACGAGGTCGAGCACCTTCGCGGGTGCCTCGGCCGCGGGTTGGGCGACGATCTCCTCACCGGCCGCCTTGCGCTCCACGAGGTCGAGCACCTGTTCGCGGTACTCGTCACGGAACTTCTCGGGTTCGAAATGGTCGACCGCGAGCGACTCGACGAGTTGGCGCGCCATGGTGATCTCGCGCTCGCCCACCTCGATGTCGTCGGGGGCGAGTCCCTCACGCGCGACGACCTCGTCGGCGTAGCGCATGGTCTCGACGCAGAGCAGGCCGTCGAGCGGGCGGATCGCGACGAGCCGCTCCTTCGCCCTGATCACGATGCGACCGATCGCGACCTTGTTGAGATCGTTCATCGCGTCGACGAGCAGCCGGTACGCCTTCTTGCCCTTGTCGTCGGGCACGAGGTAGTAGGGCTGCTCGAAGTAGACCGGGTCGATCTCGGCGAGGTCGACGAACTCCTCGATCTCGATCGTGTGGCTCGCCTTGGGCGCGAGCGAGGCGAGCTCCTCGGCCTCGACCACGACGTAGCGACCCTTCGAGAGCTCGTAGCCCTTGACGATGCGGTCGGACGTGACCTCCTCGCCCGTCGCGTCCGACACCTTCCGGTAGCGGATTCGCGCGCCCGTGCCCTCCTCGAGCTGGTTGAACGAGACGTCACGGCTGCGCGTCGCGGTGACGAGCCGCACGGGAACCTGCACGAGCCCGAACCCGACCGAGCCGCTCCAGATCGCACTGGGCACGCCGCCACCTCCGGTGACCCTCGAAACGCCGACCCTCGACTACGTTCGCCCGACGAGGGGAAGGTCTCCCATTCTAAGGGTCACGGTCGCGAGGCAATCGATGCCATCACCGGTCGAGGTCGAGATCGAGGGGCGTCGCCTGAGTCTCTCCAACCTCGACAAGGTGCTCTACCCCGAAACCGGCTTCACCAAGGCCGACGTCATCGACTACTACCGCCGGATCGCGCCGGCGCTGCTCCCCCATCTCCGGCGCCGGGTCCCCACGCTCGTGCGGGCACCCGACGGGGCCGGTGGCCAGGTGTTCTTCGAGAAGCGCTGCCCGGGGCACCGTCCGAAATGGGTGAAAACCGCGGTGATGGGCAGATACGACAGCCACGTCGGATTCGAAGGCTGCCTCATCGAGACCCTGCCCGCGCTGGTGTGGGTGGCGAACCTCGCCGCGCTCGAGCTGCACACCTACCAGGCCCGGGTCGACGACCTCGAGTGCCCGACCGCGCTCGTCATCGACCTCGACCCGGGTGAGCCGGCGACGATCGTCGACTGCGCCCGGGTCGCGATCGACCTGCGCGACATGCTCGACACCCTCGGGCTCGCCGCGGTCGTGAAGACGTCGGGCTCGAAGGGGCTGCATCTGTCGGTGCCGCTCAACACGCCCGGCGTCACCGACGACGCGACCAAGGGCTTCGCGCTCGCGCTGGGCCAGCTGCTCGAGTCGCGCGATGCGAAGCGGGTCACCACCGTGATGGCGCGCGATCACCGACGCGGTCGCGTGTTCGTCGACTGGAGCCAGAACGACCGCGCGAAGACGACGGTCGCGCCGTACTCGTTGCGCATCCGACCCCGGCCGCTCGTGTCGACCCCGGTGAGCTGGGCGGAGGTCGAAGGTGTGCACGACCGCGGAGACGGCGCCGCGCTCTCGTTCGAGGCTCCGGACGCCCTGCAACGGGTCGCCGCGCACGGTGATCTCTACGAGCGCAACCTCATCCTGCAGCAGGAGCTGCCGTCGCTCTAGTGCCCGGCGCCCCAATGTCCGACGCCCTATTGTCCGACCGCATGGACCTGAACGGCAAGGTCGCGATCGTCACCGGAGCAAGCCGCGGGGTCGGCGCCGCGACCGCGGTCGCGCTGGCGGCCGGCGGCTGCGCGGTCGCGTGCGCGGCCCGCGCGACCGACGCGGCTCCCCTACCCCTTCCCGGAACGATCGACGAGACCGTGCTGCGGATCACCGACGCCGGCGGTACCGCGATCGCGGTGCCGACGAACCTCGCGACCGATGCCGAGGTCGAGCGCATGGTCGCGACGACGATCGAACGGCTCGGGCCGGTCGACATCCTGGTGAACAACGCCGCGATCACGTTCCCCGGAGACGTCGAGCTGCCGATGAAGCGCTTCGACCTGATCTTCGCGGTCGACCTGCGGGCCCCACTGATCGCCATCCAGGCCGTGCTCCCCTCGATGCGCGCGCGTCGGCAGGGCTCGATCGTCAACGTCTCGTCGCTCGCGGCGCTCAACTTCTTCCCGGGGCTGATGGCGTACGGGATGGCCAAGGCCGCGATGGAGCACATGACCCTCGACCTCGCGGTCCAACTGCGATCCGACGGCATCAGCGTCAACACCTTTCGCATCGACGTGCCCGTCGCGTCGGAAGGCTTTGTCGCCAACCTGCCCGGTGAGCATCCCGACTGGGAGCCGCCGGAGGTCGCAGCCGAGGGGATCCTCTGGATGATCGGCCGGCCCGCGTCGTACACCGGCCACAACGACGGCATGGCCCGCCTGCGCGCCGACCACGGGATCATGGCGTCGCGCGCCTCGCGACCCCACGTCCAGTCGGCGGCGGTGACCGAGACGCATCTCCAGCCGCCCGAGTGATTCGCGCGACCACCCGGTCGTTCGAGGCGTTGTCGACGCGTGGACAGCCGCAACGTGTGAGCCGGTTGGCACGCGCCGCGCTCGCGCACACGGCCTTGACGGCGAGCGGGTATCTAGTGGCCGTCGCGTTGGTCGGGGGCGAACGGCCATTCCTCGAACGCGCGGCACCGCCCGTCGTCGGCGAGCTCGATGATCCAGAGATCGCGCCACCGGTTGCCCGTTGCTGTGTAGTCGACCTCGACGCGTACCACAGCCGTGCTCCCGTCGAGCGCGACGAGCTCGCCGCGCATGGCGAACGGCTCGTCGGCACTCACCCGCTCGGCTTCCCAGAATCGCGCGAGCGCGGCGAGCCCGCGTATCGGCGGCGCCCACGGTGAAGCCGCGTACGAGACGTCGTCGGTGAACAGCTCCGCGAGCCCGTCGGTACCGGGCGTCCGCCACAGGCGCTCGTAACCGGCGATCCACTCTTCCACGGCCGCGCGATCCACGCGAGCAGTCTTGCCGGCCTATCCGAGCCGCTCGACGATCATGGCCATGCCCTGGCCGCCGCCGACGCACATGCTCTCGAGGCCGAAGGTCTTGCCCGCGTCGTCGAGCCCGTTGAGCAGCGTGGTCATGATGCGCGCGCCGGTCATCCCGAAGGGGTGGCCGAGCGCGATGCCGCCGCCGTTGACGTTGAGCTTGTCCATCGGGATGCCCAGTTGCTTCGCGGAAGGAATCACCTGCGCGGCGAACGCCTCGTTGATCTCGACCAGGTCGATCTGATCGATCGTCATGCCCGCGCGCTTCAGTGCCTGCGTGCACGCGCCGACCGGGCCGAGGCCCATGATCTCCGGGTTGAGCGCGCTCACGCCGCTGGCCACGATGCGGGCGAGCGGTGTGAGGCCGAGCTGCTTGGCCTTGGTGTCGCTCATCACCACGACCGCCGCCGCGCCGTCGTTGAGCGGGCACGAGTTGCCCGCGGTGACCTCGCCGTCGGGGCGGAACACCGGCTTGAGCTGCGAGAGCCGCTCGAGGGTGGTGTCGGCACGCGGACCGTCGTCCTTGGTGACCACGGTGCCGTCGGAGAGCGTCACCGGCACGATCTCGCGTTCGAAGAAGCCGCTCTCCTGCGACGCGACCGCGCGCTGCTGCGAACGCAGCGCGAACTCGTCCATCTCCGCGCGCGTGACACCCTCGGTCTCACGTACGTTCTCCGCGGTCTGGCCCATCGCGATGTACACGTCGCCCAGACCCGGGCCGGGTGCCCACGCGGGCTTGCCGCCCTCGGAGCGATCGCGGGTGCGGGCCCTCGCGTCGTCGAACTTCGGGTTGGCGGGGCCGCCGTCGGCCATGCCGTTCATGAACCGGCTGACCGTCTCGACCCCTCCCGCGAGGAACACGTCGCCCTCGCCGCAGCGGATCGCGTGCGCGGCCATGCGGATCGTCTGCAACGACGACGAGCAGTAGCGGTTGACGGTGACACCGGGGGCGTCGAGGCCGGCCAGGAGCGCGGCGACCCGGGCGACGTTGGTGCCCGCCTCACCGGCGGGTTGGCCGCAGCCCCAGATCACGTCTTCGACCAGTCCCGCGACCGCGGGGACCTTGGCGAGCACGGCCCGGATGACGAGGGCGCTCAGGTCGTCGGGACGACATTCGACGAGCGAACCCTTGTTGGCCCGCCCGATGGGCGTACGACCGGTGGCGACGATGACGGCTTCGGGCATCGAGACTCCTGCGCTCGGGACGACGGCGCAGGCTACCGGAGCGCGACAATGAGAACATGTTGGAGCAGGCGCAGGCGGAGCATCACCGGAGCCCTCGCATCGGCTGGCTCCGGGCCGCGGTGCTCGGCGCCAACGACGGGATCGTCTCGGTCGCGAGCCTCGTGATCGGCGTGGCCGCGGCCAACTCGTCGAAGACGGCCCTGATGACGGCGGGGTTCGCCGGGTTGATCGCCGGAGCGATGTCGATGGCTGTCGGCGAGTACATCTCGGTGAGCTCGCAGCGCGACACCGAGATCGCCGACCTGCAGATCGAGGCGGAGGCGCTCGAAGCCCATCCCGAGGCCGAGCTGACCGAGCTCGCCACGATCTACGTCCGGCGGGGCCTCGAGCCGGACCTCGCTCGCCGGGTCGCCGAGCAGCTCCACGCCCACGACCGCCTCGGTGCCCACGCGCGCGACGAGCTCGGCATCACCGAGATCGCCCGGGCCCGCCCGTTCCAGGCGTCGTGGACTTCGGCGGCGTCGTTCACGGCCGCCGCGATCCTGCCGCTCGTCGCGGTCGGGCTGGCGCCGCGCGGCATCCGGGTCGTGGTCACCGCGGTCGTCGCCCTGATCGCGCTCGCCGTCCTGGGCGTGCTGGGTGCCAAGGTCGGTGGCGCGCCGTGGCGCCGCGGCGCGATGAGAGTCGTGCTGGGCGGCGGGCTGGCGATGGCGCTCACCGCCGCCATCGGCCACCTCGTCGGCACGGTCATCTAGGTCGCGCTCGGTTTTCACGGTCGCGCTCGCTCGGACGGCGGGATGCTCCGGCGGCGTCCTTCGAATCGCTCGCTGCTCCTGACGCCTCAGCCCCCGAGCGATCGCTGCACTCACTTATCCAGGCGGCGGAGCTGCTCTCTGTATTCGCGGGCGTTGCGGACGTAGTTGGCGGCGCTCTCGAGGATCATGTCGGGTGTCACCGCGTCGAGGCGGAGCTTGGCCGGAACGCCGAGCGCCATCGCACCGCTCGGCACTTCCATGCCGTTCGGCACGAGTGCCGCCGCACCGACGACGGCATTGGTGCGCACGACCGCGCGGTGCAGCACGATCGCACCCGACCCGACGAGGGCGGCGCTCTCGATCGTGCAGCACTCCATGTGCACGAGGTGCCCGATCACGCAGTCGTCGCCGATCAAGGTCGCCTGCTCCTCGGTGGCGTGGATCACGCTGCCGTCCTGGATCGAGGTACGGGCGCCCACGGTGATCAGCCCGTAGTCGCCCCGCACCACGGCCCGGGGCCACACGCTCGACTCCGCCCCGATCACCACCGAACCGATCACGGTGGCGTCGGGATGCACGAAGGCGTCGGGGTGGATCTCGGGCACCCGGTCTCCGAGCGCGTAGATGGCCATGTTTCTCCTCTGTACGGGCCCCGGCGACGCTACCGTCTCGCTCGTGACCGACCCGATCGACGAGCACGTGACGCGCATCGCCACCGACGGCTACACCATCCTCGAAGGGGTGCTGGAGCCCGATCTCGTCGACACGCTGGCCGACGACCTCGTGCGACTCGAGCGCGCGTTCGGGGTCGAGCCGGCCGGCAACTCCTTCGAGGGCGCGCACACGATCCGCATCTACAACCTGCTCGCCTTCGGCGCGCTCTACGAGCAGGTGCCCGTGCATCCCGGGGTGCTGCCGATCGTCGAGGGGGTGCTCGACCCCGGCTGCCTGGTGTCGTCGCTGTCGTCGATCTCGATCCTTCCCGGCGAGCGGGCCCAGCCGATCCACGCCGACGACCAGCTCATCCCGTTGCCCAAGCCGCACGTGCCGACCGTCTGCAACACGATGTGGGCGCTGACCGACTTCACCGAGGCCAACGGCGCGACGCGACTCGTGCCCGGCTCGCACCTGCTCGACCACTCCCCCGACTACGGCGGTGAGTACGAGTCGATCGCGGCCGAGATGGCGAAGGGCTCGGTGCTCGTGTGGGTCGGCAGCCTCTGGCACGGAGGCGGAGCCAACACGACAGCCGTTCGGCGTGTTGGCATCGCGATGAACTACTGCGCCGGCTGGATCCGACAGCAGGAGAACCAGCAGCTCGGCATCCCGCGCGAGATCGCGCAACGGTTCTCTCCGCGCCTGCGTGAGCTCTGCGGGTACGGCATCTACAACATGCTCATCGGGCACATCAACAAGCGCAGCCCGGCCGAGATGCTCGACGCGACCGGCGCCGAGAACCCGGGCCCTCGCGACCCAATGGTGTGGGATCGCATCTGAGCGACGCCTACCATGCCGGCAGACTAAGGGGGGACCATGACGGGTGCCATCGTCGCTACTCGCAGCGGCAAGGTTCAGGGGATCGAGCACGACGGGATCCACGTGTTCCGCGGCATCCCGTATGCCGCGCCTCCCGTCGGCGCACTGCGCTGGAAGCCTGCGCAACGCGAAGCGGCGTGGGACGACGTACGCGACGCGACCCGCTTCTCGGCCCAGGCGGCCCAGGGCGCGTTCATGCTCGACCAGATGCTCGGCGGCCCGGTTCGACCCAAGAGCGAAGATTCGTTGTACCTCAACGTGTGGACACCCGGCCTCGACGACGGGCGCCGACCCGTGATGGTCTGGATCCACGGCGGCGCGTTCATGTTCGGCGAGGGCGCGACACCCTGGTACGACGGCACCCGGTTCGCGACCCACGGCGACGTCGTGGTCGTCACCATCAACTACCGCCTCGGTTCGTTCGGCTTCCTGCATCTCGCCGATCTCTTCGGCGACGAGGTCGCGGGGTCGGGCAACGTCGGTCTCCTCGACCAGGTGGCGGCACTCGCCTGGGTACGCGACAACATCGAGGCGTTCGGCGGCGATCCGGGGCGGGTCACGATCTTCGGAGAGTCGGCCGGTGCGGGCAGTGTCGCCACCCTGCTCGGTCTGCCCGCGGCACGCGGCCTGTTCCACGGCGCGATCCCGCAGAGCGGTGCGGCATCGTGGTTCGCGACCACAGATCGGGCCAGCGAGGTCGCGAGCGTGCTCATCGACGCGCTCGGCGTGCAGCCCGGTGATCTCGACGCGTTGTACGCGAAGACGACCGAGGAGATCATCGTCGCGCAGGCCGCGGTGGGGTTCGAGACCGACGCGACGGGTCTGCCGTTCCAGCCGGTCGTCGACGGCATCGTGCTCCCGCAGGCTCCGCTCGACGCGATCGCGAGTGGCAGCGCGGCGGGTGTTCGGCTCCTCGTCGGTACCAACCAGGACGAGATGACGCTCTTCGGTATATCCGACCCCGCGCTCGGCACCCTCGACGAAGCCGCGATTCGCGACCGCGTGCGCCATTTCTGGGGCGATGCCGGCATCGACGACTTCCTCGACACCTACCGCCGCCTCCACCCCGGCGCGTCCGTCCAGGATCTCTGGATCTCGATGTCGACCGACGCGCTGTTCCGGATCCCGGCGATCCATCTCGCCGAACGTCAGGTCGCCCACGCGCCGGTGTGGAGCTACCTGTTCACGTGGGCGACACCCGTCTTCGACGGCATCCTCAGGTCGACGCACGCGCTCGAGATCCCGTTCGTCTTCGACGGGCTCGAGCAACCCGGCAGCGAGCTGTTCACCGGGACGGGTGAAGAACGTGCGGGCATCGCCCGACGGATGCACGACGCATGGATCGCCTTCGCCCGCAACGGCGACCCTGAGCACGAGGGCATTCCCGACTGGCCGAGCTACGACACCGAGCACCGGTTCACGATGCGGATCGACGACACGTGGGAGCTGCTCGCCGACCCGGTGCCGGAGACCCGCCGCCTCTGGGACGGCCACTGAGCACCCGCGAGCACGCGGAATGGGCCCGGCACTCGGAACGAGAACGAAGGGGCCGGCGCGACAGTCGCTCGTTGCCCTCGACGCCGTCACCGTCCGGCTGGGAGGGCGACCGGTACTGCGAGATCTGAGCCTCACCGTCGCGCCGGGCGAAGTCGTCGGGGTTACCGGACCCAACGGTGCGGGCAAGACGACGCTGCTGCGCGTGGCCGCAAACCTTCTGCGGCCGGCGAGCGGCCGCCGGGTCGGGCGACCGACGCTCGCCTACGTACCCGCCGCCGTCGAACCGCCGCTGCTCCAGGCGGCGGCGTGGCTCGGCGGCGTGCGCCGCGACCGGCGCGTGCCACCGACCTCGGTGCTGGAGCAACTCGGCTTCGACGGCGAACTCGACCGACCGTGCCGCGAGCTTTCGTTCGGCAATCTGCGCAAGCTCCTGCTTGCCGACGCGTTCAGTAGCCGCGCCGATCTGATCGTCATCGACGAAGCGACCGAAGGGCTCGACAGTCGGGGTGCATCCGCGCTGGTCGCGCTCATGGTCGAGACCCGCTCGCGCGCCGCTGGTGTGCTGTTCACGGAGCAGCAGACCCAGACGATCGTCGGTGCCGATCGCGTCGCGTCGTTGCGCAAAGGCACGCTCGCCGTCGAGTCGGCCTCCGATACCGCCGAGATCACGGTCAGCCTGCGTGGGCCGGCGTCACAATTGAGCGAGCTGACGAAGCGCGCGGCCGCGCTCGGATTCCGCTACATGATCGAGCGCGCATGATCGGATTCAACCTGCGACTCGCCGCGCGCTCGATGCGGTGGCTCGGCCCGGTCCTGATCGCGTCGATCTGGACCTCGTTCACCGTCGCCAACCCCGGTCCGGCGCTCAGCAACGCGAGCAACTCGTTCATGATGCTCGTTGCCGCTACCTGCTGGATCACGGTCGCCATCGGCAACGTCGACGATGACGGCCATCGCGAATTGCTCGCCGCGGCGGTCGGCTCCCCCGCCCGCCTCCAGCGGGTGCGCGCGATCTCCGCCTATCTCGCCGCGAACGCGATCGCGCTCGTCGCCACCGTCGCGGATGTCGCGGCGGCGACCTCGCCCACACGGTCGATCAGCCAGGTCCACATCGTCGGCGGTTGCCTGTTCCTGCAGTTGGCGGCCACCGCGATCGGAGTAAGCATCGGGACCGTGCTGCACCGGCCCGTTGTCCGCAACGCCGGTGCGACCCTGCTCGTCGCGACGGCCGGGCTCGTCGGCGTGATCCTGCTGCCACCGGTGCAGCACGTCCTGCGGCAATTGAACGACGGCCGCACCGGCGGCCTCATCGCGCTGACCCTCGTCGCGTTGACCGCGGGCGCAACGACGGTCGCCGCGGCCGGGGCCCTCGCCGACCGCCGCAACTAGGGGGCGTCCGACACCGGGCGGAGGTGCCAGGCCTTCTCGCGCAGGAAGGCGTGGATACCGGCCTCGCCCAGTGAGACGCCGAGGCCGGAGTTGCCGCGGCCGGCCCACGGGAGCCGGGCGGTCGTGCGGTCGCTGCAGTTCCAGTAGACGGTGCCGGTGTCGGCCCGGGCGAGGAACCGCTCGGCCCGCTCGCGGTCGTCGGTGAAGACCGCCGCGGTGAGGCCGAACTCGGTGTCACCGACGAGGCGCCCGGCCTCGGCGTCGTCGGCGACCCGTTGCACCCCGATCACCGGGCCGAACGACTCCTCTCGCATCACCTTCATCGAGTGATCGACGTCGACGAGCACGACCGGCGCGAAGAAGCTCCCGGCGCCGTCGAGTCGTCCTCCGTCGAGTGCGACCTTGGCGCCGCGGGCGAGCGCGTCGTCGACCTGCGCGGCGAGGAACTCGGGTTGCCCGGCCCGCGCCAGCGGACCCAGGCGGGTGCCCTCGTCGGTCGGGTCGCCGGGCACGTAGGTCTTCGCCTCCGCGACGAATGCGTCGACGAAGTCGTCGAACACCCCATCGTGCACGTACACCCGCTCGATGGCGCAACACGACTGGCCGGCATTGTAGAAGACCCCTTCGGCGACGGCCGGCGCGACTCGAGCGACATCGACGTCGTCGCACACGTACGCCGCGTCCTTCCCACCCAGCTCGAGCTGGACGCGGGCCAGGCGCTCGATCGCGGCGACCGCGACCCGCCGACCGGTCGCGTACGAACCGGTGAAGCAGATCACGTCGACATCGCAATCGACGAGCGCCGCGCCAGTGGGACCGCCGCCGATCGCGGCCTGGAACACGTCGACCGGCACGCCGGCCGCGTGCAGGAGGTCGGTGATTCGCAGCCCGGTGAGCGACGCGAGCTCGGACGGCTTGTACACAACCGCGTTGCCGGCCAGCAGCGCGGGCACGATCGAGTTCAGCCCGACGAAGTAGGGGTAGTTCCATGCACTCACGTGCGCGACGACGCCGGCCGGCTCGTACGAGATCGACTCCTCGAGCGACGAACTCGTGGTGACGGCTCTCGGCGCGGCCACCGTCGCCACCTTCTCGACGAAGTACTCGACCCGCTCGCGCACGGCCCGAATCTCATTCCGGGCCTGGGTGATCGGCTTGCCCGTCTCCGACGTGGTCGTTGCCGCGCACTCCTCGAGCGCCGCTTCGAGCCGGTCGACGAACTCGAGCAGCACGACGGCCCGGGCCTCGTAGGGACGCGCGGCCCACTCGGGCTGCGCGTCGCGCGCGCGGCGCACCTTCGCCTCGACCGAACCGCCCCCGTCGACCTCGATCTCGCGTATGACCGCACCGGTCGCCGGGTTGCGAACGGGGATCGGGTGGGCGGAGGGCGGAGACGGCGTGAACGCGCGCGGCGGGGTCGGCGCGGAGATCGGCGCGGGCGCGGCGACTTCCTGCACGGTGACGTCGCGCCCGGGAAGGTCACTCGCAGTAAGGAGCCGGGCCCAGCGGCTCTCCTTCTGCCCCGATCGACGGGGAAGGTTGGCGACGAGCCCGCACTCGGCGCCGGAGAGCCGCGCGAGCACCGCCTCGAGCTCGCCGAGCGAGGCGAACGGATGGAGCCGGGCGCTCCGGGTCTTGAGCTCGCCGGCGGTCTGCGGCCCGCGCAGGAGAAGCAGCGCCATCACGGCGAGCGCGGCCCGGTCGAGGCCCAGAGTCTCGTCGAGCACGTGGCGGTGCTTGACGACCCGTTGACCCACCGCCTTGATGCGACGGGACAGCTTCTTGTCGCGCAGCCCCTCGAGCGCGGTCTCGACGGTCGCGTCACCGTAGGAGACGACCGGATCGCGGTTGGTCGCCTGGTTGCACGCGGTGACGATCGCGTTCAGCGAGAGCGGGTAGTGCTCCGGCGTCGCGAGCGCCTTCTCGACGAGCACCCCGACGACGCGAGCCTCTTCGTCGGTGAGCGCGACCCCGTCGCTCGCGGGATCGGGCGCCTCGGAATCAGGCACCGCTTCGCGCTGTCACAGCACGAGCTCGGCGACGGTACGCAGCGTGTTGACGTCGCCGCTCACGAGCAGCGTGCCGACGACCGACTCGCGCCACTTCTCGATGTCGTCGCGCAGCTTCTCGCGGGGACCGATCAGCGCGGTGTCCTCGATGAGCTGGAGCGGAACCGCCGCCGCGGCCTCGTCCTTCTTGCCGTCGAGGTAGAGATCCTGGATCAGCTTCGCCTCGCCCTCGTAGCCCATGCGCGCGAAGACCTCGTTGTGGAAGTTGACCTCGCGAGCGCCCATGCCGCCGATGTAGAGCGCCATCACCGGCCGGTAGAAGTCGGCCGCGGCCTCGACGTCGTCGGTGATGATGACGGGCACCGTGCACGCGATCTCGAAGTCGTCCCAGCCGTGGCGGGCGGTCGGCCGCGCGAAGCCTTCGGCGAGCGAGTCGCGGTAGAACTTGTCGACACGCGGCGCGTAGAAGATCGCGAGCCAGCCGTCGGCGATCTCCGCGGTGAGCGCGACGTTCTTCGGGCCCTCCGACGCGAGGTAGATCGGGATCTCTTTCCGCAACGGATGGGTGATCGACTTGAGCGGCTTTCCGAGCCCGGTGCCACCGCGCAACGGCATCTGGTAGTGGGCACCGTCGAAGTCGACCGGGCTCTCGCGGGCCACGACGCGCCGCACGATCTCCACGTACTCGCGCGTGCGCGCGAGCGGCTTGCGGTAGTCGTCGCCGTACCAACCTTCCGCGACCTGCGGACCCGACGCGCCGAGCCCGAGGATGAAGCGTCCGCCGGAGAGATGGTCGAGCGTGATCGCGGCCATGCCCATCGCGGCGGGCGAACGGGCCGACAGCTGGCAGATCGACGTGCCCAGCTTGATGCGTGAAGTCGACGCGCCCCACCACGCGAGCGGGGTCAGGGCGTCGGAGCCGTAGGCCTCCGCGGTCCAGAACGAGTCGTAGCCGAGCCGCTCCGCCTCGACGAGCACCTCGGGGAAGCCGTGCGGAGGGGAGGCTCCCCAGTACCCGATCTGGAATCCGAGCTTCAGGTCTTTGGCCATGCGCGCATCCTAGAAGCGGCGACCGGGCGGGGGTGCGGGCGCGAGCTGCACCACGGCCGACGCGCGCACGTCGGACGCGACGGTGAGCCACAGCCGCAGCTCCCCGGTTCCGACGGAGACGCCGATCATCTCGACCGCGTCCGTCGGGTCGAGCCCGCCCCGGAACTCGATCTCGGCCCGCGCGACCCGACGCCCGGGAGCGAGCCGGGCGAGCGTCTCCTCGACCGGAGACCAGTAGACCGCGTTGTTCACGTGGCCGAGCACGTCGACGTCGGTGACCCGCAACGGCCAGGGCGTACCGCGCGCGCCCGCGGGCGGCGGACCGTGACGCAGCCGTTGGCCGACCCGACGACCACCGGCGGCCTCTCCGTACACCGCGTCGAAGCCCGCACCCAACGCGATAGGGCGCCCGGTCTCGGGATCGACGAGCACCCACAGCGCGCCGGCACGCGCGACCACTTCGCCGTCGGTGCCGTCGAGCATCAGATCGGTCCGGCGTTCGGCCCAGCGGGGGCCGGTTCCCGAGCACCAGGTGACGAGCGTGAGCTCGTCGCGCAGCCGCGGCCTATGAGCGGGCCGGCGATCGGGCGACTCGTCGGTCGCGAGCTCGATCACGAGCCGGCGTACGACCCATGCCGCGTCGGGTTCGTGCGCCGCGTCGGCGGTGTCGTCACCCGAGACGTCCTGCAGCATGCGGGCGATCGCGTCGAGCCGCAGCCTCCCGGTAGCGGACACGTCGGCGAGCCGCACGCGTGCGTGCGCCTCGAAGCGTCGACCGCTCGCGGGACGGGGCACGAGCTCGTCACCGGCCACGGGCGGAACCTAGCCTGGCCCGGTTCGTGACCCCGCGTTCGGAAGAGCGTTCGGAACGCAGGGTTCGGAAGAGCGTTCGGAAGAGATGGAGGAAGCTCGTTGCCCCCCAGCCGGAAGGCTTTCGCCAGCACCGCTTCACGGCACCGCCGGGCGCGACGAGCGTGCTGCTCGTGCGGCACGGCGAGTCGGCACCCGCGCGTCCCGAGACACCCTTCGACCTGCGCGACGGTCACGGCGATCCGGCGCTCGACCCGGTCGGAGTGGCCCAGGCCGAGCTGCTCGGGGCGCGCCTCGTGAGCGAACGGATCGACGCCATCTACGTCACCACCCTGCGCCGCACCCACGAGACCGCGGCGCCCCTCGCGACCCGCCTCGCGATGACGCCGATCGTCGAGCCCGACCTGCGCGAGGTGTTCCTCGGCGAGTGGGAGGGCGGTGCGCTGCGCGTGCGTGCCGCGGCCGGCGACCCCCTCTTCGAAGAGATCTTCCGGCAGGAACGCTGGGACGTGATTCCCGGTGCCGAGCCGCTCGACGACTTCCAGACGCGCACCCAACGTGGGCTGCAACGAATCGTCGATGCGCATCCCGACGGTCGAGTCGTCGCGATCGTGCACGGCGGAGTGATCGGGCAGCTCTTGCACCACATCACCGGATCCCGGCGCTTCGCGTTCTCCGGAGCCGACAACGCGTCGATCAGCGAGATCGTCGTCACGCCGGAGCGTGCGGTGCTGCGTCGTTACAACGACACCAGCCACCTGGTCTGATCGGCGAGCGCTTCGACGAGCGCCTCCGTGTGCGGTCGAAGCCGATCGTCGACGGGCACCTCGGTCTCGGGCCCGGGCCCGCGCTCGTCCCAGTAGCGGCCGTAGCCCCGCACCCGCGGCGGGAGCTCGAGCTGCACTCCCCCGCCCGGCACCCGGTTAGCCGCAATACCGTTCAGTTAGAACGTTGGATGGTTGCGGTGGGTGGTCCGGTGGG
>CAAGKR010213965.1_pt1 | contig 16138 bp, 15 predicted proteins | sample 2556971 | NCBI WGS metagenome assembly CAAGKR01 (sample SAMEA5207829, study PRJEB30636) | soil metagenome | biome: forest; feature: boreal; material: soil | place: USA | collected 2011-09 | depth 1 m | reverse complement strand
TGCCAAATTGGTGCGAAAGGGGGGACTCGAACCCCCACACCTTTCGGTACCAGATCCTAAGTCTGGCGCGTCTGCCAATTCCGCCACTTTCGCGCTTGCGCTCGCGAACGAGTTTCAGTTCGGAAAAAAGAATATCACGTGCGAGTTACCTTCGTCACAGACGGGGCGCGGCTTCGTACGGGTTCATTTCAGTGCGTCCCAAGTTGGCGTCAAGCGGGACGTTCCCTCTCCACTTTGTGGAAAGGGGCAACCACAGTCAAACGGTGTCCGCAAACGAACTCCATATCCGCTACAGACGCATTTCAATACCCAACATCCACGCGTGACTAGCTTAATTCGCCGAGGGCAAGACTCAGGAGGAGCTGAATATCTACCACTCTGCCTCCTCTCATTTTAGTCACACGTACCCGGCTCCGTACGAGCCGAATGTTTATAGACTCAAGTTTTTCACAATTCTTCGCGAGGAACGAAATGCCCGCATTTCGTTCCTCGCGAAGGAAGATCAAAGCCCGATTCGGCCCTATAAACATCTCGCTCCTACGGAGCGAAAGGGTTGGAGATGAAACATCCAGCGAGTTTTCTGACAGCGCGATCGCCGAAGGTGAAGCCTCCAGCCGGTTTTCTGGAAGGGGAATCTCCCGGAGCTGGATCGTGCTTGTCAAATAGGAGCTTCACGCGACCCGATAAGTCGTTTTGGCAAGCCCCAGGAAATCCTTACTCATCTCTTTCTTAATGAGGCCCGAACGCTCTAGTTCAAAATATGCGCGCTGAACTTCGCCTTTATCGACGGAGAGTTTTTGCGCCAGCGCGGCCGGCGAAGGGAGCTCCTCTCCGGAAGCCACGGACTTATTGCTAATCCGTCCCTCAATCTGTTCCCTTACCTGCGCGTAAACGGGTCCTTCGGACAGAGCCTTTAGTTCAATGTTCATAGTGGAATCTCTGCCCCTCAGCAATTCAGATCACTCGACGACCTCAGTTTCAATTTAGAGAGTTCGGTTCAGTCAAAGCGTTCTCGTCACTTTCGACAACGATCGAGGCTGGTCCGGATCCAGCCCCTTCGCATCGGCCAGGAGTGCAGCGAATAGTTGTCCGGGTATTATATAAGGAATCGGCGCGACAAACTCATCAATCTCCCTGGGCATAACGATCGAACGAGAACTATCTCCCGCAGCCTCAATGTCGCTGGTTATTATGAGCGTGTCAGCACGCAATTCCCGCAAACGTCGAATCAGATTCTTCACGCCAGGCAACATGACCCCGGGAGGCGCGAAAAGAATCACTGGAAAATGACGCTCGACCATAGCCACCGGTCCGTGAAGGAAATCTGCGGAAGAAAAACGTTCCGCCACAACGTAACACGTTTCCATTAACTTGAGTGCCAGCTCATAAGCATTTGCATAGGCAAGCCCGCGTCCTACCACGACGCAGTTTTCCATGAATACATAACGCTGGACCAGCTCAAGTATTGCGGGCTGCTGTTCGAGTGCACGAGCCGCAAATTCCGGTATCGCATCATAGGACCAGGCGGGCGTGCTTTGCGCTAGTTCCGCCGCAAGCATATAAAAGAGCATCATCTGGCCGGTGAAAGTTTTGGTAGCCGCAACCGAGCGCTCGCGGCCGCCATGCATTAACAACGTTTCGTCAACAAAACTGACCATCGATGATGATGGCTCATTGGTAATGCCGACCGTATAAGCGCCGCAAGCGCGGGCGTTTTCGAGCACCTGATTTATGTCTTCGCCTTCGCCGGATTGAGAGACGCCGACGACCAGCGCGTGGCTCAGGTTTAGCTTTGCGCCATACAGAGTATGCACTGACGGTGCCGAAAGCGAGACTGGGATTCCTGTAGTAATCTCCAGTAGGTAGCGGCCAAAAAGTGCCGCGTTGTCGGAGCTGCCTCGGGCCACTAGCACGATTAGATCAATCTCACGTGACTGTAAAAAAGTTCCGAGACGCGAAATCTTCGTGCGTTCCGCTTGAATTGTGCTGGCCAGCGCTTGAGGCTGCTCGGCTATTTCCTGGAGCATCAACGACAAGTAGATTTCCTTCCTCAATGTTTAGAAGGTGGAACCGGTTTAGATGGCGGACTTGTCCGCCAAGTGCACGCTGCAACTCGGTGCGTCGGCACAAGTGCCGACTCTAAACGGCGCGCAAGCGGCGCGGTGCCGGTTTAATAAACAACGAGCGTTACCAAGCCTTGCCGTTGTATTCCGAGTGGATTTCGGTTAAATACTCGTACCGTTCTTGCCCAAACCAGCTCCGGCATTCTCTTTGTTCAAATGCTTAACACTTTAACACGAAGCGACGTTATGCGTCCGTTGTCCCTTCTTTTCTTACTCGCCATTACAAGTCCTGTCGCCACACCTCAGGCTCAACAGCCAGTTTCCTCCATCCAGCTAATACCCCAGCCCAGACAAATGATGGTTAAGGGGGATGCGTTTCGACTCGGAGACAATCCTCAGCCACGCATCGTTCCTGGAGACCCGCGTTCGGATGACGATCGCTTCGCGGCGGAAGACTTTACGAACGATGTGCAGGAGACCGCAAAGCTTAGTATTAAGAATGGCAAGCCTGGCGCGCGCCACTCTATTTTGATAGGCAACATCGACCTCGCTCCGGTGCAGGCTGCATTGAAGAGACTCGGGATCAGTGTACCCGCCAATCTTGATCCGGAAGGGTACGTACTGGCAGTCAACGCAAATGAAATTGTGGTAGCAGGTAAGACGGCGGCAGGTACCTTCTACGGTTTGCAAACTCTTAAACAACTCGTACGCGGCGAAGGTATGGCCGCGTTTGTTCCAGCAGTGGAAATTGTGGATTGGCCGGCGATGCGCTGGCGTGGCGTCTCCGACGACATTAGTCGCGGCCCGGTGCCGACCGTGGATTATATAAAGCGCCAGTTGCGATCCTTTGCGGCATTCAAACTAAACATGCACTCCTTTTATATGGAGCAAACATTTGCAAGCAGCTCCGATCCGCTGATTGGCCCGGCTGGTGGTTCGCTTACTCCCGCTGAGATACGGGAGCTGGTTACCTACGCAAGGCGGTATCACATTGAGTTGGTGCCTGAGCAGCAGACATTCGGGCACTTGCACAAAGCGTTGAAGCTGGAAAAATACAACGAGCTTGCGGAGACACCTTACGGCGATGTTTTGTCACCTCAACAAGAAGGCAGCTACAAACTCATCGCCGATTGGTATCGCCAGCTGAATGAATTATTCCCGGGTAAATTCTTCCACATCGGCGCTGATGAAACTTTTGAGCTCGGTGAAGGGCAGAGTCGTGAAGCGGTCAGAACGCGCGGGGTTGGCGCGGTTTACTTCGAACATCTAAATCGGGTACGCGAGATCCTGAAGCCTTACAACCGCAGGTTGATGTTCTGGGGTGACATTGCTCTTAATCATCCCGATCTGATTGGCAGTATTCCGAAAGATATGATCGTGATGAACTGGGACTACGCTCCGAAGGATGACTACATGCCGCGCATCAAGCCTTTTCAGGACGCAGGCCTTGAGGAGTTTGTCTGCCCCGGTGTGCACAACTGGAATCAGATATTCCCGAATCTCGATGCTGCCTCAAAGAACATCGCGAACTTTATTCGGGACGGGCAGGCTTCAGGCGCGCTCGGCATGATGAACACTAGTTGGGATGACGATGGTGAGTCGTTGTTTGAAATGACGTGGTATGGGATTGTCCTCGGAGCCGCAGCTTCCTGGCAAAATAAACCCGTCGACATCGACGCCTTTGATCGGGATTTTGATTGGGCCTTCTTCCGCAGCGAAGGCAATCAATTTGTAGAGGCGCTACACGCTCTTGGTAGCGTGAATTCTGTACTGGGCATCAGCTCCAGCGACGAATTGTTTTGGCGCGACCCCTTTAATTCGACTTTCCAGAGACAAGCAAGAACTCTAAACAGCCAGATTCGAGAGATGCGTCTGGCAGTGGAGGACGCGGATGAACTATTGCTTCGCAACGAAGCGAGCGCGCGTCGGAATCGCTCGATGATTCCCGTCATGCGTTTTGCCGCGCAAAGGTTTGATCACCTGGGCCGCAGAATGCAGGTAGTTGAAAAATTCAGCGACGAGTATTGGGACGCGTATCTCAATCTCGGTGATCGGCGCAAGGTGGCTCGTTTGCGACGCTATTACGGAGCGATCTACAACTCACTGCGCGAAATGGCTGAAGAGCTGACCGTACTAAGAGAAAGCTATAAACGACAGTGGCTCGCCGAGAACCGACCTTATTGGCTCGACAGCATAGTAGCTCGCTACGATCAGGCGATTGCTGTCTGGCTCAACAAGAGTAAATCACTCGAGGAAGCAATTAGACTTTACAACACCAACTTCATCCTGCCGGATCCGGAAGAGTTTGGCTTAGGACCGCGACCACAGGCGGCTGCGACTCCCCCGGCGCGGTAAAATTGGTGACCCGAATTCATACGAAACCAATTTGATGTTTCATTTTCCATTTAACATTTATCAGTTGTCATTGCGCCCAAAGGGCAGGCCACGAGGGGTGCCAGTCTTACTCTAATCTATGTAATCGGCGTAATATGCGGATTAAACTCGAAAGGAGACAATCAAATGCCCACTTATATTACGCTGCTTCGCTGGACGCAAAAGGGCGCGGCGGAACTAAAGTATAGTCCAAGTCGACTCGATGCCGGTCGCGAGGCTTTCAAAAAAGTCGGCGCGGAAATCAAAGATGTCTATATGACGATGGGTCGATACGATCTGGTCTGCGTAGTCGAAGCTCCCGATGATGCAACGGCTGCACGCGCGCTGCTTTCGCTCGGGAGTCAGGGAAACATTCAAAGCGAAACTCTGAAAGCATTCACTGAAGATGAGTATCGCAAGATAACTGGGTCGCTTTAAGAAAGTCCAAAGTTTAGCGTCCAACGTCCAAGATCCAAAGTCAATCAACGGAACAGGCGTGGGACGTTGGACATTGGACTCACTTGCGATATCCAGGTCCGCGGAGCACTCGCCCCGCCAGTGCGGTGGTTCGCTGCCCATCGTCCACACTTATCTGACCATTGACGATGACATACTTGATACCTTCCGGATGTTGATTAGGCATTTCAAAGGTGGCGCGATCCAATACTCGTTTGGGGTCGAAGATCGTGACATCGGCGTAAGACCCGGCGCGCAGCAATCCCCGATCGACGAGGCCAACGCGCCTGGCGGGCATTCCCGTCATTTTGTGAATTGCTTGTTCGAGAGTCAGTATTCGGTCTTCACGGACGTATCGCCCAAGAATGCGCGGATAGCTGCCCCAGCCGCGGGGGTGCGACTTTGCTCCTGCTAACGGACCGTCGTTGGCCCGCGCGCCACTATCGGTGCAGAAGCTGACAAACGGCGCGCGCATCGCGGCGCGCAGATCGTTTTCACTCATCATGAAATAGATCGCGCTCGTCTGACCGTGGTCGGCGAGAATGAGATCAAATAAAGCATCGAGTGGTTCCTTCCCTTGCGCTACTGCAATCTCCGACAAGCGCTTCCCTTGCATTGACTCAAGTTCACGGTTGACTACTGAGCCAATTAACACTCCCGGCGCGCCACCGCTGCCGAAGTAAATGTTTTCCCATTCCTTTGAATCGGTGGTTATCTCCTTCTTGAGCCGTTCGCGAATACCCGGATCACGCAGGCGTGCGAGCATCTTTTCAGTGCCTCCCTCGAGTGCCCAGGGCGGCAGACATGCGCTAAGCGACGTACTGCCTGCAATGTAAGGATAGACATCGGCAGTGATATCGAGGCCCTCGGCCCGGGCACGTTTGATCTTTTCAAGCACTTCAGGCATGCGACCCCAGTTCTTCTTGTATGCAGTCTTCAGGTGCCAAATCTCTACAGGGATGTGGGCGCGCCTGGCGATATCGAAAACTTCCGCCAGCGATTCATCGAGGGCGTTGGCTTCGCTGCGTTGATGTGTCGCATAGATTCCGCCGTACTGATGTGCAACTTTCGCGAGCTGGACAATCTCGTCTGTGCTGGCGAACCGCGCAGGAACGTACTGCAGTGACGTTGAAACACCAAGAGCGCCGTCCTTCATTGCGGCGGCGATCAACTCTTTCATTTGTTCCAGTTCAGCCGGAGTGGGCGGGCGATTGTCGAAGCCGATCACGTATTCACGAACCTGCGTTGCGCCGACGAAGGTTGCGAGATTGACGCCCGAGCCTTGTCGTTCCAAACGCTTAAAGTATTCGCCGAGTGTGCGCCAATCGATGGTTAGATCGTAACGGCGATTGAAATCTTCCTGTTCCTTGATAAGCCTCTCATTAATCGGAGCGATCGATTCGCCTTCGCCAGTGACCTCTGTCGTCACACCCATCATCACCTTGCTCATCGCGCGCGGGTCGATCAGCAGATAGGTCTCCGACTGGCCCAGCATATCAATGAAACCGGGCGCGACGACCATTCCTGCTGCGTCAATCACACGAGCGGCGCTGGCATTCTTCAGCTTACCTATACGAACAATGCGATCGCCCTTGATCGCGAGGTCGGCGTCGTAGCCGGCGCCTCCCGAGCCATCAATGATCCGCCCATTGTTGATGAGAAGATCGTATTGGGGTGCTGAAATCGTCGTGGCATTTGGGACGAAAGAGAAGAGAAGCATGCTCGCTAGCATTATAGAGAGTGAAGTTCTGATCAGCATGATTTCACCATCGACTTGGGTTGATCCACCGAGGAATCGTAATTGTTAGTGACTTGGACCGCAAGCTTCTTGATTGCGGCTCTCCGCCCGGAGCGCCGGGCTCGCAGGGCTCGCTCGGCGGCCGGTCTCTCTGCTATTTCCTTTTGCAGTAGTTCCATAAATAGCTGCTGACGTTTGCGTTCACTGGTTAGCTCTCGTTTTCCAGCTTCTGCAAAAGTTTTTTTAAAAAGTCGTTCTCCATGGTGAGCCGGCCCACCATACTCTCAAGTTCTTGGACGCGGGCTTCATCGGTGTAAGCGTTACCGCGACCGGCGAATGCCTGGTCGTTATATTTTGATAGTTGCTGACGCCACTTGTAGATGGCGGTGTCCGAGAGTTGGTACTCACGTGTGGCTTGCGCCTGCGACTTGCCGGCCTCGACTTCTCGAATCACTTTGAGCTTGAACTCACGGGTGAATATGCGGCGTTTGCTTGCCGAATTCTCAGACATGTTAAGCCTCCTTCCCCAACAGGGATGTATGCTTAACTTTTTGTGTCAGTCAAGGGTGCAGTTCACCGCTTCAATCTAAAACATGGCCATGTGACTTTCATCTGACGCCTGCGTAGAATTCAAAACGTGACAAATCAACCCGTAACACTAAGACAAATTGCTGATGTAACCGGTGGGAAATTAACCGGGGAGGAGACGGCTGTTGTAACCGACGTTACACACGATTCGCGCGGAGCCGGTCCAGGCAGTTTATTTGTTGCCGTCCGTGGCGGGTTGTTGGATGCTCACAAGTTTCTTCCGCAGGTAATTGCACAAGGCGCGGTCGGTGTAATTTCCGAACTCGAGCCCCAAGGCGAATTGCAGTCAGGAAGGGGGCTTAGCACCCCAGCGGGGCTGCCCCGCTGGGGACCCCGCCTTGCCCCCGCTGTTTGGCTTCAAGTGGAAAACGTAAGACGCGCAATGGCGCTGGCGGCGGCGGAGGTTCATCATCATCCCTCACGCGAGCTACAGCTCGTCGGCATCACGGGAACAAACGGAAAAACTACTACCGCCTATCTCGTCGCTTCTATTCCTGAAGCTGCGGGAGAGCCGGTGGCGATGACCGGAACCGTGGAATATCGGCTTGGGCCCGAACGTCGCAAAGCTGAACGCACCACACCTGAAGCAACCGACATGCAGCGCATGCTACGTCAGGCAGTCGAGATGGGTTGCAATACAGCCGTGATGGAGTGTTCTTCACAGGCCATGGATTTTCATCGCTGCGACGCTCTCGAATATGCGGTGGCTGTCTTTTCTAATCTCACGCGCGACCATCTCGACTATCACAAGACAATGGAAAACTACTGGTACGCCAAACAACGTCTATTTGACGGGCGTTTGGGATCAAAGCCCGGCACGTCCGTTATCAATGAGGATGATCCTTATGGCGTTGAACTTGCAGAACAACTTGAAAAGGAAGGTCTGCGCGTGGTTCGTTATGCGGTTAAATCCGAAGCTGACGTTACCGCAAAAAACGCGGAGTTTTCTCTGGAAGGCATGCGCTTCAATCTGGTTACACCTGCGGGCGAACGTGAGTTTCAGTCGCCCTTGGTTGGTCCGCCGCACATTTATAACACGCTGGCAGCCGTCGCCAGTGGGCTTGCCCTCGGCTACAAGCTTGATGTCATCATAGGCGCTCTGGAGAAATGCACAGGCGCGCCGGGCCGTTTTGAACGTGTGCCACATGATGGAGATTTTGCGGTGGTGGTGGATTATGCGCACAGCGACGATGCGTTACTGAATGTGTTGCGCACAGCTCGCGATGTGACAAAAGGAAGAATCATTACAGTCTTCGGTTGCGGTGGCGATCGCGATCCTTCCAAGCGGGCGCCGATGGGCGAAGCGGCGGGCAGCTTGAGCGATGTTGTGATTCTGACTTCGGACAATCCGCGAACTGAAGACCCCGAAAAAATCCTGGCGGATGCTGAGACCGGAATTCAGAAAACGGGCAAGCCTTATCGGAAAATCGCCGACCGGCGCGAAGCCATTAACCAGGCGATCTCCGAAGCCGGCAGTAATGATTTAGTTTTGATAGCCGGCAAGGGTCATGAGGATTATCAGATCATCGGCAGGGAAGTGTTTCACTTTGACGACAAAGAAATTGCGCGCGAGGCTTTGGCATCGCGGGCAACGTAGCCGCCTCATGGCTCAGGTTTCAGTACATCAGTTCTCGCCATTCGATTCTCTTGCCACGGAGCGCGAACCCCAGATCCAGTAAGCCGGAAGTCCCAGCGCAATCAGGCCAATGCCTGCGAGCGGCGGGTTACGCGCGATGGCCCAGAAACCTGAAAGCAAGTGCCCGTGCATGATTAATGCCGAGCCGTTAGCAGCATCCTCGCGAACTCCCCATAGTGTCGTACCAAGAATCAATGCGGTCGCTAACAAGAAAAGAATGGGCACGATCGGATAGCCCCAGGCGCGATAAGGACGCTCGGCCTTCGGCATTTTGCGCCGAAGTATGAATACTGCGGCCGTCACCAGTCCGTAGAAGATCCAGAGACCAAAGATAGCGTAATCCGTCAAGATATCGAACGACGCTGAAAACGCGATGACCAGTATGCACGCCCAAACGGCCTGTACAATCAACGCGCCCGTCGGAACATGCGACCAGGAGGAAACGTGAGACAAACTGCGCGGAAATAGACCGTCTCGCGCCATGGCGTAGGGAACACGCGCGCCGGTGAGAATAGAAGTGTGAAGGGTCCCAAATGTCGATGAAAGCAAAGCGGCAGTGATGAAGCTAATCGCCAGAGGTCCTAAAAATTGTTTGGCGACTTCTGTGGCGACAGACGACTTCGTGGAGACGCTCGCGACTTCAGTAGGCGAGAGCGCATAAAAATAGGCAACGTTTGCAAGCAGGTAGAGCGCCATGATCAGAATTGTTCCGCCTATTAAAGCGCGGGGAAGATTTCGTCCGGGATTTTGAACTTCCCCTGCAACCAGCGTCACGTTATTCCATCCGTCATACGCCCATAACGCGCCAAGCATGGCCGCGATGAAGCCGCCAAACCCAAACCTCGCCGCGGCGCTGACGTTTTCGCACGTCCCGCCGACATTCGACATCATCAGATGTGACCAATCACCACTGCGGGCAAATAAAAAGGCCCCGAGGCCGACCAACAATACGAGTGCAATCTTGATTCCGGATAGAAACGTCGCCACACCGCCGCTAACCCTGACCGCAAGGCAGTTGATACCCGTGACGATTAAGATTGACGCCAAAGCGACAACCTGTAATTTCCCGAACGGTATCGGATGTCCCAGCACAGTCGTCGAGAAAAAGTCGCCGGCGAGTGCACCGCCGATCATGATGTTCAGAAACAGGGCGAACTGAACACCGAGCGCGGCCTGCGAACCAGCTTTGCCTATAAAGAAGGACATCCAACCAAAAAGAAAACTCCATAGTCGGCCGTAGGCCTCTCGCATGAAGACATACTCGCCCCCGGCGCGTGGGATCATCGCCGCTAGTTCCGCATAACTTAAGGCGCCGGCCAGCGATAGCAACCCCGCAACGATGTAAACCAGGAGCACCATCTTCGGCGTGCCGACGTTGCAGGTCATTACGCGAGCCTTCAAAAAAACTCCGGTCCCAATGACGTTGCCAACGACGATTGAGATTGCCGCAATAAGCGACAACCCGCGAACAAGTTGAGCTTTGTTGATTGGTTGCATGTGACTCCTATCGAGCGCACCAACACATTACCGCGGAGCAGAGGTGGCTGGTCACAAAAGTGTTAGATCAAGTACGCAGCGTGAATGGCGCATGCGCGAAAGACCTGACCCGCTCAAATACGACTCACTATTCGGTTCAGGCTACTCGCCGCGCTCTGATTTTACCCGTGAGCGCGTTCGCGGCGGCTTCCCCGGTTTCCACAGCGCCTTCCATGAAGCCCTGCCAATCAGCCAGATGCTCTCCGGCGAAGAGCACCTTTCCGTGGGGTCGCTGCAACACCGGCCGCAAAGTAAACCATTGACCCGGCCGATAAAAAGCATAAGCACCGCGTGTGTAATCATCACGCTGCCAGGCAACGGACTGAATACTCGCCGCGAGCTCCGGCGCGCGCTGGTTAAGCGGCAGAAGATCTCGCGTGATGATCTCCCTACGCCTTTGCGTATTCTGCGCAGCAAGTACATCGGCCTTTTCACCAATCGCGTAACTGCAAATTATGCCTTGCGGTCCTGGCTGAGACTTTGTGCTGTGAAAATAGTAATGAGAGGTAACATCACTCACGAGCGAGAAGTCTTCCGCGCCCAGAAGCGCTCTTTAAAAAGAACACAGTTCTTTATGATGCGTGCGTACTGAAGCTTTTCCGCCGCCGCGCTCTGGACAGCCGGAAGCGGCGGATCAAAAGTAATCTTATCCAGTGTGCGCGCTGGCACGGTACAGATACAGGCGTCGGCAACAAAATTTCTGCCCCCGGCTGTAACGGTTATTCTTCCGCTTCTTTGCTTGATCCTCGCCACGGGCATGGCCGTATGAATCGCATCATTGCCGACGCGCGCAGCCAGCGCGTTTACCAGACGCGAGTTTCCGCCTTCCATCTTGTAGTCCATCTCATTCGCGGGACTAGATTCGAAGTATTCCGCCGCGGCCACATAAGCCGATACCATGCGGATCGTCTCGCCGAAATCCGTGCTGTCCTGCAGGTCGCGTAGCAACAGATCGTCTTCCGTGAAACCTATCTCTTCGAGCCAGGTCCACCAATCGTACTGGTCCAGACGCACTCGATCTCCGGGCCTGTAACTGTGGTAAGTTTTTCTAAACTTCTCGAAAGCGGCTTTTGCCTGCGGCGAAAAATCCCATTGACCGGGGCGCTTGATCACTCCATCACGCATAAGCCAGGCTTCAAATCTATGATCCTTTAGCGTGATTCTGAAATCGTGACAGAGTGCTTTCAGGCGTTCGTGACTTTCACCCACCCATTCGCCACCAAGTTCGCAAGTAAGATCTGGGTTCTCTTTGAAACCGAAAGAAAACACACGACCACCAACGCGCTCCCTGGCTTCAAGAACAGTCACGTCCCAGTGCGCTTGCTTCAGGGCATACGCCGCAGCGAGACCTGACAGACCGGCGCCGATAACGATGCAAGAGTAAGCGTGGCGTTGGATGTAAGAACTGACGTGAACTCCACGGGGGCTGCCCGTGCGGGCACCCCGCAATACCAGCGGGACTCCGACCGCCGCAAGTCCCGCCGTTTTCAGAAACTCGCGTCGGGTCGTCGTGCGAGTTTCCCCGGGCCTCGCGTTTACCATACATCGCCTACCATACATCGCCCCTAAGCAGGTCTTCATAGGAATCGCGTTTACGGATTAGGCCCACTTTGCCTTTTTTGTGAATCATCACGGCGGCGGGAAGGGGCCGGCCGTTGTAAGGAAACATTTGCGCCAGTGAATACGCACCGCAGTTGAGCAGCGCCAGCACTTCTCCGGGCTCCACATTCGCTGGAAGTTTTCGATAGTCAGGTAAACGCCCGCAACGTTCGATGTCAAAATATACATCGCCTGAATCGCACAGCGGTCCGGCAACCTTGTAACTGCTCTCATGCGCTGCGCCGGCGCGTGTAGCGGAGATCGTGTGGTAATACCATTTGTAATTATTCATCGAGAGCATAATGTTGTAGCCCGCGTCAGTCAGCAGCCACACGTCTCCCGTCTCGGGCCTTTGTTTCATATTGAGAACAGTTGTGAGCACCAGCCCTGCATCGGCAATTACGCTGCGACCAGGCTCGAGCAGGATGGTTGTGCGATCGAGAAGATGCTCCGCCTTAGCGTCGCGAGCCGATTCGCGCGCAACGCGCAAAGCTTCAGAGAGAACTATTGAAGGTTCGAGATTGGCTCCCAGCATGTCGCGCTCATGCTCAGGAAGCTGATCGGCTTGCGAGCGATCGCGCAGGTAGTTAACTGGAATGCCGCCGCCCAGGTTGATGTGCTCGAGGGTGTGCGCGGTCTCCCGATGAATCGCAACGAGATGTTCCCACATGCTGCGAAAAGCCTCGGCGAAAGGTTCGACGTCGGGCGTTTGCGAGCCGACATGTATATGAAGGCCGCAGACATGTATCAGTTCGGGGTTTTGTAAACTTCGCCGGAAAGCCTGCAGCACTTCAGAGGACGAGATGCCAAACTTCGAAGTCAGCAACGCTGTTTGCAAGCCCAGATGCGAGCGAGTTCCTATCTCCGGCACGAGCCGCAAGGCGATGCGCGCAGGTTTAGGTGAATGGCCGTTGGCAGCAGCTATTCGCCTGACTGCTTCTTCAACCAAACCGATCTCATAAATGGAGTCGACGTTGATCGCATAAATGCCTGCACTTACAGCGTCGTCCAGTTCACTGGAACTCTTACTCGTGCCATTGAAAATAATTTGATCCGGTCGGAAGCCAACGCGCAATGCCTTGAAGAGTTCACCGCCACTATTGACCTCGACGTCAATGCCAGACTCCAGAACCGTCCTGAGCACGGCCATGTTCGAGTTTGCTTTCGAGGCATAGAAGAAACGGATGGGGTGCTCAACCGATTTTGCGGCCGATTTTAGCCGGTCGATATTGGATCTAATGCGTGGTTCGGAGAAAACAAAAAGTGGCGAATCGTGTTTAGCAACCAGCTCCAGCGCATCGGCGCCGTTGATAGTAAGGTGACCATTGCGCACTTCCAGGTAATCGGGAATGGCCCAGGCTGGTGTTGCAGAGGCTACGCTGGTTGACATCTTAAGCTTTCTCGGAAGAACAATTATGACTTACGAATTCGAGCGAAGATAGACTGAGGCTGCCAATGCGTCAAGCTTGTCACCCAAAGAAGATCCAGGAAGATCCAGCCGCAGATCTACGCGGATAAACGCGGATAGGAAAAAAGAGGTTAAAAGAATCTATAAACTCGCCTCCAATTTGGTTTTGATTGGATCTGCGGTTATCCGCGTGCATCTGCGGCTAGTTTTTTTTTGATGCACAGTTGCCAAGTTTCTTCAGCGCTTCACGAATCTGTTTGTAATGACGCTGCTCGTGATACCCGACAAACGAGATGGTCGCTACCCCATCAATGTCGCCCAAAAAAGGATGCTTAAAAACGATATGTCTGAAACGATCCTTGCTGTGAGTCGCGCAAAGTGTTTTCAAAGCATTCCGGGCGCGGTTAAAATTCTCGATGGCTGCATCCTTGGCAGGAGCATTGAGCGGTTTTACGGCTTTTGGAGCTTTCACGCGTATGAGCCGAATGGAAACTATGGAAGTCGGTATCAACCTGCGAAAGAATCCGACTCGCTGAGGTGGGCCAGCAATAGCTCCTTCCAGATCTTTGAGTACGCGCTTTTCGACAAGACATAGGTGTTGAACTATTTCGGCCACGCTCCATTCGTTATTTGAGGGTCGCTGGGAAAACAGCTTGGCGTCTATGGGAGTGATCGTCTCTATGAGTTTTTGATGGACCGAATCGAGTCGCTTCAACGCTTTCTTCATCGTTGGAAAGTAGCACCGAGTTCCGTTCTACTTGATCGGTCGGGACGAAACGCAAAATCAATTCAACTGGACGCCGAAGTTGTATATGATGACTCCGGTAACTTTCACTGGCTCTCCCATTAGCAAGGTAGGCGAAAACTTTGCCCGAAACGCGGCGTTGACTGCCGCTTTTTGTAATGCTGCGTGGCCCGAGACTGGTTGCGCTGAAAGCACATCTCCTTGTTCGTCAACTGTCACCTGAATCACCACGGCGCCGGAAGCCCCGGCAGCTTTCGCGTCAGGAGGGTAATCAGGCATTGGCAAGCTAATAGCCTTGCCGTTCAGTACGCCGCCAGAAATGGGCGCTCGTTTGCCTCGTTGGGGGGCCGACGGGTCCGATCCGTCCTGCCTTGTTTCGGTTTTGGGATTGGCGACAACCTCTGAATCAGGTATTTCGCCAGGATTAGGTTTGACTACAGGCTGTGCATTTGGCCCTGCCCCGGGACTCTGAGACGCCACTGTTGGCGGAACCTCCGTAACCTTTTCGGGAAGCACGAATGAACTCAGAAACTGATCCTGAATAGAATCTTCTTTTTTCGCATTCAAGTAAACGATCGCGTAGAAGCGTTTCCTGGTGGCATAGACCTGCGCAATTCCGGAGAGATCACCAATCGTCATACGGTATTCGCGACCCGCATTTCCCTGTAACGTCTTCTCCCCGACAAGTGTGAGTTTAGCAATTGCACCCGGGCCGCGAACTTTAGCGGGAAATAAGTTTTTGAAGGCATCGACGTATGAGTTGACCCTCTGCATCTCTGAATACATCGCCGGATTTGATTTTATCCCGCTCAAAGAAACGACGGCGAAGATTGGGCCGCCCTTCGCGTTCGAAAGGTAGATGCGTGTATTCAACTCCATCTTGTGATACGGCTCTTTGCCCGATTCAGACGTTGAGCCTTTGGGCATGAGCACCGAAAATCCCTCGCCATCTGGCCTCAGCGTTTCCCAATCCGAGGTGCTCATGGTCGTCCCTTTGCCTAGCGATGCTTCAGAGCTTACGGACGTTTGTCCGGCAGCTGATAGTGAGATTGCCAATATGAGCAAAAGAATGAGTGGTGGGAGTTTGAAACGAAACGATTTCATGCCTCTATACTCCTTTGAAGATCCTAAACAATCCGCAGATTGCGCAGATTACACAGATTCAAAGACGAAAAAGCAACTTGACGGAAAAGTCCAACACGGAATTGAGATGAGTTATTCGTGGATGTTTCATTGGTTTCTGTGAATCTGCGTATCAGCGGATAGCTCACAATAGGATTTACTATACTCCACTTAATTTCGTGGCTAAAGCTGTGCCACCATTTCCGCGGGATTCCAGTAGGCTCGCAAGCTCTGAATCTTTCCGGCCTCATTCACTTCGAAAACATCGATGCCTTCAAAGTGGACCTTACGGCCGGCCCTGCTTACGCCGCTTCCCGTCCATTTCACTGCGGCCGAATTCCCAGCGACGAAAACCTGATCCTCGGTTAAGTCCACCTCTTTGAAAGCTGCCGTGATTGTCTGGAAAAATTCCCCGAGTTTCTGATGACCTTTGGTCGGCGGCGCGCCAACTGGGTCGTAGCTAATCGCGTCTGCCGCAAAGGTATTGACCCACGCTTGCTGGTCCATAGCACGGAGGGCTTTGAAATAAGTCTTGACTGCTTTTGAAATAATCTCAGGCGACATTATTATTGTCTCTTCCTTTCCCGTTCGGTTTGCACCAAAACCCGGCGCAGTATTTTTCCAGAAGCCGACTTCGGAATCTTATCGATAAACTCCACACTGCGTATTTTCTTATGCGGCGCCACACGCACTGCCACAAAATCCATTATCTCCTTCGGGGTGGCCTCTCCTTTTAAGACTACGAAGGCCTTGGGCACCTCTCCTGCTTCATCATCAGGACAGGGAATTACCGCCGCATCGGCCACGTTCGGGTGCGTTAGCAGCACTGCTTCCAGCTCGGCGGGCGGCACCTGGAAACCTTTGTATTTGATTA
>CAAGKR010500170.1_pt1 | contig 16146 bp, 19 predicted proteins | sample 2556971 | NCBI WGS metagenome assembly CAAGKR01 (sample SAMEA5207829, study PRJEB30636) | soil metagenome | biome: forest; feature: boreal; material: soil | place: USA | collected 2011-09 | depth 1 m | reverse complement strand
CCCGAAATAATTACTAGGGAAAGAAGTAAAATGCCGCTTATTACTTTATGCTTTAAGAAGAAGCCTCTTTGGTCCTCACGACAAAAGGGGCAACGTGTGGCATTATTATCGATTTTCTTCTGGCATGCCTTACAGGTTTTCATATTTCTTTGAACAGGTAGTTATATATAGGCCGAATTATAATAAACTTTTAAGCTTAAGACAAGCACCAAATTTGGCATCTATGCCATATCCCAATATTCGCACAAAAGCCATAATTATTCAAGAGCATGGCAACGATTTACGAAAAAGTTGGAGAAAGAATAAGAAAACTACGTAAAGTAGCTGGTTTATCACAAGAACAATTAGCCGTGGCGTCGAAGCTAGACCTTACTTCTATAAGTGAGATTGAGTCTGGGTTAAGAAACCCTTCCTTAAAGACTCTTTATAAAATTTCCCTTGCATTAAAAGGTAACATTAAAGATTTAATTGACTAATTCTTAAAACCTCAAAATAGGCAAATTCTCTCCCTTTAATTACCTGCTTTTTACATATTTTAGCTTCAAAAATGCCAATAGTTTTTCGGAGAACTTTTCTCTTTCTAAAATTGTAAAAACACCCAAAACTCTCCATAAACTACCCCATTTTTAATGAAATTAGCTTCAAAATTGACTGGAGTTTTGGGAGAACTTTTTTCTTGATTTCAGAAATTTCATATATTCCGCCTTTGTTTTTAGCATCTGTCATAGTTAATAGTATTATAGCCTCACATGCCTTTGTCAGGACGTACAAGGCGGTTTGAGGCAGGTTGTTTTGATTAACGCACATTTCCCTTCCCCTCGAAGTAATCTCAAAGAAAGTCATTTGGTATACTAGTTTCAAGAGAACATGAATTTTAAAAATACAATTTTATTAACAGGTGCTGGATTTACGGCAAACTTCGGAGGCTTTTTGGCAAGGGAGATGTGGTCTAAGATATTTAACAATCCAAGCTTAAATGCAGCAGGGAATATAAAGCTCGCATTGCATGATAATTTTGACTTTGAGGATATGTACTCCAGTGTCTTTGATGATAGAAGACTGTATTCCCAAGATGAATTAGATATATATGAAAATGTTGTAACAGAAGCCTATTTATCTATGAATGACTACTTAATAGCCCCTGAAAATAAAGAGAAAAATGCCAAGATGTCAAAAAATGTTTTGGATTTTCTTAATAAATTCCTTACCAAATCTGAGGATAAAGTGGGTGGATACTTTACGTTGAATCAAGATCTATTTCCAGAAATTGAATATGATTGGACAGCTCTTGGGCCAAGCCTAAATCAAGTAACAAGACCAAATGGCTCTGTAATACTTCCTAGTCAGGAAGAGTTGAGTCAGTATGTTGCAAACATGCCTGAAATTGAATTTTGTTACGCCAAGCTTCATGGATCAGTAAATTGGCTCCAAGAAGACGGAAGCGAAACAATGGTACTTGGAATTAATAAATTAGAAGCTATTAATAATGTTCCTCTGTTAAAATGGTACTTTGAGTTGTTTAACCAAGCAATAACTAGTGGTGGAACTAAATTGTTGATTATTGGATACGGATTTAAAGATAAACATATAAATAAGTGCTTATTTGACGCAATAAATAGTCATGGTTTGCAACTTTATGTAATTTCACCAGAAGAACCAGCACGATTTAAAAGGAAATTAACAATTAAAGGAGAATATGATGGTTATAATGGAAGAATTACTGAGCAAGATAACGAAGGTATCACAATTTGGAGGGCAGTAAAAGCCTATTTTCCATACAAATTGAGTGATATATTTCCACATTCAGGCGAAAGAACAGCTGCTCTTGATGAGATTTTAAAGACACTCGGATAAGCTAAAGTTAAAGCTGCTTTTATTAGGATTTAATTGTAATTTTTTTAACCCTAGAGGTATAAGCTGTCTATTTTTTTTTGAATCTCAATGGTTTTAATTTGTGCCAAAATAATTTTTTGATAGTGAGTTATGTCTTCATAGGTTAGTTTTTTACCCTTTCGGTCCTTAAGCCATTTTTGTGCTGGCTGATAACCTCCGATATAAAATCCCCAAGCTTCTTTGGAAACATTACCAAAATATTGAGAGTCATTGATATAAACCTTGTCCCCACGATACTCGACATTTTCTACAAGATTATCACCAGTAACAGAAAAACTCGTCTTAAGATTGGAAAGTTCTTGACTCTCCATTAGATGCAACTGACGAAGTTTTCCTCCAAGTTTAACAAGCTCCCAAAAACTGTTTTTATCCTTCGGAGATGGTACACGGGGGAAGTCAGCTTTTAAGAAATCTTTATACCTTTCTCTGTATGTTGGTGAATGTAAAGTCGCATATACATAATCTAAAATATCAAGCGGACTAACAGTATTTATATCTCCCAGTTTTTTATTTTCATGATCATCAATCCAGCTATACTTACCAAGGTTAGTAAGCAGATGCTGAACCCAACCCATATTCAGGTTAGGTTGTCGTTTACTGTTATTGAATAAGCCTGCTTGATTGTTATTTTGGTATAAATAAAGCGGGAAACTTGAACCAATTTCTGACGTTTTGTTAGAAACATAACCCGATTCTACAATATCTTTGTGAACTAAAACGTGATGAAAACCTTCAGTTTTTTGTTGTCTACAAATCATTAATCCAATATTATTTCTTGTTAAAAACATTTGCATGATATTATTTCTTGGATAGCAATGGAACCCTCGACTACTCCCTGTATAAAATGTATATCTTATATCAAAAGGTCTATAGGCAATTTCCGCTACGTTGTTATCATTAGGATGTGCTATTACATCTAATTTTGCTCGACCTACGGACCAATCACGAACGTCATGGCCTAAATTGTATTTACTTCTAAGAGATTCTATATCAAGATTAATAAAATCGTTAATAACGTTATTAATAGAATCTTTGTTTGTTTGAATTGACATATCATCACGAGCGGTAACAATACCTACGCTATTTAGGGGAAAAAGTTCACTAACCTTAATTCCCTTTTTATATTCCTTGTCAAGGTTTTCATCTTTATTAAGAAAAATATATGAGGGCTCATTAAGTCGAATTTTTTCCCATTTAATATCACTAAGTGTATTTTGAAGAAGAAATTCAAACTTCGTTTCTCGTTTGCCCCAGATATCTGCTCTGAAAACATCGGCCAATCCTTTATTGTCAGTTTTGTGCTTAATTGCAACAATAATTGCTACCCCCTGTTGAATATCAAATACATTCTCATCTTTCCCTCCATCGGGAGCAACTTCTTTCTTTTTGGCATTGCCGTGTAAATCAAGAATATAAATGGCTGAAAAAGTTTTAGTTAAATTCCAACGCATACCACGAAAAGTAGGATTATCTAAGTAACCATGATTGGTAATCATCGAAACAATCCCTTCACCCGTTTTAGATATCATCTCTTGTGCAAATGCAATGAATTTTACATAATCATCGTTAATCCATTTCGGATTTCTTTCTCTAAGTTTTTCTTTACCTCCCGGCTCAAATTTATATTTTTCAACTAGCTTCATTGCATAAGCCCCTTTATTAAAACTTTCACCACTGTATGGAGGATTGCCAATTACTACCATAATTGGTCTATCTCGTTTAATATCATTTGCTGCTTGTGCCTCTTCGCTAATTGCTTCAGCTAATCCAACATTGAATAAATCTTCGCTAACTTTTACGCCCTCCTCTAATGTATTGGTTAGATATATTCCTAAACGGCGATCAAAGTGATCAATTCCTGTTTCCTTGAGTGTCATTGCTAATTTAAGATGAGCAATAGTGTAAGGTGCCATCATGAGCTCAAAGCCATACATGCGGGGCAATAGTTCTTTCTCGACATAACTTTCCCATAAACCTTCCTGTCCTTTAAATTTGGCATAAATAAATTTAATGGACTCGTTTAGAAACGTAGCGGTACCAACAGCGGGATCAAGTATCTGAACTTTATGTAAGTTCAGTTTCGCTTTATTTCCCTGAATTACTATTTGATGTTCTATTTTATCGGTTGAAGCAAGTCCTTCTGGAAGATTAAATTCAGTTTTTAAAACATGGTCAACAGCATGGATGATAAATTGAACAACCGGCACGGGAGTATAGTAAGCCCCCATCTGTTTTCGAAGTAACGGATCATATTCCTTAAGAAAATCTTCGTAAAAATGAATAATAGGGTCTTTGTCCGTAACCTCTCCAAGCAAATTGTAATGTTTCTTGATAATGGTTTGGACATCGGAAACGCTAAAAACATCACATAATTCATCAACAATATACGTTAATCGTTTGTCAAAATTAGAACCAGCTATGTGGTCAAAGAAATGTTGGAGAAAAGGATTTGAAGCCGGAATTAGATCGCGAGCTTCTTGGCGGGAAAAATTATCTGGGGTTTTATCATAATACCGAGCAATAAATAATCCGTAAACTAAAGTTTGAGCATACATATCTGCAAATTTATCGATCTCTAAATCATGAATTAACAGTTTTTGCATTACCTTATAGATTCTTAAAAGTTCTTGATTTTTGTCATTTTCAGTTTGAAGAAAATTGATGACATTTGCTCTGATACGGGCAGCTTTTCCACCCATAATTTTCGCCAAACGCTTACCATTAGTAATAGTTTCCGGCTTTCCTTCTAAAAATGACTTAAGTTCGCGTTCCAGCAGGGAAAAGTTTTCCTCAATTACAATTATGTTTGAGCCTACCTGCTTTGCTACTACAATGGTTTGATATTTTTCTCCGTTTCTGAAAAATCTAAATTCTAAATAATTAGTAAGTATTAGATTGGAGTAACCAAGATACCTCTTGAGTTGTTCTGATTTTTCTATTTGATTTAAGTCGACATTAATATCTTTCGTTTCTGCGTAACCTAGAATTAAATTAACGTTGGTTTTGTTAAGGAATATAAAATCTGGAGCTCCATGTTCAGAACGACTAGGTTCATTAACGGCTCTTATAGCAGTATCTAGTGATTCAATAAGATTTTTAAGAGCAGGACGATAACTATGTTCAAGAGCATTGCCCGTTATTAGCTCTTGTTTAAGTTGGTTTATATATGTTTTAATCATCTTGTTTTAGACAAGTTAATATCTGGAATCAATTCTAGCAGAATTAATCTTAATCTTCCAAGCTCTTATATCAAATGAGTTCTAGTATTATCTATCAGACGCTTAAGTCACAATCGCAAGATTTAGTTGTAATTTCTTTATCTTGCTTGAAGCTCATACTTTTCAACCTGTCTACTGCCACACTTTTTACATTCAAAAATAATATAGCTGTTGCCAGCGTTATCTTTTGTTACAGTACTGTTTCTTTCTCCTTTACAGACTGCACAGGTATTATCGCTTTCTGAAATCCAAGGCGTTCCATCTGCAAAAATAAGCTGATTGTTCCCACATTCATTAGGACAATAATAGAAAAATAATACTTTTGATATATTTTTTGCAGTTTCCTCATGGAGCATGCTCCATCTGTAATTCAAAAGAATATTGCACTTCTTACATTTAATGTTGTCGAAAGGAATTGCACCAAGGATTCTTTTATTTGTTTGTCTTGCGTCTTTCTTCCATTCAGCAATAGTCTTTACTCTTTTTCCTTCCCACGTCTTTTTTATGCCCATTTTAGTTGCGATTGCTCCAAGTGTAAACAGACGGTGGTGTGCGTCTTTTATATCGTCATCTGTAATCGGTTTTTCTTTATGGTTTTTCTCGATTGCTTCCCTTGTCTTTTTTAAATCCTCATCTGTAGGGTAAAGGGCGTGGTGGTTCATCTGTTCTTCCCACCAGTCAGTTTCTTTCTTTACAATGTCATCATATTGCTTGCTGTAAGCTTCATCGCTTTGGAGGTAATTATGGAGTAGTTTAGGTTTAATCATGGTTATACGGTGATTGTAGTAGAAAATAAGCTCAATTGGTATAATCAAAGATACTATCCGAGGGCAGTAAAAGGGAGTAGCTTGAGGCTGAGGATTGTTGTGAAGAACAAAACAGAATTAGCTGTCCTCGGTAGTAAACCGCACTTACCTAATCAGTTTACACTCCATCAGTTTTAGCCACATTGCTTCTTCACTAACATAAAATTTGTTTGCAAGTTCTTTCGCATTTATTCCATATTTACACTCATCCTTTAAGGCTTGAGAAGGCATAAGTAACTCTGCTGCAAATTGATTTGCCTCAATCTCGTGAGGATCTTTACTCTTGAAATTGTAGTCTGCACCAGAGCAAACGTGCCCTAAAAGGCAATGCCCGATTTCATGTGCAACGGTGAACCTTTGACGATGCCTGTGTTGAGTAACATTATATCCAATTGAAGAACCACTTTTATCCTGCACGAGGATTCCAGCAATTTTTTTCCCAAAATTCCAAGAGTATACAGTTAATGTTGTGTCTCTCTTTATGTAGGAAACAATGTCATTAATTAGAACTGGAGGAAATTTAGGGGACGCTTTTTCTAAAACTTTCCTAGCTAATTGCCTTGCAAATCCTTTGCGAGGCTTGCTATCATCATTTTCCATCTTTTTGCTTTTTAACAAAATTTATGAAACTCATTATTTGGTTTTCATCTTCTTGGTTAAGGTCTTTATCTGCCCTAAGAGCAACTTTAATATCAGCTTTCTGTTCTTTCTGCCCCAAGAAAAATTTAATGTCTTTATGGAAGATCTGTGCAACTTTATCAAGTTGCTCAACGGAAATTCTCCTATCTCCAGATTCAATAAGGGAAATTGCAGTCGCAGAATCAAAGCTCAATTTCTCAGCTAATTCTTTCTGAGACATGTTCACTTCGTCTCTACTCTCCCTTATCCTTTTACCAAGGTCTAAGTATTTGTCATCATTTTTCATAATGATATTATAAACTTTTCAAAATGATTTGACAAGTACTTTACATTTTGATAAACTGTATATTGCAGAGTGAAAATTTTACTCTGCAGAAATTTTATAGCAAAGGAGGTGAAAGGAACAATGATTTATTTAGTAACATACAATTTAGACAGACCAGATCAGGATTACAAATCGTTATTTGCTGCCATTGAATCGGTAGGCAGAGCAGTACATGCGATGGAACATACTTGGTTTGTGCGTACAAACTATACAGCGGCTCAGATACGAGACGCTATTACAGTACACATAGGTGCTAGTGATAAGCTTTTCGTTTGTGAAGCAGCAGGTTGGGCTTCGCACAATATGGGTACAGGAAATTGGTTAGACCAGCTATAAATAAGAGAGACGTGGGAGTGGATTTATTTTAGATCACTCCCACTCTCGCTTTGCATATGATAACAAAAAACTTTTTGCCATGCTTATGTAAATTATTTTGGAGATCCTACTTTGTTTGCCCAGTAGTAATTGGAGTTGTATAATCAGCTTCAGAACTTGATGAAAGGATATATGAAACAAGAAGAATTAGAAAAAAATTTAGACAGGGTTCATGCTTGGATAAGAAGTGCAGATCAAAAAATAAGCATTTTCTTAGCCTTTCAAGCTTTTATGCTAAATTTTACTTTGAGCTTAATCTTTAGCCTTTTGAAGTCTCCAGGCTACCAATTTCATTTTTCACTTTTCAGCTTCTTTTTAACCTTCCTAGGAGCATTATTGATAGGATTTGGAATTATAACTGCAATCTTTGCTCTTCTTCCAAGATTGAATGATGGGGGGAATAAAAAATCTCTTATATATTTTAAAGGCATTGCCTCATTAAAAATCGAAGATTACAAAAAGGCAATTAATTCGATGACAGCACAATCTTATAAAGAAGCACTTCAAGATCAAATATACATTTCCTCAAAAATAGCAACGATAAAACACAATGAATTTAAATACGCACTCATATCCTTCATGTCGGGAATAATTTTATTATTGTCATCAGTGATATTTTTTGCGATATAACAAATAATTATGAGTTTGCTTACCGAACTAACTGAAGATACTGTAACAATTTTTGACACAGCTTTCACGATCACTCCAGGAATCGTAGTTCCTACCGTTAGTGATCTATCATTCGATAACACAGCTAAAGACCTTTCCGCAACTGTACTTTTTATCGATATTAAAGGATCTACTCATATTGTAAATGCAATGCAAAGGACTACGGCAGCGAAAATGTATAAAGCTTTTTTGAAGGGGGTAACAAAGATCGCTAGGACGAACATGGGAGACGTAAGAAGCTTTAATGGTGATGGTGTGCTCGTAATCTTCGCAGGAAATGGAAAGTCAAATAATGCAGTGCGTGCTGCAATGGAAATGAAATACTTTTTTCAAGATATATTGACTCCAAGATTGAATAGATACAAATCGCAAAACCTACAGTTACAGAGTGTAGTTTTCGACTTTGGGATAGGAATAGACTCGGGCAATATCTTAGTTACGAAAGCAGGCATTGGTGGAGAAGATAATCGAGATTTAGTGTGGGTCGGAAATGCAACAAATCACGCAGTTAAATTAGCGGAACAATCCAGTGGGGAAAATCACATAAATATCTCAACAGCCGTTTACAATGAAATAACAGTTGATAATTTGAAATATGTAACGCATTCCGCCTTTGGGACTTTAGCATCCTACCTACGAACATCACTATGGACACAAACATTACCTTTAATAGCTTCATTACCCTTGTCTATGGGGAGTATTTATACAACAACATATCACATACCAATAACATGAAGAGCAACCTGAATGCTGTTAAATTGTTAAAACATTAGGAATATTTCTCAGCTTCTTAATTGCTTCCCATCTCATCTTTAACTCCATTGCGTAAGTAGTATTTGCAAAAACATCAAGGATTTTGTTCGTAGATTTTTCAACTCTTAGGTTGAAAGTTATATTATCGCTTGGACTGGGGAGCAAGACAGGACGATGAAGGTAAAAATCGTCCATTTGGATTGTAAAGTCAACCTTTTTAGGTTGTTCGAAAATCCTAGCAACAATTACATCGTCTTTCTCCACTTTCGAACTTTTAAACTCATTTGTCAGCTCAACCAATTCAGATAATAGCTTAAATGGCTTCGAGTAAGCAGCAATTAACTTATTGTCAGACAAGTGAATTTCAGAAAAAACGAGGTTAATAAGCAATCTTTTGTCATCATTATTTTTAGCCATTAAATAAATTTCGTAAGCTTTTTGAGAAAGATCATATACTTTAGAGCCAAGTTCATAGTATTTTGTATTTGCATTGTTATGTTTATGAATCATCTTTTCATTTTCATTTAATTCATCTTTATACCTCCGAGCCTTTGCATCATAGTAAGCCTGTGTAATTTTTTCGTCTAACTTATCTTCGTACATCTTTTCTAGCCTTTTATTTAATTGCTCTTGTCGCTTTTGAAGTTCACTTATTGATGATGAGTAGTATGCGATTTTATCTTGATGGCTTTCCTTTATTGCCTTTTTAATCCACTCTGCAATTCTGCTATTTTTAATTTGTAATTTGTTTAATTCTTTAGCCAATAAAATTTCTACAGCTTCCTCTTTGTGCCATGCCTTTTGAGAACAATCCCTATAGTGATTACAATGTCCGTACACATGGTCTTTCTGCGTCTCCCATGTAATAGTTCCGGTACACTCATTGCATTTGAAAATCCCTTGGAACAAATATGAATGCTTTCGGTACTTGGGAGTAGTTTTCCTCTTTAAAATTTGCTGGACCTTGTTGAAAGTATCATCATCTATGAAAGTTTCTTGATCACCATCGGTTAAGTTATTATTCCATCGATTTTGTCCAATATAAAATGGGTCTGTAAGTAGCCTATGAATTCGACTTTTTACTATTTTGTTTCCATTATCGTTACGCAGTCCTTCTTTATAAATAAGTTCTGTTAGCTGTTTTAAAGAGTGATTACTTGTTGCGTACAAAGAAAACATCTCTTTCACTAGGGGGGCTTTTATCTCGTCAATTACATGGGTTTTATGTCCCTTTTCACCAATTGTTTTATATCCTATTGGTGGCTTGGTGGGAAGCCAGCCTTGGGCTATTTTTTCTTTTTGACCCTTTTTAACTTCTTCTGATAAGTTGTCTATATAATTTTTAGCAAAGACTATCCTTATGTCCCAATTAAGTTTTTCTTGAGATCGTGAGTTTTTGTGAAGAATTAAAGAATCTTTTACAGAATGAAGTTGTCTTTCCTCATCTTCATCTAGCCATTGATACATATCAACTGAATCTTTAAAATTTCGAGTAAACCGATCAGCTTTTTCTATAACAATAACTTTTATATCGTTCTTCTTAACATAAGAAAACATTATGTTAAAAATTTCTCTAATCTTCTTCCCGCTTGCTGATTCTGAAATGGTAAAAACTTTTTGTATTTCAAAGTCTTTACTTGTGGCATAGTTGGAAAGAAGCTTCTCTTGTGCCGGAAGGGAATAGCCAGTTTCCTCTTGCTCTTTACTTGATACCCGACAAAGTAATACTGATTTCATTTTTCTAATCCTCCATAATTTTCGTCTGTAAACTCTGCATATTCTCTTAATATTGCCTCGTGTTCTTTTTCCCATGCCTGCATATCATCAACTGCTTTTTTTAAATCTTCAAACTTATGTATAGGCGGATTTTGTTGCTCTGAAAGTGGAACTGTAGAAATGAAACGATCAAGGTTTTTTCTAACAGGACCTAACCTGCTTAATAGTTCTCTGTGTCTACCTCTTAAATCAAACCATTTGGCAACTTTCTGGACCTTCTCGTTATCGTAATATCTTATATTGCTTATTTGTTCACGATTGGCTGGAAGTAAGCCGTCCTTATCCCAACGAATAAGGGTCATTTTGTTTATTCCTAGAATCTTTGCTACTTCACCAATTTTTAGATACAACATAATAATAGTATTAAATATACTCCCTATACATTAGCATATATTAAAGTATATGTCAACATGATTTATTAGCTTCATTTTCAATTTTCAATAACAACTGGACGAAGGAAACCCATGCGTTACCTATGCTAGAAATGACATTTTCTTCAAGGTTTAAACCATAATCATCTCTCAAAATTTCACTCAATTCCTTTATGAGTTTTTCACTTAACATTATTATCCTCCCCGACTGCCAATAAGTCCGCTATATACCCCTCCAGAAGGTCTTTAATGCTTATTCCTTGCTTTGTTGCCTTCAATTTGAGTAAAGTATGCAGTCCGGCATCAATGCGTATCTGTTTTGTTGTTTTCTTGTCACTTTGTTTACTTTTCATTAATATATTCTCCTCTTAAATTTCCAAGCGAAATATTGTTTTGAGTTTCTAAATTCGTATCTTCCACCTCTGTTTTCTTCCTCCTCCTGCCTGTGAGTTTTCCAAAATGTTAATGCACCCGAAGCCCCCAACTTTTTAACAACCCTGAAGTAAAATGCATAATTTTGTAAGTCATCAAACGAGGTTGCAATTTCTTCAGCTAATTGGGCTTCTTCAGTATTTGGGGTAAATTTAGTGCGGTCAAGAGCATATTTCCCTTGTTTTTTATTCTTACCGTTATTATCGTTATTAACGGTATTAGCAATATCTATATTATCGTTAATATCGTTATTTCTTTTAAGAACGGGTTTATATTTTTTTTGTAAAATTTTACCTGCTTTTTCCATATTCTTTCTGTCTATCTTTCTCAATTGGTATTAAAATGAATCCCTTACCGTCACATGCATGGCAAGTAATCTGTTTAAATGAAACCGTACCCCATCCATTGCATACCGGACATCTTTGGGCTATTGAGTTTGGTTTAATTGACTGTAAAATTTCTGTTTTGTCTGTCATTCTGTCTTGATTGGCTAACTTTTGTAGATGCTAGCACAGGTTTTTGAGGCGGAATAGATGTGCAATTGTAAATTTGTGCCTATCTTGCTCCATTTTGCTATTTGACAAGATATGTGATTTCCAATTATTTGATATAATTAACACAATTAAATAGTTGCCTAAACCTGTAGAAATACAGGCATGGCAGAAAAACCTTGTTAGAAGTAAGTTCTTCGTCAGAGCATCTAACAAGGTTATCAGCCGAAAGGTTGGTAGGAGTCGTAAGGCTTCGCTGGCGGAGAACTTTTTGTTTCTCCCCAAAAGCAAATGAATAATAAAGTAACTTTTTATAATTTATGAATCACAGCATTATTTATAATATTGGAGAATATGTTGTAATTGGTGGTTTTATACTCGGGATAATCTTCATTGTTAATTACGCTTTAAAAATTCGTCAAATTGAATCCTTTTTTAAAAAAAATATTTGGTTAATACCAATATTAGTAATTTTACTATGCTTTATTTTAGTTATAGGTCCAGTTTTATTATTAGAATTATTTAGTAGTAGTTAAACAAATGAAATATTTAACAAATAAAATTATTTTCTTACCTATTCTTATCGCCCTCTTGTTTTTAGTCATTTTTGTATCAAAACCTATGTCTAAACCTATGTCTAAACCAAGCAATATAACAGAACAACAAGCAATAAATACTGTAAAAAATCTCCCGGAAGTAAAACAGTTATTAAATTATAAAGATTCATTCGTTAGGATAGATGAACGACCTGATAAAAACTACTTTTACATACAAACAGGAACTATAAATTACACAGGGAAAGTAGGAACAGTAAGCGATAGTCACACTGCGACCTCAAATTGGTATAAGGTAAGTGTTAAAACAGGAAAAATAGCTTGCTCCATGATGGCTTATGATCAACAAGGGAAATTTATAGGATCTGGGGAAACTAAAAGCATATGTATCCAAGTCAAAACCTGAATTTAATATCACAAGCGGTAGATATTATAAAAAAAGAAGGCTACGAAGTATTCAACACTGATACATTTAACCCTAACTCGGATTTTAGTGTTTTAATTGGCATTAAGAAAGATTCAGCTGATGGATATACTCAAAAAGCCTTTTTCTTTAATAAGAATAATTATTTAGGAACAGACAGTAAAACCCCGAGCATTACGATAAATTATTTATGGAATAAAGACAATATAATTGCCTTAAAATACCAACTTTACAATAAAGATGATGCCCTATGCTGTTCAACTGCCGGAAACGCAACTGTTAGATTCCAATGGAATGGTGTTACTTTTAAACCTTTAGATAAAATTCCAACTGACGATATAAATTCAGATAAACATAGATAGCTATAAAATTATGGCAATTAAGAAGTTTTTAGGAAAAATAAACAAAAAAGAATTACTTATAATTTTATTTTTCATGGCTTTAGTTGGTATAGCTTATATAGCTATTGGTAAAGCCTATATAGCCTTTGTAGATTCAGAAAATTCTTCTGGTTTTGATCTATCAATTTTTGATGTAAGTGGAAATTCTATGTTACCCACCTTTACTGAAGGTTGGAGGGTAGAATTAAAAACTTGTAAAGAATGGAATTGTGCAAAAAGTATAAAAAGAGGCGACATTATTATTTTTAAAAAATTTGATAGTAAGGGCTTATTCAAAAAAGATTTAGTTAAAAGAATAATTGCAATTCCCGGAGACAAGATACAGATTGTTAATGGCGAAGTGTATTTGAACGACATAGTATTGAATGAGCCGTATATCTTAACTCCAAATTCAACCTATATCAATAAAGAACAACTTGCATATATAAACAATCCTAATTATCCCTATGTGTTCATACCAAAAGATTCATATTTTGTGATGGGAGACAACAGGAAATATAGCGAGGATTCAAGGTTTTTTGGACCAATAAAATTAGATTCAATTATTGGCTTCGCAGAATTTCTTAAATATAATAAAGAAAACCAACGAGCCTGGCAAGTTCAATAAATATTACAAAATTATATGGGGGTGCTTTGTTTATAGTTATGCACTCCATAAATTATGGTAGAACATTCTATTTAGTCTCATGTTTTTACAAATAATTTCATTAAAATAACATGTTTTTAGCAAGAATTTTACAATAAATAACAAGAATTGAACAAGAATCATACATTTTTAAACATATGCGTAGTTAAATATATTACCGGTACCTCTGTATGTAACTAAAATATTAAGAAAGGGTTATATTCAAGCCGTCTTGCCTTCTTACGCACGCTTCGGTGGTATAATATATGCATGGCAGGAAATGATGTAAGACCACAACTTACAGTTACAAACATTGAAGACGAGCATGAAAAAAAGGCTCATGAATACTATGAAGGATTTGCAGACAAAAAAGGCTCCCCCGAATTACTTTTAAAGGCTTCTCAAGAATTTGCATTAAGTTCTAATCCTGAAGCAGAGCAAATTTCTCTTTTGTGTAAAGCTTGGTATTTCCGTGAAATGGGAAATAGGGAAAAATCAAACTCAAAAGCTAAAGTTTGGCTCCTAAAATCCATGACTTTATTTAGGAAGATTGATCCTAAAGGAACTACACATAAACAAATTGAATTGGAATATCTAAAAAGAAAAAACTTGGATTATGAAGACCGATATAAAAAGCTTGACTTGGCAACCTTAAAACGAAGTGCGGATTTATTTAAAGAGTTTGGAAATGAAAAAGGTTATGACCAAAATATGTCCTTGTATCATATGTTTTATGTTATGGAAAATTCAGATAAATTAACTAATCCTGAAGCACTTGAACACGCAGAGTTGATGCTCAAACATGCCGAAAATAGTGGCAATAAAGACATTGTAAATAAGGTTAAAGGACTTTATCATCAACTACGGGCAAATCATACCTTTAATCCCAAAACTCACCTTAAAGAGTTAAGGGAAGCTAAAAAGGCAATAAATGAAACATCTGATAAATATGGCGCTGATATTGCAGATACTGAATATAAAATGGCAAAAGCAATGATCACTTCGGATCCGGATAAACGGAAGGTATTACTAGTTGAAGTAGCGAAAAGTTATGAAAAAAGAGGCTTAAAAATGCAAGAAAATTTTGTAAAAAAACTTTTAAGCCCTGTTCCTTTAAAAGCATCAGGCATTGTTTATTTAGCAGATCAATCAATTGAAAAATTAAAGGAACTTGAGAAAAAAATATATTCACAAAAGAAAAATGAGAAAGGTCCTTTTGCTATTTTTTATTACATTGGATATATGCAAGAACGGATTAAAGATGTTCGTAGAATAATGATCAGAATGGTTATAACTAGAAAAAGAATAACGGAACTTCACTTCCAAGAGAATGCAGTTATGCCCGAAAAAATTGAACCCGGAAAGCCGTACCCCAAAAAAGTAAATGAAATACTTCAGCAAATGCATGAATTGACAGAGCAGATGAAGCAAGACATGGAAAGCTTATATATTTACGGCAATCTTTTGTTAGATCAATGGGCTTATGTAATTGGTTATATCTCCGGTTATGAAGTTCCGGAAAAAAGCAAAGCAAAGCCATATTTTTACTACAACGATTTTGAAAAACTATTTGAAGATGAAGCAACTAAAAAAGAATTAAAGGATTTTTGGAAGAAACATAAAGCAGAGGCTAAAGAAGGCGATATAGAGATTAACTTCATTGGTCTTCTTTCTTTGCTACAAGACTTGAAATATACAGGAGAACTTTCAGATTTTTGGAAAGAACATAAAAAAGATATTATTTGGTTAAATTTTCATTTAAGATTTTTTAGAAATGTATTTATTGAGCATTTAAGGAAACCATGGCAAAGAGGCAACACAATGGGTAGCTATACAGATGATTTTAATCTTCATATTCCGGCTCCCGTTGGATATGTAGATCCAAAGGAAGAAAAAAGAATTTTAGAAGAAATTTATCCGCTTTCTCCGCAAAGATTAAGAGATATGCCTGATGATTATTGGGAGAAGAAAAATTTAAGACGGGTTCTTGAGGTTACTCTTAACTATATTGATGAAATTGAAAATCAAGCGGACAGAGAAAAAGTTTGGAATGCTTGGCACAAACTTGGTGGATCAACCCCTTCTTATGATGTTATTGGAAGTAGATTATTCAACTACATTTTTAAATCACTAGATACAATGATCGCATTTGTTGATAAATATCCTAAAATTATTAAATTTGGAAAGTTTGAAAGTTAGGGTAAGTAAAGATTAAGCAAACTCTGTGTTTGTTGCATAAGAACCTCGGGATAATCTATATTGCCAATGACTTTCTGGGAGAAATCGTCCCATTCAGCGAGCAAGGCTAATTTTGGCACCCCCAAAGTGCCTTATTATAACTAGAAGGCTAACATGTATTCATGTCTTAAGCATATTCTTTTGCATAACATCTTT
>CAAGKR010010922.1_pt1 | contig 16151 bp, 17 predicted proteins | sample 2556971 | NCBI WGS metagenome assembly CAAGKR01 (sample SAMEA5207829, study PRJEB30636) | soil metagenome | biome: forest; feature: boreal; material: soil | place: USA | collected 2011-09 | depth 1 m | reverse complement strand
CGCGCGAATTGAAAAACGTACCGCGACTCTCCGACAGCGGCGATCGGCGATGGCTGCACGTCGACGTCCTTGCCGACTTCCGGCGTCGATCGATGGACTTCCTGCAAACGTACTTTGAGGAGAATCGGACAGCCATCAGCGTTCCCAAGGGCGAGTTCGTGCAGAAGCTGATCCCTCACGGCGCCGACGGATCGCTCATCAACTTCCTGCTGCAGGACCTCACGCGGGAAAAAATTGTGCGCGTGGAAGGCGACGCCATCGACATCCCGGGCCGCTCGAAGAAACTCGGCGGCGCGGAAGGAGAGCTCGCCCGCGCGATCGAATCGCGATTCGTCGATGCCGGCTTACAGCCGCCGCCGGTCTCCGAATTGATCAACACCATTCCACAAAAGCCGAAAGTGATCGAAGGCGTGATCGGCTTCCTGGTGAAGGAAGGGACGCTCGTCCGTCTCGCCGATGGCGTCTACGTCCATCGTCAGGTGCTCGACACCGCTCGCCATCGCATGGCGACTCGGAAAGGCGAGACGATCGACGTCGGTCAGTTCAAGGAGTTTTTTGGCCTGTCCCGAAAAGTCGCGATTCCACTCCTTGAATGGTTCGACCGAGAGGGAGTGACGAAGCGGATCGGGGACGCGCGGCGCGTGCTGTGACGTCGCGATAGTTGCCGCTGACATTCAGCCACGATTGCGGCACGTTGCGCTGCTCGATCTTCAGCACCATCGTGTCAACGATCATCCTGGTGTTGCCGTACGGCAGCTCCGCGTGGTCTTCCAACGCGAACCCCCGAAGATTCAGCAACGCATCGTCCAGCGCTTTCATCGTCGGCGCCAGCGGCGTGGTGACAGGCTGCGTGAGGCTCATGATCGTGAAGAGCTGCGGCGGCAGCGCCGGATGATTGGCAATCCAGAGGTCACGCTGATACGCGCCGAGGCGTACGGCGAGCTGCGAGGCGGTGAGTCCGTGAATCGTTCGCTTCGCTCCGGTGGCTGCCACTCTTGCATGCGGGATTCCGTCAGGAAGCGTTTGCACCATCGCTGCGCGGCGGCTGGCGAAGAGCGACGCGAACGATTCGGTGCGATACGTCTTCGCGATGTCGTCTACGAACGTCACGGAGCTCCGATTCAGATCGATCAGCCGCCAGGAATCGACCTCTTGACTGCTGCGGGCTCGCCCGTCGGCAATCGCCAGCACGTGAATGAACGTCTTGTTCTGCGGCTGAATCGTCGTCTGCAGTGTGACCACCGTCGCGCGGACCTGCGGCTCGCGAACCGCCTCCGTCGGGAGATGCAGCGGTTTCACTTCCTTGCAAGTGAGCAGCAGGCAACAGGTAAAAGGCAAAAGGCATGAGTTGAGACGACGATATTTCGACTCACGCCTCATGCCTCATGCCTATTCTTTCGCGTCATACCAGCTGCGCCCCCATTTCGTGTCCACAGCGAGCGGTACACGCAACGGGTAGATGTTCTCCATCGTTTCCTTCACGATCCCCGCGACGCGCTCGGCCTTTGCTTCCGCCACTTCGATGACGATCTCGTCGTGCACGGTGAGCAGCATGGCCGCATGGTCGCTGAGATTGGCATCGAGCGCAATCATGGCCAGCTTCAGGATGTCGGCCGCTGTCCCCTGGATCGGCGCGTTGATGGCCATCCGCTCCGCGTTGCCACGCACGGTGAACGAGCGGTTGTGGATCTCCGGAATGTAGCGGATGCGGCCGAGGAGCGTGGTCACTTTGCCGGTGGAACGAGCTTCAACCAGCGTTCGATCGAGGTACTGCTGAATTTTCGGATAACGGCCGAAGTACGCATCGATCCAGTCTTTGGCCTGAGCGGTCGAGATGTTCAATTCGTTCGACAGGCGGAACGCCGACATTCCGTACAACACGCCGAAGTTGATCGTCTTCGCCGCGCGGCGCTGGTCGGCACTGAGTTGATCTTCCCGAACGTTGAACATCTGCGCCGCTGTAGCGCGATGAATGTCGGCTCCCCGACGGAACGTCTCGATCAGCGATTCATCCTCGGAGATGTGCGCCAGAATCCGCAGCTCGACCTGAGAGTAATCCGCCGACATCAGCACGTTCCCTTTGTCGGCAATGAAGGCCTTTCTGATCTCGCGGCCTTGCTCGGTGCGGATCGGAATGTTCTGCAGATTCGGATCGGAAGAGGAAAGGCGGCCGGTCGCCGCCACTGCCTGATTGAACGAGGTGTGCACCCGGCCGTCTTTTCCAACGAGCTGCGGCACGGCGTCAACGTATGTCGATTTCAGTTTGTGAAGCTCGCGATGCAACAGGATCAACTGCGGGACGGCGAAGCCGTGCGTGGCCAGCTCCTGCAGAACATCCATCGAAGTCGAGTAGGCCTTCGTCCCCTTCGTCTTCTTGATGACCGGGTATTGCAGCTTCTCAAACAGGATGTGAGCGAGCTGCTGCGGCGAGTTGATATTGAACTCCGTCCCCGCTTCGGCGTAGATCCGCTTCTCCAGCTCCTGGAGTTGTGCGCCCATCGTCGAGGACATCTGACGGAGCAGCGCGATGTCGATACCGATCCCGCGCTCCTCCATGCGAGCCAGCACGGGAATGAGCGGCAGCTCGATCGTCTCGTAGATATTGACCAGCGCCGGATCGCGCCGCAGCTCGGGCTCCAGGACGTCACGCAGAGAAAGCGCGACGTCGGACTTTTCGCCGAGGTACTGCTGGTAGGGGCCGATGGGCGCACCGATCTCGTGATCGAGCGCCAGAAGGGGAGCCGTCTTCGCCACATCTTTTCGCGAGATGACATCGAGCTTCAGGCGGTCGCGCGCGACGTTGCCCAGCGAATGGCTCGGCAGACCGGGATTGATCACGTACGACATGATCATGGTGTCGGCGAAGTGCACCGGCACAGGCCAGCCATTCGCCGCCAGCCGGCGTCCCTGCAACTTTGCGTCGTGTGCGATGAACGTCCGATCGCTCGCCAGGAGACGCCGGAGCTCCGCGTTCATGGCATCGGTTCCGCCGACCGACGGCGCGATGGGAATGATGAGCGATTCGGTGGGTCGCATGGAAAGCGACGCCGCCAGCAGCTCATCGAAGCCGTCAGGCGTGGTCGATTCGAACCAGATGGAGACCGGACCTCCCGCGCTGACGAACGCGCGGATGTCGTCTGCGCTCGCCGCAACGCTGTACTCGCGCTCGACTGCTGGTGCCTGGGGCAGATACTCCTGCATCAGCGAGGCGAACTCGAGCCGGGAGAAGAGATCGTGCAACTTCGCCCGGTCCGGCTCCTGGCGCTTCAGTAATTCGAACTCCAGATCGACTTCGAGATCGCACTTGATGCGCGCGAGGTCCCGCGACAGAAATGCCTTGTCTCGATTCTCCTCGAGCTTCTTCCGCTGCGCCGGCTTCAGATCATCGAGATGTTCGTACACGCTCTCCAGCGAACCGAATTGCGTGATGAGCGCCTTCGCTCCCTTCTCGCCGATGCCGGCAACGCCGGGAATGTTGTCGATCGCATCGCCCCAGATCGCCATCACGTCGACGACCTTCTCGGGCGGAAGGCCGAACGTCTCCTCCACGCCTTTCGCGTCGTACAGCACCTCGCGGCCGGTGTGGTAGAAGCGGATGCCGTCGCCGACGAGCTGGAAAAAATCTTTGTCCGACGTGGCGATCACGACGTCGTATCCGCGGTCGCGCGCCGTGCAGGCCAGTGAGCCGATCAGATCGTCGGCCTCCCAATCCTCGATGCCGATCACCGGTATGCGGAAGCCGTCGAGAACCTCGTAGACCAGTGGAATCTGGACGGAAAGGTCGTCCGGCATCGGGCGACGATCCTTCTTGTAGTCGGCGAACGCTTCGTGCCGCGTCTTGGAGGTCCCGACGTCAAACGCGACGGCGATGCAATCGGGGTCGTGATCCTTCAGCAGCTTCCGCAGGATCTGCGTGAAGCCGTACACCGCGTTCGTAGCAAGCCCCGATGAATTCGTCAGGCCGCGGATCGCGAAGTACGAACGGTAAACATTGTTGGAGCCGTCGATGATGAAGAGCGAGGGTTTCCGTGACACAGGCGCGCGGATTATAGGACTGAGGACTGGGGACTGAGGACTGCGACCCACCCGGTGCGTGCTCAGTCCTCAGTCCTCAGTCCGCAGTCCTCGCCTAAAACACTTACGGAGCCTTTCGGCTCCGTTCGTGGCACATCGTGGCTGGACCGCTGCGGCCAGTCGGCAGGATTCAAGGAAGCTAAGTGAATAATCGTCCAAAATCGGTCCAATAGTTTAGGAGGGAGCCCGCAGCGATCACTAGGCGCAGGCAAGTAGGATGGGACCCGCGCTGAGGTCTCGATTGTTTCGAAACCATCTTCATCGTGGCGATACTCGGTGCAGGATGTGAGCCAAGTCGAATAATCATGCAATTTAGCCGTTGACGAGCTCGCCAGCGCGGCGCCTTCTCTCGCGACAATCGCAGAAAACACTCTGTTGATGCAGTTTCCAGCGAGTGCTCGTTCGATAGAACGCAGCCGCAGCATCGGTTCAGCGCAGGCAATTTTTTCTAACGCTGGCGCTGCCGTTGCAAATCTGACCGCCGTAATGCCCAAAGTCGCGCGTCTCATCCTCATTCTCCATGCGATCGCTCTGCCGGCTTTCGCGCAGAACTGGAGCGTCGGCGGCGGATTCGGACCGTTCGTGTTCGGCCGATTTGCAGAGCGAACGGTCGTCATCAACACGGAGACCGGATCAGCGAAGACGACGTCGCGCCTTTCCGCCGCGACGCGCCCAGGTCTTTCGGCAGACATCGAGCGGAATCTCAACGACCGGCTTGCCATCCGACTGGATGCAGCATGGGTTCAGGCGCCGCTTCGACTGAAATCGAGCAGTGGCGGGACCGGCGTGACCTTCGATTCGGGCCAGATGAACCTCACGACATTCTCCGTGCCTCTGATCATCCGTCTGAATCCGCACGGCACATTTCGTTTTCATGTGATGGGCGGGCCGGCGTACGCGCTCTACAAGGTCCATCGGCGCACCGGCGCCGGAAGTCTGCCGCTGTTCGAAGGGACACGCGGGCGGCTGGGGGGCGTGACGGGCGGCGGAGTGGGATGGTGGTGGAGCAATCGCTTCGGCGTCGAATGGCAGCTTGCCGACATCGTCACGTCATCGCCGTTCCGACGCGAGGACATCGCAGCCACGCAGCAGGGAGTCCATATCCCCAAATCGCAGAATGGTTACACCACGCTCGGAATCCGATATCGTTTCTGATGTGAAGACCCGCGACGACGCGCTCGCTCTGCTCCATCAGTACACAAAGTCCGACGCATTGCGGAAACACGCGCTGGCCGTCGAGCAGGCGATGAAAGCCTGCGCCCGCAAGTTCGCGCCCGACGAAGATCCGATTCGCTGGGGGATCGCAGGCCTGCTGCACGACTTCGATTACGAGCAGTATCCCAATGCCGATCAGCATCCATACGTCGGATCGAAGATCCTCGAGGAAGCGGGCTTCGATGCGGAACTCCGTCGCGCGATCATGGGTCACGCGCCGTACACGGGCGTTCCCCGTGAGACGAAGATGGCCAGGGCGCTGTTTGCATGCGACGAGCTGTGCGGATTCCTCACAGCATGTGCCCTCGTCCAGCCGAGCAAAGCGCTATCCGACGTGAAGCCGGCGTCGGTGAAGAAGAAGCTGAAGGACAAAGCGTTCGCCCGCGGGGTCAGCCGCGACGACATTTACAAAGGGGCCGAGGAGTTGGGCGTCGACGTCGAGGAGCACATCGTGTTTGTGCGCGATGCTTTGCTGCCGATCGCCGCCGAGATCGGACTCGCTGGATCTACGCCGGCGTCGCCAGCAGCGAGTTGAGCGCGTCGATCAGTTTGTCCAGAGGCAAGCCGTAACCTTCCGCCACCTGGGCGAGCGTCTCTTCGGTAGAAATCGCGCAGTGAGAGCAGCCGCCGAGGTGATATGAGGCAAACACCCAGCGAGCGTTTGGATGGAGCGCCATCGCTTCGCCGACCGTCATTCCCGGCTCGAAGCGCTTTTCCGTGACGATCAGCTCGGTCATCGTGGTCTCCGTTTTGATCTTACAATGCGCGCCATGAAGGTACGGCTCCTGTTCTTCGCCGTGCTCCGGGACATCACTGGCAAAAGTGAGGCCGTCGTCGAAGTTCCGGCCGGCACGCGCGCGGCAGATGTCTGGCGCGACTTGCGCCAGCAGCATCGCGAGCTCGCCGGCTACGAGCAGCCGCCACTGGCCGCTGTCAACGAAACCTATGTGAAGGCCGACGCTCCACTTCACGAGGGCGACGAGCTCGCATTCATTCCGCCGGTCGCCGGTGGATGAGCTACCTGACGGATGATCCGATCGACGGCGCGCAGCTCGCGAGACACGCGATACGCTCGACCGATGGCGCCCTGGTGCTCTTCGAGGGAGTGGTCCGCGACAACAACGAAGGAAAAGCGGTCGAATCGATCTTCTACGACGCGTACCGCCCGATGGCGGAAAAGGAAATCGGGAAAATCGTCGTAGACGTCCAGCGACAATTTCCCGACTCCGCCATCGCCGTCACTCATCGCCTCGGCCCTCTCTCTGTCGGCGAGACTTCGATTGCCATCGTCTGCTCGTCTCCCCATCGCGGCGAGGCATTCGCCGCATGCCGCATGGCCATCGACCGCATCAAACAGAGCGTGCCGATCTGGAAGAAGGAGCGCGGTCCGGGCGGAGAGGAGTGGGTGGGATGGCAGAAATAGTCCGTGACAACCAGCTTCCGGCAGGCGCGGGCACAGCGCGGGAAGTCGTTCCCATTCCTGCGGCGAGTGTGCTCCTTCTCCGCGACGATCCGCTCGAGGTGCTGATGATCCGCCGTCACGAGCGCAGCAGCTTCGTTCCGAACGCCTGGGTGTTCCCTGGCGGCGCTGTGGATGAAGCGGACGCTGCGCTGAGTGACGGATCGATCGTCAACACGATGCGCGTTGCCGCGGCGCGAGAGCTGTTCGAGGAGACCGGCATCTGGCTTGGGCTTCCGCTCCGCGACTGCGAAGAGAAGCGCCACCGCCTGCTCAAAGGTTCGATCACATTCCGCGAGCTCTTCGCGGAGGTGCCGATCGATATCGAGCGGCTGGTGTGGACAGCGCGATGGATCGCGCCGATCGGAGTGCCGAAGCGATTCGACACGTACTTTTTTCTCGCTTGCGTCGGGCGCCATCTAGTGGCTACCGCCGAACAGAATGAAGCAGTGGAAGTGACATGGATCTCTCCCGGTCGCGCGGTTGAGCGGCACATGAGCGGTGAATTTCCGCTCGTCTTCCCCACACTCAAGAATCTCGAAGCGATCGTAGGGTTCGCGAACTCCGCGCCACTCATCGAAACGCGCCGTAACGCGGAGATCGCGACCACGCGACCTATCCTCATCGTTGAAAACGAACAGAAGAAGATCGTGCTGCCGTGATTATCCGTGACCTTCTCGCACCGAATCCGGGGCCATTCACGCTCACCGGAACGCGCACGTACCTCCTGGGCGACTCAACCGTCATTGACCCAGGTCCGGCGATGGACTCGCATGTCGATGCCATCCGCGCCGCGATGCCGAAGCTGAAGACCATTCTGATCACGCATCGTCACGCGGATCACGCGCCCGCAGCCGTGCTGCTCAAGCGCGCGACAGGCGCCCGCATCGTCGCCCCGCACGGAGTGGTGGACGAAGTCGATCGAATCATTGCCGGGGGCGAGATCGTCGACGGACTCCAGGTGATCGCGACGCCCGGTCACACGAGCGAGCACGTCTGCTATCTGACTGCCGAAGGCGATCTCTTCTCCGGTGACACCATCCTTGGCGAAGGAACGACGCAAGTCTTTCTACCGGATGGCAACATGGCGGACTACATCCGGTCATTGCACGCCATCCGCGTGCGCAATCCGCGGCGGATCTATCCGGGACACGGGCCGACTCGCGATGACGCGGTCGCCTTGATCGATCAATACATCGCCCATCGCTTGCAGCGCGAGCAGCAGGTGCTCGACGCGCTCGCCGCCGGCGCACGAGACGTGCAGGAGATGCGGCGGCGCATCTATCCTGCTCTCGATCCACGACTCCATCGCGGCGCCGAGGAGCAGATTGAGGCGCACTTGATAAAGTTGCGGGACGAAGGACGCGTTCGTGCGAGCGATAGCGCTTATTTCCTTACTGATGTGGGGGAACACAACGATGGCTGAGCTGCCGAAGACAGTGGCGGAGACGAGCAACTATCGATCGACATCGCGCTATGACGATGTCATCGCATTTGTCGCGGCCATCCAGCGCGAGGATGCGAATGTGCGTGTGGAGACGTTCGCCACCACAAACGAAGGGCGCGCACTTCCCCTCGTGATCGCCGGTCCCGCCGGCGTAGTCGACCCGCGCACGGCTCACGCCAGTGGACTGCCGATCGTTTTCATCATGGCGAACATCCACGCCGGCGAGGTGGAAGGAAAAGAAGCGGCGCTGATGGTCCTGCGTGACCTCGTCTCTTCCTCGCGCTCTCTCCGCGACCAGATGGTGGTGTTGATTGCGCCGATCTACAACGCGGACGGGAACGAGAAGATCTCCACGGAGAACCGCAAGACGCAGAACGGACCACCGAATGGAGTCGGCGTCCGCGAGAACGCTCAGGGTCTCGACCTCAATCGCGACTACATGAAGCTGGAGTCGCCCGAAGCGCGCGGGCTGATTGCCAACGTGCTCAACCGCTGGGATCCGTTGCTGACTGTCGATCTGCACACGACCAACGGGTCGTATCACGGCTACGCGCTCACCTACAGTCCAACGCTGAATCCTGACGCACCGGCGGAAATCATCGACTTCGAGCGCGAGACGCTCCTTCCGCACATCCGATCGCGAATGAAGGAGCAGCATCACAAGGAGACGTACCACTACGGCAACTTCGTCGATCAGCTCAACCCGGACAAAGGTTGGTACACGTTCGACTCGCGGCCGCGCTTCGGCAACAACTACGTCGGATTGCGCAACCGCTTCACGATCTTGGCGGAGGCCTACAGCTACATCGATTTCCGCGCTCGCATCGAGGTCACGGTTCAGTTTCTTCACGAGATCCTCGATGCGGTGACGAAGCATGGGCGACGCATGCTGAAGCTCGCTGACCGCGCAGACGCGCAGATCGCCCGCGGCAAGTTGCGCAAGCTCGGCGTTCGATTCCAGATCAAGCCGTGGCGCGAGAATGTCGAGATTCTCTGGGAGCGGGCGGTGACGGCCGAGGCAGGCACGGGCACGCCGGATCCGTGGACAGAGAAGGGCGCGATCCAGCGAACGGGAAAGATCGTGCCGATGAAGATGACGGACTACGGCATCTTCGCCCCGACCGAAAAGAGCGATGTACCGTACGCATATCTGATCGACGCCGCCGCACACGACGCCATCCGCGTTCTACTTCTGCACGGCGTCGTCGTCGAGAAGCTGGCCCGCGACACAGCACTCGACGCCGAACAATTCGTCATCAAGGACATGCAACATGCCGAGAGCGCGTTCCAGGGTCATCACGAAACTACACTCGTCGGCAAATGGAAGGGGCGGCAGGAAACGATTCCTGCCGGTACGTACGTCGTGCGAATGAACCAGCCGCTCGCTCGATTGGCGTTCTATCTGCTGGAGCCGCGGAGTGACGATGGCCTTGTCGAGTGGAACGTCCTCGACCCGCTGCTGGAATCGAAAGTCGCGCCGGTGCGCAGGATCACGAAGGCCACGCCGATCGAAGCAGTGGTGGTCAATGAGGTGCATTGAGTGAAGCACAAGGACTTCATCGAGATTCACGATTACACCGCCGTCGAAGTGCGCGAGATCTTCGAGCTCGCCCGCGACATGAAGGCGAATCCTTCGAAGTTCAGCCGCGCGCTCGACGGGCAGACGCTGGCGATGATCTTCGAGAAATCGTCGACCCGAACAAGGGTTTCGTTCGAGGTCGGAATGTTCCAGCTCGGGGGGCATGCGCTGTTTCTTTCGGCGCGCGACATTCAGATCGGTCGCGGCGAGCCGATTTACGACACGGCAAAAGTGCTGTCGCGCTATGTCGACGGGATCATGGCTCGCACCTTCGCGCACAAGACCATCACCGATCTTGCCGAGTACTCCACGGTGCCGGTGATCAACGGACTCACTGATTTGTCCCACCCCTGTCAGGCCATGACCGACTACTTCACCGCGTGGGAAAAACTCGGCGACTTGAAGGGTCGCAAGATCGCGTACGTGGGCGATGGGAACAACATGGCGCACTCGTTGATGTTCGGCGCGTCAAAGGTCGGCATGGACATCGCCGTCGCCACTCCTGGCGGCTACAAGCCGGATCCGGAGGTCGTTGCCCAGGCAAAGGCGGATGCGGACGAGGCGCGCACGAAGGTCACTCTTACCGACTCGATCGACGAGGCCGTGCGCGGCGCCGACGTCGTGGAAACTGACGTATGGGCGTCGATGGGGCAGGAAGAAGAAGCGGAAAAGCGCCGGCGCGATTTCAGCGGCTGGCAGGTCGATCGGCGCGTGATGTCGCTGGCAAAGCGGGAGGCGATCTTCATGCACTGTCTGCCGGCCCACCGGGGTGAAGAAGTCGCGGCCGAGGTGATCGACTCGAAGCAGTCCGTGATCTACGACGAAGCGGAGAACCGGCTGCACGTGCAGAAGGCGATCCTCCATGCGCTGATGAAAGACTGCAAACGCTGGCGATGACCTACGCGGATGTTCGTCACACGCGCGGTCTTCTGGTCGTCATCCTTCTCGGCCTTATCTTCGTCGGCCTGCTCGCAGCGCTGATCGTCTTCACCGGCAAGCGGTCGACCGCATCGCCCTCCCATTCCGAAACGCTCTCCGTGCTTCCGCTGCGCATCCGCATCCGCACGGAGTCGAACGCCAAGGCCCCGGTGGTGGCCACTGCGACAAACGGCGAAAAGCTGACCGTTCTCGAAGATCGTGACGCGTGGGTGCGCGTGCAGAATGAAGACGGACTGTCCGGCTGGGTCGAGCGCAGCAACCTGGAGCGAACGTCGGAGCGCGATCGGCGTCTGGCCCGTTATCAGGCCATTCGAAGACTGCCGGTGTTGTCTGCGATCGCGACGCGTCGTACGCCTCTGTACGCCGGGCCGGGGATTTTTTATCCGATCGTCGGCGAGCTTCCGCGCGAAACGCAGGTCAGTGTGTACACACGCGACCACGACTTCTACGCGATCGATCACGATGGCCAGGTCGCCTACGCGGACGTTGATGCGATCGACGTCTCCTCCGCCGGAACGAGGCAGCTCGAGGTCAGCACCGCAACGCCGCCGACCGAGACAACGGCGTCGGCGGGACCGCCGCCCACCGAGAGCGTTCCGCCGATTCCGGAACCGCCGATCGCCCCCGGAGTGTCGCCGGCAACCGTGCCCGATCAAGGCGTCTACTCCGCGGTGCCCGTGGGCGGTACACAGCCGGAGGAACTCCAGCGCGTCGTACCGCATTTCCCATCGAACGCACGACGCAATGGCGTTCAAGGAGCCGTCGTGGTGCGCGGAATCGTTCGCAAGGACGGAACGATCGACAATGTGGAGGTCATCAAGGATCTGCCGTATGGACTCGGCGACGCCGCGCGGCAAGCAGTCAGCCAATGGCGCTTCCGACCGGCGACGTTCCGCGGCGATCCGATCGATGTCTATTACACGGTCACGGTGAATTTTCGTTTGACGCCATAGATGTGTGTGGGGCAGACAATCCTGTGATGTGTGTGGGGCAGACACTCCTGTGATGTGTGTGGGGCAGACACTCCTGTGATGTGTGTGGGGCAGACACTCCTGTCTGCCGGCGCAGGCAGGATTGCCTGCGCCACACTGCAGGATTGCCTGCGCCACACTGAGTGTTAACAGCGCGATGCCTCGCTTCCGCTACTCGCAGAAACACGGCGACCTCATCGGTGCTCATCTGTCCACGAAGGGTGGACTGCACACCGTCTTTGAGCGCGCCGCGGCGATCAACGCCTCCGCCGTCGCCCTCTTCGCCAAAAACTCGAATCAGTGGAAGGGGAAAGAGCTGACGGACGACGACTGCGCGCTGTTCCAGAAGATGCGAACCGTGCGGCCCGTCTTCACGCACGCTTCGTATCTCATCAATCTGGCAACCACCAATCCGGAGTTTCACCGCAAGTCCATCGCCGCCCTCACCGACGAACTCGATCGCGCCGAGCGCCTCGGCGCTGCAGCCGTCGTTCTTCATCCAGGCGCGCACATGGGAGCCGGCGCGGAAGCGGGGATCGACCAGATCGCGCGTTCGCTCGATCAGATTCACCAGGGGCTGCCGGGGCACAAGGTCGTTACGCTCCTGGAGACGTCTGCGGGTCAAGGCTCGTGCGTCGGATGCTCGTTTGAAGAGCTGGGGCGCATCATCAGTCTGGTCGATGAGAAGCGCCGAGTCGGGATCTGTTTCGACACGTGCCATGTCTTTGCATCCGGCTACGACTTGCGGAGCGGCGACGCGTACGAGGAGACGATTGAGAAGCTCGATCGCAACATCGGCCTGCGCAACGTCGGGCTTTTCCATCTGAATGACTCGAAGAAGCCCCTCGGCTCGCGCGTCGATCGCCATGAGCACATTGGCGACGGACAACTGGGGCTGGAAGCGTTCCGACTTCTTCTGAACGATGAGCGCTTTCGCGGCATCCCCAAATTGCTGGAGACGCCGAAGAAGATCGAGCATGAATCCGACCGCCGCAATCTCACGACCCTGCGTTCCCTCCTTGCGGCCTGATTTCCTTTCGTCTACATTGCGCGCGCAATGAGCGAGCGCTTTCCGCCTCCCCAGACCGGGCAGCGCATCGGCTACGAAGCCGGCCGCATCATTGTTCCCGACGATCCCATCATCCCGTTCATCGAAGGTGATGGATCCGGTCCCGACATCTGGCGAGCGACGCGTCACGTCCTCGATAGCGCGGTGAAGAAAGTCTATCGCGGCAAGAAGAGCTTCGCGTGGTACGAGCTTTTCGCCGGGGAGAAGGCGCAGGCGAAGTTCTCCGAGTTTCTTCCGCAGCAGACCATCGATCAGTTGGCGTATTACCGAGTCTCGATCAAAGGGCCGCTGGCAACGCCGGTCGGCGGCGGCATGCGCTCGCTGAACGTGACATTGCGTCAGGTGCTCGATCTCTTCGCCTGCGTGAGACCGGTGCGCTATTTCAACGGAGTCCCTTCACCGGTGCGCGAGCCGGAGAAGGTCGATATGGTGATCTTCCGCGAGAACACCGAAGACGTGTACACCGGGATCGAGTGGCCGGCGGGATCGGAGGCGGCGAGAAACGTGATCCGCTTTCTCAACGCCATGGAACAGCGCCGCACCAAGATTCGCGAAGATGCGGCGATCGGCATCAAGCCGGTGTCGGAGTTCGGATCGAAGCGCCTGGTGCGCAAGGCGATCCTGTATGCGCTCGCCGCAAAGCGCGATTCGGTCACGCTCGTGCACAAGGGCAACATCATGAAGTACACCGAGGGCGCGTTCAAAGACTGGGGATACCAGGTCGCGCGCGATGAGTTCGGTAACGTCACGATTCCCGAGTCAGACGTCGACCCGAAGACGCCCGCCACAAAGCTCGTCATCAAGGATCGCATCGCCGACTCGATGTTCCAGCAGGTGTTGTTGCGCCCCGCCGAATACTCGGTCATCGCGACGACGAATCTGAACGGCGATTACCTGTCCGACGCCGTCGCCGCGCAGGTCGGAGGCCTCGGCATGGCGCCGGGATCCAATGAGTCGGATGAAGTCGCGATCTTCGAGGCCACGCACGGCACTGCGCCGAAATATGCGAATCAGGATCGTGTGAATCCTGGATCGCTCATCCTTTCGGGCGTCATGATGCTTCGCCACCTCGGCTGGTTCGAAGCGGCGGACGCGATCGAGCGCGCCATCTCGCGCACGCTGGATCAGAAGCGCGTCACGTACGACCTCGAGCGACAGATGCAGGGCGCCACGCTTCTGAAGACGAGCGAGTTCGGACGCGCCATCGTCGAGAACCTCTAGACTTCAGCGGACCGCCAAGCCAGAAACCACGGTTCGCGACGCCCGAACCTCGTGGCCAACGTGACGCCTACCCCGAAGATCGAGGCCAGACCCCATACGATCGTGCCGACGATCGGCACGAGTCGAATCGCGCCGAGGATGAGCAGGCCGACGATGACCATGGCGAGATCGCCGCGCAGCCAGCGGCGCTGCGCGAGCTGCTCGCGCGTGCGCAGTCCGGCGACCATGGTTCCCGCTGCGTGGAACACGGCGATCGTTCCGTAAATCTTCGTGAGTATGCCGAATGTGGCAAGCGTCACGAGCAGGGGGACGCTGATCACGGAAGTCAGCCAACTGAAAACGATCGCCGTAAGCACGAAGCTCGTCACGGCGACGAGGCCGAGCGCGAGGCAGTGCAGCGGCGAGATCCGAAGTTCGGTCGAGGAGTAGCGAATCTCCTTGCCGCTGATCAGCGTCAGGGCGACGGCGGCAATCAACCAGAGGAAGAGGAGCGAAACGCTCACCGCCGTCTGGGTCACGCTCACAATCGCGCGGGCAAACGGCATCTGCGCATTGAATGGCGGCGAAGCGACCAGCACGGTCGCCGCAGTTGCGGCAAGCGCCAGGAAGAGAACGAGCGCTCTACGCATCGATCCCCCGCGGTGCGCGGCGCAGCAGGAGCACGAGCGCGGTGTTCACCAGAAGGAAAAGCGCGCCGAATCCAACCTGCCAGAAAACCGACGCGTTTCGGATCGTGACGGCAGCGTTAAGAATCGACCAGCGTGTAGCGATGATCGAGTTGATCGCGAGCCGTGCTGCCTGAAATGGCGAGAGGCCGACAGACTGGCAGAGCGCGATCGCAATCACGAGGATCGCTACGGCGCCGGTGAGCACCAGGGGCCACGAACGATGCGAGGCACCCTCCCACGGAGCGAGCGGAAGCGCTGGCACATCGACGGATGCATCCGCGACCGGCGTGTTCAACTGATCGAAGAGCGCCCGGCACTCGGCGCACTCGGCGAGATGCGCCGTGTTCGCTTCAGGATCTTCGAGGAAGCGGCGACAGCGATCGTTCATAGCGGTTCCAGGAATTCACCGAGCACATCTTTCAAGAGATTGCGCGCGCGAAAGAGTTTGTTCTTCACCGTACCGAGCGGCAGCTTCTTCATCGTAGCGATTTCTTCGTACGAAAGCTCGGCGAAGTGCCGCAACTGGATCAGCTCGCGATAATCCGGCGGGAGATCGCGCACGGCTCGGTCGATCGCTGCGCTGAGCTGCTTGTTCTTGAGCGCGCGATACGGCGAGACGCCACCGTCCGCAAACTCCCGCTCCTTCTGATTCGAATCTTCGGTCGCCGGGCGCGAGATCGGAACTTCGATCACGCTCTTCTTCCGCAGCGCGTCGATCGCGCTGTTCTGGGCGATCCGGAACAGCCAGGTGGAGAACTGATACTTCGGATCGTATCGGTCGAGGGCGACGTACACCTTCACGAAGATTTCCTGGGTCAGATCGTGAGCCTGTTCGTACCGATGAGTGATCCGATACACGTAATTAATGACCCGCTTCTCGTAACGCCGGACGAGCTCCGTGAATCGGTCGCTTTCCCCCCGCAGAATGCGCGCCACGAGGGCCCGGTCATCGAGCTGCTCACGTTCGGCCATTGCTCTGTACGGGTCTCCCCGCGGAAGGTTTAACGGCAGCGGATAATACAGGCTCGGATGATTGAAATCCGGAACTTGACCAAGCGGTACGGCGATTTCACCGCGGTCGACGACATCTCGCTGAGCGTCTCTCGCGGCGAGATTTACGGTTTCCTGGGACCGAATGGTGCCGGGAAGACGACCACCATCCGAATCCTGGCCGGCCTCTCGCTCCCCACGTCCGGCCTTGTGCGCATCGACGGCGTCGATCTCGCCTCGGGTGGCCTCCGCGCCAAGGCCATCACGGGCTACGTGCCCGACCGGCCATATCTCTACGAGAAGCTGACCGGCCGCGAGCTGTTGCAGTTCGTGGCGAACCTGTATGGCAAGGAGTGGGAAGCGTGCGAGACGCGAGCGCTGGAGCTCCTACGCTACTTCGACATCGCGGAGTGGATCGACGCGCGGATCGAGAATCTGTCGCACGGCATGAAGCAAAAGCTCGTCATCGTGACCGCGCTGGTCCACGATCCAGCGCTGCTCGTCATCGATGAACCGATG
>CAAGKR010451747.1_pt1 | contig 16152 bp, 15 predicted proteins | sample 2556971 | NCBI WGS metagenome assembly CAAGKR01 (sample SAMEA5207829, study PRJEB30636) | soil metagenome | biome: forest; feature: boreal; material: soil | place: USA | collected 2011-09 | depth 1 m | reverse complement strand
TTGACGGCAAGCACCGCCTCGACCGCCTTGAGGTGCATCCACACCTGACCCTTGTCGTCGACGGCCCCTCGTGCGTACAGATTCCCATCGCGGATCTCCGGCTCGAACGGCGCCGAACGCCATTCGTCGAGCGGATCGACAGGCTGGACGTCGTGGTGACCATAGATGAGCGCAGTGGGCAGCGACGGATCCACCAGGCGCTCGGCGTACACGGCGGGGTGTCCCGACGTCTCGAGGATCTCGGCGTGGTGGAATCCCACCTTGCGAGCCTCGGCTGCGAAGTGCTCGGCGTTGCGCCGGACGTCGGCCGCGTGCGCGGGATCGGCCGAGATGCTCGGGATCCGAAGCGCCTCGATGAGCTCGTCCACATGACGTTGCTGATTGGCGGCGCAGTAGGCGTCGAGATCGGTGTAAGGCATGGCGACAGCCTAAGGCGGCGGCCACTCCGGCTGCATCCGTTGTAGCCTTCCCCGAAGCGAGCTCACGTCATTCCACTCCACGTCTTTCCAGGAGGTCGCCGTCATGGCCGTTCGTGTCCTGCCCACCGGGACAATCGGGATCCCGCTGGAGCCACCGGCTGTACCCCAGCCGCCGCCACTCGAGGTCGACGACGATGTGCCGACCCTCCACCTCGTTGGTCGGAGCGAGCAGCGTCTTGCCCAGGCACTTTTCGAGACCGAGTCGGTCGACGCCCCGTACAGCGCCGACACGGTTCGCGCCCTGCGCCTGCTGGCGATGGACAACCTCGTCGACATCATCCAGCTCCGTGAGCTGGTTCAGGAACGAGACGCGCAGGTCGCGTCCCTCACCGGCGAGGTGGACCTGTGGCGGACACGCGCGCTCGACGAGCATGCGAACCGCGGTGTCGAGCAGAAGGAGTACGTGCGCCGGGAGCGCGAGCTCGTCACGGTCCTCCACAGCGAGCTGATCCGCAACGAGACTCTGACCGGCGAGCTCGCGTGGCGGCGCAAGCCCTGGTTCAAGCGTCTCTCCGGGCACCGCTGAAGCGAGCGCTCAGTCCCTCGCGGCCGGCGTCTGACCGACCTGCTGCTCGCTGAGATCCCAGAGGCGCTGGGCGATGGTCGGATCCTGCGCCTGCCTGCTCGTGACCGCGATCGCTCGGTTCACGTAGTAGCCGCCACTCTGCTCGGACACCTCCGGTGAGTCGGCGAGCCATACCAGTGTCCGCGCCGCCTTCTTCGGGGTCTTGATGAAGGGAGCCATCAGCAGCATCCCTGCGCTCATCAGCGCTCCGTTGTTGCGGTTGAAGCCGGTGGCGACCACTCCGGGATGGAAGCAGTACGCGGTGACGCCGGTCCCCTCGAGGCGGCGCGCCAGCTCCACCGTGAACAGGATGTTGGCGAGCTTCGTCTCGCCGTAGCGCGTGAATCCTCTTCCCTTATAAGAGCGTTCGGCGTTGATGTCGTCGAAGGGGATCAGCTTTCCCTTGTGCGCGTCCGATGTGGTCGTGATGATCCGCGCCGGGGCCGACGCCTTGAGCCGGTCGAGGAGCAGCGTCGTGAGCAGAAATGGTGCGAGATGGTTGACGGCCCACGTCTGCTCGACGCCGTCGACGGTGAGCCGACGCGTCGCGAAGATCGCGCCCGCGTTGTTCACGAGGACCTCGATCGTCGGATAGCGCTCGAGCACCTCTGCTGCCAGCGCGCGCACCGACGCCTGCGAGCTCAGGTCCGCATGGAGGACATCGACCTTGGAGCCACTGGCGGCCTCGATGCGGCGAACCGCGTCCGCGGCGCGTGCTTGACTCCGCGCCACGATCGCGACGTTCGCGCCCCGGCGAGCGAGTGCCTCAGCTCCCGCGAGCCCGATGCCGCTGGTCGCGCCGGTGATCAGCACCCGCTTGTCACGCACGCCGGTCCACTCGGTCATCGTGGATCTAGCCTAGCAAAGCGCGGCGAAGGCCTCAGACGCTGCTGGGAAAGGCGAGATCCACCCTGCCCGGCCCGGGCTCCGGCCACCGCGAGGTGACCACCTTGGTGCGCGTGTAGAAGTGGATGCCGTCAGGTCCGTACATGTGGGTGTCGCCGAACAGCGATGCCTTCCACCCACCAAAGCTGTAGTAGGCGACTGGAACGGGAATCGGGACGTTGACACCGACCATGCCCACCTGCACCTCGAACTGGAACTTGCGCGCGGCGCCACCGTCGCGTGTGAAGATGGCGACGCCGTTTCCGTAGGGATTGTCATTAACCATGCGGATGGCCTCGTCATACGTGTCCACGCGAACGACCGAGAGCACGGGGCCGAAGATCTCGTCGTCGTAGACCTTCGACCCGGGGTGGACGCGGTCGACGAGTGACGGCCCCAGGAAGAACCCGTCCCCTTCCGGCGTGTTGCCGCGACCGTCGACGACGAGGCTCGCGCCACCGAGCGCCTGCGCGTCCAGGTACCCCGCCACCTTGTCGCGATGCTCGCGCGTCACAAGCGGGCCCATCTCGGACGTCGGGTCGCTCCCCGGGCCGACCTTCACTGCGGGGATCCGCTTGGCAATGGCGTCGACCAGCCGCTGACCGATGTCGCCGACCGCGACGACCGTGGAGATGGCCATGCAGCGCTCGCCTGCGGAACCGTATCCGGCGGAGACCGCCGCATCAGCCGCGGCCTCGATGTCCGCGTCAGGCAGCACGACCATGTGGTTCTTGGCGCCGCCGAGGGCCTGCACGCGCTTGCCGTTGCGGGTCCCGGTCTCGTAGATGTGACGCGCAACCGGTGTCGATCCCACGAACGAGAGTGCGGCGACGTCGGGATGCTCGAGCAGGCGGTCGACCGCCTCGCGCGCTCCCTGCACCACGGTGAAGACGCCGTCCGGCAACCCCGCCTGCTTCCAGAGATCGGCGAAGAAGAGCGACGGCGACGGGTCCTTCTCGCTCGGCTTGAGGATGAAGGTGTTCCCGCAGGCAATCGCGTTGGCGAACATCCACATCGGCACCATCGCCGGAAAGTTGAACGGCGTGATGCCCGCGACGACGCCGAGCGGCTGCCGGATCGAGTACACGTCGACGCCGCGCGACGGCTGCTCCGAGAAGCCGCCCTTGAGCAGATGCGGTACGCCGCATGCGAACTCGACGTTCTCGATGCCGCGCGCAACCTCACCCTGCGCGTCCGACGTCACCTTGCCGTGCTCGGACGTGATGAGGTCGGCGATGTCGTTGCGGTGCTGGTCGAGCAGGTCGCGGAAGCCGAAGAGGATCGTCGTCCGCTGCGAGAGCGACGTGGCGCGCCACTCCCGGAACGCTCCGGCAGCGGTCTCGACGGCCGCGTCCACCTCCGCGGACGAGGCGAGATCAACGGAGCCGGTCTGCTCACCCGTCGCCGGGTTGTAGACCGGACCCTGCTTTCCCGAGGTTCCCGCGACTACCTGGCCACCGATCCAGTGGCTGATCCGCTTCAAGCCGCCATTGTCGCCTTCTGCAGCGTCCGGACGGTCAGCACCTGCGTGAGGTGCCGCTTGTACTCGGCGGTGGCGCGGACGTCACCGGTCGGGTCGATGTCGGCTCCGGATTGCGCAGCCGCGTCGGTGGCGGATGCACCGCCGGCCAGCGCCTGCTCCACCGCGGCACCGCGACGCGGCGTCCGCGCGAGGTTGACGAACCCGACCCGCCATGACGACCCGGTCTCCTGAACGGCCACGCCGGCGATCGCCCAGTCGTAGAGCCGGCGGCGGAACTTGGTGTACGCGAAGCGGCCGGTGGACACCGGGAAGCGCACCGCGGTGACCACCTCGTCGGGCTCGAGCGCCGTGGTGAAGATGTCGCGGTAGAAGTCGCGCGCCTGATGGCGGCGCTTGTTCGTGACGATCTCCGCGTCGAGCATCAACGCGAGCGTGTTGTAGTCGCCGGCGCTGTCGCCGTGGGCGATGACGCCGCCGATGGTTCCGAGGTTGCGGACCTGGTTGTCTCCAACGTCGTTGGCCATCTCCACGAGGAGTGGAAGAGTCTCGCGCAGCGTCGCGTCGCGCTGGATGTCCACGTGGCGCACGAGCGCGCCGATCTCCACCGACCCATTGTCACGGCGGACCTGGTTGAGGCCGGGGATCCGCTGGATGTCGACGAGCGCGGTGGGCTGGCTCAGGCGCAGGCGCATGAGCGGGATGAGGCTCTGGCCGCCGGCAATGACCTTGGCGTCGGCGCCGTACTTGGTGAGCATCGACTGGGCTTCCTCGACGGAGCCCGGACGGGCGTACTCGAAGGCTGCCGTGATCATGCGCGTGCCTCCTTGATCATCGACCAGAGGCGATCTGGGCGGGCGGGCATTTCGACGTGCTTGATCCCGAAGGGGGCCAGCGCGTCGGTGATGGCGTTGATGACCGCGGCACTCGAGGCGATCGTGCCCGCCTCACCGATTCCCTTGACGCCCAGCTCGTTCGTCGGGCTCGGGGTCACGGTCCGGTCGAGTTCGAACAGCGGCATCTCGGCCATCGTCGGGATGAGGTAGTCGAGCATCGTGCCATTGAGCATCTGCCCGGTCTCGTCGTCGTACTGAACTTCTTCGAACAGCGCCTGCGAGATGCCCTGGGCGATGCCGCCGTGCAACTGGCCGTCGACAACCATCGGGTTGATGACGTTGCCGCAGTCGTCGACGGCGACGTAGCGGTCGATGGTGACCGCGCCGGTCTCCGGGTCGACCTCGACGGCGCAGATGTGGCAGCCGAAGGGCCAGACGAAGTTCGGCGGATCGAAGTACGACACCGCCTCGAGCCCCTGCTCCATTCCCTCCGGGAGGCCGGCGCCGTACGAGGCGAACGCCAGCTCGGCGAGCACCTTCGCCTCGGCTGGGTTGCCGCGCACGAAGTAGCGTCCCTGGTCAACCACGATGTCGTCCTCGGAGGCTTCGAATGCGTGCGCCGCGAGCTTGCGAGCCTTCTCGACGACCTTGTGGCACGACGCCATGATCGCCATGCCACCGACCGCGAGGCTGCGCGACCCGTAGGTGCCATAGCCGAAAGGCGTGTCCCCCGTGTCGCCGTGGCGGATCTCGACGGAGTCGTAGGGCACGCCGAGCGTGTCCGCGACGATCTGCGCGAATGTCGTCTCGTGACTCTGCCCATGCGAATGGGTGCCGACCGAGACCGTCACCGATCCGGTGGGATGGACGCGCACCATCGACGACTCCACGAGCGCGATGCCGGCCGCCGGCGCCGTCGCCGAGCTCGGCCCGAGGCCGCAGATCTCGACCCAGGTGCTGAACCCGATGCCGGTGTAGCGACCCTGGGCGCGCAACTCCTCCTGGCGCTTGCGCAGCGCCGGGTAGCCGATGTTCGCCATGGCCAGATCGAGCGACTTCTCGTAGTCGCCGGAGTCGTACACGAGACCGAAGTTGTTCGTGTGCGGGAAGGTCTTGACGAAATTCTTGCGGCGTACCTCAGCCGGATCCATGCCGATCTCGAGCGCGACAAGGTCGACCGCGCGCTCCACGAGATGGGTCGCTTCGGGACGCCCGGCGCCTCGATACGGATCAGTCGACATGCGGTTGGTGAAAATGCCCACGCTCCGCGCGTTGACCGCCTTCCACTCGTAGCAACCGCCACCGAGGAGGCATGCGACCACCTGGAACGCGCTGAACACACCGTGATACGCGCCGATGTCGAGGAACTGCGTGAACTTCAACCCGAGCAAGGTGCCATCGCGCTTCGCCGCGACTTCCATGTCGAACATCTGACCGCGACCGTGAGTCGTCGCCTGCAGGCTCTCGGTCCGATCCTCGATCCACTTGACGGGGCGTCCGCAGATCTTGGAGGCGGCGGTGGCGAGGTACTCCTCCGGGTACGGACGCAACTTGGCGCCGAATCCGCCGCCGACATCGTGGCTGATCACGCGGAACTGCGACTCGGGAACCCCGAACGCGCCGCCGACGAAGAGCCGGATGAAATGCGGCACCTGGGTCGACGTCCAGAGCGTGACCCGGTTGTCGAACGGAGTCCAGTCGGCGACGCACCCGCGCGTCTCCATCGCGGTCGGGAAGAGACGCTGCTGCCCGATACGCTCCTTGACGATCACCTCGGCCTCGGCGAACGCCGCGTCGATGTCGCCGGACGGGAAGGCCGCATCCCAGCCGATGTTGTCGGGACGGTCACTCTTGACGAGCGGGCTGCCTGGCGCCATCGCCTTCTCGAGGTCCATCACCGCCGGAAGTGGCTCGTAGTCGACGACCACGAGCTGCGCGGCGTCGTCCGCGGTGTAGCGATCCTCGGCGATGACAATCGCGACGGGCTCCCCGGCGTACACGGCTTCAACCGACGCGATCGGGTACTGCTCGGGGACCTGCTTCTTGTCAGGGACGAAGGAGTTGGTGACGGGGATCGGCCCGAGAATCAGCGGCTTGATCTCCGCGAACGTCAGCACCGCGACGACGCCCTTCGAAGCGAGTGCCTGCGAGGTGTCGATCGACTTGATGCGCGCGTGCGGGTGCGGGCTCCGCACCACCGACATGTGCGCCATGTTCACGAGCTTGACGTCGTCGATGAAGTGCCCGTGCCCGGTGATGAGCTTCGGGTCTTCGCGACGCTGGACGCGGGCGCCGATCATGGTGGTGACAGCCATGGCTAGCCCTCCACCGCAGCGACTGCCGGTGCGCTGTGTCCCGCGACCTCGGCCGTGCCCCCGTTCATCGCGAGCGATGCGGAGCGGACCGCCTTCTTGATGTTCGTATACCCGGTGCAGCGGCAGAGGTTGCCCTCGAGGCCCCGTTCGATCTCCGCGTCGGTCGGCGTCGGGTTTTGCTTGAGGAGGTAGGCGGCGGCCATGATGAATCCCGGGGTGCAGAAGCCGCACTGGAGTCCGTGCTCGTTCCAGAACGCCTGCTGCACCGGGTGGAGGACGCCATCCTCAGCAAGCCCCTCGATGGTCGTGACCTTCCGGCCGTCTGCCTGAACCGCGAAGACGCTGCAGGATTTGACCGCCTCGCCGTCGATGAGGACGGTGCAGGCGCCGCACTGGCTGGTGTCGCAGGCAATGTGGGTGCCGGTCAGCCCGGCGACTTCGCGCAGGTAATGCACGAGGAGGAGTCGGGGCTCAACCTGGTCTTCCCTGCGCCTCCCGTTGACGGTGAGCGCGACCGACTGCGTCATACAACAACCCTCCAGCACGGATTGGCGACCGGGACGCCGCCATGCTTGCATTCACTCATACGAAGGGTCAAGCGCATTCGATCAGACGATCGTGTGGTAAATGCATGATCTTTGCGCGATATTGACCGTAGATGCGAGGTCCTGCCTCGAGCACAAGCTATCAAGTGCGGCCCATGCCGCGCATGAAACGGCCCAGCGACACATCACCCCGTCGCGCGATGGACAGTGAAGCCGGGCGCGGTCCACAATGGCGCACCTGTTCAATGGGCCGAATTCAGGGGGCACACATGGGTCGCACGGTCAGTTTCTCGCGTCGCGCCGGAATCGCAGTCCTCTTCCCCGCAGCGCTGCTGGCAGCGTGCGGCGGCTCGAGTACGCCCTCCCCAGGCACGAGTTCGGCCGGCGCCACACCCACGAGCTCCGCGCCCGCGGGCCCCACGAAGCAGGCGTCGATCGCCGCCGAGGTGCCGGCCGCGATCACCGCGGCCCAACCCATTCAGATCGCGTCAGACGCGACGTATGCGCCCAATGAGTATGTCGATCCCTCGAGCGGCGACATCGTCGGCTGGGACATCGACCTCGCCAAGGACGTCTGCACCGTGCTCGGCGTCAGCTGCAACATCGACAACGTCACGTTCTCGGACATCATCCCAGCGTTGCTGGAGAACCCGCCCAAGTACCAGATGAGCTTTTCCAGCTTCACGCCGACCAGCCAGCGCGAAGCCAAAGGCATTGACTTCGTCACGTACTACCAGGCAGGTGAGGCGTGGTTGGTCACGACGGGCGGAGCGTCGATCAGCAAGGCATCCGACATGTGCGGGCACACGGTTGCCGTCGAGTCCGGGACGACCGAGGAATCCGACGCATGGGGCTATATGGGGATGATGCCTGGGGGCTCGAAGATCTCCGGTGACACCGACAACTGCAAGTCCGAGGGAAAGCCTGACATCACCGTGCAGAGCTTCATGACCCAGACGCAGGCGAATGCAGCGCTGATCTCCGGACGTGCGGACTTCGGCTGGGCGGATCAGCCTGTCGCCGACTACCAGGTCACCCAGGAGCCCGGCAAGCTGCAGACCAGCGGCACCGCATGCAGCGTCTATCCCTATGGAGTGGCGATGGTCAAAGCCACAGGGCTGGAGCAGGCCGTCGAAGACGCGATCAAATACCTGATCGACAACGGCTTCTACACGACTCTGCTGACGAAGTGGGGCGTGCAGGACGGTGCGATCACGAGCTCGGCAGTCGGCGTCAACGACAACAACGCGGTCGGCGCCAGTTGCGTGCCCGCGTACTGATATCGCCACAGTATCCGTGACCGCCTGACCGCCGTCCGGGACGATGAGCATCGGGTCCGTGGGCACCCCTGACGGGCCGGCGCAGGCGGTCGACGTACGACGGCGTCCCGAGGCGATCAGGGCCATCCCGCTCCGTCATCCGTGGCGATGGGTCGCCGCCCTGGTGGCTCTTGCCGTGGCCGCGGCAATCGTGTACACGTTCGCGACGGCGCCGCAGCTGGACTGGAAAGCCGTCGGGAAGTACCTGTTCTTCCCTCGGATCCTGGAAGCGATCAGCGTCACGCTCGAGCTGACCGTGCTTGCCATGGTGATCGGGATTTCCCTCGGCGTGCTGCTCGCGGTCATGCGCCTCTCCGTGAACCCGGTGGTTTCAACGGTGAGCTGGTTCTACATCTGGTTCTTCCGTGGCACGCCGGTCCTCGTGCAGATCTTCTTCTGGTTCAACATCGCAACCATCCTCCCGTCGATCCGGTTCGGCATCCCGTTCACGCACATACAGTGGATCGGCATCACGAACAACATCGTGTCCCCGTTCCTTGCCGCGGTCCTCGGCCTTGGCCTCAATGAGGCCGCGTACATGTCAGAGGTGGTTCGCGCCGGCATCATCTCCGTCGACCAGGGCCAGACCGAGGCGGCGCAGGCGCTCGGCATGACGCGCGTTCGCGTCATGCGAAGGATCGTCCTCCCGCAGGCGATGCGCGTGATCATCCCGCCCACAGGCAACGAGACGATCTCGATGCTCAAGACCTCCTCGCTTGCGTCGATCGCCACCGTGGCCGAGTTGTTCTACATCCAGGAGGAGATCTCGAACTCGAACTTCGACATCATCGAGTTGCTGATCGTCGCCAGCATCTGGTATCTCGTGATGACCTCGATCTTGACGTTCGGCCAGTACTACCTCGAGCGCTACTTTGCACGCGGGTCGGCTCGCCAGCTCCCGGCCACGCCGCTGCAGCGCTTCCGCCGCATGCTGCTTCGTTCGCATACTCCTCTCCCGGTGCTGACTGCATCACCCGCACCTGTCTACACCCCTCATCAGCGGTGAATATCTGATGCCAACGCCGATGGTTCTTGCCGAAAATGTCCATAAATGCTATGGCCGGCTCGAGGTGCTTCGCGGTATCGACCTCGAGGTGGCACCGCGGGAGGTCCTCTGCATCGTCGGACCGTCCGGATCGGGGAAGAGCACCTTCCTGCGCTGCATCAATCACCTCGAGAAGATTGACGCCGGCAGGTTGTCTGTCGACGGCGAGCTGGTCGGCTATCGCGAGCGTGGCGGGAAGATATACGAGCTTCCCGAGCGGGAGGTGTGCCGCAAGCGCGCGGAGATCGGCATGGTCTTTCAGCGCTTCAATCTCTTCCCGCACATGACCGCGCTGCAGAACGTCGTCGAGGCACCGACGCGCGTCAAGGGCGAGCAGCAGCGCGCAGCGGAGGAACGCGGGCGCGCCCTCCTCGACCGGGTCGGCCTCGGGGACAAGGTGAACGTGTATCCGAACCAGCTCTCCGGCGGACAGCAGCAGCGCGTCGCCATCGCGCGCGCCCTGGCCATGCAGCCGAAATTGATGCTTTTCGACGAACCGACGTCGGCGCTGGATCCGGAGCTGGTTGGCGAGGTGCTCGACGTCATGCGCGGCCTCGCGCAGGAGGGCATGACGATGGTCGTCGTCACGCACGAGATGGGATTCGCGCGCGAGGTCGGGGACTCGCTCGTCTTCATGGACGATGGCGTGATCGTCGAATCGGGGAATCCGCGTGACGTCCTGTCCAACCCCCAGCACGAGCGCACCAAGGCCTTCCTCTCCAAAGTGCTGTAGGCGATCGTCCCCGAAGCGCTCGTCGGCTACTTCGCGGCCGCGACGGCTGCCGCGGGGACCCTGATCGGTCTGCTATTTGTCGCGATCAGCCTTCGGCCGGGCGACATCTTCGGTGACGCCTCCCAGCCGGCCGCCCAACGTCTTGCCGAAAGCTCCTTCACAGCACTGGTGAACGCGTTCTTCGTCTCGCTGATCGCGATCATTCCGGGCACCAATCTCGGTTATGCGGCTGGAATCCTGGCAGTGCTCAGCCTCTACTCGACGTTCGCGCGAAGGATCCGCACGCCGGGCGCGACGGACATCGGAGTGCTCATCTTCAGTGCGGCGCTCTACCTCGGCCAGCTCGGCATCGGCATCGCGCTCGTGGTCGTTCCCTCCGACGCCGATCTTGTCTACAAGCTCGCCTACCTCGCCGTTGCGGCGTTCGCCGTGGCGCTGGCGCGGGCATGGGCGCTGATCACCGGCCACGACAAGGTCGCACCAACGGCGCACTGAGCGGGCTGCGGTCGCGACGCCGAAGCCGATCCACAGCCCTCGCACCGCCGGCTCGCGAGGATGTCGAGTGCTAGAATCTAATGTTACTATCGAAAAACGAGCTTGGCCGCGTCGCGGCTGGCGGGAGGCACATCGAGTTGGCACCAGACACCACGGCTCCTGAGATGCGCGCCGTGCGCTTTCACGACTACGGCCCTCCTTCGTCGCTCGTCGTCGATCTTGTGCCGCGGCCCGAACCCAAGGCAGGAGAGGTCCTCCTTCGCGTGCATGCCGCGGGCGTCAACCCGATCGACTGGAAATTCCGCGCCGGGTACCTCAGGCAGTTCATGCCGCTGGAGTTGCCGTACACACCAGGGCTCGACGTCGCCGGCACAGTCGTCGCCCTCGGCCCGGGCGTGACCGAGTTCGCCGAAGGGAACGATGTCTTCGGCCGCGGTGCGGGTGCATACGCGGAGTACGCGATCGCCTCGGTCGCGACCCTGGCCCACAAGCCGGCCGGCGTCAGTTTCGAGCAGGCCGCGACACTCCCGGTCGGCGGCGTCACGGCCTGGGTCGGCCTTTTCGACGTCGCGCATCTCGAGGCCGGACAGCGGGTACTGGTCCAAGGCGGCGGTGGTGGCGTCGGATCGATCGCTGTGCAGCTGGCGCACTGGAAGGGCGCGTACGTGATCGCAACCGCATCGGAAGCCAATGCCGATCACGTGCGAACGCTCGGAGCTGACGAGGTGATCGACTACGGCGCCGTGAAATTCGAGGACGTGGTCCACGATGTCGACGTCGTGCTCGAGACCGTCGGTGGCGACATCACAGAACGCTCATGGGGCGTCCTGAAGCCCGGCGGGATCATGGTCGTCGTCGCCGGCATGCCCGACGCCGAGAAGGCCGCCTCGCTTAGCGTCCGGACCTCGAACGTGCCGCCGCCTGCGGTCACCACCCCGATCCTCGAGGAGCTCGGGCGGCTCGCTGCCTCGGGAGCGCTCATCCCTCAGGTGGGATCCGTCTTCTCTCTCGCAGATGCAGCCGACGCCCATGCGACGTCGGAGACCGGCCACGGTCGCGGGCGGATCGTGCTCCAGGTCGCGAGCTGACCTTGGCACGAGCGTGAGCACGGCTGACGGCGTCATCCTGCTGGCCGGTCGGATCCTCTTCGCCGGCATGTTCGCCTTCGCCGCGCGAGGGCACATCGGCAACCACGCCCGCTACGTGGAGACCTCCGGAAAGAAGCTCCCGATCCCATTCCTCGCCGGCTGGCCGACCGGTGTTCTTTTCATCCTCGCCGACATCTCGATCGTGGTCGGTATCTGGCCCGACATCGGATCGTTGTTGCTGGTCGCCTTCCTCGTGCCGGCGGGACTCCTCTTTCATCCGTTCTGGACGTTCACCGATCCGGCGCTACGACGCACGCACGAGGGTAGCTTCTATCGGGACGTGTCCCTCCTCGGCGCGGCCCTCGCGCTCTTCGCATTCTTCACGACGGTGGGACACGTTCCCTTCGCCGTGACGGGGTCCCTGCTCAACCTGCGCTAGCTCTACGTCGGGGGTGCCCGTCGTCTGCTGCAGAATCGCGGGATGCCCGCGCCACAGCCCACGATCATTGCGACAAGCATCGGCTTCCAGCCCGACGGGGCTGATCAGCTGAATATTCGCCCGGGCCCCGCCTACATGCTCGCGGCACAGATTGCTCGAGCGGGCCGGCATCCCCGTGTCTGCATCATCGGCACTGCCGTCGGTGACAACCCGGCGTGGTTGTCGGCAATCCACCATGCGTTTTCGAAGCTCGACATGATCGCCTCACACCTCGACCTGTATCCGATGCCCAACTTCGACGACGTCGAGGGCCACCTTCTGAAACAGGACATCATCTGGGTGAGCGGCGGCAGCACGGCGAACCTGCTCGCGCTCTGGCGGCTGCACGGCCTCGACTCGGCTCTGCACAGCGCATGGCAGGCGGGTGTCGTGCTCATGGGCGTCTCCGCCGGCTCACTGTGCTGGCACGTCGGCGGCACGACGGACTCGTTCGGACTGCCGCTCCACCCGATCACCAACGGGCTCGGGTGGCTTCCCTACGCCAATAGTCCCCACCACGACGCCGAGCCCGAACGCAGGCCGCTGATTCACCGTCTCGTCGCCGACGGCACGCTTCCGGATGCGTATGCCACCGACAACGGCGCCGGGCTCATTTATCACGGGACGGATCTGTTCGAGTGCATCACCGAAGCGCCCGGTGCACTCGCCTACGAGATCACTCGAGACGGCGACAGCGCTCGAGAGCGTCCTCTGCCCACCCGAGCGCTCTAGGTTCCGGCCGTCGCTCGGTCCAGCGCCGGATCGGCTACGCAGGATCTGACTGGCCGGCCACCGTCGCAGCGCCCACGCTGACCAGCAGATCCCACGAGTTCCGGAGTGAGATGACGACCAGGAAGATCGAGATGGCGACCAGCCAGCCCAGTGCGTCCGAGGAGTCACCCGCAACCAGGACGCCCCCGGTGGCGATGACCCCGAGGAACGTCAGCACCGTGATGCCGAAGCGCAGGAGGAGACGCCGATAGCTGATCGTCCGCTCGTAGCTTCGCACCCCCGTCACGATGCTCCGGACGACGAGCAGGCTCGCAACGACGCCGAGACCCACGAGCTCCCAGCCGAGGTTGGCAGCCTCGGTCTCCGGCGCGACCATGAACAGTGCAAGGACCAGGGTGAGACCAAAGCTGGAAAACGTCGCCCGCGCGAGAGCCTGAACGTCCTTATGGCTCAGCACGATTTTCAGGTGGAGCGACAGACCGACGAAGAGCAGACCAACCAGGCTTGCCGCCGCCTCGCCGATGATCGAATAGAACTCGTGCCAGCCCAGCAGCGTCGTCTGGAAGCTCATCCAGCCGGAGTCTGACTCCTCGGACCAGTTCGCGGCCGAACCCGTCACGGCGGCCGGTGCGGTCCGACCAACTTGGTGACGGAGTAGCGCGATCGGGGTTCCGAGCAGGTGGAACGGACCACGCTCACCCGATGACGGCCGGATCCAAGGCGGTGTGGGATCGCAGCCTCACACAGCAGCTCGCCCACGCGTTCGTCGCGGTGTCGGTCCTGATTGCCGCGACCCTGGTCGTCACCGGCCTGTGCTTCGGATCCGTGCTCGGGCACTTCGAGCCTGATTTCAACTCGCTGATCGCCGGCCGGGACGCGATCGACGAGGCCGAATCCGGCATGCTCGACGAGGAGACCGGGCTCCGTGGCTATCTCGACAGCGGCGATCAAGTGTTCCTCTCCGCCTACGCCACGGGTCAGGCGGCTATCGCCGGCGGGGACAGCGCATCGGTGAACCTCGCGACCCATGCGGACCTCGTCGGACCGATCCTGGCGATGCGGCTTGCCCAGCAGCGCTGGGTCAGCGAGTGGGCCACTCCCGCGCTCCTGGTCCAGCCGGCCGTGATCAACGCGGACGCGCTGCAGAGCTTCCTGCTGAGCGGCAAGACGCTCTTGGACGCGTACCGGCAGGCGAGCAACACCGTGAACGCGCGCGTCGACACCGACATCGCTCACGAGCAGGCAACCGAACACGATCTGGTGCTTGTTGGGCTCAGCCTCGCCGGAGCGATGCTGATCCTCACGATCATGGTTGCCCGACGGCAGCATCGTGCCCTGCGGAAGGCGGTCGTCGCCCCGATCAACGACCTGCTGTCGACGATGCGACGGGTCGGCGCAGGCGACCTCGCCGCGGAGGCATCGGGCGTCGGCCCTCCCGAGCTCCGTGAGGTCGCGGCCGAGCTCGGTCGAATGACCAGGACGCTCGCGGACGAACGAGCCCGGATCGCGGCGGTTGAGGTCGAGGCGCGCACCCAGGCCGAGCGACTGGGTCTGATCGTCAATGTTGGGCGCGAGATCTCAGGCAGCCTCGTCCTCGGCCATGTCGCGGAAGCGGTCACCAAGGCCGCCCTCGGGATCAGCGGCTTCGGTGCGGCACGGATGTGGATCACCAACGACGAGCAACACGAGCTCAACTCGGTCCATGACACGAACGCCGGCCACACCGGCTCCGAGGATCGAGGCTCACTCCAGATGGGCGAGGGCCTGGTCGGGAGAACTGGGCAGCTCGGGCGAACGCTCGCAACCCGTGCGGCCGGCTCGCTGGCGACCGAATACCGGGTTGGGGAGTCCGTTGCCGCGCTTGCAGTGCCGATGATCATGGGCACGCGCATCGTGGGTGTCCTCGAGCTCAGCGCGGACGCTGCCATCGGTGTTGATGAGAACAGCCTCGATGTCATCCGCACCCTTGCGAGCCAGGCGGCGACTGCCGTCGAAGCGGCGAGGTTCCACCACAGCGCGCATGAGTTGAGCCACACCGACGCGCTCACGCACCTTCCCAACCGGCGCCGGCTCGAGCTGGATCTCGACCTGGAGATCGCGCGGAGCCAGCGATACAACCGCCCGATCGCCTGCATCATGCTCGACGTCGATAATTTCAAGGACGTCAACGACGTCCACGGCCATCAGGCCGGAGACGAGATCCTCTCCGAATTCGGCAACGCGTTCGCGAGGTCGTTGCGCGACACCGACACCGCATATCGATACGGGGGCGAGGAATTCTGCGTGTTGCTGCGCGAGACCGACGCCGAAGCCGCGGCCGTCGTCGCCGAGCGGCTCTGTTCCGAGATCGCCACTCGCTTCGCGGGCAACAGGGGCACGGCGACGGTCACCGCATCACTCGGCGTTGCGGCGATCCCGAGTGATGCCATCGACGGGAAAACCCTGATCGCCGCCGCGGATCGCGCCCTGTACTCGGCGAAGGCCGCCGGACGGAACTGCGTCGTGCGAGCAACGCCCACGACGATGCTGCGGGCCACGTCCACGAGGTTGCGCTCGCGGTCAACGCCGCTCTCGCGCCGCCCGGTCGTGGTCGTCGACGATCCCGCCGCCGTCTAGCTCGACGGATTCAGCGTTTCGCGACGAGACGGGCGACCTCGTCGTGACGCGCGAACCAGACACCGCCGCTCGAGGTGATGTGCTCGAGCAGCCGCTCGAGGACGACGATCCGCGAGCGGTGGCCCATCAGGTGCGGGTGCAGCGTCAACTGGAAGAGACCGCCACTCAATCGCGCCTGATCGAACTCATCGGTCCAAATCTGCAGCAGGTCGCGCGGCGGCGTGTACGGGCGAATGGTTGTGTGGCGGTCCATCGTGAGGTACGGCGCATCGTCTCGAATCCACTCGACAGGGATCTCGACGATTCCGGTCGGTTCACCGTTGGCGAGCAGCTCATAGGGCTCGTCATCGGCCATCAGCGACGAGTCGTATGTCAAGTCCGCCTCGCGGATCAGGTCGAGCGTGTGCTCGCTGAAGTCCCACGACGGCGTACGGATGCCTGCCGGTCGCGAGCCGCTCAGCCGCTCGAGCACGTCGATGCTTCGCAGAAGCAGGTCGCGCTCCGTCGCCGCGTCGAGTGCGGTATTCCACTCGTGGATCCA
>CAAGKR010403019.1_pt1 | contig 16152 bp, 8 predicted proteins | sample 2556971 | NCBI WGS metagenome assembly CAAGKR01 (sample SAMEA5207829, study PRJEB30636) | soil metagenome | biome: forest; feature: boreal; material: soil | place: USA | collected 2011-09 | depth 1 m | reverse complement strand
GGTGTGGACCGCCATACTTCGCCCGAAGCTGGTTCGAAGTGGAACCTTTCCCCCTCGCCCGGCGTCTTAGAAGATATGCCAGCCCATAGCCGGCGCCTGCCCGCGCGGATCGCCCTGGCGGGCCTCCTTGTGGCGCTGCTCCTCCCGGCAACCGGCGTCGTGGCCGCGGCCGCCGCCAGCCCCCTCACGCTGGCCGTCAAGGTCGGCTACCAGGGCATTTACAAGGCCCAGGAGTGGATGCCGGTCACGATCGACGTCAAGAACTCCGGTGCGGACCTGCAGGGCACCATCCAGCTCGAGTCGGTGTTCACGTCCCAGCCCGGCCTGCCGAGTCCGGCCCTGTACGAGGTGCCCCTCAGCCTCGCCTCCGGGGCATCCAAGCACCTCCGGACCTACGCGATGGTGAACCCCGCCGCCGGCCTGACCCTGTCCGTCCGCGTCGTCGCGAACGGACGCGTCTTCGCCAGCCAGACGGCCACGGGCGGCACCAACACGGGCACCCTGATCGGCGTGCTGTCGGATGACCCCACCGCCCTCGACGACTTTGCCGCGGTCCACCCGGCCGCCATCGCAGCCCACGTCGCCCACCTGCGGATCGAGGACATCGGCGAGTCGGCCATCGTGCTTCGCGCCTTCGATCTGATCGTGATTGATGACTTCGCCACGGACACCCTGACATCCGGGCAGCGCACTGCCCTGGGCGATTTTGTGCGCGACGGCGGTTCGCTGCTGATCGGCACAGGGGCATCCTGGCGAAAGACACTGGCGGGGATCCCGGCAGACCTGCTGCCCGTCCAGGTCACGAGCACGGTGACCATCCCCGACAGCCACGCACTCGGCGACGCCGCGAACGTCGAGGTCGCCACCGGGGGCGCCCGCAGCGGCGTTACGACCTGGCTGGCGGAGGGGGTCCAACCCCTGCTGGTCGACGCCCAGCCGGGGAGCGGCACCGTCACCATGGCGACGTTTGATTGGAACCAGCCGGCCGTGTCAGCGGGTAGCGGCACCAAGACGCTCCTCCGCCAGCTGATGGTTCGAGACCTCTTCGGATCCGCGTCGCAACAGAACTTCCCCACAGGAATCGGCGGCGGTGGGGCCATCATGCCCTTTGGCACCTCCGGCACATCAATCAGCGAGCGTAGCAACGCCTTGAGCGCGGTCCTTGGGGACCTGCCCGCCCTCGATCTTCCGTCGCTGCAACTGACGGGGCTGCTGGTCCTCGTCTACGTGCTCCTCGTGGGGCCGATCAACTTTCTCGTGCTGGGCCGGATACATCGCCGTGAGCTGTCCTGGGTCACCATTCCGCTGATCGCGGTGGTCGTGGCCACGGCCGCCTACGGGATCGGGATCGGATTGAAGGGGCATTCGGTGCAGAGCAACCAGGTGGCGATCGTGCACCTGGCATCGGGCTCCGACCACGCCTACCAGGAAATCTACACCGGCATCCTGGCGCCGACCCGCGGCGACTACCAGGTCAGCGTGCCCGGGGACCACCTCTTCATCAGCCCGCTCAGCTCGAATGGCAACTTCGGCTCGCCCACCGGCGTGACGAGCATCGACGCGGCAACCAACGCGGTCACGCTCCAAGGCATCACCGCCTTCACCCTGCGCGGATTCGCGACCGAAAGCCTGACCGCCGCTCCCCAGTTGACCGGCCATCTCCAGATGGTCAATGGACAACTCACCGGGCGGGTCGAGAACCACTCGACGATGACCTTCAGCGATGCCGTGCTGATGGCGGGGGACAGCTTCCAGAAGATCGGACGGCTGGCACCGGGCGCCAGCGCCACGATCTCGCTCGCCGTGAAGCCAGCCAACCCCTTCGGGGGTTCGCCACTGTACACCCGGATCTACAGCAACACCACTTTCGGGCCGCCACCGAGCAACCCGACGCCGGCCGACCGCGAGGGTCAGGCGAGGACCCAGATCCTCTCCCTGCTCCAGCCTGGCCTCGGGTTCAAGGGCACCGCCTCGGCGACGATCCAGCCCCTCATCGTGGCCTGGTCTCACCAGTCACTGCAGGACATCAGGGTCAATGGCAGCCAGCCACGGGCAACCACGGAGACCGCGGTCGTGCTCTCGCTGTCGATCGACCAATTGGGCGCGGGATCCCTGCCGGCCGGCGTCGTGACCGGACGCCTCGTGGATGTCGTCGGGGAAACGCAACCCGCCGGCCCGCCCGGTTTCTACCTCCTGACCAACGGGAGCGCGACCTACGATTTCACGCCTGCCCTGGTGCCCGGCAGCCACCTGCGGGCCGCCTCCCTGACCGCGTCCAACCCGTTCGGCGCCAAAATCGCGGGACCGAATGGATCCCCGACATCGACCGCACACGCCGACGTGTGGGATTGGACCCATCAGGCCTGGACGAGCATCGCCTACCAGGACAACGGCACCACCGCGATCCCCGATGCGGGCATCGATCATTCGTCGGGGGCCGTCCGCCTGAAGATCAGCGGCGCCAATGCGACCTTCATGACGAGCGGGATCTCACTGACCGGGAGTATCCAGTGATCAGCGTCAGGGATCTGACCAAGACCTACGGAAGCCGGATCGCGCTCGATCGGGTCTCGTTCGAGGTGCCGAAAGGCGAGATCTTCGGCTTCGTGGGCCCGAACGGCGCCGGCAAGACGACGACCATTCGCATCCTGGCCGCGTTACTGGAACCTACCGACGGCCGGGCGCTGATCGATGGCGCCGACGTCATGCGGGAGCCGGACCTGGTCCACGAACGGCTCGGCTACATGCCCGACTTCTTCGGTGTCTACGACCAGCTCACGGTCTCCGAGTACCTGCATTTCTATGCCGCCTGCTACCGGCAGCCGAAGGCCCGCCGCCAGAAGATCGTGGACGACTTGCTCGAGCTCGTCGGGCTCCCGGAACGCCGCGCGCAGGCCGTGGACACGCTCTCTCGCGGCCTCAAGCAGCGGTTGTGTCTCGCCCGGGCGCTGGTGCACGACCCGGCGGTCCTCCTGCTGGACGAGCCCGCCTCCGGCCTCGACCCGCGAGCCCGGGTGGAGATGCGCGAGATCCTCAAGACGCTGCAGGGCATGGGGAAGACGATCGTCATCTCGAGCCACATCCTCCCCGAGCTCACCGAGCTCTGCACCATGGTCGGCATCATCGACCACGGCAAGATGCGCGCGACCGGACCCGTCCACGAGGTCATCCAACACCTCACCGCCGGGCGCCGCCTTCGGATCACGGTGCTGGGCCGGCGGCAAGAGGCCGAAGCGTTGCTCAAGACGCTGCCTGCCGTGCGCCAGGTCGATGCCGTCGACGGCGCGATCGAGGCCCGCTATGAGGGCGACGAGTCGACGGCCGCCTCCATCCTGCAGACGATGATGGCGGCCGGCATCAAGGTGTCGGCCTTCAGCCAGCTCGACGGCGGCCTCGAGGATGCGTTCCTCAAGGCCACCTCGGAGGACGTCGGGTGACCAACGTGCTCAACGTGTTCTGGAACCCCATCGTGGCCAAGGAGTACCGATCCCGGATGCGCACCTGGCGGTCGCCACTGGCGATGACGGTTTACATCCTGCTGATCGGCGGCCTCGGGTGGGCGATCTTCTCCGCCATGGCCTTCTCGGCGCGGAGCGGCTACAACGGCGGGGGCGCGGCCAACTACGGCCAGGGCCTCTTCCTGTACTTGCTGATCTTCCAGATGGTGCTGCTGACCTTCATCACGCCGGCCCTGACCGCAGGGGCGATCAGCAGCGAGCGCGAGCACCAGACGATCGACCTGCTCTTCGTGACGCGGATCCCCGCGTTCTCCATCCTGTGGGGCAAGCTGGTGGCCTCGATGTCGTTCGTCCTGCTCCTGCTCTTGCTCTCGGTGCCGATTTTCAGTCTGGTGTTCTTGTTCGGCGGTATCGAACTGGACCAGGTGCTGGTCGCGTTCCTGGTCACCGCCGTCAGCGCCCTGACCCTGGGCATCATCGGCATCGCGTGTTCCACCGCGTTTCGCCGCACCCTGCCGGCGACCGTCGCCGCGTACGGCGCGGCGTTCGTGCTGCTGGCGGGCAGCCTGCTCTACGGACTGCTGTTTCCCACTACGGTGGATCCGCAGTCGACCACAGTCCCGGCTCCCCCCGCCCTCACTTACCTGAGCCCGATCATTCCCCTGGTGACGATCGCGACCAACGCCCCGATCAGTGGCTATGGGGTCCGCAACTCCCAGGGAGGCGGTGGCTTCTCCGGAGGTGGCGGGACCGTGACCTGCTCGACCTCCACCTACGGCGGCGCGCAGACGTGCTACAGCGTCCCCGTGGGCGCTGGCAAAGGCGTCGCGATCAACCAGGGGTTCAGTAACCAGCAACCCAGTGGCACGGCGATCCCGAGCGGCGTCTTCCGTGGCTGGCAATTCTGGCAGGCCACCATCGCGATGCAGCTCGTGCTTTCCCTGGTGGCGCTGGCCATCAGCGCCCTGCTCCTGCCGCCGGTCCGCCGCCTCCCCTGGCAGCGGGCGCGGGTACACGCATGACCCAGTTCGACGGCATCATCCGCGAGCTGGGTCGGGCGGCTAATCGCGCTCGCGCCATGACCTATCTCCTGCACGCGCTCCTCGGCTCGGCGGCCTGGGTGATGCTGGTGCTCCTGCTGACGCGACTCGTGCCGATCGAGCGTCCCGCGCCGCTCCTTCTCGCCGGCGTTCCGGCGGCCTTCCTGGTGGCCGCGATTGCCTGGATCGTGACCCGTCCGCAACCACCAGCGCTGCTGCGTCTCGCCGATCTCAGGCTCGGCTTGAAGGAACGCCTCTCGACCGCTTGGGAGCGGCGAGCGACGGGCGGCCCGCTCGACGACCGGCTCCGCGAGGATGCGCTCGAGCACGCCGCCGGGACACGCTTGGCCGCGGCCTTTCCGGTCAGACTCGACCGGCGGGAGGCGGCGGTCATCGCCGCGCTCGCCGCCATCGCCCTGGCGGTCGCGATCTTCCCGAACCCGATGGACCGCGTCCTCGCCCAGCGCCAGGCCGACCGTACCAGCCAGGCCCGGGCCGCCGCCACCCTGCAGGCGGCGCAGAAGAAGGTCACGGCACAGGCCAGCCCGTCCCCGGCGAACCCGCAGGTGGTCAAGATCCTCCAGGACGCCCAGGCGAAAATCCAGCAGGCAGACAGCCCGAGAAAGGCACTCGAAACCATCACCCCCGCGGAGCAGAAGCTCCAGCAACTTACGGACCCGCAAACGCCGGCGCGAAATAGCACGGCGCAGAACCTGGCCAACGCGCTCAGCGCGACCAGCGCCGGGAAGAGCGCCGGCCAGGCGCTCAGCGCCAGCCCCAAGCAGGGGGCCCCATCGATCCGCGACCTTGCCTCGCAGCTGCAGAGCCTCTCGCCGAAGGACCAGCAGGAGCTGTCGAAGGCTCTCGCCAGTGCCGCCCAAAAGGCCCAGGACCCGGCGATGGGCAAGTCGCTGCAGAGCGCCTCGGACTCCCTCGCGCGCGGCGATACGGCCTCCGCGTCCCAGGCCCTGAACGACACGGCGAACCAGCTGGACTCCCTCCAGCAGCAGGACAACACCAACCAGGCGGTCGCGTCGGCGATCAACGGGCTGGAGGCGGCCCGCCAGCAACTCGCGACGCAGGCGGATCGTGACGCCACGGCGCAGGCGAGTGCCTCAGCGAGCGCCGCGGCGCAGGCCAGTGGCAGCGGCACCGGCAATGGCACCGGCAGCGGGTCGGGGTCGGGATCTGGAAGCGGCTCCGGGTCCGGAAGCGGCTCCGGGTCCGGATCCGGCAGCGGCGCCGGGAGCGGAACGGGCTCCGGGAGCGGCAACGGGGGCACCGGGAGTGGGAGCGGCAACGGGAGCGGCTCCGGCAGCGGATCGGCCGCCGCCGGCACGGAGCGGGTCTATGTCCCGGGCCAGCCGGTTCCCGGGCAATCGGAGGACCAACCGACACCGCTGGGGCCCGGCCAGGATGTGCCCCTCAGCCCCTACAGCCAGGTCATCACCGCCTACCAGCAGGCGGCGCTCGATGCCGCGGACCAGAGCCTGATCCCCGGCAGCGAACGCGACCTCGTCCGTCAGTACTTCTCGCAACTGGGCGAAAAATAGCGCCGCAGGGAGGATCATGATCGCCGAACAACCACGCGTCGATCCAACAAAGGTCACAGATCTCGCGCAGTCACTGGAGACCGAGCTTGCCCGCCTGATCGTCGGCCAGAAAGAATTGCTTCGCAACACGGTCATCGCCCTTATCGGCGGTGGCCACGTCCTGCTCGAGGGCGTTCCCGGGCTCGGCAAGACGGTGCTGGTGCGATCGCTCGGGCAGGCCCTGACGTTGAGCTTTGCCCGGATCCAGTTCACCCCGGACCTGATGCCGGCGGACATCGTCGGCACCAACGTGATCCGCGAGGACAACGGCCGGCGCGAGTTCCAGTACCAGGCGGGTCCCGTCTTCGCCAACCTGATCCTGGCCGACGAGATCAACCGCGCGACGCCGAAGACCCAGAGCGCGCTGCTGGAGGCGATGCAGGAACGCACCGTTACGGTGGGCACCCAGACCCGGGCGTTGCCGGTGCCCTTCTTCGTTCTCGCCACCCAGAACCCGATCGAGCTTGAGGGCACCTATCCCCTGCCCGAAGCCCAGCTGGACCGGTTCTTTTTCAAGATCCTGGTGCCGTTCCCCAGCGAGAACGAGCTGCTCGAGATCGCCCGGCGCACCACCGGCGAATCGACGCCGCAGCTCAAACCGGTGGCGGACGCCGCCATCATCCTCGCCGCCCAGCGGGTCGCGCGCGAGGTGCCGGTCGCGGAGCACGTGCTGCGCTACGCGGGCCGCCTGATCAGTGCCAGCCATCCCGACCGCACGGAGATCGACAGCGTCAAGAAATACATCCGGTATGGGGCGAGCCCGCGTGGCATGCAGACCCTGATCCTCGCGGGCAAGGTCCGGGCGCTGCTCGAAGGCCGCTACAACGTCGCCTTTGAAGACCTCGACGCGGTGGCGTTGCCCGCGCTTCGGCACCGCATCTTCCTTCAATTCGAGGCCGAGGCCGACGGGGTGACCGCGGATCGGGTTATCGGCGAGATCCTGGAGCACACGGTCAAGGACTCGGTCCGGGGCTAGTGCCGCCGGGGATGACCACACCGCTCTTGGAGCCGGCGACGCTCCGGCGCCTAGAGGCGCTCGCGCTGCAGGTCCGGCGGGTGGTCAGCGGCCAGATGGGGGGCGAGCGCCGGTCACGACGGCACGGCCGTTCGGTCGAGTTCGCCGATTTCCGGACCTACACTCCCGGTGACGACTTCCGGCTCATCGACTGGAATGCCTATGCCCGCCTCGACCGGTTCATGCTGCGCCTTTTCGTCGCCGAAGAGGAGCTGCCGCTCAGCATCTTCGTCGACCTGAGTGGCTCGATGGACTGGGGGACGCCGAACAAGGCGCTGGTCGCCCGCCAGCTCGCCGGCGCGATTGCCTACGTGGCGCTCGCCGCGCTCGACCGGGTCCGGCTCACCATCTTCGCCGACGGCCCCACATCAGGCGGGGCACCCTACCGCGGCCGGCGCGCCGCCGCCGAGCTGTTCGCGCGCCTGCAGTCCTTTCCGGTCGGCGGGGTCACCGACTACGCCCGCCTTACCTGGCCCATCGGGCACCAGCGTCCGGGCATGAGCGTACTCATCAGTGACGGTCTCGGGCAGGCGTCGATGGAGCCGGCGATCGCCGCCCTGCAGCGCGCCAAACAGGAAGGGGCCGTGCTGCAGTTGCTCGCGCCGCAAGAGACCGCGCCCGACTGGTCGGGCGATGCGCGGCTGAAGGATGCCGAGTCGGGTCTCGAACGGGAATTCACCTCGACCCCGGTCACCCAGGCCGCCTACCTCAAGGCCCTCACGCGTCGCAGCGAGGAGATCGAGCAGGCAGCCCACCGGCGCGGTCTCCGCTTCGCGCGGCTGTCGACCAGCCAGCCGCTCGAGGAGATGGTCTCGACCACCCTCCGGCAGGTCGGACTCCTGGGATGAGCTTCCTCGTGCCGGCGGCCGCCTTCCTCGGGCTCACCATCCCCGCGATCCTGGCGCTGTACTTCCTCCGGATCCGCCGGCCGACGCGGATCGTGCCGGCACTGCACCTCTGGCCGGACCAGATCCGCGACCGGCAGGCCAACGTCCCGTGGCAGCGCCTGCGGCCAAGCTGGCTGCTCCTCCTCCAGCTTCTCGCCGCCGCGACGCTGGTGGCCGCCGCCATCCAGCCGGCGCTGCCGGCGAGCGCGACCCTGGCCCGCCATAGCCTGGTCCTGCTCGACGCGTCGGCATCGATGCAGGCGACGGACGTCTCGCCCTCCAGGTTTGAGGAGGCGAAGCGCCAGGTGGCGACCATCATTGATCAGCTGGGCCCGGACGACCGGATGACCCTGATCGCCGTCTCCCCCACGTCACGGATCGCCGCCTCGGCGGTGGGCGACCGCGACACCCTGCACCGGGCGCTCAAGGCGATCACCGCGAGCAACGGATCGGCCGACCTATCCGGCGCACTGGCGCTGGCGGCCGGGCTGGTCCGCGCCGGCGACGACGCGCGCGCCTATCTTTTCAGCGACGGCATCGTCGACCCGCTCCGTGCCAGCTTCGGTGATGGCCTCCCATTCCCGGTCGAGTACCACCGCATCGGCGTTTCCGGGGAGAATGTCGGCCTGACCTCACTGACCGTGCGGACCAGCGCGCAGGCCCGGGCGGCCACGCTCCACGTGCAGAACTTCGGCCAGCAGGCGCGCACCGTCAGCATCGAGTGGCGTGCCGACGGCCGGCTGGTTGACCTCCGTCCGCTGACGCTCAACCCGGGACAGGCGCAGGACCTCGCGCTATCCGTTCCCACCGATGCCACGGCGGTGAGCGCGCACATCCAGGGCACCGACATCTTTGCGCTGGATGACACCGCGACGGCGGTCGCGCGCACTCCGCGCGCCTTCCGGGTCCTCCTGGTGACGCCCGGCAACGTCTTCCTCGAACAGGCGCTGCGGCTTCGGGCCGACCTGCAGGTCGACGTCGTGGCCCCCGGCGCCTACCGGCCGGGATCCGCGTATGCGATGACCGTCTTCGATCGGTTCGTGCCCCCGTCGATGCCGGTCAGCCCCCTGATCGTCCTTGATCCGCCCTCCGGCAGTGCCCTGGCCGGGGGCACCGCGGTCGGCATCGGCAAGGTCCGGGCGGCCGACGCCGGCGACCCGCTGCTCGCCAATGTCGATCTCCAGGACGTCCATGTGGCGCGCAGCCAGGACCTGCGGGCCTCGACCTTTGGTCGCGTCCTGCTGACGAGCCTGCAGACGCCGCTGGTGCTGGTTCGAGACGAGCCGTTCCGCCAGATCCTCGTCGGCTTCGACCTGCATGAGTCAGACCTGCCGCTTCGCATCGCGTTCCCGATCCTTGTCCAGAACATGAGCGAGTGGATGCTGCCCTCCAGCGTGCCCAGCCACAGCTTCCATCCCGACGAGGCGGTCACGATTGTCCCCGAGGCCGGGGCGACGTCAGTGACGGTCACGCGCCCGGACGGAAGCCACCGCGCGCTGGCCACGGGAAGCGTCGCCACCTTCGGCGACACCGACCTGCGCGGCATTTACACCGTTGACCAGGTGGTCGCCGGCAAGACCGACCGTTCCTGGTTCAGCGTCAACTTGTTTTCCACAACGATCTCGCAGCTCAAGCCACCGGCGCGACTGACCCTGCCCCCCACCCGGACCACCGGGACGATCCAGGCCGCCCACCACGGCCAGCTCGAGATCTGGCCATGGATTGCGCTGGCCGCGCTGGGCCTGGTCGCCGCGGAATGGGTGGCCTTCCATCGTGGGCTTTGAGCTGACCCGTCCCCTCTTCCTGGGGGCGGGCGTCCTGGCGCTGGCGATCATCGTCCTCACCTGGCTGCGGCTTCCCCCACCGCTGCCGCCGCGGCGCGCCAGGATTTCGCTTGCCCTTCGCGTGTTGATCGTGCTCCTGCTGACGGCCGCGCTGGCCGGGGCGCAACTGCAGACGACGCCCACAGCGCAGTCGGTGATGATCGCCGCCGACCTGTCCGCCAGTGTCCAGAGCGCGCTCGACCGTGAAGCCACCCTGGTTCGGGGCATCCTCGCCACGCGCCGCGGCCAGGATCAAGCCGGCGTGCTCAGCTACGGCCGGGATCCACAGGTCGAGGTCGGGGTGGGCGCCGACCCGCAATTCGGCGAGTTCCAGAGCCAGCCCAATCCGCAGTTCACCGACATCGCGGCGGCCCTCCGGCTGGCGGGGTCGATCCTGCCGGTGGATCGCCGCCGGCACGTGGTGCTGATCTCGGATGGCCGCGCGAACCTCGGCGACGCCGTGGCCGAGGCTCGGCTCCTCCACTCCGAAGGCGTGCGGGTCGACGCGCTGCCGCTTCAGGTTCCCACCGGGGTCGAGGCCTACGTCGACCGCCTGAGCGCGCCGCGGGCGCTGGCGCAGGGCGAGCAGACGACCGTCAGCGCCACCCTCGTCAGCAACAGCGTCACCGCAGCCACCGTCCGCTGGTACCTCGACCGCACCCTGATCAGCACCGTCCAGATGAACCTCCCGGTTGGCGAGACGACCGTGAGCCAGCTGGTGAAGCCGACCGATCCCGGATTCCACGCCGTCCGGGTCGTGATCGACCCGGTCCGCGATACCTACGCGGAGAACAACCTGGGGGAGGCCTTGATCCAGGTCGTCGGCCCCCCGCGCGTGCTCCTGGTCGAGGCGACGCCGGGCGACGCCCGCAGCCTCGAGTCGGCGCTGCAGTCGACCGGGATCGCAAGCACGACGATCGCGCCGACCGCCCTGCCCCGCACCGCCGCGGACCTCGCCGCCTACCAGTCGGTCGTGCTCGTCAACCTGCCGGCCTCCAGCCTGGGGCCCGATGCCATGACGCTCCTGCAGGCCTCGGTACGTGACTTAGGCATGGGCCTGGTCGTCATCGGCGGCACCGAGAGCTACGGGCCTGGCGGCTACGCGGGGACCCCGCTGGAGACCACGCTGCCGGTGCAGATCGAGCTTCCCCAGGACATGCAGAAGCCGCCGGTCGCGGTCGTCCTCGTCCTCGAGTCCAGTGAGAGCGGCCAGGGAGACCAGGTCGTGCGCGGCGCGGCCGACGCGGTCATCGACCAGCTAACCCCCAGGGACAAAGTTGGCGTGACCAACGGCGCGATGGGCAACGTCGTCGTGCCCCTCGGCCCGCTGACCGACAAGGCGAAGGTCAAGGCGCAGATCGATGCGATGAACCTGGGGGATCCCCCGACCTACACGCCCGACCTGAACGCCGCCGACCAGGCGCTGAGCCACACCACCGCCGCCATCAAGCACGTCATCCTGCTCGCCGACGGCGACGCGTCCGATGCTTACGAACCCGTGATCGCGCGGCTCCACGCGCACGGTATCACCGTGTCCACCGTCGCCATCGGCGCGAACGGCGCCGACGCCGCCGGCCTGGAGGCGATCGCCGGCTGGGGCCACGGCCGCTTTTACCAGAGCAACAGCATCTCGGACGTGCCGCAGATCTTTCTCAAGGAGACGCGTGAGGCCCTCAAGCCCTGGATCGTCGAAGGCACGATCACGCCACGTCTGAGCTCGCTCGTCGACGCCCTCCCGGGCGTACCGCTATCGGGATTTCCGGCCCTGACCGGCTACGTCGCGACCACCCCGCGGTCCGCAGCCGACATCGTGCTGAAGAGCCAGCAGGGGGACCCCCTGCTGGCCAGCTGGCAATACGGGCTCGGGCGGGTGGTCGCCTGGACCAGCGACGCCCAGGGTCGCTGGACGGCGGACCTGCTGCGCTGGTCGTCGGCCAATCGGTTCTTTGGCGACATCGTCCACGACAGCCTGCCGCAGGCGGGGGACCCGGCGCTGCAGGTGGAAACCCAGGTGCAGGGCGACCACACCCACGTACTGGTGACCACCCCTGCGGTGTCCGGCTCCTCGGTCACGGTTAGCACCGTCACCCCCGACCTGGCGGACCGCCAGCTGGCGCTGGCGCCGACCGGCGCCGGCCGGTTCGAGGGCGACCTGCCCACCGACCAGGTGGGCAGCTACCTGCTGCATGTGACCGAATCGGCCGGCGGCGTCGCCATCCACACCAACACGATCGGGCTCGTGGTGCCGTATTCGCCGGAGTATCGCGACCTCGGCACCGACCTCGCCACGCTGCGGGCCATCGCCCGGGCGGGTGGCGGCGTGGTCCTCACGAGCGTCGCCCAGGTCTTTTCGCTGCCGGTTCCGGCCGTCCAGGCCGCCCAGCCCATCGCGGAGATCCTGCTGGTGCTCGCCATCCTGCTGTTCCCGGTCGACGTGGCGCTCCGACGCTTGATCTTCAGACTGGAAGATGTCCCGGCGTGGCGGGCGGCGGTCCGGCCGGCCGCGAAACCCGTGGCGCCGGTACCGGTGGAGGCGACGGTTACCCGGCTGCGGGAACGGGTCGCCGATGTGCGGGCAGCGCGCGCCGCGCGACCGCCCGTGCCGCCGAAGCCTCCGGACGATCCAACCGGCGACCTGCTGGCGCGCCGGCGCCGTCGCTGATTCTTAGCCGCGGCTTATCAAGGACCCCGTAGACTAGCGACCGATGTTCCCCGGGGCTCAACTCGTCGCCACGATCATCTACCTGTTCATCCTGGCGATCATCGTGCGCGTGGTGCTCTCTTACTTTCCCGGCATGCTCTATACGGAGTTCGGCCGGATCCTCAGCCGCGGCACCGACTGGTTCCTCGACCCGATCCGGCGGGTCCTGCCGCCCATCGGCGGGATGGATTTCTCCCCCTTCGTGGCTATCCTGTTGCTCTATGCGGTGCGTGCGCTCATCATCTCCGGCGACATCGTGGGCGCCATCTACGGCATCGTCGAGAGCGTCCTCCAGCTCCTCATCCTGATCCTGCTGGTCCGCATCCTGTTCGGGTTCTTCCGGATGGATCCCTGGCATCCCCTCGTGCAAATGGTCGTCCGGCTGTCCGAACCCTTCGCCCGGCCCTTTCGGAACTGGCTGCCGAAGCGCTCAGGCCAGTTCGACTGGGCCCCAGTGGCGGCGGGCGTCGCGTTGCTGATCGTGCTAATCGTGATCTATCAGCTGCAGTCGTTCACGCCGCGCGTCGGAATCGGCTAGACCGAGGACCCGGCCAGCACCCGGACCGGGCGGCCGCTGGGCTGCCGGTCGGGGGCGCGACGGCGGATGACCTCCAGGCGCCAGACCGGCCGGCCAAACAACGCGTCGATCTCCCGTTGCGCCCGATCACCGGCTGACCCGCCCGCCTGCACCTTGAACTTTTCGCCAAGGTCCATGTCAACGATCTGGTCCTCGCGTTGCAGGTGCAGCACGACGCGATCCGGTCCGGCGCAGCCTCCCAGGATCTCCTGCAAGGCGGCCATCTGCTCCGGCGTCGCCTCGGCCGGCAGGTCGAGGTGCACCACCTGGTTTCGCACCCAGGTCTCATGGCCGGCATCATCGAAGGCCAGGATGTCGTCGGCGATCACCTTGGCCGCCTCGGCACGCTCCTCGTCGTCGCCTCCCATGGTGCGGGCATCGACCTTGCCGCGCACGATCACGATGGCGTCAGACATCAGGAGTTGCCGTCGTTCCTCGAACAGTCTGGGAAAAACGATCACCTCGATGGTGGCGGTCAGGTCCTCGAGCTGGACGAAGGCCATCGCCTTCCCCGCCCGGGTGACGATCGGGCGCACGGACTTGATCACGCCGCCGATGCGCACCTCGAAGTCCTCCATGTCGGGCGTGACCTGGTTGACGTAGGTATCGACCTTGGCGTGCATCTCCTGCTCGATCCGGCGCAGGGGATGATCCGAGAGATACAGGCCGAGCAGCTCCTTCTCCCCGCGCAGGCGCTCCTCTTGGGGCATCTCGGGCATCACGGACACCAGCCCCGCCGACGGGTCGTCCATCTCGTCCGCATCCGGCAACATGCCGAAGAGCGAGGTCTGTCCGCTCTCGCGCTCGTTGATGATCTGGGAGGCGCGGTCCACCACCCGATCGATGCTGGCCAGCAGGCGGCCGCGCTCGCCGAGCGCGTCGCAGGCGCCCGACTGGATCAGGCTCTCCAGCACCCGCTTGTTCAGCTCGCGGGGGTCGACCCGGACGCACAGGTCGAGCAGCGATTTGAACGGGCCGCGCTCGCGGCGCTCGTTGAGCAGGATCTCGACGCCGCGGCCGCCGACGTTCTTGATGACGGCCAGCCCGTAGCTGATCTTGCCGTCCTGCACGGAGAAGCCCGCATCGGAGCGGTTCACATCCGGCGGCAGCACGTCGATGTTGCGCGCGTGGCAGTCGAGCACCGCCGCTGCGACCTTGTCGTAGTTGCCGGCCTCGTTGTTGAGGAGGGCGGCGAGGTACTCCAGCGGGTAGTTCGCCTTCAGGTACGCGGTCTGATACGAGATCACGGCGTAGGCGGCGCTGTGGGACTTGTTGAAGCCATAGCCCGCGAAGAAGGCCATCAGGTCGAAGATCTCCGTCGCCTTCGCCTCGCTCACCCCGCGGTCGACGGCCCCGGTGATGAACTTGACGCGCATCTTCGCCATCTCGTCCTTCTTCTTCTTGCCCATGGCGGCCCGAAGGACGTCGGCTTCCCCCAGCGTGAAGCCCGCCAGCTGGGAGGCGATCTGCATCACCTGCTCCTGGTAGACGATGACGCCGTAGGTCTCCTTGAGGATCGGCTCGAGCTGCGGGAGCGGATAGACGATTTCCTGCTCGCCGTGCTTGCGCTTGACGAACTGGTCCACCAAGCCGCCCTCCAGCGGGCCCGGCCGGAAGAGCCCGTTCGCCGCGGTGATGTCCTCGAAGGTGGTCGGCCGCATGTCCTGCAGCAGCCGGCGCAGGCCCGCCGACTCGAGCTGGAACACGCCGTTGGTGTCGCCCGCCTGCAGCAGGCGGAAGGTGGCGGGATCGTCCCCGGGAATCGCGGCGAGGTCCAGGTTCAGCCCGCGGGTCTGCCGGAGATTCTTCAGGCAGTCCTCGATGATCGAGAGGTTGCGCAGGCCGAGGAAGTCCATCTTGAGCAGCCCGATCTTCTGGACGGCATTCATCTCGTACTGCGTCATCACCGCCCGCTTCTCCTGGCCGTTCTTGTCGCCGCGGGTGATGCTGGCCTGGAGCGGCACGTAGCGCTGGAGCGGCTCGGGCGTGATCACGATGCCGGCCGCGTGCGTGGAGGCGTGGCGGGCCAGGCCCTCCAGCTTGCGCGCGTTCTTCAGCAGGGACGCGAACGCCGGGTCCTGCTCGGCGGCGGCTAATTCCGGGACCATGTGGATCGCCTTGTCGATCGTCATCCCCAGGGAGGGCGGCACCAGCTTCGCCAGCCGGTCGACGTCGCGCAGCGGGACATCGAGCGCCCGGCCGACGTCACGGATGACCGCCCGCGCCTTCATGGTGCCGAAGGTGATGATCTGCGCCACGTGGTCCTGGCCGTAGCGGCGTCCCACGTAGTCGATGACGCGATCGCGGTTGCGGTCGTCGAAGTCGATGTCGATGTCGGGCATGGAGATGCGCTCGCGGTTCAAGAAGCGCTCGAAGATCAGCCCGTGCTGCAGGGGATCGAGGCTCGTGATGCCGAGCGCGTAGGACACCATGCTGCCGGCCGCCGATCCGCGTCCCGGCCCTACCGCCACCCCGTTCTGCCGCGCATACTGGATGAAGTCGCTCACGATTAGGAAATAGGCCGCGTAGCCCATGTCCTGGATGACGCCGAACTCCATCTCGAAGCGGTCTCGCACCGCGGACGAGATCTCCGGATAGCGGTCGCGCAGGCCCTGCTCCGCCAGCGTGCGCAGGTAGGTCTCGGCGGTCTGGCCGGCGGGCACGTCGAACGTCGGCAGGAGCGGCCGCATCTCGAGTTGCAGGTCGCAGCGGGCCGCGATTCGCACCGTATTCGACACGGCTTCCGGAAAGTCGCGAAATCGCTCCGCCATCTCCGCGGGCGTCTTCAAGTAGAACTCGTCGTTGTGGAACTTCATCCGTTTGGTGTCCGACACGACCGTCCCGGTCTGCAGGCAGAGCAGGATGTCGTGGGCCTCGGCGTCGTCACGCCGCGTGTAGTGCGAGTCATTCGTCGCAACCAGCGGAATCCCGGTGCGCTGCGAGAGCCGGGCAAGGCCCTCGTTGACCTGGGCCTGTTCCGGCATCCCATGGTCCTGGATTTCGAGGAAGTAGTCCTCGCCGAAGATGTGCTGGTAATCGCGGGCCGCCTGCTCGGCCGC
>CAAGKR010403775.1_pt1 | contig 16153 bp, 13 predicted proteins | sample 2556971 | NCBI WGS metagenome assembly CAAGKR01 (sample SAMEA5207829, study PRJEB30636) | soil metagenome | biome: forest; feature: boreal; material: soil | place: USA | collected 2011-09 | depth 1 m | reverse complement strand
TTGCACATAGCCTTGATAGACCGTGGTCTTTTCTCGCTGACGCGCGTCACCATAGTCTTGTTTGATGGCTTTCTCCAGCAGTTCGCGGGCGACCGGATCAGCCTTTGGGGTCCGATTGCCACGCTTGCTCGTCTGCGGCAGGAGACCGAGATAGCCAGAGCCATATTGCACCTCAGCAGCCTGGTACTGCGCCTTCCAGCGACGAAGGGTTCGTGCAGACACGGTGACAGTGAGATCTTCGGGGCTTCCATAAAGCAATGCCTGGACCGCTATCAGACGAGTATCAGCTACTTTGATGGCCTCAGGTCCAGCCTGGTTGAGGATCTTCCGCCTTTCTAGACGAGTTGGGTCGGCATCGAGAGAAGTCGCCGGACAGATCGCCCCGTGTTCGATCAAACGGTGGAAGAAGGCACGCGGAAGACTGATCGGCTCACCAAATTCACCCTGGAGCAGAGCGGAATGAGAGTTCAGCTCGGCCAGGACATAGATGCGGCCCCCAAAGGTGAGAGAGGTATGGAGGAGTGAGGGTGTTGATGGGAGGGAGAGATGGGGCAGGGAGGCCGCAGAAGCCGCATCGAGAAACAGGCGCACCTCCTGATGCTCACCCAAAGGGAACGCTGTCAGATCTGTGTATAACACATCTGAAGCGATGAGCGCGTAGACCATATCGGCAGTGATCTCGCCTTTAGGCTCCAGGAGCTCCGCCAGGCGGACTCCTGGTTGGGCTGCAATCCGCTCCTGCAACAGGTGCCGATGGAACTCATCGACGACCAACGGTGTCACCCAGTAATCTTCCAGGAACATGAGATTCTGAATGAAAACAGCCGATAACTCGCGGGAAGAGCGCACCCGATACAGGAAGCCTAACGCTTCGGCAGCGGTTTCCCCAGGAACTGACCGATAGCCACCAGAGGGATGACGTTGGTAGCGGTCCGAGTGCTCTTTCACCAGGCGCACCAGCTCCTGCTCCAATTTCCACTCCTCGAAACTGGCTCCTTCCTGCCTCAACACGAGAAAGTCGGGGGGATGCCAGTTCGTGACCTGACGCCCGGAAGGGCCACGATAGTGCAGTTTGAGCTTGGTTGGCTGGTCCCAGTATTCCAGCACTCCTGGATCATGCTCCATGATGTAGATGGCCCCCAACTCCGTGTGGCTCTCAAATTGGATGGTCCTGCGCATTTTACGACTGGGATACCGACCATGAATATTGCCCCGCCCTCCAGCGACACGACGAACTGGAGGAGAACGTCGGATATTGGTGAGTAAGGTGCGAGCAGGATCGGAGAATCCACACTGATCGAGCCAATGCAGATAGACATCATCATCAAGCATGAGCAGCCTCCGAGAACAAATGAGGTCGTTCTAACGTACTCTCTCCTTTCCTGACAGTGTACACGATTTCTGCCGAAATAGCCAAAAATGGACGCAAAAAGCATCCGTTGTGACTGATTTTGTGGCCAGGTGCTTAAAGAAGAAGCATCTTCTCCCGGCCGGAGTTGGAATGCAAACAGGCTTGTACTTGGAGGCGTTTTATGTGTCGTGTATGAACCTATCAGACAAGCATGACAGGCAAAAAAGAGGGCAAGATTTGCGTCAGAAGGCTGATTCGGCGGCTAATAACTTAGTCCAGGTACAAAGAGCATTAAGCTTCGTACATTTTATCCCAACAAAAGAGGGATATTTAGAGGATCAGAACTTAGTGTTGTAAATTTCGTCGGTGAGCCTATTAGGCCTATAGAATCTGCCCTAATTGAATTGTAAAAATGACAATATATCGAGGAACCATGTTGACGACAGAGGAATTTCACGCTTGGTGCCAGCGTCTCCATCTCTCACCTGAGACAGAAGCCATCATCATGCGCATTCGCTCATCCCCTCCTGTGCGCAAGGTGACAGGCCGAGCAGATAACGTTTCTGGGCGCTATCCCAGTCCCAAAATGCAGCGTTCCATTCAATTTGAAAGCCAGCATGTGGAACTGTGGGGCATGTATGCGATGGAACGCGATGATGACGTGCTGGAATATTACGATCAGCCGACCCGCTTTCCATTACACTACCACGCCAACTCAGGCCGTCTTACCACCCAGTGGCACACACCCGATTTCTTTGTCCTGCGGAAAACGGGGGCAGGGTTTGAGGAATGGAAACACGCCAAGTCTCTGGACAAGCTGGCGGTGTCCATACGCAACCGCTATCAGCGCGATCCCACCGGAACGTGGCGATGTCCCCCTGGCGAAGCGTATGCTGAACACGTAGGCCTCTACTATCGACTTCGTTCGTCAGCGGAACACCACCCGCTCTACATCCAGAATTTGAAATTCTTGCAGGATTTTTGGGCACATGATGTACCCACTGAGACCAGACTTGAGGCACTGGTGCTAGAGAGCCTTGATGTCTATCCAGGCGTGAGCGTCGATGAATTGGTTCATGCTCAATCCGGTCTCCCGGTCGATGTTATCTGGGCCATGCTCTCAAAATGCTTGATTTTCACTGATCTCGAAGCCACTCTGCTCACACGACATGAGCATGTTTTCTTGTATCGCTCTCTCGTGGAACTGGCACAAGCCAAAGCGCGAGCTTCATCGGTAGTGCTTGTTCGACCACTGCCTTCCCATCTGATCTTCGATGGACGGCTCTGGCAGGCCGAAATTCGTGATGAGGAGGTGACCCTCCAGCCAGAATTTGGCATGCCACTCTCGCTTGCGTTGGGACAATTTCAACGCATGATTGCCGATGGAGAAGTTCAGACCGTTACAGCAGCGACACCATCACCTATGACGGAAGACGTGCGAAAGGCTCTGATCCATGCCGGTCCCAAAGCACAAGAAGAAGCGAATCGGCGGTTGCGCGAGATCCTGGCGTATGCTCGTGGAGAAACCATTACGGTGACACCACGGAGTATGCAACGATGGATGGTGGCCTACCGGAAAGCGGAAGAGCAGCACGGATGTGGCTATCTTGGCTTACTGGATCGTGTTGCCAACCGTGGAAATCGAACCGCACGTATCCCAGATGCCTCCCTCCACTTGCTGCATACCTATTTGAAAGAGCACTATGCAACTCCTCAAGCGAAACGAGCGGCTGCCGTGTATCGGCTGTATCGGGAAGCATGCTCGCGACAACAGATCCCTCCGGTGAGTGAACGGACCTTCTATCGAGAACGCGCAAAGTTTACCACGCAGGAAGTCACCACACTCCGTCGAGGACGGCGTGCCGCGTATGCCGAACAACCATTTTTCTGGCATCTGGATCAAACCACTCCACGGCATGGGGAGCGTCCGTTTGCCATTGCCCATCTCGACCATACCCAATTGGATGTGATGCTAGTCTCATCAGTGACCGGGAAGCCCTTTGCGAAACCCTATGCCACGATGCTCACTGATGCCTACAGTCGGCGGTGTCTTGCGGTCTACCCCTCCTATGATCCTCCCAGTTATCGCTCAGCCATGATGCTGTTCCGGCTCTGTGTGCAGAGATATCAGCGCCTCCCACAAGAGGTGGTGGTGGATCGAGGCTCCGATTTTGGCAGCGTCTATTTTGAAACCTTGTTATCGCGCTACTTTATTACGAAAAAGGAGCGCCCGGCACAACAACCTCACTTTGGTTCCGTGATTGAGCGTCTCTTTGGGACCACCACCACGGAATTGCTCAACCAATTGCGAGGCAATACCCAGGCCAGTAAAACGCCACGTCAGATGACGCGTGAGGTCGATCCGAGTCGTCTCGCTGTCTGGACGCTGGAACGCTTCTCAGCCAGGCTGAGTGAATATGCGTATGAGGTCTACGATCAAATGGAGCATCCAGCGCTGGGCCAAAGTCCACGTGAAGCCTTTGCGCAGGGCATGCAGCTTGCTGGAGCGCGTCTCCATCGCCTCATCCCGTACTCCGAGGATTTTATCATGCTCACACGACCGACGACACGGACAGGACAAGTGAAAATCTTCTCATCACGCGGAATTACGGTGAACTCATTACATTATTGGAATGAACGGATGCGCTCACCGCAGGTCTGGGGAAAGACGGTTCCCGTGCGCTACGAACCCTATGATATGGGAGTGGTCTATGCCTTCATTGAAGGGCAATGGCTCGAATGTATTGCCGATGAATTCGGACAGGTGCATGGACGCTCGGAACGGGAATGGTCCCTCATTCTAGACGAGTGGCGAGAACAGCAACGCCAACATGGGAAAAAACGGGTGACGGTCAATGGTCCACTCCTGGCTCAATTCTTAGAGGAGATGATCGCCGAAGAAGAGGTGCTTCTCCAACGACAGCGCGACCTTGAAGCCCAATCCATCCGCGAAGCCATTCTCGGAAAGTCTGCCGTCAAGGAGGCTGATATGCGTGAACAGAGAGAAGAGCCGAAGCGCGTTGAGTTGGACTTGACGCGGATTCCGCGCTATGAGGAGTATCGCTAATGAGCATGACATCAGACACGCGCGCACGACTCTCCGCCTTCAAAGAGGTCAAAGTCAAGCATCCCCGTTTGGAGGAAGTGGATCGTGCGGTGATGCGAGCCATTGATGAGCACGCCAGTTACAGCCAGCTCATGCTCTACGGACCAACCGGAGCAGGGAAATCGACCGTCGCGAAGCGCATCACCGCACGGCGTCTGGAAGCGGAGCCAAACCGAGCCATTGTCCCCGTTGTGCTGGTGGAAGCACACTCTTCAGATATTGGACCCTATGCTCGCCTGGATTACTATCGTCAGGTCCTGGCTCAACTCAGAAACCATGCCGCCGTCAAAGATCATCTGATGAATCTCGCACTTTCTTCTGCACAGCGTCCGGGTCGCCAGCTTCGTGACGCTGCAGAGTGGCTCGATATGCGAGATGCGGTCATCTATGCGTTGGAACGCTTGCAGGTAAGCGCGGTCTTCATTGATGAAGCGCAACACCTCATGCGTGTCGAAGCACCCTTCAAGCCTCTTGACCAATTGGATTGGCTCAAAGGAATCACCAACCGGACGAACGTGCTCCACATCCTGGTGGGGAATTACGATTTGTACGATTTCCGCAATCTCAGCGGGCAAGCGGCACGACGGGGACGAGATCTGCATTTTCCTCGCTATCGCTTGGACTCACAGGTGGAGTGTGAGGAGTTTGTCGGCGCATTACGCTACCTGCTAGAACGTGTTCCACTGATCTGTGACACGGGTGACCTCCTCTCACACTGGCGCTGGTTCGCAGAATGGAGTATTGGCTGTGTGGGCATGTTACGCGATTGGGTGGTGGACACCGTGGCAGCGCTTTGTGAAGAGGGAGGAACCACCTTGACCATTCAGGCCCTCGAACAATACGCGCTCCAACCCGATCAACGTGTTCGCATGGAAATGGAGGCACGAGCAGGAGAACACAAGGTTGAGGTAGGAAAAGCGCGCAGTCAGCAACAATTACTAGAACTGATTGGAAATGCAGCGAAGACTCCCCAAACCACTCCCGATCAGACCGGGAACAATGGAGCACAAGCTGTGGCTGCATCTTCTCCTGGTCGCTCTGACAATCCACCTCCGAAGACACCCAAAGGAAGCAAGATCGAACGTGCTCCCCAGCGTGATCGAGTCGGCGAAGCCGTGCATGAAGGAACCATGACCAGGTGCTTGTTTTCCGGCAGCATTATCGACGTGCCTGTGAGAAACATGAGAGACGCTGGAGTCTTGCGAGTAGAATGCCCTGAGTGTCTCACCATGCGCGGTTTGACTCCCCAGGGGGAAACTGTACGATTTCCTCCTCATGACCAACGTAAGACCAGAACACCGCACCGTGAAGCACGGTGGGTCAGGCGTGAGGGAGCATGGGAACTAGCTGGTCGATAAATGCCACAGAACTTGCCTCATGACCGATTTTGGTGAATCGGTGAATTGATGCAGGGCCTCTAAGCGAAGTTGCTCAGAGATATACTGCTTGCTTAAAACATTACAGCCGACCCTCTTATTAGGAGATTGAAATGGAACAGATAACAAAGCACTATTCGAGCTACGCGACCTGGCGGGGCGTGACTCGACGCTTCAATAGGGACTCGCGCAAGATGGCTGCGGAAGGCTGGCACTTGCAGTCCCAGTCGTCGTCGTATAAGGCTTGGGGGTTTGCCAAGCACAATATCGTTGCTACTTACACGAGAGGCGAGGTCTTTTCTATGCAATCAAACGATCAACCGCATGCCGATCCACTCTCTCAACCCTCATCGTATCCTGTCTATCCCGCGCCTCCACCTCCACCGCAGCCATCACGGCGTCCAGGGCGTGCGACTCGCTTCCAATCCTGGTATCGCGAGCAGCCCTTATTCATGAAAGTGCTGGTGTGGATCGGTGTGCTCTTTGTGGCCTCCGCTGCGATCACTGGCGTAGTACAGGGCATCCAAGAAAGTTTCGCCCCGACACCTACGCCGACCAGTTCGCAGGCAACCAGCGCCCCGACACCTACGCCGACCAGTTCGCAGGCAACCAGCGCCCCGACGCAGGTGCCCACACCAAAACCTGCGCCATCCTTTGCGCATTTTGGTGATGGGACATTTGTGGTCGGCAAGGATATCAAGCCAGGGACCTACCGAACGCGGACGGGCTCGCCGGGGTGCTATTTCGCGCGCCTGAGCGGCTTTGGAGGGACCGTCGATGATATTATTGCCAACGGCAACACCGACAATCCAGCCATCGTAACTATTGCCGCATCAGATAAAGGCTTCCAATCCACCAACTGCGGCACCTGGACGAAGGATCTCTCCGCGATCACCACCAGCAAGACATCGTTCAGCGATGGCAAGTACATCATCGGCACCGATATTGAACCAGGGACTTATAAGAGCGGCGGCCAGCAAGGATGCTACTATGCCCGCCTGAGCGGCTTTGGAGGGATCGTCGATGATATCATCTCTAACGCCAATACCGACACGGCTGCGATTGTGACGATCTCAGCCTCCGACAAAGGCTTCCAATCCGACAGTTGTGGCACCTGGACAAGGCAGTAATAACATAAGCGCCTGGCTGACGATCGTCAGCCAGGCGCTTATGGACACGATATGAAGGCTTGGAATGCGACAGATTATGCGACAAAAAGAAGCGCTGCATCGGCCTATATGGCAGAAACAAATGCCTATGAATGTTCGTTGAAAGACACGACAAATTATGTGGCAGACATCAACACAGTTTGCTTGCAGGTAACGCTAGGCAGAAAGTGCTTTCAAGGCTTCTTAGTAGAAATTTTATATGGCAGAAAAACGACGTTTTACCAGACAAACAACATTAGGTCATAGAGCACCACGCTGAGATTTTCGTGCCCCAATTATTACAGCGTGGTGCGTATATCCTTTGACACTGAAAATAAGAGACACAGTGTATCGTCTATTTCACCCTTTATAAGGAGGTTAACTACATGCATCCTGATGGACACGAAGAGACACAAGTCGGACTCAAAAACCTCGAGGCTAAACCCGTAGTCAGGCAAGCGCCTTTGAAGACGATCGGTCTTCCCCAAAGGCGCGAAATCGCGGTCAACATGACGAATCTCACGCAGAGGCGCGAGACCGCTCAAGAACTGACGAGCGTCACCCTCTTTCCTCCATGGTGGCCCACTTCTAATCTGGCAATCGCCGGAATCGAGTGTACCCAGGCTACCCAGTTCTTCCACTTCAATGGACAGGGGAGTGGAAACGGGACAGACAATAGCGTATCCCTCGTAGCCGAGAAAATGACGATTCTGCGCGTCTACCCCGACCTGCTCGGTTGGCCATGGCTGCCCAACCCGGCCAGCGTGACCGGGACCATTAGCTATGCTCGGGTGGGTGGCGGCTCCTTTCCTGACCTGGCCCCGATCAATGGCCCTCTCCCCGCACTACCTGCCGGTGCCATCGATCGTGGCAATGCCGACCAGACCCTCAACTTCCGTATACCAGCAGCGAATTGTACAGGTCTACTACAGGTAACTGTCACGCTGTTCGACCCGGCTCAACAAGGCAACCCTACCTTTACCAGCCCATCCATGACTTTCTATTCCTCCTTTGGAGTAGTGCCGCGCGTGCGGATACACGGAGTCTTGATCCACTACACAGGCCTCGGCATGAACGTCGCGGCCCCGTCCGGCTTCGACCTGATCAACACGCTCGCCTACCTCGGCAAAACCTACCCGATCAGCGGATTCAACTATACCGCCTGTGAAGTGGTAGACTTTAACGGAGACCTCACTGTTGGGGGCGGTGGTGGCTGCGGGACAGGTTGGAATCAGCTCTTCAGCATGCTCTGGAACATGCGTGCAGCAAGCGGCACCAATGATGTCTTTGTGGGTTTGCTTCCCGCAGGTGTTCCCACGTCAGGAGTGATCGGGTGCGGCGGTGGAGGTGTGGCTATTGCCTACATAGGCGCTGGCTCAGTGTTGGCTCAGGAGGTTGGGCACGCTTTTGGACGGCAGCACGCGCCGTGCGGCAATCCCGGCAATCCCGATCCGAACTATCCCACCTTCAATTCCTATCCCTCCGGGAGTATCGGTGAATATGGGTTTGACAGCGAGACTTCTCAGGTCTTCAATCCTACCACGACCTTTGATTTCATGAGCTATTGTGGGCCGACCTGGATCTCACCCTATACCTATGTCGGTCTCATGAACGGGATTATCGCCAGCATGGCGAGCGGGAATCCTGAGCGAACGCCGGAGGTGGTCGTAGCACATGAAAATCTCCATCTGAACTTCCGTGTGCATCTAGATGGGAGAGTAGAGCTGCTTCCGAGTTTCCATCTCTTCGGGTCGGCTCCCAGCTCGGAAATGGGTGACCGCTCGCCTATCTCTTGTCACCTGCTCAATGCAAATGGACAGATCACCGTGGCTCATCACTGCCACTACAACGACCCACATCAAGACCCGGACGGGCCGTATCTGGAGTTCCATGAGATTATCCCCTGGGATCCCGATACTCGGTCTATCGCTTTCCTTCGCCAGGGAAAGATGGTCCACACGCTCGAATTGGAGGGGCAAGCGCCAGAAGTGAATATACTGGCTCCCACGCGCACGAAAAAACGCGTTGACCTGATGCGAGTCGAGTGGGAGGGGAAGCCTGCTGGGAAGCCTCTTACCTACCTGCTTCGCTACAGTTCCGATGGAGGCAAGAACTGGCGAGCGGTCGCAGCAGACCTAACCGAGACCAGCCAGGTCGTCAGCCTGGAGTTCCTTGCAGGCGGTGACCAGTGCAAGTTCCAGGTAGTTGCCTCGTCAGGAATCCGCACGGCACTCGCTGAAACAGAGCCTTTCTCGGTTCCACAGAAACCACGCCAGGCCTATATCCTGTTGCCAGAGCCTGATGCTAGCTTCCTGGAAGGGAGAGCGGTGATCCTGAGGGGAGCAGGTTTCTCGCCCAATTTTGAGACGACCCTGCACGCGGACGTACTCTGGTCTTCTGACATCGATGGTGACCTCGGGGTTGGATATGAGCTCGTCTTGCATACACTCTCTGCCGGTCAGCATAAGATCACGCTCAGTGTTCCAGATGGACTTGGAGGCAAGGCTTCTAGTAGTGTGACGATCAGGGTGAAATCAAAGGAGTAAGTTGGTGGGGAAAATGCACGTTCCCTTTTCCAAATCGGGGTTGCTGGCACTGGGCATTTTATCCATCGTGCTGGCAGGTTGTGGCCCCGCTTCAACGGATGGGTCCAGCGGGTCCACTGGATCCAACTGGAAGACCTGCCGAGACGACCAGTATGGTTTTTCTTTACGCTACCCTCCAGACTGGCACTCGACAACACCTGAGGGAAGGTGTGTGCAACTCCAAAAGGGGAAGAGCGATCTCCCGGAAGGCCTTCCAGAGGTGGATGTCTTTATCCAGGTCATACCCCTCCAGGGGAACTTCCCTGCCGACTACCTCAGGGAAAAAGGAGGGACAGGGACCAGAGGTGCTGTTACGTCTATGGATAGACAGGAATTGTCGGTCAATGGACTGTCAGCAGTGCGAGCAAAATTTCAGTCCTCTGGCCCAACGCCGAACTGGGGCATCGAGTACGCTATTAGAAAAGGCAATCAGGTGTTAGACATCTACATTAGCCAGCCGAAACCCGAAGTTGAGGCTGAGTTCGAGAAGGTGATCGGAACGCTCCAATGGTAGGTGCAAATTGACAACATTCTAGTAGAGGGCAGTCTCAGTGGGTTCTGCACCGATCCGCTAGGGCCCAACGCGAGTCTGACTCTCTACTAGTTTTTTGGTCCATCCTCTGAATAGGCCTGCTGCTCACACCGTTCCCTGCTAGTGTCCCCTCCGACAGGGGACGCAAGGCTCTGACAACACCATCCCCCAGGTAGGGAGGAGAAAGTCTATCAAATCACTCCATTACCCCATGTTCTCCCTGTTAACTCCTTAGCGTATGTTTTCCCCCGGATATTACGGTGACTCCTAATCCAACGACCTCAGCATTGAACTCGACGCGGATTTTTGCACCTGGCTCAAACGTTTTCATACTGTGAACTCCTCTTCTCATTATGAAACGTTTGGGGCTCGCACTGCTTTTCGCTCGAGCGAGCAGGTAACACATCGTGTAGCAGGTCCTGCAACTGGTAACATTCAGCCAGGTCAAAGAATTGGAGAGACGTCGGCAATCCGGGAAACGACGTGCGCAGCTCCTGAAGCTGCGCATCATACTTGAAATGATGTCGATCGGTCTCCTTGCTTGTGTAACGTTGTCCTTCCATCAGAGCACCTCCAGCGGGCGCCGCTTGCCCTGGCGACTGCCCAGCGCTGGCGGCCCCTTCTCAAACAGCGTCCGTTTGACATCCACTGAGTAACCAGGGGCGCATTTTCCGCTACAGACTGGACAGAGACGCGGGGAATTGTGCCGATTGTGTAAGCGTCGTTCGTAAGCGCGGTCGGTATCAATCCAAAGTCTGACGACTTGAAAGCGGATACCAGCAACCGAGATTGCATGAATGAGTTTTGCGCTGTTACCGCGCTCATGTCCCTGAATCCGTAGTGCGATATTGGAGGACCAGCCCACATAATGGCGCGCGTGGTGAAATGGTGTCTCAAAATGGAGTAAGTAACATCCCTTCATGGCTACACCTGCTTTCCTGCCCATAAGCGAACCGTCTCATCAGTGGTAAGGAGTCCATCCTGCCAGGGCTGCGCCAGGTACTCATGATCGAGCTGGACGTCACTATGACAAGGACAAGTGAGATCATCGCAGAAGGGTTTTTCGTTGGTGTGTACTAGCTCATCCAGCATGAGCACTGCATAGACTATTCCGGGGTGTAGTTCGTTGTTTGCCATGGTATAATTTCTCCTGTAAATGTTTTATGGTTTGTGAAGACTCCTTAGGACATGCGCGCTGAGGGCCTCTCGTTTGGGAGGCCCTCTCCATTTCCCCTACCCTACCTCATCGGTACCAGACGCCCGGAGGGTGCTACCTCGAAGGTCACGCCGTCAAGGCTACTTGATGTGGGGTCTACCTGAACGGTGTAGGCACCGGATGTGCAACACTCAGCAGTAATCTCTTTCGAGAACTCGATCATGTCACGCTCATTGCGCTCCCTGATCTCTTGACGATACTCAGCAGCAGCAGCAAGAGCGGCGCGGCGATGCCAGCAGCCAATCCCGTTCCCAGCAGCCTTGCAAGTGCAGTCAAGCGATTTGCGAACGCGGTTGTAAAACACGGTGTACTCGACACCAACGGTGGTCTGTGACTCGACCTTGAAGATAACCTGATGGGTCTGCTCATTGATGAAGCGATGAGCGGCGGCGATCTGTGCCTCAGTGACGTGGTAGGTAGTGGTGAAGTTAGTGGTCATTTGTGAAGACTCCTTAGAAACTAATTTGTAAGTAACTCACTTACTGATAATAGTATAACACGTGTAGTGTTATGTGTCAAGCCTTTTAGGGACCAATATCACCAATTTTTAAAACTCGTACAAAACTCGTTTATTTGCCGCTTGCACACAACACGTTTAGATGTTATACTCTTCACAACACGGTTAGTGTTACTAAGCTAAGGATAGGAGCATCACCCATGAATGAGCAGATTAATAGGGCAGACTGGTATAACCCGGCTGAGGCAGCGGCGCGCTTGACGGCGAATAGTGGCAAAAAGGTAGATACAGCTTATCTTCGCACGCTCGCCAGGTATGGCAAGATCACCACGCTTAAATTAGGAGATAGAGCCTCGCTGTATTCAAAGAAGGATGTTGATGCATATGTTGTCGAGGGTCGAGGCGATAAGACAAACCGTATCAAGAGGCAAGCCGCGCTGAGCAAGGGTAAGGGTAAGGGTGGCAAGAAATCAGAAGATAAAGCAGTGGCATAGACCGGGCGCATGGTGTTAAAGTTTCCGACGCTTACCCACCATACGCCCAAGCACTACTGAACTGATTATACACGATTGGAGCGACCATGAGCCAAACACCGCATGTATCGCCTTTTGATGCCATCCGCAAAGTTGATGAAAAGGGTAACGAGTATTGGAGTGCTCGCGAACTCTACAAGCTGTTAGGGTATTCAACCTGGCAGAAATTCCAGAAAGCTATAGAAGAAGCAAAGATAGCGTGTGAGAACAGCGGACAAGCTACCTCAGATCATTTTAACCTACAGGTTAACTTGATCAAAACTGGCAAGGGAGCAAAGCGGCCAACAGAAGATTATCACCTCACCCGATACGCCTGTTACCTCATCGTGCAAAATGCAGATCCATCGAAGCCGATCGTCGCCTTAGGTCAAACCTATTTCGCGTACCAGACGCGCCGCCAGGAGATCGCCGACGAGCTGGCACTGACGGAACTCCCCGAAAATCAGAAACGCATCATACTACGCTCGATGCTCTCAACTTTCAATGTGAGGCTCCAGGAGGCTGCACAACAGGCCGGCGTCGTGGATCCGCGAGACTTTGCCACCTTCTATGATTTTGGATACATGGGCCTCTATAGCGGACTCCGCGAAAACGACCTGCACGCGCGCAAGGGCCTCACCTCGGGCAAACAGAAGATATCAGACTACATGGGCAGCGAGGAATTAGGCGCAAACATCTTTCGTGCTACACAAGCTGACGCCAAACTACGGCGCGACCAGGTTGACGACAAAGAGCAAGCCAACGCGACCCACTACCAGGTAGGGGCCGAAGTGCGCGAGGCGATTAAACGGCTGGGAGGCACAATGCCTGAGAACTTGCCCACACCAGAGAAGAGCATCCAGCAGTTGCAGCGCGAGGAAGAGCAGCGGCGCCAGGCACAATTACAGCCAGGCCTGTTTGATGAGTCAACAGAGCAAGGTCAATGAACAACGATGTACGTTGTAGAGAAGGAAAAGGCAAGAAGGCTGCGGAGGCCAGCTCGTGATATAGCAGGGGTTAGACCTTAACATGTACTTAACGATACTGAATACTCAGCCTATGAGTGTTGACCGCATGTTCCTGGCGGGTTATAGTAGGAGATGTCCGGTGAGAACTAGACAAGCAAGCAAACACAGAGACCAGTGACTCTTGGGAGTTTTCTGGCCTTTTTTTTATGAACATTTACCTGCGTTGGATAGCACGATAGCCAGGACGCATGGCGGGCAGCTGTGGAGTCCTGGCTATCTGAAAGGATTGATTGATCGATGGCAACCCAAACCATCGGAGTTGACATAACTACCTTACTAGATAAGGGAAGAGATGTCAAATCACCTATCAATAGTACCTCTATATGCGCGAAAACGCAAGCTGGTGCGCTAATATGCGCTCTGTGCGCGTCAACGAACGCGAGGTGTGCGAGATGAACACTACAGCCATACTTGACACTATCCCCGCTTTAGTTGAACTGCAACCTGGCCGCCAATGGGTAGGCTTCAATGAAGACAAGGCTCCAATGAGTCCAGTTACCCTAAAAGGCGTATCCGGTGATTTAGTCGAGGGTAACAAAGATTGGGCGACCTATGAAGAGGCGATAAGGGCATGGGAAGCCAATAGAGGCTTGTTCAAGGGCGTAGGCCGCGAGTTCGTGAAGAGTCAGAAGATCACCGGTATTGACCTCGACCACTGCATAGATAAGCAGGGCAATCTCTCACCTTTTGCCAGGGAGATTGTACGCCGTCTCAATTCATATACCGAATATTCCCCCAGTGGTGAGGGACTGCATATATGGGTACGTGGTAGCATCCCTAAAAATATCGATGCTGACCCAAAAGCAGACGGTGTAAACTGCCTTGAGATGTACGATTGCAAACGATACTTTACTATAACAGGTAAACATTTTAAGGGTACACCGACCACACTAGAAGATAGGCAAGATGATTTACTAGCCATTCATCACGAGCACTGCGCCAGGCGGCAAGCAGCAAAGCCGCGCACAAAAACACCTCGCCAGAATTTTACACAAGCAAGCGGTGATACACCGTATGGATTAGGTGCCCTGGCTAAAGAGCGGGTAACTCTTGCCACTACCCCAGCAGGCGGGCGCAATCCGCAATTAAATATCTCAGCGTTCGCTATGGGTCAACTCATTGGAGGGCACGAGCTAACACGCGCTACAGTGGAACGGGAATTGAGCGATGCAGCTGCACAAGCAGGACTTGGCGATAGAGAGATAGAGAAGACGCTCCGAAGTGGCATAGAGTCCGGTATGCAGTCGCCGCGCTCAGCAGCTACACCACAACTACAGACAGCCACGAGCGGCAATGGTAGCACTGTTTCACAGAATGAACAGACAGCCACGAGCCACGAGCCGGTATCATTCAATCTCACTGACCTGGGCAATGCTGAGCGCTTCAAAGCAAGATATGGGCACAGAGTTCGATGGTGTGAGACGTGGAACAAGTGGGTAATCTTCAATGACAGATGCTGGGAAGTAGACCGATCTGGGCGCGTCGATCAACTGGGCAAAGCGACGGTACGAGCGATCTACACAGAGGCCGCGGCTGAAGAGGATGACGACAAACGTAAGAAGATTGTGAAACATGCTGCTGCGTCCGAATCCAATAGAGCCGTTAGAGCCATGCTTGATAGGGCAAAAAGTGAGCTACCGATTACCCCGGAAGAGTTCAATACACACCTCCATCTCATTAACTGCAATAATGGCACCCTCGACTTGAGAACGGGCGGGCTGCGCCCACATAATGCAAAAGACTTTTTAACCAGGTGCATCAAACTTAACTATAATCCGCTTGCACCGTGCGAGCAGTGGGCGCATTTTCTCGATACCATTTTCGCTGGAGATTGCGACCTTATTGAGTTCATCCATCAGGCGCTGGGTATGTCGCTTTCAGGCGATACCAGCGAGCAATGCCTCTTCATCTGTCATGGCAATGGATCCAACGGGAAAACGACGATGCTTGAAGCTGTACGTATCACCATGGCTGGGTATGGGCTGGCTGCTAATATCGAATCATTCCAGGTCCGTAAAAATGAGACAGTGCGCAATGACATTGCAGAACTGTATGGAGCGCGGCTCGTGACTGCCTCAGAGAACACAATAGGTAGCAGACTCAACGAGGCCTTTATCAAAAAGGCAACCGGTAAAGAGCCATTGCGAGCAAGGCGACTGCATGAGAATGAATTTGAGTTCATGCCAGAACTGACGCTCTGGCTCGCAGTCAACCATAAGCCGATAGTCAAGGACACCACAAAGGGTATGTGGCGGCGCGTTCACTTTATTCCGTTCCAGGTGACATTTGAAGAGCACCAGATAGATAAACACTTTGTCGAGAAGCTACTCGCTCACGAGAGTGAAGGCATTTTTGCATGGCTCGTGCAAGGGTGCATCGCATGGTATGCAGCTGGGCGCTTGAATGTTCCAAAGGCAGTCAAAGACGCCACACAGGCCTATAAAGCTGAGATGGATACTACAACCGACTTCTTAGCGAGTGAATGCACCTTTATCGGTGAAAAGCTGAAAGCCAGTTCTAAAGAGCTTTTAGCACGCTACGAATGGTGGTGCAAGCAAAATGGTGAAACTTACGAGGCGAAGGACCTAAAACGGGCGCTCAATGAGCGAGGCTATCACAGTAAAAGAAGCACGGGCGGCTTATGGGTCTATCATGGCATAGGGCTACTAACCATTGATGAAACTTTGTTTGATAGTGACGGTAGTGACGGTAGTGACACAAAAAACAGTATAAATACACGAGATACTACAACACTGCCAAAAACCTCAGATTTCAGTTCACTACCGTCACTATCGTCACTACTTGAGCACAAAAACAGCAAAAATAGTGACGGTACGTTCAC
>CAAGKR010130008.1_pt1 | contig 16156 bp, 17 predicted proteins | sample 2556971 | NCBI WGS metagenome assembly CAAGKR01 (sample SAMEA5207829, study PRJEB30636) | soil metagenome | biome: forest; feature: boreal; material: soil | place: USA | collected 2011-09 | depth 1 m | reverse complement strand
TGGAATAACTCGCTGTCGGTGCTCCAGCAGAGCGTGATCATGCGCAAGCACGGCGCCAAAATCGAGTTGTTCGATAACGTCAAAGCGCTGTTCGTGAAGAAGAAGACGCAAGGCTAACGCCTTGCGATGGCAAACTCCGGCACATTCACGCGTAACGAAATCGAGACCGGCCGGCGCCTGTTCGCCGGCGAGTGGCGTTTTGTCGCCGCCGCCTCATCGGACGTCTCGCTGCCGCCAATGCGCGGCGTTGAGATCGCATTTGCCGGCCGCTCCAATGTCGGCAAATCGAGCCTGGTCAACGCCCTCACCGGCCGCAAGAGTCTGGCGCGCACGTCGCGCACGCCCGGCCGCACCCAGGAACTGATTTTCTTCACCGGCGGCTCCGCCCTCAACGTGGTGGATATGCCCGGCTACGGTTATGCCGCCGCCGCCAAGTCCAAGATCGCCGCCTGGACGGCGCTGATCGGCGCTTACTTGCGCGGACGCGCCAACCTCGCCCGCGTCTATGTGCTGGTGGATGCCCGCCATGGCCTTAAACCCACCGATGATGCCATATTCGACGTGCTCGGCTTGGCTGCCGTGAGCTATCAGATCATCCTCACCAAATCAGACGCGATAAAGCCCACCGAGCTTACCGCCCGCGTCGCCGAAGTCGAAACGGCGCTCGCCAAGCGTCCGGGCGCCTTCCCCGGCGTACTGACGACCTCGGCCCATGCGGGGACAGGCATGGAGGAACTACGTGGCGCGATTGCCCGGCTCCTGGACGAACGCAAGCGCTGAGGCTAGAAACCGCGGGCATTCCAAGCAAAGGCCGACGCGATGAGCAAAGCCCCCAAAATCGACCCGCAAACGCAGGCGCGCATCCTGTCTGAAGCGCTGCCGCATATGCAGCGCTATGACGAGGAAATCATCGTCATCAAATATGGCGGCCATGCCATGGGACAGGAAGCCACCGCTCGCGATTTCGCCCGCGACGTCGTGCTGCTTGAGCAGGCCGCAATCAATCCGGTGGTGGTGCATGGCGGCGGCCCGCAGATTGAGGCCATGCTCAAGAAGCTCGGCATCAAGTCGGAGTTCGCCGCCGGCTTGCGCATTACCGACGCCAAGACCGTCGAGATCGTCGAAATGGTGCTGGCTGGCTCCATCAACAAGCAGATCGTCGGCTACATTAACGCCGCTGGCGGCAAGGCGATCGGGCTTTGCGGCAAGGACGGTAACATGGTGCAGGCGCGCAAAGTGAGCCGCACCGTCGTCGATCCGGATTCCAACATCGAGAAGGTTGTCGATCTCGGCTTTGTCGGCGAACCCGAGAAGGTCGACCTTTTCGTGCTCAACGCGGTGCTCGGCAAGGAAATGATTCCAGTGCTGGCGCCGGTGGCGACATCGGCGAACGGCGGCACCTTCAACGTCAATGCCGATACTTTCGCCGGCGCCGTTGCCGGGGCGCTCAAGGCCAAGCGGTTGTTGCTGCTCACCGATGTACCCGGCGTGCTTGACAAGTCGAAGTCGCTGATTGCGGAAATGTCGGTGGCCGACGCACGCCGGCTGATCGCCGACGGCACCATTTCCGGCGGCATGATCCCCAAGGTGGAGACCTGCATCTATGCGCTCGACCGGGGTGTCGAGGGCGTCGTCATCATGGACGGGAAAGTGCCGCACGCCGTGTTGCTCGAACTGCTGACTGACCACGGCGTCGGCACGCTGATGCATCGCTGATGCGGGCGCTGGCTACCGCAGCCGCAGCGTTTGTCACTCTGACGGCGACTTCGGCGCAGGCCGAACTCACGCTGTGCAATCGCACCAGCTACCAGATGGAAGCGGCCATCGGGCTGGAAAAGCGCGCCAATGTCGCCACCCGTGGCTGGTTCCGCATCGATCCTGGCCAATGCAAGCAGGTAGTCGACGGTGCGCTCGATGTCGACATGGTCTATGTGCACGCCCGCACGCCGCCGGTCTATGGCAGCGCGCCGCTGCCGCAGAACAGCAATGCTGATTTCTGCGTTCGCGACGGCGATTTCGCGATCGACAATGCGCGCGGCTGCCCGGCCAGCCAGCAGGCACGCTTTTCGGCCGCGCGGCCGTCCGATACGCCGAAAGGGTATGCGGTTAATCTAGCCGAGGAAGCCGACTATGATGATGCGCAAGCTCGCCTTGCCGGCATTCAGCGACTTCTAGTAATAGCAGGCTATGACGCCAATCCGATTGACGGCGTGCAAGGTGCGAAGACGCAAAGCGCCCTGATGAAATTCTTGAGCGACCGCAAGTTGCCAGCCGACGCCGCCTCGGGCCCAGATTTTTTCACGGCGCTGCTCGATGCCGCGCGCAATCCGCAAGGCGCCGGTTTTTCCTGGTGCAACGACACCAAATACACGGCGATGGCCTCGATCGGCACCATCGAGATGGGCGCGACCGTCACCCGCGGCTGGTATCGCGTGGATGCCGGCCAGTGTTTGCGGCCGGACCTGCGCGGCGATCCACGCAAGCTCTATAGTTATGGCGAGGCCGTCGATAGCAATGGCCGCACGATCAAAAACGGCGGCGCGCCACTGGCCTGGGGCGGCAATGTCGCGCTATGCACGCGCGATGGCAAATTCGAACTCAGCGACCAAAAGGACTGCGCGGCGCGCGGGCTGAATTCCGCCGGCTTTGCGACAATCGATATGGGCCGCCAACCCTCGACCATTGTGCACTTCAAGGAATAATCCAGCGTGCCAACAGCAATTCGTCGCACGCCGCGTGGTTTCGGCCAGGTCGAGACCTGGGTGTTCGACCTCGACAACACGCTCTATCCACATCACCTGCTCTGGCAGCAGGTCGACGATCGCATTCGATCTTACGTGGCCGAATTTCTAAAAGTCTCGAAGGACGAGGCGTTCCGGGTTCAGAAGGACTATTACAAGCGCTACGGCACCACCATGCGCGGATTAATGTCTGAACACGGGCTCAACCCCGACGACTATCTCGAATATGTCCACCAGATCGACCACTCGCCGCTTGAGCCCAATCCGGCGCTCGGCGCAGCGCTGGCGCGGCTGCCGGGCCGCAAGCTCATCCTCACGAATGGCCCCCGTAAGCACGCCGACGCGGTGATGCGGCGGCTCGAAATCCATCAGCATTTCGAGGACGTGTTCGACATCGTCGCCGCCGAGCTACAGCCAAAGCCGTCAACAGTAACCTATGAGCGCTTTCTCGAACGCCACGCCGTCGACCCGGCCAAGGCCGCCATGTTCGAAGACCTCGCCCGCAACCTCGAAGCGCCGCATGCGCTTGGCATGACCACGGTGCTGGTGGTGCCGGGAGGCCAGCGCGAAGTTTTCCGCGAGGACTGGGAGCTGGAGGGCCGCGATGACCCGCATGTCGATCATCTCACCGACGATCTGACGGGATTTCTGCAGCGCGCGGCCGCTTCACAATAGATTAGCCGACCGAACCGACAAACTGCTGCAGCTCTGGCGTTTTCGGCGCGGCGAACACCTGCTTGGGCGGGCCTTCCTCGTGCACCTTGCCGTGATGCATGAACACCAGCTTGGTGCCGACATCGCGCGCAAATCGCATTTCGTGCGTCACCAGCATCAGAGTCATGCCCTCGCGTGCAAGCTGCTCGACCACTTTGAGCACCTCGTTGACCAGTTCGGGGTCGAGCGCCGAAGTGATTTCGTCGCACAGCAGAACCTTGGGCCGCATCGCCAGCGAACGGGCGATCGCCACGCGCTGCTGCTGGCCGCCGGACAATTGATTCGGATAGGCGTCCATCTTCTCGGATAATCCGACCTTGGCCAGTACCTCGGCGGCGGTGGCGCGCGCCTCTTTCTTGGGCGTCTTGTTCACCACCGTCTGCGCCAACATGACGTTTTCGGCCGCCGTCAGATGCGGGAACAAATTGAACTGCTGGAACACCATGCCGACATGGCGGCGCAGCTCGCGCAGATTGGCCTTCTCGCCGCCGACTTCGATGCCGTCGGCGAGGATCGCGCCCGCCTGGTAAGTTTCCAAGCCGTTGATACAACGCAGCAGCGTGCTCTTGCCCGAGCCCGAGCGGCCGATAATCGCGACCACGTCGCCTTTTTCGACTTCGATCGAGACCCCCTTGAGCACCTCAAGCGGACCGAAGCTTTTTCGAACGTCACGGATGCTAACGAGCGACATTGAGGCGACCCTCGATTTTCTTTGCACACCAGGACAGTGGGAAGCACAAGCAGAAATAGATCAGCGCGACCAGCGAATAGACCAAAAACGGCCGGAAGGTCGCGTTGTTGAGCATGGTACCGGCTTTGGTCAACTCGACGAAACCGATGATGGAAGCGAGCGCGGTGCCTTTTACCACCTGCACCGAGAAGCCGACGGTCGGTGCCACCGCGATGCGCGAAGCCTGCGGCAGGATCACGTAACGCATCTGTTCGATGTAAGTGAGCGCGAGGCTGGATGACGCCTCCCATTGGCCACGCGGAATCGACTCGACGCAGCCGCGCCAAATCTCTGTGAGGAACGCGCTGGTCCAGAACGTCAGCGCCATGGTCGCCGCCATCCACGGACTGACCTCGACGCCGAATAGAGCGATGCCGAAGAAGAACAAAAACAACTGCATCAGCAGCGGTGTACCCTGGAAAAATTCAATATAGGTCTTGGTGAACCATTCCAGCGGCCTGATCTGCGACGTGCGCATGAACAGCAGGATCAGCCCGACAATGCCGCCGCAGACAAAGGCGATCAGCGACAAAATGATCGTCCACTGGGTGGCGATCAACAGGTTCGACAGGATGTCCCAGAAGCTGAACTGCAACATGGGTTATTTCGCCTTGAACATGGCGCGGCCGAGCCCGCGCAGCAGCGCGCGCGTGATGATCGCGAGCAGCAGATAAGCTAGCGCCGCCAACAAATAGACCTCGAAGTTGCGGAAATTGCGCGATGCCACGAAGTTGGCGGCGTAAGTCAAATCCTGCGCGGAAATCTGAGACACCACCGCCGAGCCGAGCATGACGATGATGATTTGCGACGAAAGCGCCGGATAGATTTTCTGGAATGCCTGCTTGAGAATGATGTAGCGCAGCACTTCCCATTTGGTCATCGCCAGGCTGACGCCGGCTTCGATATGACCCTTAGGCACAGCCTCGATGCCGGCGCGGATGATCTCGGTCGAATAGGCGCCGAGATTGATCGTCATCGCGAGAAATGCCGCGGTGGTTTCCGAAAGCTTCACACCCGCCGCCGGTAGGCCGAAAAAGATAAAGAACAATTGCACGATGAACGGCGTATTGCGGATCAGCTCGACATAGACGACGACGACGCGGCCGAGCCAGGGAGGCCCGAAGGTGCGCGCCGAGGCGCCGGCGGTGCCGACCGCAATGCCGGCCACCGTCGAGACCAGCGTCAGCACAATCGTGAAGATCAGCCCCTGGAGCAGCACGTCCCAGTAGGGCAGCAGTTCGGCGAATTGCAATTTATAGAGCATGGCGGGTGTGCCGCGCGATCGCTCAGAACCCCGGCGGCAATGGCGCCTTTAGCCACTTCTCCGACAGTTTGGCGATCTCGCCCGACGCTTTCGCCTTGCCGATAATTTCGTTGATCTTGGCGAGCAGCTTGGGCTCGTCCTTGTTCAGCCCGACAAAGCAGGGGCTGTCCTTGATAACGAATTTCAGCGTCGGCGCTCGTGCCGGAACTTTCTCGGCAATGGCGGCGGCCACTGTATTTCCGGTCGCGATCAAATCGACCTGACCGGAGACGAAGGCTGCAATAGTCGCGTTGTTGTCCTCGAAGCGCTTGATGGTGGCGTCGGCCGGTGCCGATTTCGAGAGTTCCTGCTCCTCGATCGCGCCGCGGGTGGCGCCGATAGTCTTGCCTGCAAGGTCGGCCGAGCTCGCGACCGCGATCTCCTTGGTACCAAACACGCCGGAGAAGAACGGCGCATAGGCGTCGGAGAAATCGATCACCTTCTCGCGCTCGGCATTCTTGCCGAGGCTGGAAATCACCAGATCGGCCTTGTGGGTCTGCAAATAAGGAATGCGGTTGGCGCTGCTAACCGGGATGATCTCGGCTTTCACTCCGAGCGCCTTGCCGATTAGATTGGCCATGTCGATGTCGTAGCCCTGCGGCTTGAGATCGAGACCGGCCGAACCGAACGGCGCAAAATCCTGCGGCACCGCGACCTTAATCACCTTGGCCGCCATGATGGAATCGAGGCCGTCAGCCTGGGCGGGGGCAGCGACGCCGAAGGCGGCGAGCGCGACCAGAGCCGGTAGCAGTCGTTTTGCGAAAAGCATTGGGAGTCTCCGAGATTGTACGCCAATAGGAAGCAACGACAGCATTGTCGCCGCGCGCGACGTCGCGAACTTGGCCTCGGCTCCAGGTTCGCGTCTTAGCTTATTTCCTTCGATAACACGGAATTTCTGGCAGGTCACGCGCCCGGCTTGACAGCCCCCGCCCTCGCCCCCGACAACCCGTTGCCAACCAGAATTCCGGGACCGTCCATGCCGAACGATAAGCTTGCCAAAATCATCGACGACGCCTTCGAGGCCCGCGACAAAATCGGGCCGAAAGCCAAGGGCGCCGTGCGCAAGGCCGTCGACAGCGCGCTCGGCCTGCTCGACGGAGGCGAGGCGCGTGTCGCCGAACGGGCGGCCGACGGCCGTTGGCAGGTCAATCAATGGCTGAAAAAAGCCGTGTTGTTGTCGTTCCGCCTCAACGATATGAGCGTGATCGCGGGCGGCCCGGGCAACGCGGCGTGGTGGGACAAGGTCGATTCCAAGTTCAAGGGCTGGAACGCTGCGAAGTTCAAGAAGGCCGGCTTCCGCGCCGTGCCCGGCTGCGTCGTGCGCCGCTCGGCCTATATCGCGCCAGACGTGGTGCTGATGCCGTCCTTCGTCAATCTCGGCGCCTATGTGGACTCAGGCACCATGATCGACACCTGGGCGACGGTCGGCAGTTGCGCGCAGATCGGAAAAAATTGCCACATCTCCGGCGGCGCCGGCATTGGCGGCGTGCTCGAGCCTTTGCAGGCCAGCCCGGTGATCATCGAGGACAATTGTTTCGTCGGCGCGCGCTCGGAAGTGGCCGAGGGCGTCATCCTGCGCACCGGCGCGGTGCTGTCCATGGGCGTATTTCTCGGCGCCTCGACAAAAATAGTCGATCGCGCGACCGGCAATATCACGCAAGGCGAAGTGCCAGCCTATTCCGTGGTAGTCCCCGGCACGCTGCCGGGCAACCACGGCGGACCGGGACTTTACTGCGCCGTCATCGTCAAGCGCGTGGATGAGCGCACGCGCTCGAAGACTAGCATCAATGAATTGTTAAGGGATTGAGGCAGGCGTGAACCGATGACCGCCGATCCCGTTGCCATTGCCCGCGATCTGCTGCGCTGCCCGTCGGTGACGCCAGCCGAAGGCGGCGCGCTCAAGTTTCTCGAAAACGTGCTGAAGGCGGCCGGTTTTACCGTGCATCGCATGACCTTCAGCGAGGCAGGCGCCGAAGACGTTGAAAACCTCTACGCCCGCATCGGGACAGCCGCGCCTCATCTCGTTTTCGCGGGCCATACCGATGTGGTGCCGCCCGGCGACGAGAAGATTTGGGCGCATCCACCGTTTTCGGGCGAAGTCGCCGATGGCCAACTTTATGGTCGCGGGGCGGTCGACATGAAGGGCGGCATCGCCTGCGCGGTTGCGGCGATACTCGATCATCTTGCCGCAGATGGCGGCAAGCCAAAAGGCTCGATCTCGTTCCTGATCACCGGCGACGAGGAAGGCATTGCGGTCAACGGCACGCCGAAGCTGCTGGCCTGGGCGTCCGAGCGCGGCGAGAAATTCGACCATTGCCTGCTGGGCGAACCAAGCAATGTCATGGAGCTTGGCGACACCATCAAGATCGGCCGCCGCGGTTCGCTCAACGGCCATTTGACCATAACCGGCAAACAAGGCCATGTCGCCTATCCGCGGCGCGCCGACAATCCGATCCGCGGACTAGTCGCGTTGATCGCGGCGCTGCAAGCCGAACCGCTCGACGCCGGCAGCGCGCAATTCTCGGCCTCGCACCTGGAATTCACCTCGGTTGATGTCGGCAACAAGACCGTCAATCTTATCCCCGGCGAAGCGCGGGCGCGCTTCAACATCCGCTTCAACGACCGCCACACCTTGGAGTCGTTGAAAACGCTGATCGAGCGGCGCGCGGCCAAGGCGGCCGGCGATAAAATAAAATTCGCTTTCAAGTGGGAGCCGTCGAACGCCGGCGTGTTCGTCACCAAGCCCGGTCCGTTCACCGATATGGTCGCGAATGCGGTTTTTGAATTCACTGGCCGCAAGCCGGAGCTCTCCACCACCGGCGGCACGTCCGATGCGCGCTTCATTACGCATTATTGTCCGGTGGTGGAATTCGGCCTGGTCGGACAGACCATGCATCAGGTTGACGAGCGCGTGCCGATCGCGGAATTAACCGCGCTGACGACGATCTACCGGAAGATTGTCGACAAGTATTTCGCGGCGAAAATCTAAAAAAGACATGCATCATTGCCTGTGGTGTCGAGGCGCCGGGTACGCCTGCTTCCCTTTTTCCTGTCCCACCAAAGAGGAAATGGAGCGCCGGCAGGCGTCAGGGCGGTGGTGCATGTCGCCCTTTGGCGGGTGTGATGTGCACCCGCCGCGCGCTGGTAAAGCGCGCGCCCCTCTGGTGAAAGGGGCGGCGCCTCCTGGCGCTCCATCGCGGCACGTGTTGTCGGCGCGCCGCATCCGATCCCGCCATCACGACGCCTCATGAATGCCCGCTAACTGGTCGGACGCATAGGACTATAGGAATTAAGTCGATAGTGCGCTAATAATCGACCTTCATCAAATAGAGCCCATCCGGCGGCGCGACTTGGCCGCAGGCGGCACGGTCGCGCGCTTCCAGCACCTTGACCAGAACGTCGGCGCTCCAGCCGCCATTGCCGACCATGACCAGCGAGCCGACCATGGAGCGCACCTGATGGTGCAGAAACGAGCGCGCCGAGGCATACACATTCACGTCCTCACCGGTGCGCACGACGTCGAGCTGGTCGAGCGTCTTCACCGGCGAATTGGCCTGGCACTCGGCGGCGCGGAAGGTCGTGAAGTCGTGCTTGCCAGTGAGGCGCCGCGCGGCGTCATGCATGGCAGCGGCATCGAGCACCCGCGGCACGCGCCAGGCTTGCCCCAGGTCGAAAGTCAGATCGGCGCGCCGGTTGATGATGCGATAGAGATAATGCCGCTTGAGCGCCGAAGTGCGGGCGTTGAAACTGTCCGGCACCCGTTCGGCCAACAGGACCGCGACCGGATGCGGGCGCAAATGCGCATTGAGCGCATCGCGGATTGTGTCGGTGTCCCATTCCTTCGCAAGATCGACGTGGGCGACTTGGGCACGCGCGTGCACGCCGGCATCAGTGCGCCCTGCCCCTTGTACCAAGGTTTTTTCGCCTGACAGCGCCTCGATCGCCGCAGCCAAAACGCCCTGCACGGTGAGTTGATCGACTTGGATCTGCCAGCCCGAAAACGGCGCGCCGTTATATTCGATGGTGAGTTTGTAGCGCGACATCGTCAAGCGACCGCTGAGCCGGCTTTGACCGGCGTGCCGCGCAGAAATTCTTCCGCCTGCATCGGCTGCTTGCCGGCGCGTTGGACCTGAATGAGACGCACGGCACCGGCGCCGCAAGCGATTGTAAGCTTATCGTCGAGTAACGCGCCAGGCGCCCCCGATCCAGTGCCTTTGGTCGAGCGCAGCGCCTTGACGCGCACGCCATCGATCTCAAACCAGGCGCCGGGAAACGGCGACAACCCGCGGACGTGGTCGTGCACCTCGCGCCACGGCTTCGTCCACGCGATGCGGGTTTCGTTCTTACTGATTTTCGTCGCGTAGGTGACGCCAGCTTCGCCCTGCGGCGTAAGCGTGAGTGAGCCGTGCTCGGCTGCAGCCAGCGCGCGTAGCATCAAATCGGCGCCGAGCCGCGCCAGCGCATCGTGCAAATCGCCGGCGGTCATGTCGCGCGCAATCGCGACGCCCTCAGCCATAGCCAAATCCCCGACAATGGCGCCGGTGTCGAGGCCTTCGTCCATCTGCATGATGGTCACGCCGCTTTCCTTGTCCCCCGCCATGATGGCGCGGCTGACCGGCGCGGCGCCGCGCCAGCGCGGCAGCAGCGAGGCGTGCACGTTGAAGCAGCCAAGGCGCGGCGCGTTGAGAACGGATTTCGGCAGGATGATGCCATAGGCGACGACCACCGCGGCATCGGCCTTATAAGCGCGGAATACCGCTTCCGCTTCGGCGCTTTTGAGCGTTGACGGCGTCGCTACCCGCACGCCGAGGCGCTTGGCTTCGCGTTCGACGGGCGTAGGCTGCAACGCCATGCCGCGGCCAGCGGCCTTGGCGGCGCGCGTATAGACCGCCGCGATCTCGTGACCGGCTGCCGCAAGCGCGAGCAATGTCGGTACCGCGAAATCGGGCGTGCCCATGAAAATCAGGCGCATGGAAACCGCCCTCAAAGGCCGTGCGGGGTCGGATCGATCCGCGACTCGGGTTTGTCGCCTTCCGTCTTCTTCGCGACCTTCTTGAACTTCTTCATCACCATGTTGCGCTTGAGCTTGGAAATATAGTCGATGAACAAGACGCCATTGGTATGATCGATCTCGTGCTGCAAACAAGTGGCGAGCAGGCCGGTGGCCTCGATCTCCCGCACCTTGCCGTCGAGATCGAGATATTTGACCTTCACCGCCTGCGGGCGTTCGACCTCTTCGTAATATTCCGGGATCGACAGACAGCCCTCCTCATAGGTAGCCTTCTCGTCCGACGACCACGTGACCTCAGGATTGATGAAGACTTGCGGCTGCGACGGGTCATCTTTCTTGGCGACATCCATGGTGACCACGCGCTGCGGCACGCCGATCTGGATGGCGGCCAGTCCGATGCCGGGCGCCGCATACATGGTCTCGAACATGTCGGCGACGAGCGCGCGCAACAGCTTGTCGACAGCCTTCACCGGCTCGGACTTCAGCCGCAGTCGCTTGTCGGGAATGATGAGGATGTCGCGAACCGCCATGGCCGCGATGTAAGGGCAACGCGCGGCGGGGTCAATGCAAGCCCTTTCCGAGCTAAGCCTTTCCCCTTGAGCCACCGGCCCAATCGCCCTACCGTTCGCCCTTCGTTCGCACCGTGCAACGAATCACTCTAGAGGCACCTCATGCCGGGTACCGGTCTCCTCGTCCTCGGTTTGATCATCGCGATCGGCGTCGTCGCCATCATCGTGCTGCAGCTGCGCCCGCGCGCACCGGTCGATCATGCGGCCGAGCAACGCATGGCCGCACTCAACGCCCAGATCAAAGGCATGGGCGAAATGTTGGCCAATGCACAGTCGCAACTTCAACAGAACGTGAGCCATCGGCTCGATACCGTGACCCAGCATCTCGGCGAATCGATGAAGACCTCGACGAAGAACACCACCGATCATTTACAGCAATTGCATTCGCGGCTGGCGGTGATCGACAACGCGCAGAAGAACATCACCGATCTCGCGACCCAGGTGAATTCGCTACAGAATGTGCTGGCCAACAAACAATCGCGCGGCGCCTTCGGCCAGGCGCAGCTTGAAGCGATCATCTCCGACGCGCTGCCCAAGGGCGCGTATGAATTTCAACACACGCTGACGAACAAGACGCGGCCCGACTGTGCGATCTTCATGCCCGAGTCGGGACCGCTGGTGATCGACGCCAAGTTTCCGCTCGAGGCCATGACCGCATGGCACAATACCACCACCGACGACGAGCGCAAACAGGCGGTGCAGCGCGTCAAGCAGGACATATTAAAACATGTGGCCGACATCGCAGATAAATACCTGATACCGGGAGAGACCCAGGACATCGCCTTGATGTTCATTCCGTCGGAATCGGTCTATGCGGATTTGCACGAAAGTTTCGACGATGTGGTGCAGCGCGCCCACCGCGCGCGGGTGATGATCGTGTCGCCGACGCTGATGGTGATGGCGATCCAGGTGATCAAGCAGGTGCGCAAGGACGCCCAGATGCGCGAGGCCGCCGACCAGATTCGCAATGAGGTCGGTCACATGATGAAGGATGTTGGATTGCTCGGCGATCGCGTGCGCAAACTGCAATCGCATCTCGGCCAGACCAGCGCCGATATGGATGCAATCCTCATCTCGACCGGCCGCATTGAAAAGCGCGGGATGAAGATTGAGGAACTCGACTTCGACGTTGATGCCTCCAAGACTGCTGAAGTTATCCCCGCGCCGATGGCGCGCAAGCTCGGGACGAGCGAATAGTGTATGGCCACTTCGTCCGACAGCGCCCCGCCCCGCCCTTCATTTGTCGACACACTGGCGGTTTATTTAAAGCCGCGCGTGTTGATCGTGTTGTTCCTCGGTTTTTCCTCCGGGCTCCCATTGGCATTGTCGGGCACCACGCTGCTGGTGTGGATGCGCGAATCCGGCGTCGACCTCGGCACCATCGGACTGTTCGCGCTGGTCGGCACGCCCTACACCGTAAAATTCCTCTGGGCGCCGCTCACCGATGCGCTCGACGTGCCGCTGCTGTCGCACCTCCTCGGCCGTCGCCGCGGCTGGCTGGTGTTCACGCAAATTCTGCTGATGGCGGCGATCATTTTTCTCGGCTCATGCAATCCAGCACTGGTGCCCGGCCTGGTGGCGTTCGGCGCGCTGCTGGTGGCGGCAGCCTCCGCCACCCAGGACATTGTGGTCGATGCGTTCCGCGTCGAAAGCTTGCCGGAAAACGAACAAGCAGCCGGCATGGCCTCTTATGTGGCGGCCTACCGCATCGGCATGCTGGTCTCGACCGCCGGCGCGCTGTTTCTGGTTAGCGCCATTCAGGCTTACGGTTTCAACGCGCAGGCGGCCTGGCACTGGGCCTATGTGGCGATGGCGGCGATGGTGCTGATCGGCACCACCACGGCGCTGATCGCCACCGAGCCGGAACGTTCCCGCGATGCCGAGGCCGCCCATGCCCATCAAAATCGCATGGCGCGCGTGATCGAAGCCGCCTTGGGCGCGTTCAAGGATTTTCTGAGCTACGAAATGGCGTTCGTCATGCTCGCCTTCGTTGTGCTATTTAAATTCACCGACGCGTTGTCCGGCGCCATGACCGCGCCGTTCGTAATCGATCTTGGATTTTCGCGCAATGAATACGCCGCGATCGTCAAAGGCGTAGGCTTGGCGGCACTGCTGCTCGGTGGCTTTGCCGGCGGTTTCGTGGCGCGCGCTTATCCGCTTAGCCTCAGCCTGTGGATCGGCGGTCTGCTGCAGGCGGCGGCCAATCTGGGGTTCTGCTGGGTCGCGCTCGCCGGTCACAACCTTACGGCATTAACGTTCGCCATCATGGTCGAGAATTTCACCAGCGCCATCGGCACCGTAATGTTCGTCGCGTATTTGTCGGCGCTTTGCCGCAATCCGCTGCACACGGCGACACAATACGCGCTGCTCACCGCGCTCGCCGCGGTCGGCCGCACTTATCTGTCGTCGGGCGCTGGCTTCATCGCCGAAAGCACCGGGTGGGCGTGGTTCTTCGTGATCTGCGCACTCGCGGGTCTGCCCAGCCTGGTGCTGCTGTGTTGGCTGCAAATGCGCGGGCATTTCAAGCGGCTGGAGCCGCAAAAGCCTTAGAACAACGTCCGCTGCTTGATCGCCGCCGACAGCGTGCCCTCGTCGAGATAATCGAGCTCGCCGCCGACCGGCACGCCATGCGCGAGTCGCGTCACCCTTACATTGGCGTCGTGCAAAAGCTCAGTGATGTAATGCGCGGTAGTCTGGCCATCGACCGTAGCGTTAAGCGCCAGGATCAGTTCCTTCACCACCGCATCGTGGGCGCGCGAGATCAGCGAATTGATGGCGAGGTCCTGCGGGCCGACGCCGTCAAGCGGCGACAGCGTGCCACCAAGCACGTGATAACGGGCGTTGACCGCGTGCGCACGCTCAAGCGCCCACAGGTCGGCGACATCGGCCACCACAACGATGATCGACTGATCGCGCCTGGTATCGGTGCACACGGTGCAAGGATTTTGCGTGTCGATATTGCCGCAGGTCGCGCAGATTTCGATTTTCTCCATCGCAACCTGCAAGGCGGAAGCGAGCGGCGCCATCAGGATGTCGCGCTTCTTGATGAGGTGCAGCGCCGCGCGCCGCGCCGAGCGTGGCCCCAGGCCGGGCAGCCGCGCCAGCAATTGAATAAGGCGCTCGATTTCGGGTCCGGCGACGGCGGTCGGCATCTAGGTCAGGTTCATCCCCGGCGGCAGCGGCAAGCCGCCCGTCAGGCCCTTCATCTTCTCCTGCATGACCGCTTCGGCCTTGCGCCGCGCATCGGCATGGGCCGCCACCAGCAAGTCCTCGAGGATTTCCTTTTCCGATGGCTTGTAAAGTGACTCGTCGATCTTGATGCCCTTGAGGTCGCCCTTGGCGGTGAGCCGCACGCTCACCATGTCGCCGCCGGCGCTGCCCTCGACCTCGATCGTGTCGAGTTCGGCCTGCAGGGCCTGCATCTTGGATTGCAGTTGCGCGGCTTGCTTCATTAGGCCCATGAAATCGGCCATTGATTAGTCCTCTTCGCCGGGAACGGCGTCGGAGGCAATTTCCGCCGCCTTTGGCACATTCTGCGTCACGCCGACGACCTTGGCGCCGGGAAAGCGGTTGAGCACCGCTTGCACCAGCGGATCGCTTTGCACGCCGAGCTCGATCTCGGCCTGGCGAGCATCCATCTGCGCCCGCATGGTCGGCGCACCCTGCTCTTTGGACACCACCACGATCCAGCGCTTGCCGGTCCAGTCGATGAGTTTGCGTTGCAGGTCATGTACCAGGGTTTTGGGCGCGCTGGCTTCGACCGCAATTTCAAGCTGGCCGTCCTCGCAACGCACCAGTCGCACGTCGCGCTCCAGAGCCATCTTCATGGTGATGTCGCGCTTATCCTGGGCAAGCGCGATCAGCTCTTCGAACGAACCAATGGATAATGTCGGAGCGGCAGCGTCGGGCACATTGAGCTCAGCCACCGGATCCTCGGCCTGGCGCGGCGACACCGCAGCCGATGAGCGCGACGAACCGTGCGGCGCCTCGTGGCGCGGCGTGAAGCTTGACGCACTCGATGTCGCGGAAGCCGACGCGGCCGCGCCGACATTGCCGGAGGTGCGCGCCGGCGCTGCGCCATTTTCGCTGAGCGAACGGACCAGTTCGTCCGGCGTCGGCAGATCGGCGGCATAAGCAATACGGACAAGAACCATTTCTGCGGCGGCCACTGGCCGGCCGGCGGATTGCACCTCGCCGACACCTTTGAGCAACATTTGCCAGGCGCGCGAGAGCACCCGCATGGACAATTGGGTTGCGAAATCGCGGCCGCGTTTGCGCTCGGCTTCCGACAGCGAAACGTCATCGGCCACCGCCGGCACGACTTTCACGCGGGTGACGAAATGGGTGAACTCGGCGAGATCGCTCAAGATCACCGCCGGATCGGCGCCGATGTCGTATTGCTCGCGTAACTCGGCCAGCGCTGAGGCGACGTCGCCCTTCATTAGCGCCTCGAACAGATCGACCACGCGCACTCGGTCGGCCAGGCCCAGCATTTGCCGCACGTCTTCCGCGCGCACCGGACCGGCGGCATGCGCAATCGCCTGATCGAACAGCGACAGCGAATCGCGCACCGAGCCTTCGGAGGCGCGGGCAATGAGCGCCAGTGCAGCCGGCTCGACTTCAATCTTTTCCTTCCCCGCGATGCCTTCGAGATGCTTGACCAGCAGCGCGGCATCGACACGGCGCAGATCGAAGCGCTGGCAGCGCGACAGCACCGTCACCGGCACCTTGCGGATTTCAGTGGTGGCGAAGATGAACTTGGCGTGCGGCGGCGGCTCTTCCAGCGTCTTGAGCAGCGCGTTGAATGCCGCGCCCGAGAGCATGTGCACTTCGTCGAGGATATAGACCTTGTAGCGCGCCGACACCGGCGCGTAGCGGATCGCGTCGTTGATCTGGCGCACGTCCTCGACGGAATTGTGCGAAGCGGCGTCCATTTCCAGCACGTCGATGTGCCGGCTTTCGCTGATCGCCTGGCAGTGCACACCGATGACCGGCATGTTGATGGTCGGCCCGGTCACCGAGCCGTCGGGCAATTCGTAATTGAGCGCGCGGGCGAGAATACGCGCGGTCGTGGTCTTGCCGACGCCG
>CAAGKR010442552.1_pt1 | contig 16161 bp, 11 predicted proteins | sample 2556971 | NCBI WGS metagenome assembly CAAGKR01 (sample SAMEA5207829, study PRJEB30636) | soil metagenome | biome: forest; feature: boreal; material: soil | place: USA | collected 2011-09 | depth 1 m | reverse complement strand
TGAGAGTGGTGTGTTCCAGTGGGTCCGCGAGACGTGGATCAACGGGCACGAAGCTGCTGCGACGCGAATCGAGTTCGGCGTTGAATGGCAAGCCGTTGAGAATCTCGGAGTGTATCGGCGGACGATCGCCGACAACGGTCGCGGAATGGTCTCCGATGAGCTCGTCGCATTCTTTAACACCTACGGCGGCGGCGGCAAACCGATCGGTGGCGCACACGAAAACTTCGGAGTAGGCGCGAAGACCAGTCTCATGCCGTGGAATCGCTACGGCATGGTGGTAATCTCGTGGGTCGATGGCGACCCCTCGATGATTTGGGTCGCTCGCGATCCTGCTACTGGCGAATACGGCTTACGCGTGATCGAGGCGGAAGATCCGGATACGGGCGAGACTCAACTGGCTTCGGTTTATTCGCCCTACGTTGACGAGGAGCACGGGTGCGACTGGGGCGCCGTGAAACCTTCCTGGATAAAGGATCATGGTACCGTTATCGTCTTGCTCGGAAACGACTCGATGGGCGATACGGTGATCGGTGACACTACCCGCGACGAGCACGACATCAAGGGTATCTCTGCGTACCTCAATCGCCGGATTTGGGAAGTGCCTAAGGGCGTTGAGATTACGGTCGATGAACTCCGTACCTCAGACAAAGCGAACTGGCCAAGGTCCGAAGGGGAAGCGCATGGTCCTCCCCCCAAGCACGGGTACGACCGCCGCACCAACAGGCGAACGGTTATGGGCGCACGCTATTTCATTGAGTATCGCGAGAAAAGCTTCAAGAAAGGTAAGGTCGCGAGTTCTGGCACAGTGGAGCTCTCGAACCATGTTGAGATCGACTGGTACCTGTGGGAAGGCGAGCGTCCAGCGGTCCAATCCTACGCAGCCATCGGGGGTTTTATCGCTGCCCTGTACAAGGGGGTGCTATACGATGTAACCGCGCACATGGCGACGTATCGCTCGTTTGGTGTCAGCGAAAGCGCCGTGCGCAACAATCTCTGGCTGATCATTCGCCCGCCGCTTCTCGATGACGCCAGAAGTTTCGGCGTCTACCCGCGCACAGATCGTAATGCGCTGTTGCTTAAAGGTGGACCGACCGCGGGTGAGCCGCTGCCCATAAGTACGTGGGCTGCGGCGTTCGCGGATCAAATGCCGGATGCGTTAAGGAGTGCAATCAAGGCTGCTCGTGGTGGACAGGAAGGGACTGTCACCGATTCTACGTGGCGCGAGAGACTCGCGGAACGGTTCGGTTCTCGTTGGAGAATCGCAAAGCTTCGCGCATCGAAAGTAGGCTTGTTACTCGTCAATCCAACTCAGGTAGGAACAGAAAGCCGCGCGAAACCGATAATAAAGAAGAAACACATTCGACTTGGCGGGGGCGGAGGGAACGGTACTGGTGGTCGCGGCGGCCGCCTGAATGTTGGCAGCGCTGGCGGCGATGTGCCAGCGGTCAAGACCAAACTTGCGGGCGGAATTCCTCATTTTCGTGGCGTCAAAGCCGATGAAGTCGAGCCGGGCATCTTGGCCGCCTGGAAGCCGAACGATCCTCAATATCCCGAGGGCGTAGTATTGCTGAACATCGAACATCCAGTTCTCGTCGGCGAGATCGAGTACTGGCAATCGCAGTACCCGGATCATGTCGCCGAAGCCGTTGGCCAGGAAGTGATTGCAACCTATGGTCAGAATGCCGTTGCAAAAGTCGCGCATTCCGAGCACCTCAAGGGAATCCTTCCAACAGAGACTGTCGAAAACGATCTGCGATCAGATGCAGCCCTGACTATGTCGCTGCTCGGGCTCATCGCCGAAGATGCTATGTTGTCGACACGCATTGGTGGGAGATTCGGCAAACGTCGTGCTGCGGCCGCGGATTGAGCTTGCCGTGGTGATACGAATACGCGCCTCATGGCGAAGATAATCTCCGATCAAAGTCTCACCTCCCAACAAGGCGTCAACCTTATCGAGCAGCGAGTCCTGGAAATGGGCTTCGCTTGGCACTCGACATCGGGGACCTTCGATGTGGGTATTGACGGGTATATCGAGCTCCGCGATCCAGTAAGCCACAATGCGCTCAACGCAATCGTTCAGGTTCAGAGTAAAGCAACGAAGCGACCATTCACCGCAGAAACTGCAAACGGTTTTGAGTTTTTGTGCGAGGAGAAAGACTTAGACTACTGGATGGCCGGGAATGCGCCGGTGATTCTGGTGGTGTCTCGACCTTCGTCAAAAGAGGCGTACTGGGTCTCGATCAAGGACTACTTTCGCGATCTCGAGCGTAGACGAGGTCGGAAGGTCCTTTTTGACAAGTCCGAGGATCTATTTGGTCGCGATACCGGCGGCGCCTTAATGAAGCTTGGGCTATCCCGCGATTCTGGCATCTACTTCTCGCCTCCACCCATTGAAGAACATCTCTATTCGAACCTGCTGTCAGTCTGGAAGCTGCCACCCAGACTCTACTACGGAGAATCGCTTTTAAAGAAGCGTTATGACGTAGGGCAGAAATTGGCAGGAGCCAACTCCGGCGCTTACGAGTGGGTCTTGCGGGGTACGAGGCTCCTTTCGGTTCATGATCTCACCGGGCCGGATTGGAAAGGGATTGTCGATCCTGGTAGCGTAGAAGACTTCGAAACGTCAGAGTGGTCTGAGACGGACGATGCAGATCAATTGAGCGACTTCACCGAGCTTCTGGGCAAGTGTTTGACGGAGCGAACCAAGCAACTTAAGCTGCGATTTAATAGAGACCTGGAGTACTACTTCTTTCCAGCGACAGATGACTTATCGCCGCGAGTCGTGTCCTATCGTAGTATGCGGCAGGATGCTGATCGAGTCGTCTTCAAGAAATACATAAGTAAGAAAAGCGGAGAAGCCGTCCGTGAGTATTGTCGTCACAGTGCGTTCGAAGCGCAGTTTCGCAGGTACGACAATGAATGGTTCCTCCAGATCACTCCCACCTACCGTTTCACGCATGACGGTGAGAAGCTCCTGAAATTCTACGAGTCTAAGCTGAAGGGCATAAAGGCATTGGAGAAGAACCCCACCGTTCTGGGACAGGTTGTGATGTGGGCTGATCTGTTGAAGGAAGGCGAGCCAGCATTGTTCACACCCCCTCCATATCCATATCTCCAATTCGGCGACCTGCGCCGTTTCCCTATGCCGGTCGGCATCCAAGACTCTACATGGCTCGCCGACGAAGAGGCCGAACGGCAGAAGGAGACGAAGGAGCCGCTTTCGAACCTACCACTATTCGCCACTGACTCCCCATACATCGATGAAGACTGATTTCTTCCAAGAGCCAGAACTGGAGTTCGGAGCGGGAGCTCACGTTGATATAAGGTTCGGAATTTCTAATTATGGTCCGCTCGACGTGTCGAATGACCTAGCTCCCAAGGAAATTCGAGTCGGCGTCGTCGGCACGCCCCAGACCGCTGAGATCGTAACTGAGTGGTTGCTGAAGTGCCGGTCGGAGATCCCCGCAAAAAAAAGTAGGCAGCCCAATCTTTTCCCGAAATTTCCTGGATTCTCGCCGGAGGTAGGCTTCCGTTCGAAATTGACGCTCGATGCCTCGCTCAATCGGACAATTCCGTCCAAAGACTTTGACGATCTCAAGCGCGAGAATAGCTCAAACGATTTCATTCGCAAGGCAGTCGATCGATGCGTTGCGGAATTCGATTACCTCAGCAGCTCGACTGGGGTTGACGTTTTCGTTTGCGCGGTCCCTCCCCAGGTCGCGGAGCTCATGGACCCTACGGCAAGAACGGGTGGCACTGAAACGGCCCTCAACTTCCATCATTTGCTCAAAGCCCGGGCAATGCACCTCAAGCCGGTCCAGTTGATTCTGCCTAGTACGGGTGATCCGAAGCGCGCACGCAAGTTGAAGATTCGGAAAAATCAAACGCGCACAATGCAAGACGACGCGACACGAGCGTGGAATTTTCACACGGCGCTCTACTACAAGGCTCATGGTCGTCCATGGCGTCTACGTCGAGACCCCTCTCAGCTTACGACCTGTTACGTGGGAATCAGCTTCTTTCACTCTTTGGAAAGAGAAAACGTTCTAACGAGCATGGCTCAATTGTTCGACGAACGAGGCGAAGGTGTCATCGTGCGGGGCGGGCCGGTAAAAATTTCTAAGAATGATCGGAGTCCAAAACTTGATGCAGGTAGCGCGAGCAAACTTCTAACAGAGGCTCTCTCGCGGTACCGAGCCACCCATCAGAACTTTCCTGCGCGTGTGGTGGTTCACAAGACTTCAAGCTTCGGGGAACCAGAACTGGAGGGATTCCGTTCGGCTGCGGAAGCCCACTCGATCAGCACCGCGGACTATGTAAGTCTAGACGAGGACAGTGGCCAGCGGCTGTTTCGGTACGGGGCCTATCCGCCTCTGCGGGGAAGCTTTGTTAGCCTCGACGAGAAGCGTCTGCTTTTGTACACCAAAGGCAGCGTTGATTTTTACGCCACGTATCCGGGAATGTATGTACCTCAGCCTTTGTTGATTCGCTGCGATTCCGTCGACCAAACGCCAAAGTTTCTTGCCAAGGAGATGCTTGCGCTTACAAAAATGAACTGGAATCAGACCCAGTTTGATGGGGGAGTGCCAATCACTCTGGTAGCGGCGCGAAAAGTGGGAGACGTACTAAAATATCTTGGCCCCGACGATGCGGTCGCAGAGCGGTACGCACACTATATGTGATCTCCGAAGAACTACGGCGAATCGCCATCGACTGAATCGAAAGACCAATCGTCAGCGTCCTCATTCTCTTCGACGGCAATTCCGCCGAACTGGCGTGAGTCCCAACTCGATGTAGAGTCAAGTGCTCCGCAGATTCCGATGCACGTCCCCTCAATTATCAAGGACCGATTCACCGGTCTGAGATCTCGCACAAATACCAGCGAAGTAACCCTAGAAGTCCCGGACAAATGCGTAGAATGGGAGGTGCTGGTTGTCGTATACCATGCATTGATATCGAATTGAAGCTCAACGTTTGCTGCTTTTCTCTTCACTCGACGCGGCTGATCGGAGCCTGTCCATCCGCCCTGCCTTTTGAAAAAGTGAGCACCGGTGGTAGACACCAGCATTCCCGGGGGAAGCTCGTGTTCGCCGTGAAGAGGCATTGGCAGAAGCTGCGGAGATTGTGAACCGACGCGCGCTAACCGAACTGGCTGCTTCGCAGGAGGCAAGGAACCGTTCCCTGTATTCCCATGATGAGTGGGAACGAGAACTAACATCGCGCCGCAGGCGATTACCTGATGCCGCAGCTGACGCCCAACGAATTGTAGAACGGCGACTCGCACGGTCGCCGATACGCGTGAGGATGGTGGAGCTCTATCTCGGCGAGTCAGAGTTACCAGGTGATGAAACGAGGTTCCTTCCCGTCGCGGAGGAACTGCCTCGCGGAAAGAAGACGCCTAGAAAAAAGCGGAAGCGCTAGGTCGTATGCAGTCGCTCCAACCCGAGCCAGTCGACAAGGGGCTCGCCGGAGTGGGGGCGTTCGGTTACGAGATTAGCGTTTTGTAAGAAGAGGGAGGCGCTGGAGAAGGCGGCGGAGAGGTTGATGATTGTAAGCAGCAATTGGTGACCCCTATATCTTTCTCCTCGATGCCTCAATTATCCCCGATCCTCTGGGAGGCCTAAGATGACGAGCTGCTTGAGTGAACTACTTTCCTTTTTCCCAGTGGGCACCGCGGAAGGGGAACGAGAGATTCTCACCCGCGCCTACGTTAAGAATGATTCCTTCGGAGACCTGTTGGCGCCCCCACGAGGAAGCCCACGGTTGTTAATAGGGAAGAAGGGCACTGGCAAAACAGCAATCATCCAGTACGCATCGGAAATGTTCACGGCTTCCGGAATACCGTTTCTTTCCTTGAAGCCTCTCGATCTTGACCTGGGGTCGTTTGAAGGAACGGTGGCTGTAGCAACTCTCACGAGGGAAGCATACAAGGCCCTGGTAACCTCGATAGCCAGCCAACTCGGCAGTCAAATGACCGGCCTCTTGGGTCAAGATTCGATTCTCCTTTATGAGGAAGCGATTAAGGAAGGGAAGAAAAAGCGAGATCTTGTGGGCAGTATTGCGAAGTTGCTGCCGAGCTTGGCCAAGCCTGTGATTCAAGCTGATCTAAGTGCCATTTTTCGAGACACTGCCGCAACAGCCACCGAACTTCGCAATTCGATTGCGAGTGCTCTAGGGAAAAGTGGAACCGCGTTCTACGTCTTTCTCGACGATACGGATCAGGTCGCGGCACCGTCCATTCCCGATCAACTGAACCGCATTTGGGCTTTCCTTTTAGCAGCTAGGGAAGTAACCCAGAGGATTCCAGCTGTAAGAATCGTAATTACCATACGAGAGGAGGTCTGGCGCAGACTCGTGCGCGATAAAGCTGGACAACGCGATCAGGCGGATCACTTTATTCCGCTGATCCGAGAACTCTCACCTTCACTCGATCACATCCGAGCAGTAATCGAGCGCCGCCTGTCGCTGGCTGCTGAGGCCTGCGGCATACCGTCAACCTTCTCGCCTTATGCAATTTTTTTCGAGGGCACACACGCGAGGATGCCGCACACCGAGGAAACACGCAACTGGGAAGACCTCATTGTTCTGCGCTCACGCGAGCGGCCTCGAGATGCGGTGCAACTGATTCAGGCGCTGGCTCGTCGCGCTCAGGCGCGCAACGCTCAGAAGATTTCGGAAGGTGACTTCCACGCCGAAATGCCGGAGTTTTCAGCACAACGGGTGTTCTTGTTGGCACAAGAGGTGGAGACTGAATGTCCAGAGATTCGCGAAGTCGTCGACTCGCTGGCGGATGTGTCGTATGACTACGGTAGTTTCAAAATCACAGCCGAAACACTTCGTGGACATCTGCAAAGCGTTCCATCGCGATTCAGCACGACTCTTTTTGGAAAAACGCTCAAACCCAACAATGATGAAGATGCATTCAATCTTTGGAAATTTCTGTTCGAATTAGGAATCATCAATGCTCGAGTCGCCGACACGAGCAAGAAGGACGGGTATCGGCATATCACGCCCTCTGACGAACCTGGCTTGGTCTCTAGGGCACGCTGGAATGATCTTCAGGGAATGATTTGGGAAATCAATCCAGCATATCGGGATTTCTTGGTCCTGAAACAAGAGCAAGAATCCCGTCGATCTGGGTTGCCGAAGAAGAAGTTTCGTTGATAAGAGGTTGCAAAGGCCCGCAGCCGTAGCCGCGAAGCTGGCCGTGCTCTCCGCCCGACTCCGTTAGGGTAGGTACAATGGGCGTGGCAACGATTGCTATTGCCACTGTGGCAAAATCAGGTGAGGCTTCAGTATCAGGTATTTGATGGGGGGACTTCCCACCAGCTCGCTCCCCTGATCTGCCAGCAATTATTGGCAGTATCCCCGGCGCTACTGGCGACGCCTACGCGACCGCCGCGATACAACTCCAGACTATCCGCGTTTGCGGTTGACGCAATCTATTTCCTCTGGGGCAGCAATGAAGCGAAGATCGAATGCGCTCGCGACCAATTTCCTGATAGTCGCATTTACGATAGGCGTTGTGGCGTGCGGCGGCGGCGGCGCTGCGAGTGGACCTTCCGAACCTGCTGTGTCTCGAATCGATCTGACTCCGGCGACTCTCTATTTCGTCTCGGGCGAAACACAGCAGATGGTGGCTGCTCTATACGGCACAACCGGCACGCTTGTTAGTGGACCATCCGCAACCTGGCAAGTTGATGACAACACCGTTGCAACCATCTCGAGCTCGGGGCTGTTGCGGGCGCTTGCTCCCGGTCAGGTAACAGTTTCAGTCACCGCCGGAGGTATTACAGCGAGCGCGCTCGCCGTCGTTACCCTGGGCGGAGATTATATACTGCGCACCGCTAATGGTATTCCGGTCCCGTGGGTGGTATCCCAACCATTCCGCTGTAATCCAGCCGATCAGAGTACGCCGGGACAACTCTACGTCTATTCGGGAGATTTACTGTTCCGTTTCTCCGACCAGCCGAACCGAGATCTGGACACTCAATTGAGCATTAACGGGATCTGCGGCCCCACTAGCTACATAACCGGCGAAGGATTTGCCACATACGCAGTGAAAGGCGGGATAATCACTTTCACACCGAGTCCTGGCTTCTTATTCAAACAGGCTCGCATTTCCAACGATACGATTACGATCCGTTGGATAGGACCGCTGACCGACACCCTAGAGTTTGTCTATACGAAGTCCTAGACAGCTCGCCGGTCGGACTCACTACTCGGTCGGTAGAACTCCGATTTGTGAAAGCCTGAGTCTACAGACTTGAGTCTCTAGCGTTTCGTCGAAAGTCAGTTTTTGGGTCGGCACTATTTCCCCGCCGCGCTGGAGCGATAAAATCGCGGGACGATTTTGCGGGCAAGATATCGGATGGGTTGCCCCCGATGTCCATCGTCCGGAATCATCGACGTTTACGGGCCAAGCCCGAGCCCGTGCGTGGCATTCGGCGCGCCGATGGATGGCGTCATTCAATCCCGATTCGTCCGAACATGGCGTTTTCGGGGGCCTGTTTGGGGGCCTGTTTGTCCCTGCAAAGACCGACTTGGATGTCGGAAAGAACCGGCGCCGATGCTCGATTCCCCTGCGTAAGCCGACAATTTGATGTGATTGGTTTATACTATAGCCTGGTTTGCAACCAGGAGGTCGCAGGTTCGATCCCTGTACGCTCCATTGACCTATAAGTAAGATCTCACTGCGGGGTCCACGTCGGAGTTCCCACGAACAGCCCGCCGGCGAAGCCCGTGCGATAGGCGACAAACAGGCCGAAGCCGAGGCTGATCACTCCTGACGCGATCCGTAGGCCGCCGCCCATGCGTGCAAAGCGGTCGTCGGTCCGAGCGAACGGGAGCGTGATGGCTGCGGTCATCAGAATCATGCCCACTATCGTGCCAAGTCCGAAGACGAGGAGGTACCAGACTCCCCATCGCGGGTTGGGAATGGTCGCGAGAACCAACAGTGCCACGGCGGCCGATCCCGCGAGGCCGTGGACGACGCCGACGACCAACGGCCGCACGAGCTGATACGAGGGGATTCGACTGAGATGACGGTCCAGCCAACGCACTGGCGTTCGCTCGGGGTCATGAGGATGCGCTTCCGGATCGTGTGAGTGAGCGTGGGTGTGCACATAGTCACCGTGACTGTGTGGATGCGTGTGATGATGGACCGCGCCTCGATTCAGTTGGCTCGCACCAAAGCGTCCCATCACTCCTGTGAGGTTCATGATGCCCAGCATCATGAGCATCAAGCCGACGGAGAATTCCATCGACAGTCCGAGTCGCGGTGGAATCACCCAGCCGAAGAGTATGATTCCCCCGCCCACTGATTCCCCGATTCTATCTCTATACGCTCCACCGCCTTACAAATGCGTTACAAGATTGCGGGGCTTGCTTGGGCAACTCGCATGAGTATTTGCAAAATGCAATAGTCCGTCCTTTGTGGCGAGATTTCTGATATTGATAAGTCATTCTGTCACAACAACTTAGGGCGGGGCGAGATCCGGCTGAATCCATGCTCTTAGTACGGTTGCCTGCCCAGCCGGGGTGGCGTCTTTCTGGAAGATGGGGCCGTCCTAATTGGCACATATCCAACTGCTTCGGGAGATATCAAATGAGCAACAAAAAGGGTTTTACACTTATCGAGCTTTTGATTGTAGTCGTCATCATCGGCATTCTTGCCGCGATCGCGATTCCGAAGTTTGCGAACACGAAGGACAAGGCGTACGTCGCCGCAATGAAGTCTGACCTTCGTAACCTCGCTACGTATGAAGAGCAGTTCGCCGCTGACAACAACGGCGCGTACTTCTCGGGCACTGGCCTGACCCAGGGTTTCAATCCGTCGAAGGACGTGACCGTTACGGCGACCGCGCTTACCGGCCCGCCGCCTTCATGGACCGCCACCGCAGTGCACGCTCTTTCAGCCAAGACTTGTGACTCAGGTGTCACGCTTGCCGGTGTAATCAGCTGCACCTAATCAGCTGATAGCGGTTGGAACGAAGAAGGGGCGTCGAAAGACGCCCCTTCTTCATTTTTGTCCACTGCCCGGCAAGCTCAACCCGAGAATCCCCCTCGCGCAGACTAGCGCGGTTTGCGGCGCGCCTTCTCGAAGAGCATTTTCGGGGGCGCGTCGGCAAGTCCCGATGCCGCAAACCATTTCTCCAATCCGTTGGCGAGAGCGCGGCGTTCCGCCGGGCGCAAGGTAGCGAATCCGTCTACCAGATCCTCCTGGATCACGCGGGGAGCCTTCCTGAGAAGGCTCGTGCCCTGCCGCGACAGCCGAAGCACAGCGCGCCGCCCGTCGTGCGCGTCGGCCGTTCGGACGACGAGCCTCTTCGATATGAGCTGCGCCACAACCTGCGAGACGGTGCTATGCGTGGTCATGGTTACCGCGGCGAGATCCTTGACTGATTGATCAGGCACCTTCGCCAGCTCGCTGAGAACGAACAGCTGGGCCGCGCTGATTCTCAGGTCACGCTCCACCGTCTCGGCAACCGACCGAGCTCCACGCACCATTCTCCGCAGCGCGTTGAGCGCGCGGGCAACGTCCGGTTGTTTTCTGGACTTCGGAAGTCGAGCCATGACGAGTCGGGGACAGTGGTCGAAACCGAGTTCTATTGAAACCGAGTTCTATTGATCGAGTCAAGACTCCATTTTCAGGCAATTTGTTTCACCACGGGCAAATCGTTCCACCAAATTATGTCGCACAAGGGAGTTGGCCGGAAGCCGCTGCTTTAAGGACATTCGCCGCCAAAAAAGCGCTCTTCCTGCCCCCACAACCTACGTTCAGCCGGATTCGCGCACGTTTCTCTTGACCGCCGTTGGCCGAGCGGTAGACTCTAACGCGAATTAGAGCCCCTGTTGCAGGCGAGACTACCGTCATGGCCCCCCCCGGAAGTCCTCGCTCCCGAAAGCTTTACTCGATGCCCATACGACGGCTCCAAAGCGTGGCCGTCTTCAGGACTCCGCGGCATTTCGCCGCGGAGTGATTCTCAGGTCATGACGACCTGAAATTGGAGGAGCAATGACTCATCGTTCTGTGAGAAGGACGCTTCGATTGGCGCTCGTAATGGCGGTATCCGCGTTGTGGGCGGCCAAGCCGGCTGCGGCACAAGATGCGGGAGTGATCACCGGTCGCGTAGTCGACGCGACGTCGCAGGCACCGATACCACAAGCGCAGATACAGCTTGTGGGAACCACTCGCGGTGGGGTGACTGGCGACGACGGCACATTCCGGATTGCCGGAGTACGACCCGGACCATATCAGGTGCGTGTCCTACGTCTCGGCTTCCAGGCCTCGGCGAAGCCGGTGCAGGTGACCTCCGGCGGTACAAGCGCGTTGGAGTTTGCGCTCAATCCCGCGGCGGTGAGCCTCGAGGAGGTTGTTACCACGGCAACCGGAGAAAAAGAGCGAAAACGCGAGATCGGGTCGGCAGTTTCGACGCTCCAACCCAAACAAGAGCAGATGGCGAGCGCCCAATCGGCCAGCCAGCTTCTCACCGGGAAAGTCTCGGGCGTGGATGTCGCTCAGGCCGGCGGCACTGTTGGAGGCGGCTCCCGGATCCGCATCCGCGGCGCGAACTCCATTTCGCTGAGCAACGAGCCGCTGATAATCGTTGACGGTATCAAGTTCAACAACAGCACCGGCGTCGACAACGTCAGCGGTGCGAACTCTATCGACGTAGGCGGTCAGGTACCATCCCGCTTCAACGACATTAATCCGGAAGACATCGAGACGTTCGAGATTCTCAAGGGCCCCGCGGCGGCCGCGCAGTATGGCACAGCCGCTGCCAACGGTGTAATCCAGATCACCACCAAGCGTGGACGCTCGGGCTCAGCCCGGTGGAACGCGTTTGCAGAAGGCGGCACGATCGAGGACGTAACGGTCTATCCTGCGAATTTCGCGCAGACGGGCCTCCGCCCGAACGGCACGACGACAGGATTCTGCGATCTCGACAGCCAGGCTCTTGGACTCTGTACGCCGATTGCCGGCGGACTCACCTCATTCAATCCGCTCGTCCAGTTCAGCCCGTTCATAACCGGCCATCACGGCGCTTACGGAACCAGCGTCACTGGTGGGACCGACCAGGTCACATACTATCTCTCCGGCAATTTCGACAAGCAGCAGGGTGTCTTCGAGATAAATACCGAGAATCGTGCATCTGGACGCGCCAACATTTCCGTCCAGCTCCGCGACAACTGGAACCTCCAGATTGGCACGAGCTACCTCGCCGATCACCTCCGCTTGCCGCAGAACGACAACAACATTCTGGGCATTCTGCCAGGAGGCCTGCTTGGAGGGACTGCGGACGACCCCATCACGCACGGGTATCTCGCGGGCCAGACGCCGCAGGAGATTTTCGCGATCAACACCAAGCAGGACACCCAGCGCTTCGAAAACAGCGTCAATACTTCGTATCAGCCGCTTTCATGGCTCACGGCGACAGGCGTGGCCGGTCTCGACTACCTCGGCCGGTACGACAATGAGTTGATCCCACCGCAGAAGGTCTTCTTCGGCGATCTGCCCGACGGACAGCGGCAGTCGAATCCATTCTCTATCTACAATTACACGGCGAACGGAACGCTCTCGGCAGCCTTTACCCCGTTCACGGGGATCAAGTCGACCACGAAGGTGAGCGGCCTCTTCAGCAAGGAGCTCGTACGGGGCACTCTGGCATTCGGAGCCGGGCTGGTCGCCGGAACTGGCTCGCTGGCAGGCTCCACCGCCCGCTTCGCCGTCAATGAGGTGAACACCGACAACAAGACGGTGAGCACTCTGGTGCGTGAGGACATTGCGTTCCGGGATCGTGTTTTCTTCAGCGCCGCACTGCGCAACGACAAGAATAGCGCCTTCGGCCAGAACTTCGGCAGCATCAATTATCCATCGTTCACGCTCTCGTGGGTGGTGAACGAGGAGCCGTTCTTCCCGAAGACGAACTTGGTCAGCTCGCTGAGATTGCGGGCAGCGAACGGAAGGTCAGGGCAGAAGCCGAACTTCCGCGACGCGATCACGTTCTTCAACGCGCAGACGGTAACGGTGAACAGCGCGGACGTTCCGGGCATTACCGTGGGCGGAACGGGCAATCTCGGCCTGAAACCCGAACGCTCCAGAGAGACCGAGCTCGGATTTGACGCGGGCTTCTTTGCTGAGCGACTCGGACTCGAGGTGACACACTACGACAAGCGCACCGATGATCTTCTGATCGCGGTGCCGCTCCCGCCGTCCCTGGGTTTGACGACCACTCAGTTCAAGAACCTCGGAGCCGTCAGCAACAAAGGCTGGGAATTCCTGGCGAACGCCAAGGTTCTGGACATGAACCCTGTCGCGCTGAACTTCACCGTTACGGCGTCGACGAACGCCAACAAGGTGATCTCCCTCGGAGAGTTAAGCCCGGGAGTGCCAGTTCCCCCCATTGTCTTCGGGAATCAACAGCACCGCGTTGGAGTGCCGCTCGGCAGCTACTTCGACAGAAGCGTGACGTTCAAGGACGCGAACGGCGACGGCATCATCGACGAAACCGAGCTCACGCTTTCGGACACCGCTGTGTATCTGGGGAATCCTCTCCCAACACGGGAGCTATCAGTAACTCCGGAGCTCACACTGTTCAAGCTGCTTCGCATCTCGGCGCTCATCGACCACAAGGGTGGCTATAAACTGTTCGACTTCACGCGGCGGTTCCGTTGCGCCTTCGGTATTTGTCAGGAGTGGTTCGATAAGAACACCCCTCTCGTCGATCAGGCCGCCAATATCGCAACCAACTTCTTTGGTACCGATGCGCTATACGTGGAGGACGCGACTTTCACAAAGCTCAGGGAGCTTTCTTTCACTCTGATAGCGCCTGAGGGTCTGAAGCGGATGGTCGGCGGCAGGGCGATGGAGCTGACGATCGCGGGGCGAAACCTTCACACCTGGACGCATTACAAGGGCTTCGACCCCGAGACCAACTCCACCCCGGGCGGGAATTTCAGCACGTCGGATTTCCTGACGCTTCCCCCGACCAGATCATGGACTGCACGCGTCAGCATCAACTTCTGAGCTTACCTCTCACAACGAGATCAAATAAATGATGGACTCATACATTGCGCGCCGGCGATTGGTGCCGGCACTTGTGGCCGCGGCGGTTCTGGCTGTCGGCCTCATGGCGTGCAACGCGGATAAGTTCCTGAAAGTGACAGATCCAGACGTCGCTGTCCCATTAGCCCTGGCGGGCAAGGCGGCTCTGCCTACCCTCCGCGCCGGAGCGATCGGCAACTTTGGAGTCGCTTTCAACGGCGACCAATCCGTGTCGGACGAAGAGCAGGTCGACCTGGCCGCGCTGTTGACAGACGAATACATCAACACCGAGACCTTTCCCACACGGATCGAGATTGATCGGCGTGCTCAGACTCTGACGAACGGCAGCCTCACCGGCACCTTCTTCGACCTGACACGCGCACGCGCTTCAGCAGAATTCGCGATCAGTGCGTTTGACAGTCTCGCCACAAAAGCGAGCGACAGTACCGGGTATCCGGAGCTGCTTGCGCTCAACGGGCTCACCTACGTCCTGTTCGCCGAGAACTATTGCGGCGCCGTGCCAGTGAGCACCCAGAACCGCGACGGCACGTTCACGTTCGGCGCCGGCGAGGACACGAACACCCTTCTCGACAGCGCCATCTCGAAAGCCAACAAAGCCCTTTCGATAACGGGCGCTCCGCTAACGGACGAGTTCAAGTTCCTTGCGCAGGTCACCAAAGGTCGTGCACTGCTCGATAAGGGAATCGATTTCGCCACTGCAGCCGCCGCCGTCGCTGGAGTGCCCACGACGTTTCAATACAATTATCAGCACTCCGCGACAACTACCCGCCAGAACAACGGAGACTGGGGTCTCACCGTGAGCGTAGGCCGGTTCGGGGTGGCCGATCGCGAGGGAGGCGTTGGACTTCCGTTCCAGTCCGACGGGGACATTAATGCCTTGGGACCTGCCGCCGACCCGCGAGTGGCGGACACGGTCGCAAATCGCAATGGTGGTGATGACACCGGTTTCGATGGGGCGACCGTACAATTCGTCCAAATGAAGCATCCTGACCGCGCCTCACCCGCGACGATCGCCGACGGCGTCGAAGCCCGACTGATCGAGGCAGAAGCGACCCTCAAAGCCGGGAATGCGGCCGGCGCACTCACCATCCTGAATGCGCTACGGAGCAATGGTGCGTTGCTCGCGCTGCGTGGATATCCCGCGAACTCCCTCCCGCCGCTCTCGCTGCAGGTCGGAACCGCGGCACAGGTCGATCAGCTTTTCAAGGAGAGAGCTTACTGGCTCTTCCTCACTTCTCACCGGCTGGGCGATTTGCGCCGTCTCATTCGGCAGTATGGCCGCACAGCCAACTCCGTATTCCCTAACGGGTCCTACTTCAAACAGGGTGGAGTTTACGGGACAGACGTGAACTCACCCGTCCCGCAGCAGGAACAGAACAATCCCAAGTACATTGCGGGCTCGTGCCACCAGGACCAGGCATGAGAACCTGACCGAACCGCAAAGAAAAACTCCGCCGCGAGGGCTCTCTCTCGCGGCGGAGTTTTTTTCGCGCCTCGATCAGTCTTCCGAGGCTTCCCAGGTGTGAATATAGATGACACCTGCTACTGCGTTGGTGCCCTGAGACACGGTGCCGCGGATGCCGCTCAGGAGCTCCACGCTTTGAATGGCGCCGGTGGAGAGGTCACGAAGAAATCCCACATCGAGCACTCTCGCGCCATCGATGAGAATGAGGGGTGAGTCCGCGCCCGCGATCGAGATCGTGCTTCGCCCGCGGCGGGTCCTGATCTCCCTCGGACGGCCGTACTGATCCTCGGAGAAGTCGTATTGCCGCGCGCGCCTGCGGAGCAGATCCCAGGCGTTGGTGGACGGGGAGCGGGCGATCTCCTCCGCGCTAATGACGTCAACACGATCGCCGACAGCGTCAGGCTGAAGACGTGGCGTGGCGCATCCCGAGAGGGACGCGAAACCAACGATGCTGGCGAACGCGATCGAGTCGAACTGACGCATTCCAGCCTCTGGGGAAGCAGGAGAAGTGCTGTATTCAACGTACTTCGCGGTTCGGCCTATTGCCAGCAGAAATGACCCGGGTGGGTTTCGAACCCACGACCTACGGATTAAAAGTCCGTTGCTCTACCAACTGAGCTACCGGGTC
>CAAGKR010180092.1_pt1 | contig 16162 bp, 12 predicted proteins | sample 2556971 | NCBI WGS metagenome assembly CAAGKR01 (sample SAMEA5207829, study PRJEB30636) | soil metagenome | biome: forest; feature: boreal; material: soil | place: USA | collected 2011-09 | depth 1 m | reverse complement strand
CTCGCGAATGGCCCCCTGGTCGACCGGCATCAGCGGCCTCTTCGCCGCAGCGCCGGAGTCTCCGCCGCTGCCGCAGAACTTGCAAGGCGTATTAATATGAAGCGGATTTACGATCCGGTCCATCATTTCATCGAGTTGGAGCCCGCCGAGGCTCGTCTGTTGGACACGCCCTCGCTGCAACGCCTGCGCCGCCTGCGGCAGCTCGGTTTGGCGTACCTTGCCTTCCCGTCCGCCGAACACTCGCGCTTTAGCCACGCGCTCGGAGCATTGGCGGTTGGCTCGCGCGCGTTCGACGAGTTGCTGCGCCACGGCCGCCAGTTCTTTACAAACGACGTTGACGTTGCGTATCAACGACGGCTCGTGCGCGCCGCGCTGATCTTGCACGACGTCGGGCACGGCCCGTTCAGCCACGCGTGCGAAGCCGTGCTCGGCGTGCGCCACGAAGATCGCACGCGCGCGATTCTCGCCCTTCCCGAGATACAAGCGCACCTCGCCGACCTCGATGTGGACTCGCAGCACGTTGCGGATCTCATTCTGGGCCAGCCGCAGCCGCAATTTGCGGTGTTGGCGGAGATCGTCAGCGGCCCGAACCTCGACGCGGACCGCATGGATTACCTGCAACGCGACGCCTACTTCACCGGCGTTGCCGGCGGCAAGTACGACGCCGACCAGCTGCTGAGTTCGTTGCGGATATTCGAGATCGAAGGACGGGCGGTCATGGGGATCGACCGGCGCGGTGTCGTGGCACTCGAGTCGTTTTTGCTCGCGCGCTACATGATGTTCGCTTCGGTCTATTTCCACCATACGACGCGCATGTTCGAGCGAATCTTGCAGCAGGCGCTGGCCGAACTCTGGCCCGATCCGCGCGCACTCGATCCAATCGACGAATTTTTACGCTGGGACGATTTCCGCGTGCTCAACGAACTGCGCGATCGTGATTCCGTTTCCGCGCGCGCGCTGCGCGAACGCGTGCGGCTCTATGCAGTCGCCGCGGAATTCAATGCCGAGCGCGACCTGCGTGCATTCGAACGCTGCGAAAAAGCGCTGCGCGAAGCCTACGGCGACGCGGTGTGGGCCGACGAACAGTCCCAACTGCTGCATCGCTTGCCGCTGCAAGCCGATCCCAAAGCGCCCACGGTTTGGGTAAGCACGAGTTCGGGCGCGGTCGTCGACGCACGCGAGGCCTCGGACCTCATCGCAAAGCTCTCCGGCAAAGCACACTGGCGCAAACTCTTCGTCGAACGCGCCCGCGTCGACGGCGCCGAGGCTCGCCGCATCTGCCGGGAAGTATCCTAGAATTGCGACCGAGTATCGTCCGCTGGACAATCATATCCGGGGTGATTGCATTCTTGCTTGTAGGTTGCTATACGATCTTTGTGCTTCCGAATGTTCCTGGAATGGTCGCGGAAGCAGAAATGTCTCCGCTGCTACGTATAGGAACGCGCCGCAACCACATGATCCGCTATTTTCAAGCGCGCCACTTACTGTGGCACCGTGGGGATCAGCTGCAAAGCGGGCAATTTTTCGATTTTGGCAACATTGGCGAATGCCTCTCCGTGGCTTGCAGACGTGCCATTCAAGTCGCCTTTCCAGACTGGCGTGGCCTTTGCAAGGAATCGTTCAAGGTTTACACGCTTCGCTTCGGCGCCTCAGGCGAGCTAGAGTCTTGGAAAAAATTCGACTCTGGTACCGCCTGTTAGGTCCCTTAAAAACATCGCCCGCGCGAGGGAAAGCCGGAAGCGCTAGCACAACCTTCCGATATGAAGAATGCAAGGCGCGCGGCCGTTGCCGCGCTGTTGGGATTCGTTTTTATCGCCGCGATTGCGGCGCCGCCTCCGAAGATTCATCCGCGGCCTTACGGCCGAGGACAGGCCTATTACCATAAGACGGCAACCGCACCGTACGGTTTTCACAATACCGTCATCAAGCTCTCGTTCGATTTTTCGAAAGGCATTGCTTATGGCGACGTAACCAACATCATTTCGCCGAAAGCGAACGGATTGCGTGTCGTGTCTTTCAACAGCGTCGGATTGCAGTATTCGAGCGTAACGGTCAACGGCGCGCCGGCGCGTTACAACGTGGCCAACGATCACCTCTATGTCAATCTGGCGCGGCCCGCGAAAGCTTCCGATACACTTGCAATCGAAACCAAGTACAACGTGCAGCCCGTGCGCGGCATCTACTTTATTCGTCCGGACAAATACTATCCGCATTACCAGCCTGAGATCTGGTCGCAGGGCGAAGCCGAAGACAACCGCCTCTGGCTGCCGACGTGGGACGAACCGAACCAAAAGACGTCCGTCGAGCAGATCATCACGGTGCAAAAAGGCTGGCGCGTAACCGCGAACGGTCATCTCAAATCATACACGGCAAACGGCACGACCAACACGTGGGATTGGGTCGAACCGGCGCCGATCTCGACGTACCTCATCGCCTTCAGCGCCGGGCCGTATGTGCGATTCCACACGGTGAACGGCAAGACACCCGTTGATTTCTTCTCGTTGCAGGCAGACGCGCCGTGGGCGCCCATCTGTTTTGGGCGGACAAACCAAATCGTCGCGTTCTTCCAGCGCATCATCGGCGTCCCGTATCCGTGGGAAAAATACGATCAAACCGCCGTGGAGCGCTTTACCGCAGGCGGAATGGAAAACGCGTCGGCGACGACGCAAACCGAGCTCGCAATTCATCCGCCGCAATACGATCTCGAGCGCTCGTGTGATGGTTTGGTCTCACACGAACTCGCGCATCAATGGTGGGGCGACGACGTCACGACTGTCGACTGGCCCAACATCTGGATAAACGAAGGCTACGCGACGTACTTCGAAGAGCTGTGGGCGCAGCACCATTTCGGCGAAGCACAGTTCCAATACGAGCGCTATCACGCCCAGCAGTCATACTTCAGTGAAACCAAACGTTATTGGCGGCCGATCGTCGATTACACATACGCGCAAGCCATGGACTCTTTCGACTCCAGCGGCTACCCGCGGCCGGGGCAAGTGCTGCACATGCTGCGCTGGATGTACGGCGACCAGCGTTTCTTCCACGCGCTGCGCGACTATTTGTTGACGTACCAGCACAAGAACGCGAACACTCATCAGTTCTTCGTGGCAATCGAGAAATCGCTGGGCCAGAACCTCGACTGGTTCGAAAATGAATGGTTCTACCGGCCGGCTTATCCACACTTCTACGTCAAGCAAAGCTACGATCCTAAGGCTCAGGCGCTTACGCTTGACATCACGCAAAAGAACCACGACGGCAAACCGTTCCGCATGCCAATCGACATCGGCGTCTGGATCGCCGGCTCGTCGAGTTCGACTCTCCCCGGAGGCGCAGCCAACGCCGCCCGCCTTTCGGCCAACGCCAACCATCAGGTCGTAACAATTCCGAATGTTGTGTCGCAGCCCGTGATGGTGCTCTTCGACTACAACAACAACGTGCTGCGCGGGCTGGACGACGACAAATCGATTGCCGACCTCGGATACCAAGCACTGCACGCTCCGTATGTCGGCGACCGCCTATGGGCGATTGGCAACCTCGGCAAAGCGAAAGGCGGCGACAAACCGGCTGCAGCCGGTTTCGTCCGCCAAGCGGTCACAGCAGATCCGTTCTACGGTGTGCGCGTTGATGCGCTCGACGCTGCCGGGTCGCTCGATGACGCGGAAACCGTACGCTTAGCGTTGCACGACAAGGATCCGCGCGTGATCATCGCCGCCGAAGCCGAGGTTGAGAATCTCGACCATCCATCGATCGCCGCGCTGGAGAACGATCTCAAAGCGCTCGTTTCCTCCTCGAATCCCTTAATCGCAGGCGCCGCGCTGCGGGGCTTGGGCGCGACCAAAATCGCCGGAGCCTACTCGCTGCTCGTCGCCGGCCTGAACCGTCACGCGTTCCGCGAACCGATCGCCAGCGGCGCGTTAACGGGTTTGGCTTCGTATGGCGACCTTCGTGCGCTGCCGCTGATCAAAGCGCGCGCGGCGTACGGCACGAACGAAAGCGAACGGAGCGATGCGATCGCGGCGATGGCTACGATCGCGAAGAAACAGCCGGCTTTGGTTGAAAACACGCTGATCGCGCTGGCCGAGTACGATCCCTACTTCCGCGCGCGCGGTGCGGCGGTTCGCGCGCTCGGAAAATTGAAACAGAAGTCGGCGATTCCGGCGCTGCGGCGCGTCCAGACTAGCGACAGCGAGCCCGGTGTGCGTAACGCCGCGTGGGATGTTATTGCGGATCTAAAGGATAGTGGCCACTAGGAGTTAGTTACGTGAGGCTGCCGATTGCGGCTTGCGCCGCGGCGAGGCGCGCAATCGGCACGCGATACGGCGAGCACGACACGTAATTCAATCCCAGGCCGTGACAGAACGCAACGCTGGACGGATCGCCACCGTGTTCGCCGCAGATGCCGATCTTCAAGCCGGGATTCTTGCCGCGGCCGCGCTTCACTGCATCTTGCATCAGCGTTCCAACACCGCGACGATCCAAGACTTGGAACGGATCGTCCTTGAGTATTTTTAGCTCGAGGTAACGCGGAATGAACGTCGCCTCGGCGTCGTCACGGCTGTAGCCGTAGGTCGTCTGTGTCAAATCGTTCGTACCGAAAGAAAAGAATTCCGCGTGCTCGGCCAGCTCGTCGGCGACGGTACAGGCTCGCGGCAATTCGATCATCGTGCCGACGTGATAGGGAACCTCCACGCCACGCTCCGCTATCACTTCTTCGGCGGTCTCGCGCGCCGCATCTGCGGTGAACTTCATCTCCTCTTTGGTGCCGACGCCCGGAATCATGACTTCGGGGCGAACGTCGACGCCGCGTTCCTTGAGTTCACAGGCGGCCTCGAAGATCGCACGCACCTGCATCGCATAAATCTCCGGATAGAGAATTCCCAGCCGGCAGACGCGCAATCCAAGCATCGGATTTTGCTCGTGCATCTGTTGCACGCGCTTGAGCACATGCATTTTCTCGCGATACTGCGGCGTCTCTTCGCCTTCTCGCAAACGTAACTCGGTCGTTTCGACGAGGAGCGTTTCCTGCGACGGCAAGAATTCGTGCAGCGGAGGATCGAGCAGCCGGATCGTGACCGGCAGACCGCGCATCGCTTCGAGGATGCCGAGAAAATCTTCGCGCTGGAACGGCAGCAGCTTCGCAAGCGCGTCTGCGCGCGCTTGCGGCGTGTCCGAGAGAATCATCTCTTGCACGATCGGCAGCCGCTCTTGCTGCATGAACATGTGCTCCGTGCGGCAGAGACCGATGCCGGCCGCACCCAACTCGCGCGCTTTGATCGCATCCTGCGGCGTGTCCGCGTTCGCCCAGACTTCGAGCGTACGCGCTTCGTCGGCCCATGTCAGAAACGTCGCGAGCCAATCTGGCAACTTCGAGGGCGGATCGATCAGTCTGAGTTCACTCGCGATAACGTCGCCGGTCGTCCCGTCGATCGTAATCCAATCGCCTTCTGCGATCGGCTTGCCGCCAAGCGTTGCGCGACGGTTGCGCATGTCGATCTCGAGCGCTTCGCAGCCCGCGACACAGGGTTTGCCCATGCCGCGCGCGACGACGGCGGCGTGCGAGGTTGCGCCGCCTTTTGCCGTCAATACGCCGCGCGACGCAAACATGCCGTGCACGTCATTCGGATTCGTCTCGACACGCACGAGCACGACGGCTTTGCCGGCGTTGCCCCAGCTCTCAGCTGTGTCCGCATCGAAAGCCGCCTGCCCGGCGGCGGCGCCCGGAGAAGCATTGAGCCCTTTGCAGGCGACTTCGTATTTCTCGTTCGAGTCGATCCGCGCATGAAAGAGCTGCTCTAATGAAGCGGCGCTCACGCGGCTCAGCGCCTCGCGTTTATCGATCACGTTTTCGCGCACCAGATCGAGTGCGATCTTCACGGCAGCCTCCGCCGTGCGTTTGCCGTTGCGAGTCTGCAACATGTACAGTTTGCCGCGCTCGATCGTGAACTCCAGATCCTGCATGTCGCGGTAATGCTGCTCGAGCTTGCCGGCGATGTCGAGGAACTGATGATAGACCGCAGGCTGCGAGCGCTGGAGATCGGCGATTTTCTCGGGCGTGCGGATGCCTGCTACGACGTCCTCACCTTGAGCGTTGCGCAGATACTCACCGTAGAGCCGTTTCTCGCCCGTGTTCGGATCGCGCGTGAAGGCCACGCCGGTCCCCGAGTCGTCGCCAAGATTTCCGAAGACCATCGCCACGACGTTGACCGCCGTGCCCCAGTCGTCGGGAATCTTGTTGTAGCGGCGATAATCAATGGCGCGTTTGGAGTACCAGGAATTGAAGACCGCGTTGATCGCGAGCTTCAGTTGTTCTTGGACGTCTTGAGGAAACTCACGCTTGCCGTGCTCGCGCACGGTTGTTTTGAAGCCGTCCACGAGCTCGCGCCAGTTCTTTGCGTCGATCTCGGGATCGGCTGACACGCCCAATCGCTTCTTCCGCTGCGCGATCTGTTCTTCAAAGAGATCCTTTTCGATTCCGAGCACGACGCTCGAGAACATCATGATGAAGCGGCGATAGGCATCCCACGCGAAACGATCGCTGCCCGAAAGTTTCGCCAAACCTTCGACGGTTTTATCGTTGAGCCCGAGATTGAGGATCGTATCCATCATACCCGGCATCGAAGCGCGAGCGCCGCTGCGAACCGAGACGAGCAGCGGATTGGCCGGATCGCCAAAACCCTTGGCAGTCCGCCGCTCGAGCTCGGCCATCGCCTCTTTGATCCCGTCTTCCAAGCCCGGCGGGTTACGGCGCCCCAGTTCATAGTACTGCAGGCACATTTGTGTCGTGATCGTGAAGCCGGGCGGCACCGGCAGCCCGGCGCGTGTCATCTCGGCAAGACCTGCACCCTTCCCCCCGAGAAGATCGCGCATATCGGCGTTGCCCTCCTCAAAAAACCAAATCGGTTTCTCGGCAGCCGACACCGTGGTGGACATGCGGTCTTCTATTTTCCTATGGCAATTCCAAAGATCGCAAACGCGCCGGAGCTCACGATTAGCGTCACCGCCGGCGCGCTTGCAGCGCTAAACGGTGGACTGTAGACCGTAATGGTTGCGTTGCTCAAGTTTCCGATGTACATGTTCCCCGCGGCGTCGAAGGCGATCCCTTCGGGCGTGTTTATGCCGGTCGTTATCGAGAAGGCTGGGGCACTCGCGGCGGTTAACGGCAAGTTATAGGCGTCTACTTGGCCGGTTGCGCCCGCGACCGAGCAAACGTAAAGTACGCTGCCGCTGCCCGCCATCTTCCGATAGGCCGTTCCGGCGACGACCGGAGTCGTTACGGTGGGCGCGCCGGTGTAGGGCGACGCGAAGACATAGAGGTTGCTGCCGGCGCCGCCCGCATTGCTGACGTACAGATTTCCTAAATTGTCGAGCGCCGTCCCGATCGCGCTCGTCAGACCTGCGCTCGTCGTGGTTGACGACAGCACGCTTGCATTCGTGAACGGGTGCGTGAACATGTTGACGTTAGCGGAGACATTTGCGACAAAAAAATCGCCCGCGCTCGTGAACGTGATCTGCCCATTATTCGAGGCCGAGCCGTTATTGAATGTTGCAGCCGGTGTGCTTGCGGCCGAAAGCGGGGCTGCAAAATACTGCAGATGCCCGGCATTATCGCCGACCACTGCGTTGCCGGTCGAATCGAGCCCGACTGCGACCACATTGTTGGACGCAAATGAAAAAGCCGCGGTTGAACCCGCCGTTATAGGAAGCGTATAGACTTGAACCGTTCCCGGTGTGTTATCGTTGCCGACATACAGATGTTGTACTGTTACAATGGGCGGCGTTACCGTGCTCTTGGCGTTGCACCCCGCCAGCAACCCGGCAAGTGCCAAAAAACACGTAAAATTGCGAAGCATAAGACTCCTCCAGTGGTGTGGATCGAGTACCGGGTGTTCGCCTCCGCGTCCGGACTGACCCGCAGGCAAGCTAAGCGTTAAAGCGTTCCCGCAAGCAGCCCTCAAGCGCTTCTATCGCGACCCGTTCCTGGCGCATCGAATCCCGCTCGCGCACGGTGACGGCCTTATCTGTTAAGGTTTCGTAATCGACCGTTAGGCACAACGGCGTGCCGATCTCATCTTGGCGCCGATAAAGCTGCCCGATGTTGCCTTCGTCATATTGCGTGCGAAACTGCGGGCGGAGGCGCGCCTCGATCGACCGCGCGAGTTCGACCAACTCGGGCTTGTTCCGGGCCAGTGAAAACACCGCCGCCTGCACCGGCGCGATGCGGGGGTGGAAGTGCAGCACGATGCGTTCAGTCTCTTTGCCGGCAGGGTCCAGGGCCTTCTCCCGTTCGTACGCGTCTATCAGCATCACGAGCGTCGTACGATCCATTCCGGCCGAGCTCTCGATGAGCAGCGGCGTGTAATGCGTCTTGCTCGCCTCATCGTAGAAACGCAGGTCTTTACCGGAGACACGCATGTGCGCGTCGAGATCGTACGTACCGCGGTGCGCGATCGATTCGAGTTCGCCCCACCCCCACGGAAACAAATACTCGACGTCAATGCCGGCTTTGGCGTAATGCGGGCGTTCGTCGGCGGTCAATTCGTGAAAGCGTAACCGCTCCGCACTAACCCCATACTTTGAATACCACTCTTTGCGCAGCTGCACCCATTCATCGAAGCGCTTGAGGTCTTGGCCGTCATCGGGAACAAAGTACTCGAGTTCGGCCTGTTCAAACTCACGCAACCGGTAGGTGAAGTTTCCGGGCGTGATTTCATTGCGGAAGGCTTTGCCGATCTGCGCGATGCCGAAAGGCGGGCGTTTGCGCGCGCTCTGATAAACGTTCTTGAAGTTGACGAACATACCCTGAGCTGTTTCGGGGCGTAAGTATGTCAACGCCGCCGAATCCTCCATCGGTCCGACAGACGTTTGCAACATCAAATTGAAATTGCGCTCTTCGGTAAATGATTGTTTGCTGTCGCAATCAGGGCACTGTTCGCGCGATTTAAGGTGATCGGCACGAAAGCGGTGTTTGCAGACCTTGCAATCCACGAGCCGATCGTTGAACGCTTCGACATGGCCGGACGCTTCCCAGGTCGTGGGGTGCATGATGATCGACGAGTCGAACGGGACCACGTCGTCGCGCAGCTCCACCATGTCGCGCCACCAAGCCTCCTTGACGTTGCGTTTGAGGATCGCGCCAAGCGGCCCATAATCATAGAAGCCGCCGATGCCGCCGTAGATTTCGCTGGACTGAAAAATGAAGCCGCGGCGCTTCGCGAGCGCCGCGATTTCTTCCATGGAAGCTTGGCCAGCGGGTTCCCTGTCCATAGAGGCCCGAGGTTTGGTTAGCGGGCGTAACCGTCCTTTATGCGAGTTGCGCGCGCGGCTGCGATTCCGCGCGCAGCTGCCCGCAGGCGGCGGCAATATCGCGTCCCATGTTCTGCCGAACCGTTGCCGGCACACCGGCAGCTTCCAGGATCGAAGCGAAGCGCCAGATCCTTTCCTGTTCGCTGCCGGCATACGATGCGCCGGGCGTCGTGTTGTACGGAATTAAATTCACATGGTAGAGATGACCGGCCATCCGCCGCGCGAGCTCGCGCGCATTCTCATCGGAATCGTTTACTCCCCGCAGCATTACGTATTCGAAGAAGATCTTGCGTTTGGTCTTGCGCACGTAATGCTCGCAAGCCGCCAGCAATTCTCGCAGCGAGAATTTGCGATTCACGGGCATCATCGAACTACGGATTTCGTCATTGGGCGCGTGGAGTGAAATCGCGAGGTTCACCTGCAGATGCTCGTCCGCAAAACGATCGATCTTGTCGACCAAGCCGACGGTCGAGATAGTGATGTGACGATGACCTAGACCAAGACCGTGCGGATCGTGCAAGAGTGCAACTGCATCCATAACTGCATCGTAGTTGTGAAAGGGCTCGCCCATTCCCATGAAAACGATATTGGTGATCCGCTTGCCTTTCGCCGCAAGCTCGCGCGCAAAATAGCGCGCTTGATCGAAGATTTCGGTTGCCTCGAGGTTTCGCGTGAACCCCGCTTGGCCCGTTGAGCAGAACGCACACGCGAAAGCACAGCCCGCCTGCGAGCTGATACAGACCGTATTGCGATCGCCGTGATGCTCCATGAGCACCGCTTCCACTTCGGCTCCGTCGGCCAGACGAAAAAGACCCTTGCTCGTCTGCCGGTCGCCGGAGCGCTGCACGAGCACCGGCGCGATCGAATCGAAAGGAAAGCCGGCTTCCTGCAGTTGCGTCCGCAGCTCTTTGGGCAGAGGCGTGACGTCGGCCACGTCTTTGGCCAATTCTTTGGCCGCTGCGCGATAGATCTGCTCGAGCCGGTAAGGTTTGAGATTGAAATGCGCGGCAAAGGTCTGCACATCCGAAAAACCGGCGCGCAGAACTTTTTCCGCAAACCAAACTTCCTGAGGATGACGAGTCACGGCGGCGATTATAACACGCGCAGCGTTCCAAACAAGTCTGCCTGCTCCGGTCCACGGTCTTGCGCAGCGTCTTTTTTGGAAGCCTGGAGCTCGTCCAATTTCGCGCGAACCTGTTTCAGATCGGACCAGACCTGGCGTTTGGTCTCCGTCAGCGCCATGCCGCCTTGCCGCAGGACATACGCCGGATGAAACGTCGCAATCAGCGGGATAGCGTTCGGACCCTCGAACCAGAGCCCGCGCGACTTCGTGATGCTGAATTGATTGCCGAGAAACGACTTAGCGGCGGGCGCGCCCAACGCCAAGATCACGAGCGGCGCGATGACGTCGATCTGCTCGTCGAGATATGGACGGCAGTTCGCCATCTCGGCGGGTACCGGCGCGCGATTGCGCAGCTTGCCGCCGTCCTGCACCGTCGGCCTGCATTTTACCGTATTGCAAATGTACACGTCTTCGCGCGGAAGATCGATTGCGGCCAGCATCTTGTCGAGCAGCTCGCCCGCGCGTCCGACGAATGGACGGCCAAGCAGGTCTTCGGTTTCGCCCGGCCCCTCGCCAATCACCATGAGCCGCGCGCACGGATCGCCTTCACCGTAGACGTTATTGCGCCGCTCGTAACCGATCTGGCATTTCCGGCACGCTGCTGCAACGGCTGCGGTTTTCTCGAGAATGCGTTCACGCCGGGCCGGTTCTTCCAAACTCATCCTAGCCGTATCGCCTCGCCATGCGCAACGACGGCAGTCACGCCGTCTTCATCTTCCACCGCTTCAAACCGAATCTTGATCACCGCGTCTGCGTCCAGCGCCGACGCGTTGCAGCGCAACGCCTCGAGCGCTTCCTCGCGCGCACGCTCCGCATCGGTCAGGTATTCGATCGGCGCAAGGCCGATGAACGCGCCGATGCTGCGGAAGGTCGCGCGCAGCATGCTGTGGGGGCGGCTGGCGGTACCCGACACTTTGCCCAGACTGCAGGCCACCCGAAAGCCGTCGGGCGCATCCAGGGTTACCAGATTCTCTTTGGCAATCATTGTGTCCAGTGAACACTTCCCCATCGGTGCTTATCGTCCGTCTGGACGCGATCGGCGACGCGCTTGCGCTCATACCCCTGATCGCCGCATTGCGCGAGCGCGGCGCGAACGTCGACGTCGTCCTGCGGCCCCAAAACGCCGGCATCTTTTCGGAGGGCGCGGTGAAGGCGGTGCACATCGCCACGTTTCCGCTGCGCGACTCCTCGGCCGCCGCTCGGCGGGAAATAGCGCGGCTCGGAAGCGGGCTCGCCGCGGCTCGTTACGATTATGCGCTGATCGCAACGGAAGACCTCGGCGGCTACCGGCTGGGGCGCGCGAGCGGCGCACCCCATCGCATCGGATTTGAAAACGGCTGGGGAAAGCCGCTGAAAACACTCTGGGCGCGGCTGCACTGCACGCGTACCGTTCACCGAACCGCCGGCTTGGATCCGCGCGCTCCGCATGAAAGTCAGGTGCTGTTTTCGCTGGGCCGCGATATTGTGGGAGACTCGAACGTGCCGCGCGATCCGCAGCGCTTACGCAGGTTCGTGATCGATTCTGAAGGTCGGCCCGGCGACCGCATCCTCATGCAGATAACCGGCAAATGGGAACGCATGGGAGCTTCCCTCGAGGACGTCGCTGCGCTCGCCCGCGCTCTGAGCGCGCGGCATTCGGTGCGCTTCGTAGCAGCCGAGAGCGAGAGCGCTTATGCTCGGCGATTTGCCGACGCGGCCGGAACGCACGTCGAGTATTTCGCTGAGCTCGCGCCGTGGAAAGAAGCTATCGCCTCCGCCAAGGCGATCGTCGCTCCGGATTCGGGCGCGGTGCACGTCGCCGGAATGGTAGGCACGCCGACGATCGCGATCTTCTCTCCGGCGAGTTTTGCATTGCAAACCGGACGCTGGTCCCCCTGGGCTGCTCCGTATCGCATCGTCAAAATGGAAAGAGCCTGGCCGCTCATTGCGTCGGACGCGCTGGAGGACTTGCTGCGCGACACAGCCGGGATTTATAAAGGGTGATCCCGCCGTCGCGGCGCGCCGTAATGTAGGTGCCCGCGGTCAAAAGCATCTCCACCAGTGAACGGGACTCGTTCAAACGGACCGAATCCGGAAAGTCCGTGTCGGTCAGCAGGTAGCACGCGCGCACCCAACCCTGCGCCGTCTCCGGCAAGAGCGTTGCATTCGGATCCATGGCAGCCAGATGCGTGTAGGCTTCCTCCTGAGTGGCCACGTTTATTCCGGACGGAAGGGATCTTAAAAACCGTTCGAGGCTCGCATCCCTGGCCGCCGGCGCATGCAGGAAGTATCCCGGATGCAAGGGATCGGCCACGGCGAACTCGACGATGCACAGCCCGATGCACCAGTACAGGACGTGATGCGCGCGCTGCCGATCCGAACGTGCAATCGCGGCGATGCCGAGCGCAAAAGCAAAGAACACGTAACCGATCCAAGCTCCCGCGTAATGCGAACCCATCGTGAAGGTCGTCGACATTCGCGATGCAAGGATCTCGGCGAATGGCGGCAGCGCGATCCAGATTGCCCGGCTGCGAAACGGAATGAAGAGCAGCGGCATGAACGCCAGCACCAAGTATCCCCCCCGCTGTAACAAACCGGCGGGCAGGGCGCTCCAATCCGCGGCGCTCCAAGCGTAGAAGCGCACTGGCGACCATTGAGGGTTGGCGGCCGCGTGCGGCTGGATCAGCGCAAAATACAGAACGAACAGACCAGCCGAAGCAACGGCGATTCCTGCAGCCAACCGCATGCGCACTGTGTCGCGCCGATACGCAAACGCACCAACCGCGCCCGCGATCGCCAAAAACAGTGCTTGGTCTTCTTTTATTGCGAGCGCGAGCGCAGCGAACAGGAGCGTCGCGGCGACGTAGCCGCCATCGAACGCCCACAACAGCCACGCAATGGCGGCCGGAGCGAGTCCGTTTTCGTGAAAGTCGTTGAAGGCGACGCCCGCCAGCGGCGGATAGAGCAGCACGACCCACGCGGCCAGCAGCGCGGTTTTTCGGTCAGCGTAACGGCGCACGATTCCGTAGATCGGCGGCGCAGTCAGCGCCCCCGCAAGCGCCTGCACGGCGATCAGGCTCAGCGCGGAGTGCCAGACGTGCACGAGCGGGCCAATCACGTACAGGATCGGCGAAAAATGGAAAGCCCAATGGCTGCCTTCGATCGGATTGCAGAAACAGCCGAACGCATTCGCTGCCATTTGCGTGAAGATGCCGAGGTCTACGAAATTGCGATGTCCCGCATAACGGACATAGCCGAGCAGGAAGTACAGCGCCGCGTATGCGGCCACGGCGGCCCACAGTATGCCGTCCCGCAGACCGGCGGAACGGTCTAGCGGACGCGCCGCTGCTGCAGGTACGGCCAAATGAATGTATCGATCTCGCCATCCAACACGGCGGACGTATTCCCGGTTTCCACGTTAGTGCGATGGTCCTTGACCAGCTGGTAAGGATTGAGAACATAGGATCGGATCTGCGATCCCCATTCGTTGGCGCTGCGCTCGCCGCGCAATTCGGCCAGCCGTTTGTCGCGCGACTCCAGTTCGCGCTGCACGAGCTTGGCCCGCAGAATGCTCATCGCCACGTCGCGATTTTGGGCTTGTGACCGTTCCTGCTGCGAAGCCGCAATCAACCCGCTCGGTTCGTGGATAATCCGAACGGCAGATTCGGTCTTATTGACGTACTGGCCGCCGGCTCCGCCGGATTTGAAGGTTTCGATGCGCAGATCTTCGGAATTGATCTCCACCTGCACGTTTTCGCCCGTTTCGATCTCCGGAATCACGTCGACTGCCGCGAAGGACGTGTGCCTTCGGTGCGCGGCGTCGAACGGCGAGATGCGAACCAACCGGTGCACGCCGCGCTCGCTCTCCAACGTTCCGTACGCGTTGCGTCCACGCACGAAAAACGTCACCGATTTAAGGCCGGCTTCTTCAGCGGGCGACTCGTCCACGACGTGCGTAAGGTAGCCCTTGGTCTCCGCCCAGCGCACATACATGCGTGCGAGCATCTGCGTCCAGTCGGCGGCGTCGACGCCGCCCGCACCGGCGTAGATGCTGACGATGGCGTTGTGCGCATCGAACTCGCCGTCGAAATTTGCAGTCATTTCCACGTCGTCGAGCTGTTTCTCGGCGAGCGCAAGATTGGCATCAATCTCGCTGCTCGCGGAGTTGTCTTCAGGAAAGAGCGCGAGCAATTCGCGGGCATCGCTCAACGCGCGCGAGATCGTATCCATCGCATCAACGTCGGTACGCAACTCGGAGAGCTGCTTCATGACGAGCTGCGCGGCTTGGGGATCGTTCCAAAAGTCTTCGTTGCGGGTGCGGCCGTCGAGCTCGCTGATCAGTCGCGTCTTGCCGGCATAGTCAAAGGCGCTCCTTGAGCGTCATGAGACGCTCGGAGAACCGGCCTATCGCGGTGAGCTGCGAGTCGCTCATTTTCGCGCCCTTCTGCGATGTTTGGTCCGGCCCTTTCCAATCTTCCGCAACGGCGTGAATGATAGGCACGTAATACGGAGGCGTGTATGCAGATCCAACAAAGCATCGCATCGCTCATCGGCGGCACGATCGACGATCCGAACGCAAACGGCGGCGGCGTGACAGCCTTGATCAACCGGGAGCGTCGAGTTCAACGACGCACATGGACCGGATCCGGCGCGCTCCATTTCCGTCATTGCCGTCTGCAACGGATGCGGCCGGCGGACTGAGCGCCATCCTTTCGCAACTGTTGAGCCTGTTGCAGCAACTGTTGTCCGCACTCGGGACGAGCGCACAACCGTTCTTCAATAACGCTCAGGCGAATGCAGCTATCTGACTGAAGGCTGAACTCGCAGGGGCTGAGTTCGCTACCGCGCCACTAAGTGCGACGACAACCGCAACGAGCGCGGCGAGGACAGCGCGGTACAAGGATCTCTCAGCAACTAGGTCCCTCATGCCATAAATCTCCGCAGGCAGTTTTCGGCACTAAGTCAATGTAGCCTAGCTCCCAGTCCGCCTCGCTCCCGGCGCAGGGGGCGAGGCGAGCTCTTTTATCCGTGCAGTAGCCTATCAATTAGGCGTTGTTTTTCAGCGTGCGAGAAATGGGTGTGCTCAAGATCGGACTCGAACCCTTGAATCGCGTCCTTTGCATATACTATCGCGACGTTCGATGTTGGACTATACCAAGAGATGCGCTCGCTTCACCCGGGCGCGCGAGTCGGTCAAATCGTGCGCGTTGCGCGCTATATCGGATTCGAGCTCTCCCGCTGATGCCGCCCCGCACCGTGCGCCGATCGCGTAGCGCCGCGTACAAGCCCAGCCAGGGATGCTCCAGCATCTATCGAATGGGCGCGCTTGATTTGGTGATGCTACATTCGGGGATGCTGCAAGGCCTAGTCGGGATGCTGGAGGTTTAGTCATGCACATCATCCGAGTTTCAACCTTCATCGCCGTCGCAGCGCTTTCGGTTTTGCTCGCGCAGTGCAGTGGATCGGGCGGCAACGCCTTCCAGGCACAGCCCACGCCGAGCCCGACGGTGAAGCCGTCTACGTTGTTCGCGTACGTTGGCAATTTTGGCTCCGCCAACGTTTCCGCCTACACCATCAACGCGACGACCGGCGCGCTGACGGCGGTGGCGGGTTCACCCTTCGCGGCGGGCACCAATCCCGGCTATGGAGTGGCGGTCGATCCCACCGGTACGTTCGCGTACGTTGGCAATGTTGGCTCCAACGACGTCTCCGCCTACACCATCAACGCGACGACCGGCGCGCTCACGCCGGTGGCGG
>CAAGKR010141954.1_pt1 | contig 16178 bp, 15 predicted proteins | sample 2556971 | NCBI WGS metagenome assembly CAAGKR01 (sample SAMEA5207829, study PRJEB30636) | soil metagenome | biome: forest; feature: boreal; material: soil | place: USA | collected 2011-09 | depth 1 m | reverse complement strand
GTGTGCGGGACGACTCGGGCATGTACGAGGGGTTCGAGATCCCCATCTACTACGACCCGATCATCTCCAAGCTGGTGGTGTGGGGGAAGGACCGGACGGAGGCGATCGCCCGGATGAAGCGGGCCCTCGCCGAGTACGTGGTCACCGGGGTGAAAACCACCATCCCCTTCCACATCCGCGTGATGAACAACCGGCACTTCATCGAGGGGAACTTCGACACGAACTTCATCGACAAGGTGTTCTTCAAGGAGGAAGAGGGGCGCAAGCTCGCCAACGAGGAGGTCGCCCTGGTCACGGCGGCGATCCAGGTGTTCACGGACGAGCGGAAGCGCGCGGTGGCCCAGCAACCCGGGGAGGCGGCCGGCCCCGTCTCGATGTGGAAATACTCCACACGCCCGGGCATCCGGAAGATCGGGTAGGTGCGGCGATGAGCTACGTGGCGACGATCGGCGAGCGGGAAGTGACGATCACCGTCGAGGAACTCGGCGGGGCGAACTATAAGGTGGCGATCGACGGGGTGGAGCACGTCATGGACGCCCACCAGGTGGCCAGCCAGCTCTGGTCGGTCCTGTGCGGGGGCGCGTCGTTCGTGGTGGACGTGACCCAGCTGCCGACGGAGGAGTACGAGGTGCTTATCCAGGGCGACTGCCACAAGTTCACCCTGATGAACGAGCAGCGCCGGGCGATGATCCGGGCGGGCGGCAAGGGCTCCGCCGGGAAGGCGATGCTCACCTCCCCGATGCCCGGGAAGGTGGTCAAGCTCCTGGTCACGGAAGGGCAGGAGGTCGAGGCCGGCCAGGGAGTGATCGTCGTCGAGGCGATGAAGATGGAGAACGAGCTGAAGTCCGCCCTCGCGGGGAAGGTGAAGGAGATCTTCGTCGAGGAAGGCCAGATCGTCGAATCGGGGGCGAAGCTGCTCCTCGTGGAATAGGAGGGCCCGATGGCGGGGAAGAACGGGAAGGGCGGGCTTCGCGAGGCGCGCGAGCGCTGGGAGCGCGACATCCTCGCGCCGGTGATGTCGAAGGCGCGGGAGCGTCGCCCCCGGTTCGAGAGCACCTCCGGGGAAGAGGTCCACCGCCTCTACACGCCGGAGCACCTCAAGTCGTTCGATTATCTTCGGGACGCAGGCTTCCCGGGCGAGTTCCCCTTCACGCGCGGCGTCCAGCCGACGATGTACCGTGGCCGCTTCTGGACGATGCGCCAGTACGCGGGCTTCGGGGACGCGAAGGAGTCGAACCGCCGGTACCGGTACCTGCTGGACAACGGCCAGACGGGTCTGTCCGTTGCCTTCGATCTTCCGACTCAGATGGGGTACGACTCCGACGCCCCCATGTCGTTCGGGGAGGTCGGGAAGGTCGGCGTGGCGATCGACTCCCTCGAGGACATGGAGGTCCTGTTCGACCGGATCCCGCTCGGGAAGGTCTCCACCTCGATGACGATCAACTCGACCGCCGCCATCCTGCTGGCGATGTACATCGCCGTCGGCGAGAAGCAGGGGGTGGCCGCCTCGGCGCTGAACGGCACCATCCAGAACGACATCCTGAAGGAGTACATCGCCCGGGGGACCTACATCTTCCCGCCCGCCCCCTCGATGCGGATCATCACCGACATCTTCGCCTTCTGCAAGGACGCCGTTCCCCGTTGGAACACGATCAGCATCTCCGGCTACCACATCCGGGAGGCGGGGTCGACGGCGGCGCAAGAGGTCGCCTTCACCCTCGCGAACGGGATCGCCTACGTGCAGGCGGCGATTGACGCCGGGATGTCGGTCGACTCCTTCGCCTCGCGCCTGGCCTTCTTCTTCAACGCCCACAACAATTTCCTCGAGGAGGTCGCCAAATTCCGGGCCGCGCGGCGGTTGTGGGCGCGGATCATGCGGGAGCGGTTCGGGGCGAAGGATCCCCGCTCCTGGATGCTCCGGTTCCACACGCAGACCGCCGGGTCGTCCCTCACCGCGCAGCAGCCCGACAACAACATCGTCCGCGTGACGATCCAGGCGCTTTCGGCCGTCCTGGGGGGCACCCAGTCGCTGCACACGAACTCGCGCGACGAGGCGCTGTCCCTTCCCACGGAGGCGTCCGTGCGCATCGCCCTCCGGACGCAGCAGTTGATCGCCCACGAGAGCGGGGTGGCCGAAACGGTCGATCCCCTCGGCGGGTCCTGGTGCGTCGAGGCCCTCACCTCGGGGATCGAGCGGCAGGCCGAGGAATATATCGCCCGGATCGACCGGATGGGTGGCGTCATTCCGGCCGTCGACTCCGGCTATATCCAGAAGGAGATCCAGGACGCGGCGTACCGGTACCAGCTGCAGGTCGAGCGGAAGGAGCAGGTCGTCGTGGGGGTGAACGATTTCGTCGTGAAGGAAGGAAAGCCCGACAACCTCCTCAAGGTCGATCCCCGGGTCGAAAAGGAACAGCGCAAGCGCCTCGCGGCTCTCCGGAAGCGGCGGAAGGGAGCGGCGGTCCGCGCCGCCCTCGGCGACATCGAGTCCGCCTGCCGGGGGAAGGGGAACGTCATGGGCCCGATCCTGACGGCGGTCCGCGCCTACGCCACCCTGGGGGAGATCTCCGACGTGATGCGCTCCGTCTTCGGCGAATACCAGGGGAAAGTGACCGTCTGAAATCGGCGATGCTTAATGAATGAAGGTTTGCGAAGGATGCCACGCTACGGGGTCGAAACGGGGGACCGGATCGGCGAGGAGGAGGTCCGCGGTGCGCTTCGGCCCGGCCTCCCGTGGACCGGTCCGGTGTGCCTCGAGGTGACCGACAGCACGAACCGCGTTGCGATGGAGATGGCGGAAAACGGCGCGCCGCACGGGACCGTCGTCGTCGCCGACGCCCAGACCGCGGGACGGGGGCGGATGGGCCGCCGGTGGGTGTCTCCCGCGGGGAAGAACCTGTACGTTTCCCTGTTGCTTCGCCCTTCCGTTCCGACCGTCGATGCGACGCGGCTTGCCCTCGTCGCCGGCGTCGCCCTCGCCGACGCGGTCGAGGCGATGGGCGTTCCCGCGTCCCTCAAGTGGCCGAACGACTTGTATTGCGGAGGACGGAAGGCGGCGGGGATCCTCGCGGAGATGGCCTCCGACCCGGACGGCGTGCGCCATGTCGTGATCGGCGTGGGGCTCAACGTGAACATGGAAGAGGCCGATTTCCCGCCGGATCTCCGAGGCACGGCGACGTCCCTCCGGATCCTCGCGGGGAAGGCGTTCCGCCGGGTCGACGTCCTCGCCCGGCTGCTCGACGCGTTCGGGACGCGGTACGCGGAATTCATCGGGGGAGGGTTCGCCTCGCTCCGCGACGGATGGGACCGCCGGGACTTCCTCCGGGGGCGGCGCGTCCTCCTTCGGCGGCAGGGCGGGGAGGGGTGGGGAACTGCGGACGGGCTTGACACGGACGGCGCGCTCCGTTTCCTCCCCGACGGCGCCCCGGCGATCGAGTCGGTGCACAGCGGAGAAATCCTGGACTTCCGGCGATGAGGGGGTAGGGAACACCCGATGCTCCTGGTGATCGACGTGGGGAACACGAACACCGTCCTCGGAGTCTTCGACGGGGAGACGCTTCTCCATCACTGGCGGGTGTGGACCGACCGGGAGAAGACGAGCGACGAATACGGGATCCTTCTGCGGAACCTCTACGACGCGAGCGATTTCTCTTCCCGGGAGATCAAGGCGATCATCATCGCCTCCGTGGTCCCGCCGCTCACCCCCACCATCATGGAGCTGTGCGAGCGGTACTTCGGTTTGACGCCGATGGTGGTGGGCCCCGGGATCAAGACGGGGATCTCCATCAAGATGGACAACCCCAAGGAGGTCGGGGCGGACCGGATCGTCAACGCCGTGGCGGTGTTCGCGAAGTATCATCGGCCCGCGATCGTCGTCGACTTCGGAACGGCGACCACCTTCGACTTCGTGTCTTCGAGGGGGGACTACATGGGCGGCGTGATCGCCCCCGGGGTGAACATCTCCGCCGAGGCCCTCTTCCGGCAGGCCTCGAAGCTCCCCCGGATCGAGATCGCGAAGCCCGCCACGGTGATCGGGAAGAACACGGTGGCGGCGATGCAGTCGGGGCTCTTCTACGGATATGTCGCGATGGTCGAGGGGATCATCGACCGGATCCGGAAGGAGGTCCGCCTCGACCCCCTGGTGGTCGCCACCGGGGGGCTCGCGCGGACGATCGCCGCCGAGTCGCCAAAAATCAACGTAATCGATGAGAATTTGACTCTCGAGGGGCTGCGTATAATATACGAGAGGAACCTTTCCTGACCCGTGGAAGCTCCGGTCCGCGGAACATACGCCCTTTAGGAGGACGGTCAGAGTGGACATCCAGCAGATCCGGAACGTCGGCATCATCGCGCACGGAGGAGCGGGAAAAACGACGCTGGCGGAGGCCCTTCTGTTCAACGCGAAGGCCACGGACCGGATGGGAAAGGTGGACGACGGAAGCTCCAACTTCGACTACGACCCGGAGGAGATCCGGCGGAAGATCACGATCAGCACCTCTTTCCATCACTACGTCTGGGACAAGGTCGAGGTCATGCTCGCCGACACCCCCGGCTACATCAACTTCGAGGCGGACACCCGGTCCTCCCTCAGGGTGCTGGACGGCGCGATCCTCGTCGTCAACGCCGTCTCCGGCGTGGAGGTCCAGACCGAGAAGATGTGGAGCCTCGCGCGGGCGGCGGACGTGCCGGTGATCGCCTTCGTTTCGAAGATGGACCGGGAGCGCGCCGATCCCGCGAAGGCGGTCGAGGAGATCACCGACATCCTGAAGGTGCCCGCGGTGCCGGTGCAGTTGCCGATCGGGAAGGAGGCGGAGTTCCGCGGCGTGATCGACCTGTTCCGGATGAAGGCGATGATCTACAAGGGCGACACTGGCGAGTTCACCCTCCAGGAGATCCCCGCCGATCTGGCCGCCGAAGCCTCGAGCGCCCGGGAGAAGCTCGTCGAGTCGTGCGCCGAGTCCGACGACGCGCTGATCGAGAAGTTCCTTGAGGGGACCGCCCTCACCGACGAGGAGATCCGGGACGGTTTCCGGGCGGGTGTGCGGGCGATGAGGTTCCTCCCGGTCCTTTACGGCTCCGCATCGCGCAACATCGCGATCCAGCCGGTGCTCGATCTCGTCAACTTCGCCCTTCCCGATCCCTCCTACCGGGGGGAGGTCGAGGGAACCAACCCGAAGAAGAAGGCCGCCGAGAAACGCCCCATCTCGGCGAACGCGCCGTTCTCCGCCCAGGTCTTCAAGACGCTGGCGGACCCGTACGCGGGGAAGCTCTCCATCTTCAAGATCTTCTCCGGTACGCTCACGCCGGACATGTCTCCGCTCAACTCGAGCAAGGACGCGGTGGAGCGGATCGGGCAGATCCTGCGGCTGGAGGGGAAGAAGCAGAAGGCGGTCGGGTCGGCCTCCGCGGGGGAGATCGTCGCCGTGGCGAAATTCAAGGAGACTTTCACGGGGGACACCCTGTGCGATCCGAAGGCCCCGATCGTCTTCGAGCCCCCGGCCCCCGTCGACACGGTCATCTCCTTCGCGGTCCGGCCGAAGACGCGCAACGACGAGGACAAGCTGGGCAGCTCCCTGGCCCGGATGATCGAGGAGGACCCGACCCTCCGTTTCCGCAAGGACCCGCAGACGAACGAGTTCATCCTCGCGGGGATGGGGGAGACCCACGTCGAAGTGGCCGTCGAGAAACTGAAGCGCGTCTACGGCGTCGAGGTGGAGCTGCGCACGCAGAAGATCGCCTACCTCGAGACGCTCAAGGGGAAATCGGAAGCCCAGGGGAAGCACAGGAAGCAGACCGGCGGTCGCGGGCAGTACGGCGATTGCTGGATCCGCCTCGAGCCGCAGCCGCGCGGGAAGGGGTTCGAGTACGTGGACGGGATCGTGGGCGGGTCGATCCCGCGCCAATACATCCCCGCGGTGGAAAAGGGGATCGTGGAGCGGATGAGCAAGGGGGTCATCGCCGGATATCCGATGGTGGACGTGCGGGCCACCGTCTTCGACGGCTCCTTCCACAACGTCGATTCCTCCGAGATGGCGTTCAAGATCGCCGGGTCCCTCGCCTTCAAGAAAGCGGCGCTGGCAGCCAAGCCGGTCCTTCTCGAACCGATCGCCGAGATGGAGGTCGTCATCCCGGAGGAGAACGTGGGGGACATCATCGGGGATCTTAACGGGCGCCGCGGCCGGGTCCTGGGCGTGGATGCCCTCGGGAAGAGCCAGGTCGTCCGGTGCCAGGTGCCGTTGGCGGAGGTACTCCGCTATTCGTCCGACCTTCGTTCGATCACCTCCGGCCGCGGGCAGTTTATAATGAAGGCGTCCCACTACGAGGAGATCCCCGCCGCCATCGCGGAGAAGGTGATCTCGGAGTCGAAGAAGGAGATGGGGGAAGAGGAGGCGGAGTGACGGATCCCGGAGGCTCGCCGGCCGGACCGGACCTGACGGAGGAGCGGCCGATCGGCGAGGAGGAGTGGAGCTCGATCGCGGCGCAGATCGCCCAGCTCTCCGTGCCCGGGAAGGTGGAACTCGCCGTCAAGGGGAACCGGGAAGTCCGCCGGATCCTGTCGCGGGACGCGAGCAGCATGGTGGCCCGCGCGGTGATCGGGAGTCCGAAACTGACGGAGGACGATATCGTCTCCTACGCGGCTTCCTCCCTGACCCACGAGGACGTGCTCCGGTTCATCGCCGACAGCCGGCAATGGACCGCGAACCGGCAAGTGGTCAACGCGCTGGTCCTGAACCCGAGGACACCGCCGCCGGCCGCGATCCGGTTCCTGAAGTCGTACCAGACCAGCGAGCTGAGGGCCCTGACGCAGAACCGCAGCCTTTCGGCCGCGGTGCGGCAGGAGGCGAGACGGCTGGTGGCCCAGCGTCACTAACGATCCGGGAGAAACGATGGCCCTCTTCAACTATGCGACCCGAGAGCTCAGCGCGAAGATCGTCTATTACGGCCCGGGCCTCTCCGGCAAGACGACCAACATCGAGATGGTCCACAAGATGCTGCGCCCGGAGCAGAGGGGGCGGCTGATCTCCCTTCCCACCGAGACCGACCGGACCCTGTTTTTCGACTTCCTCCCGATCGAGCTGGGGAAGATCAAGGGGTTCAAGGTCCGCTTCCATCTCTACACGGTGCCGGGGCAGGTGTTCTACAACGCCACCCGGAGGCTGGTGCTCCAGGGCGTGGATGGCGTCGTGTTCGTCGCCGACTCCCAGCGGGAGATGATCAACGGCGACATGGAGAGCCTGAAGAACCTGATGGACAACCTCTCCTCCTACGGGAAGAAGCTCGAAGAACTCCCGTTCGTCCTTCAGTACAACAAGCGGGACCTCCGGAGCGCCGCCACGGTCGCGGAACTGGACGCCGCGTTGAATTTCCTGCATGTTCCGACCTTCGAGGCGGTCGCGCCTACCGGCAAGGGGGTGACCGAGACGCTGGTGGGGATCTCCAGGATGGTCTTCGCTCACCTCCGGAAAACCCTTCTGATGCCGGGGGAGATGGCGGCGCACGACGATATAGGGGATCTTGCCGACGCGCGGATCCGGAAGACCTTCACCACGCAGGCGGCCGAGCCCCTCGAGGAAATTTCCGATCTGGAGGAGATCCGGGAAGAGGTGGAGCCAGCCCGTTCGGCGGCGCCCGAGGCCGCCGTCGCCGAGGTCGACCTGGAGCCGACCTCGCTTCGGTCTCCGGCAGCGCCGAACCCGTCCGGGAAGTTCGAGGAACTGTCGGAGATCGAGGTCGAGGTCCCGAAAAAGGCAACCGAACCGCCGCCCGCGTCCTTCACGGTGTCCCCCGACGTCGAGGGATCGGGACTCACCTTTCTCAAGTTCGAGGCGCCCTTCGTCTCCCCCGAAGGGCAGGCCGTCCTGCCGGCGCTGTTCATCGACGCGGCGGGAAACCCCGTCCGATTGCGGATCCGGGTGACGATGGATGGGGAATAGGGTGCCCTCCGATTTCGCGAGGAAGGCCGGGGAGATCCTCCGGTCGGCGAAGCCGATCGAGGACCGTCTGCGGGAGTTCTCCGGCGAGCTCTCCGCCTGGTTGGGCGGGGGGACCGTTTCCGTCCTCCTGTTCGACCGCGACAGCGAGGACTTCTACGTTCGCACCAGCACCCTTCGCGTGACGCCGGGCGCCCCCGAGTTCCACTTCCCTGCGGAGGGCACCCTCGAGGAACTCAGCCTCGCCGAGCGTCGCCCCATCGTCCTCTCGGAGGGGAAAAGGCCGGAAAACAGCCGCCGGCGCGGCACGGTGCTCATGTTCCCGCTCCTCTCCTCCGGGGAGCCGAACGGGGTGCTCGTCGTGCAGACGGTCACCGAAGGGGAGATCCCCGAGGAGAAGCTGTCGGTGGTCACCGACGCCGCCGTCCTGCTCTCGGACGCGGTGGGGGTGTCGTTGCGGGAGGAGTCCGCCGCCCTCCGGATGACCAAGATCGCCGCGATCAACGAAGCGGGGATCAACATCATCTCCACGCTCGACCTATCCAGGCTTCTCAAGCTGGTGGCCACCTCCGCCTGCCTCATCCTCGAGGCGGAGACGTGCGTCATCCGCCTGCTCGATCCGGAAACCGGGAAGTACGGGATCCGCGAGTACTACGGGATGAAGACGGAAGGGGAGCAGAAGGACCTCTTCCTAATGGACAAGAAGGCGGTGACCATCGTCCTCAAGGGGGAGCCGACCGTGCTCGTGCGCGACGCCTCGCAAGAGGCGGGCTGGAGGGACTTCGCCGGGGTCGCCCGAACGCTCGCGTGCGTTCCCCTTCACGGGGACGGGGAGATCCTCGGGACCGTCACGATCTTCGACAAGTTCCCCCACAAGACGTTCTTTCCCTCTTCGTTCACCACCGAGGACCTCGCCACGTTCGGAAAATTCCTCAAGTACGCCGAGAAGGCGGTCGTGAACGCGATCGCCTACGAGCGGAACGACCGGCTGAGGAACCTCGACGAGACGACCTCGCTGCCCACCCTGAAATATTTCCAGGAGCGCCTGCTGCACGAGATCAGCCGGGCGAAGCGGTTCAAGCGGCGCCTCGTCCTGATGATCTGCGAGGTCCAGGCGCACGTGCCGGCGGGATCGCATTCCCGCGCCGGTCGCGCGGACTGGGTGATGAAGCAGGTGGCGAAGGCGATCCGCGCCTCCCTTCGCGAGTACGACATCGTGGCGCGGATCAGCGAGGGGAAGTTCGGGATGATCCTGCCCGAGGCGGAGGACGGCAAGATCAGCGCGATCCCGCGGATCAAGAAGGCGATCGCCGCCGAGGCCGAGGAGATCCGTCGCCGCGCCAGGGATGCGCGCATCGAGGTGCGGTTCGGCCACGCGTCGTTCCCGGAAGACGGCGACGACCACGAGAAGCTGATCTTCAAGTCGAACATCCTGAAGAACTGAGAGACGATGCGGCAGCCCAACGGAAGGATCATCGCAGTTTGCGTGAGCGGGAAGAAAGGGGAGAAGAAGGTTCCCGTCCCCTTTGTCACGCTCGTCCCGGAGCACGGCGTGGACCAGGATGCCCACGCGGGGCCGTGGCACCGGCAGGTGAGCCTGCTGGCGGTGGAAAGCATCGCGAAAATGAAGGCGAAGGGGCTCTCTGTGGGGCCGGGTGACTTCGCCGAGAATATCACCGTCGAGGGGATTGACCTGGTATCCCTTCGGCCGGGGGTGCGCCTCCGTTCGGGAGAGGCGCTGCTCGAGATCACGCAGATCGGGAAAGAGTGCCACAACCGGTGCGCCATCTACTACCAGGCAGGCGACTGCGTCATGCCGAAGGAGGGGGTCTTCGCCCGGGTCCTCCACGGCGGGACGCTGCGGGCGGGCGACCCGATGGAGAAGGTGGAAGAAGGCGCCGCGTGATCCGCGCTGCCGTGGTCACCATGTCCGACCGGTCGTTCCGCAAGGAGCGTCCCGACGCTTCCGGTCCCGCCGTGGCGGAGATGCTCCGGTCGCTTCCGGCGGAGATCGCGCAGCAGGTGGTGATCCCCGACGAAATCCCCTTCATCCGCCGCGCCCTTCTCCACTTCTGCGACGTCCTCGAACTTGACCTGGTGGTGACCACGGGGGGAACGGGGGTCGACCCGCGCGACGTCACGCCGGACGCCACTCGGGAGATTCTGGACCGGGAAGTTCCGGGGATGGCGGAGGCGATGCGGGCGGAAAGCCTCAAGCGGGTGCCTGCGGCGATGCTGTCCCGCGCCGTGGTCGGGATCCGCGGGAAGACGCTGATCGTGAACTTGCCGGGGAGCCCCGGCGGCGCCAGGGAGAACCTGACGGTGCTCCTTCCCGCCCTCCCCCACGCCATCGAGAAGATCCACGGGGAAGGCGGCGACTGCGCCCCGCGAGGGTAACGTGTCCGCTTACAGGTCTTCGGGCGGCCCTGCGACGAGGCCCCGGGGGATTGCCGGCAGCCCCTCGTTCATCGACCCGGTGCGGTACCCCTTGAGGTCCACGGAGACGTAGAGAAAGCCGTTCTCCCGGAACCGCGCGTGGACCGCCTCGGAGATCTCCGGCTCGAAGAGGCGCGGGATCTCGTCCGTCCCGACTTCGATGCGCGCCACCGTGTCGTGGACGCGCACCCGGAACTGCCGGAAGCCGAACCCCCGCAGCACCTCCTCGCACGCCTCCACGCGCCGCAGCGACTCCTCGTCGATCGTCGTTCCGTACGGGAAGCGCGAGGAGAGGCACGCGAACGAACCGCGGTCCGCCGTAGGGAGATCGAAGCTTCGGCTCAGGCGGCGGATCGCCGGCTTGGTCAGTCCGTTCTCGAGCAGCGGGCTGCGGACGGCGAGCTCCTTCGCGGCGCGGCGCCCAGGGCGGAAGTCGCGCGCGTCGTCGGCGTTGGAGCCGTCGCACACGGCCGCGTACCCCTCCTTCCGGGCGATCCCGGCAAGGATCCCGAACAGCTCCTTCTTACAGTGGTAGCACCGGTCCGGAGGGTTCGCGGAGAAGCCGGGGATCTCCAGCTCGTTCGACTCGACGAGACGGTGGGCGACGCCCCACGAACGGGCGAGCCGGCAAGCCTCCTCCCGCTCGGAGCGCGGGTACGTCGGGGAGGTGGCCGTGACGGCCAGGACCCGGTCTCCCAGGGCTTCCTTCGCCGCATGGAGGAGGAAAGAACTGTCCACACCGCCGCTGAAAGCGATCACCGCCGAGCCCATCCCGCGCAGGTCGGCGAGGAGCCCGTCGTACCGGCGCCGGTCGTCCGGTGTCGTTCCTTTTTTCCGCTCAGCAGAGGAGTCCACGTTGCACCTCAGCGAAGTCCGTGTTGTACGGGACCGTCACCATCCGCTCCCCGTCGGGGGAAATCTCCCGGATCTCGTACGGTCCGACCGACCCCGCCTTGCTGTACCGGGTGAAGATCCGGGAGAGCAGGTCGAGGCGTTCCTCCGGGCTTCCGCCCAGGAGCGTCACCGAAGGGCCCGGGTGGCTGTGCGCCACGTAGACGGTGTCCCTTCCCCGGCAGAGGGCCTCGAGCCGACGGTTCTCCTCCTCGCTCTTCGCCACGATCGCCTTGATCCCTCCGACACGGAAATGCCGTCCGGCTTTCAGGAGGAGGGCCTCGTGCATCCCGAAGGTGGGCTGGTGGTCGACGAGATCCCGCACCTTGATGGAGAAGGTCCGGTCGGTCAGCATGCACCCCCCCGCCGGGCACGGGTAGTCGCCGATCCTGAACTCCTCCGCGAGCCGGATCTGCTCCTTGCGGGACCGCCCGGTGATCGCAAGGAGCTTCTCCCGGTCCACCCAGCCTTCCCGCTCCGGGAGCGTGGGGGGGAGATGATGCGCGGAGAGCGGGCGCAGGATGATCCCCGCGCATCCGCTATGCTTCTCGATGCCGCGCAACGCGTCGTCCCGCTGGGACATCGGTCGCTGCCCCACGACTTCCCCGGTGACGAGGAAGGAGGCCCCGATCTCCTCCATGAACGCCTTCGCCTTTCGCAGGGTGAAGATCCGGCAGTCGATGCACGGGTTCATCGCCGATCCCCGGCCGTACCGGGGGTGCTTGACGATCTCGAGGTACTCCTCCCCCTTCGATACGGTCCGGATCGGGATCCCCATCCCCACCGCGACCTCCTGCGCCGCCGAGCGGCATCCCCCCCCGTTCCCCGGGGCCTTGTGGGAGCAGGTGCAGAACGGCGAGGTGAAATGGATCGCGTGAAGCTCGATCCCCTGGTCCCGGACGATCCGGGCCGCCAGGGTGCTGTCGAGCCCGCCCGAGAGCAGAATGACCGCCTTCCGTGGAGGGGACAGGGTGGCGGGGAGGTTCATACGGCGCAACTCCGTTCAGGATCGTATTCGGCGGCCGACAGCGGTTCCGTGATCCGGGGATTTTCCCCGCACGCGGGGCACAACCGGTCGCGGACGACCGTGAGGCACGACACCTCGTTCGAGAGCGTGTCGATGGTCAGGAGCTTCCCCCCGGACGACGGCGCGGCTCCCGAGAGAAGCTTGATCGCCTCCATCGCCTGCCACGCCCCGACGACGCCCGCCGCCGCGCCGACGATGCCGGCTTCAGCGCACCCGGGGGAGTCCTTCCGCGAGGGGATCCGGGGGATCACGCACCGCAGGCAAGGTCCCGCGCCGGGGACGACCGTGAGCATCTGGCCGCCGAACCGCAGGACCCCGGCGTGGACGAGCGGTCGGCGGGTCACCACCGCCGCGTCGTTGCACAGGTACTTCGTGGAGAAGTTGTCGCTGCCGTCCACGATCGCGTCGTATTTCCGGAACAGCGCGGCGGCGTTCGCCGCGGTGAGCGCCTCCGGGTACACGTCAACCGCCAGGTCCGGCCGGAACGCCCGCAGCCCCGCGGCCGCGGAGTCGGCCTTCCATTGTCCCACGGCGTCGGCCCGGTGGATCACCTGGCGGTTGAGGTTGGTGATGTCGACCCGGTCGTCGTCGATCACCCCGATCCGTCCGATCCCCGCGGCGGCGAGATAGAGAAGGGCGGGCGACCCCAAGCCTCCGGCGCCCACAACGAGCACGGCGGACGCAAACAGACGCTCCTGCCCGGCCTCCCCGAGTTCCTCGACGAGGATGTTCCGGCTATAGCGCAGCGTGTTTTCGCCTGACCAAACCATCGAAATATTATACCGTATAACCAGGTCAGGCCGTTTGAACACGGTGCGGAGGGCGCAGCGGGGGGTTCCACGAAGCGGCGTATGGAGCGAGGCGGAGATTGCGTCGAGCGGAATCGCAGTGAGCGGGCGAAGATCGCGAGCGTAGCGGAGTGGAAGCCCCCCGCGAGCACCGAAGCACCGAAGTTATAAAGGAGGGCATTTTGCCGATCGATGTGGGGCCGATCCGGGCGGCGGAATTTCCGGTCACCGAGAATTTCCTGTACTTCAACCACGCGGGAGTGTCACCCATTCCTGCGCGCTCCGCCGAAGCCGGGATCAGCATGTTGCAACGCGCCCGGGACGAGGGGTCGTACCGCCTCCGGAAATGGGAGGAGCTGGCCAACGAGACGCGGGGCCGGTTCGCGCGGATCGTCGGCGCCTCCCCGGACGAGATCGCCTTCGTGAAGAACACCTCCGAGGGGCTCTCCTTCGTCGCGGCCGGTTTCCCGTGGAAGGAAGGGGACAACCTGGTCACGGTGAACGTCGAGTATCCCTCCAACGTGTACCCCTGGCTCCGGCTCCGGACGCACAACGTGGAGGTGCGGATGGTCCCCGCGCGGGAGGGGAAGGTGCGGAAGGAGGACCTGTTCGCCGCCTGCGACGGGAAGACCCGCCTGATCACCCTCTCGTCCGTGGAGTTCTCGAACGGCTACCGGAACGATCTGCCGGGGATCGGGGAGTATTGCCAGAAGCACGGGATCTTCTTCTGCGTCGACGGAATCCAGTCCATCGGCGTCCTCCCGATGGACGTGAAGTCCTTCGGCATCGACGCCCTCTCCGCGGACGGCCACAAGTGGCTCCTTTCGCCGGAGGGGATCGGCGCCTTCTACATCTCCCGGGACGTCATGGAGATGATCGAGCCGGTGATCCTCGGGTGGCACTCCGTGAAGAACCGGTTCGACTTCGAGAATTACGATTTTTGCCTTTCCCCCGACGCCCGGCGGTACGAACCGGGAAGCCTGAACACGGTCGGCCTGTCGTCGTTCAACGCCTCGCTCGAGCTCCTGCTGTCGCTGGGGGTGGACCGGATCTGGGAGCGCGTACGCCGGCTCACGGAACGGATCCGCGAAAGGGCGGTGGAGGAGGGGTGCAAGGTGGTTTCCCCCGATCCCCCCGAGGAGCGGTCGGGGATCGTCACGTTCCGCGTTCCGGAGGCCGACAACGCCGCCCTCTGGAGGGCCCTCCTGAACCGGAAGGCGGTCTGCTCCCACCGGGCGGGCGGGATCCGCGTCTCGCCGCACTTCTACAACACCCTGGAAGAGATCGACCGCTTCTTCGCGATCCTGCGGGAGGAACGCTCCCGCGCTTAGTGGGGACCATCTTATTTAAAATTGATGACCGGATTTTCGTCCTTTCATCGAGAAGAAGTGGTCTCCTTTTTTCGGACAGTCGGATAGGGTGAGGATTCGATTGACGGATGGAGGGAGGAAAAGAGCAAACGGAACCGGAAGCGGTAGTGGTAATTTCTTATCAGTTACCATTCTAAAGGGGGTGATATTTTTATGCCACTAAACAAGAAAGGCGAGAAGATTAAAAAGGCAATGGAACAGGAATATGGCAAAAAAAAAGGAGATTCTGTGTTCTATGCAAGCGAAAAAAAGGGAACGATAAAGGGAGTAACCAAATCACCACAGAAGAAAGATAAGTAATTGCCTCTTCCGCAGAATCTGTGGGTTAGATGTAATACTTAGAAAAGAGTAAGTGCATTGCCTTCCAAAAATGTTACGGCCGTCTTCTTTCGGGCCGAAACGGCTTTCTCGATTCCGTTCGCGGGACCTGCCCCGATGCCGCGGGCCACCTCTGTCAGGCAGCCGCCGGTACCTTCAGGCTGGGGTGAAAATCGCCGGAGGAAAAAGCACGTCCGCGTCTCAAGGGGGCCGTCACCCCTTTTTGGGGAATTCAGGCGGAGTATGGCCTGGCATGGCTCCCGGGAAATGTTAGCCTTTTAATATCTGCTCGGAGGAGTATAACAAGTTACGTGGGGACCGTTTTTTGTTGACTAACAAGAAGGAGGCATCTAAGCATGGGAATGAAAATTGGTGAAGTCACATCTGAAATGACTGCTGATGTCAAGAAGACAGAGGATATGAAAGTTTCACTAAAAGTCAGTTATTCAGACAAGTTGAAGGAAACCACCTTCAAGCCTTCCGAAGACCTGAAAAAGGGCGACAAAGTAAAAATCACTGTCGAAAAGATATAATTCCTAGGGGAGGATCTTTCCCAGATCCTTTGGGTCACCCCACAGTTTCTCAAGCATAACTTACACCCTTGACGGTCCCCACCGTTAAAGATTTCAGGGAGAAGGAATCAGACTATCCCGGGTTCCCCCCGCGAAGAAGCGGAGGTGTTGCGGGCGTCTCAGTGAGGGGTGCGGCTCCGCTCGAAGGCGATGAGTGCCGCTCCCAGTGCGCCGGTGAGTTGCGGTTCGTCCGGCACGAGGAAGCGCATCCGGAACCGGTCCTCGAGCGCCTTGCGCGCGCCCGGGTTCTTCGCCACGCCGCCGGTCAGGACCGCGGGGGGTGCCATCCCGAGCCGCTCCGCGAGCGCGGCGATCCGCTCCGAGATCGCGAGGTGCACGCCCCAGGCGATCTCCTCCGGCGCCGCTCCAGAGGCGATGAGGGATACCACCTCCGATTCCGCGAAGACCGTGCAGGTGGAGCTCACGGGGAGCGACCGGGTGGCGAGGAGGGAGCGCTCTCCCATCCGTTCCAGATCCATCTCAAGCGTCCGGGCCATCACCTCGAGGAACCTCCCGGTTCCCGCGGCGCACTTGTCGTTCATGGCGAAGTCGGCGACTTTTCCGTCCGGACCCAACCGGATCACCTTGCAGTCCTGTCCGCCGATGTCGAGGACGGTGAGCGCTTCGGGGAAGAGGCGCCTCGCCCCCCGGGCGTGACACGTGATCTCCGTGACGCGCAGGTCGGCCCCCTCCGCCGATTCCCTTCCGTACCCCGTGGCGACGGTGAAGGCGATCTCCTGCTCCTTCGCCCCTCCGGACAGGAGCGCGGCGTCGAGAGTCTCCCGGGCCGCTTTCCGCGTGGAGGCGCCGGTGGCGGTGATGGCCGACCCGACGACCGCGAGGTT
>CAAGKR010143847.1_pt1 | contig 16179 bp, 18 predicted proteins | sample 2556971 | NCBI WGS metagenome assembly CAAGKR01 (sample SAMEA5207829, study PRJEB30636) | soil metagenome | biome: forest; feature: boreal; material: soil | place: USA | collected 2011-09 | depth 1 m | reverse complement strand
GATATTGCTTTTCTGATACCGCCGTTGTAGGGTTAATGCCATGATTGGGGTCAGGGCAGAAGCCGCCACCGTACCCGTTGCGGGCGCCACAAAGGCCGAAGTCCCGTTCGGGAAAAAGGCGCTGATCCTGATCGGGTTCTGCACCGCCCAGCTGCTCGATGTCACCACCACGCACCTCGGTCTGAGCGGCGGCAGGCAGGAGTTGAATGGCGCGGCCGCCTGGATCATCGCCCGCTACAGTGAGTACGCCGTCTATGCCATCAAGCTGAGCCTGGTGGCGGCCCTGGTCGGACTCCTTCTCGTCTTCGGCCGCAAGCGCAACAGCATCTGGAACGCCTATCTGATTGCCGCCTGGATCACGACCTTCGCGGTCCTCAACAACGTCTATCGAATCCTGACCTAGGACGCGCCGCCCGACGCGGATCCCGTCGCTGAGCGCCGGTGCAGGCTCAGCTACATTGATGAGGTGACGTTCGCCGCGATCACGTTTGCCGACATCCTGACTCCGCTCTTCTTTTATGTGGTCATCGTGGCCTACATGGCCTTTGTGCTCAGCTCGGCCTGGCAATTTTCCCGCCGGACGGAGCCTGGCCGCATCATGCGCGGCATCAATCTTTCGCTGGTCCCGCTCGGCGTGCTGGTGGCGCTGGTTGGGGTGCTGGCCGCCAGCTTCAACGGGTTCTCCCACCAGGAAGGCACGCCGTCGACCTTCTGGGCGATCGTGATGGTCGCCCTCGGCCTGGGCGGCTCCTCGCTCCTGCTCGGGGTGGAAGGGATGCTGATTCGGGGCCGGATCCGGTCATCCGTCGCGGAGCGACGGGCGATCGGATTCCGCAGCCTGAGCTTGATGACCACCACCGTGCCGCTGATCGTGCTTGGGGTGCTCTTCCTGGCGTTCGCGCTGCACATCGCCAGCGTCTAGCCGTATACTTGACCGCGTCGCTCAACATCTAGAGGCCCACACCGTGCGGATGCGATTTTCGATGAAGACCGAATACGGCGTGCGCGCGATCGTAGAGCTCGCCGCCAATGCCGGTCGGGGGGCGCTGCAGAGCGGGGAGATCGCGCGCCGGCAGCGCATCCCCGGGCCATTCCTCGACCAGGTCCTGATGACGTTACGTCGCGCCGGCCTGATCGACTCGGTGCGCGGTCCGCGGGGCGGTCACCAGCTTGCGCGCCCCCCCGAAGACATCCGGCTTGATGAAGTGATCGCCTGCCTGGAGGGCGGACCCAGGGACACGAGGCCCGACACCCGTGGTGATGGAGACAGCCAGGTCCTCGCCTCCGTCACCGCAAAAGCGGAACGAGCGGCCAAGGAGGTCTTCGCGTCACACACCCTCGCGGACTGCCTGCGCCTCCGCGCCGTCGAGCCGGCCGTGTTTCACGGCATTTTCAAACCGGCGCCGGGCCGGGCCGCCGCCCGATGACGGCCGAGCGCCTGACCGCCGAGGAGCTCGAGCGATACGCCCGGCATCTCTCGCTGGCCGAGATCGGCGAGGCAGGACAACGAAAGCTGAAGAACGCGCGAGTTCTCATCGTCGGCGTGGGGGCGCTGGGCTCGCCGATCGCCATTTACCTCGCGGCCGCCGGCGTGGGGACGATCGGCCTGGCGGATCACGACCGCGTCCGGCTTGCCAACCTTCAGCGTCAGATCGCGCACACCACCGCCGGCGTGGGCCGCCTGAAAGTGGAAGAGGCCGCGCGCGGCCTCGGCGCGCTGAACCCGGACGTGCGCATCGAGGCGAACCCGGTGTTGGTCGATGAGGCGAACGCCATGTCGCTGCTATCCGGCTATGACGTCATCGTCGATGGCACGGACTCCTTTCAAGCGCGCTACCTGCTCAGCGACGCGGCCTACCTGCTGGGCAAGCCCCTGGTCCACGGGAGCATCTTTCGGATCGAGGGTCAGGTGACCGTCTTCCTTCCTGGTCGCGGTTGCTACCGATGCCTCTACCCCGAACCGCCGCCGCCCGGGGCCATCGAGGAGGCGCGCCAGGTGGGCGTGTTCGCGGCGCTGCCGGGCGTCATCGGCACGGTCCAGGCGGCGGAAACGCTCAAGCTGATCACGGGCAGCGGCGAGCTGCTGGTCAACCGGGTCCTCCTGCACGACGCCATGGCCATGACCTTTCGCGAGGCACGATACCGCCGCAACGCGGCCTGCCCGCTGTGCGGGGACCATCCGAGGATCCGGGCGCTCGTCGATTACAACGCCTTCGTCGGTGCGGCGGTTCGATGACCGACCTGCGCCATCACCGGCAACGGATCCTGCCGGAGGTCGACGAGCCCGGCCAGCGCCGGCTGCAAGAGGCCTCGGTCCTGATCGTGGGGTTGGGCGCGCTCGGGTCGCCGGCCGCCCTCTACCTTGCGGCGGCGGGCGTCGGCCGGATCGGGCTTCTGGACGACCAGCGGATCGAGCTTTCGAACCTCAACCGGCAGATCCTCTACCAGGACGGCGATCAGGGGCGCTTCAAGGTCGAGGCTGCCCGCGATCGCCTGCATGCGCTCGACCCATCGTTGCAGCTCGACCCGATCGTGGCAAACTTCCGACCCTCGAACGCCGGCCGGCTCGTGCCGGACTACGACCTGATCGTCGACGGGACCGATGCCTTCGAGACGAAGTTCCTGCTGAATGACGTCGCCATTCTCCTGAAGAAGCCCCTGATCCACGGCGCTGCCCTGCAGTGGGGCGGCCAGGTCCTGACCGTCCTGGCCGGCGGCCCGTGCCTCCGCTGCCTGTTCCGGGAGCCACCGGATCCGGGCGCGGTTCCGACCTGCGAGGAAGCCGGCATCATGGGTGCGGTGACCGGCGTGATCGGCAGCATCCAGGCCGAGGAAGCCTTGAAGGTCCTGCTCGGCGCCGGCGAGTCGCTGCGAGGCCGGATCTTTCAGCACGATGCGCTGCGGGCTGAAAACCGAACGATCGAGTTTCCCCGAGATCCGGACTGTCCCGTGTGCTCCGCCCATCCACGGATCGGAGACCTTGCGCGCTACACGGAGCAGGTCTCCGCACGTGGACACATGTTGGTGTGAGTGCGCTCACGGCGGAGATCGGGGTCTTCGGCGGATCGGGCTTCTACCAGTGGCTCGCCGGTGCGGACACCGTCGCGCTGGAGACTCCTTACGGGCCCCCAAGCGGGCCTCTCACGATCGCAACCGTCGGTGGGCGGCGCGTCGCCTTCCTTCCGCGCCACGGGGCGGGCCATACGGTGCCCGCGCACGCGGTCAATTACCGAGCCAATGTCTGGGCGATGCGCCAGCTCGGGGTCCGGCGCCTCATCGGCCCTTCGGCGGTTGGCAGCCTGCGTGCGGACCTCCATCCCGGGGATCTCGTGATTTGCGACCAGTTCGTGGACCGGACGCGGGCCCGTGCCGATACGTTCTACCCCGGCCCCCGGGTGATTCACATCAGCGCCGCGGACCCCTACTGCCCTGAGCTCCGTGACCTTGCCGCCCGAACCGCCGCCGAGCTTGCCATGGCGCACCGTGAAACCGGCACCATCGTCGTGGTCCAGGGCCCCCGCTTCTCGACGCGCGCTGAGAGCCGGTGGTTCGCGCGGATGGGTTGGGATGTGGTGGGGATGACCCAGTACCCGGAGGTCATCCTGGCTCGGGAGCTGGAAATGTGCTACCTCGGTCTCTCCCTGGTGACCGACTACGACGTCGGTGTCGAGGGGGCCCCCGAGGTTCAGGCGGTGCAGGCGCACGACGTGATGCGCGTGCTCGAGTCCAACATCAGCGCCGTACGTGACCTGCTGACGGCCCTGGTCCCGGTGATTCCGCTGGCGCCCGGGTGCGACTGCCAGCAGGCGCTGCGCCTGGCTCAGATATAGTGGTCCGGGCAAAAAGAAAGGCCGAGATTGGGGTCTCGGCCTTCAAGGAAGGGGAAGCGGGGCTCACGATAACTTCGGGTCTGTTAAGGACCCGTGAAGAGGGTGTAACGGCGCTGTCACGGATGTGGGGCGGGTATAGTCCGGGGCAATGAAGGTGCTGATCACCGGCGGCGCCGGATTCATCGGGCAGCGAACGGGCCAGCTCCTGCTCAAGCATGGGCACCAGGTGAGCATCCTCGACAACCTGTCTCCGCCGGTGCACGACGGCCCGCCGTCGCTTCCGGCTGGGCTCGAGCTGATCCAGGGCGACATCCGCAAGCGCGAAGACTGGGTGAAGGCGCTCAAGGAAAACGAGCTGGTGCTGCACCTGGCCGACCACCACGACTATCTACCCTCCTTCAGCAAGCTGTTCCACGTCAATGCCGTTGGCACGGCGATCCTCTTCGAGCTGCTTGTGGAGGGCAGCACATCGGTCCGGCGCGTGGTGCTCGGGTCCACGATGGCGGTCTACGGGGAAGGCAAATACCGTTGCGGCAAGGATGGGGACGTGTATCCGGCGCCCCGGCGCCCGGAGGCCCTCGAGCGTGGAATCTGGGATCCCCCGTGTCCAACCTGTGGCGGGGCGATCGCCCCGACGGTCACCGACGAGTCCATCGTTCGCCCAACGAGCGCGTACGGTCTGAGCAAGCTGGCCCAGGAAGAGCTCGTGAAGTTGCTGGGGGAGCGGCACGACATCCAGTGGGTGATCCTGCGATACGGCGCGGTGCAGGGACGGGCGCAACCGTTTCAGAACGCGTACTACGGGGCGCTGCGCATCTTCGCGCTCCGGCTTGCCCACACCCAGCCGCCGCTGCTGCTCGAAGACGGGAACCAGCTGCGCGATTTCATCGACGTGGATGATGTCGCGCGCGCGAACCTCGCTGCCCTTACGGGCCTCCCGTCGGGCGTGTACAACGTTGCCAGCGGACGTGCTCACACCGTGATGGACCTGGCCCGCACGCTGCTGCGCGTCGCGGAACGGGACATGGTGCCGGACACCCCGGGTCGCTACCGGGTGGGGGACCCCCGGCACGTGGTGCCGGACGTGAGCCGGATCAAGGCGACCGGGTGGGAAGCGCAGTCCGGGCTGGAGGCCATGGCTCGGGAGTACTGGCAATGGTTGCAGGAACAGCCGAACCTCGACACCTACTTCGAGGGCGCCGAGTACCTGATGGAACGAACCGGCACCGTGCGCGCCGCTCGATGACCGATGCCCCGGCCCGACGGTTTCGAATCCGGTACCCGATCCAGCGCTGGGACGATGGGAAATGGTTTTATGGCGGCTTCCTCATCATCCTGATCGGGCTCATGGTCTTCAAGATCCTCCGGCACGAGGAGATCGCCTCCGTCATCCCCGTCCTGGTGGTCGATGCCGTGGTCGTCCTGGGGCTCTATCTCCTGCGCCTCGTCTCCTACGTCGATGTCGCGCCCGACGGCCTGCGCATTCGATACGTCTTCCGCCAGATGGCCGTGCCGTACACGGCGCTCTCGAAGGTCCGCCGCCAGGCGCTCGACGTGGCGTTCCAGCCGGCGGAACGACGGCGCTTCGTGAACCGGTTCGTTCGCCGCCTGGCCAAAGAGCCGGCGGTGTACCTCCGGCTCGATCGTCGCCAGCCTGACGTGCTGGCCGAGGCCGAGAAACGCCTGGGCCCGCGGCTCGTCGCCGGGCCGGACATCGTGATTCCGCTGGTGGATGTCGATGCCTTCATCGCGGAGATGAAGGGACGGCTGCGCCCAGCCTGATGGCGGCGCTGGCCCGTCCGCGTGCGGCCTGGTGGCGAATCGACCGTGTCGACATCTACTGGCTGCTGGCTCTGACGGTCGTGGCCGGCATCCTTCGTTTCGGCAGCCCGATCTTTCTCGATGTCTTCGCCCATCCAGGGGCAGGCCTTCCGATCAGCGCCTGGGGCGTCGGGCACTCCTACCAGGACCCGAAACTGCCAGGCCTCGGGAAACCCAACGACATCGCCCCCAACTCGCCCTTCATCTTCGACGAGCTGTACTTCGCCAATGACGCCCATAACGACCTGCTGGGCAAGGACTATTTCGATCCCGAGCCGCCGCTGGCCAAGCTCATCATCGCGATCGGCATCAAGCTGTTCGGCTTCAACTCCTTTGGCTGGCGCGTCATGCCCGTGCTCTTCGGGACCGCCCTGGTCCCGCTGATGTACCTGCTCGCCCGCCAGCTCCTGGCGGTGCGCCTCTTCGCCATTGCCGCCGGGGTCCTGACCGCCTTTGACGGGATGACCTTCGTCGAGTCGCGAACGGCGGTCATCGACATCATCCCGATCACCTTCGCCGTCGGGGCCTATGTGCTCTTCCAGGCGCACCTGCGCGCCGACACGGCCTGGCGACAACGGCTGACGATCGTGCTCACCGCGCTGCTGCTTGGGCTGGCGCTCGGTTCGAAGTGGACGGCGCTGGCCGCCTACGGCACCATCATCGTCCTGCTGGCCGGCCGGGCCATCCTTCGGTGGACTCGCTACGATCGCCGAACCGCGGCGGTCGTCATCCTGAGCCTCGCCTTTCTGCCGGGGATTGTCTACGCGCTGAGCTTCATCCGGTATTTGACGATCATTCACGGGATCACGAACCTGCCCCAGCCGCCCCTGGGCTTCGCGCCCTTCCACCTCGACCTGGGGCGGGCCTGGACGGATCTCGCCGAGTGGCACCGCCAAACCTGGCTGTACCACATCAACCTCAAGGCCGATCACATCTTTTACAGCCCCTGGTGGTCCTGGCCGCTGGATTTCCGGCCGGTCGTCTACTACTACCAGGGCCAGAGCCTCGGCGTCGATCAGGCGACCGGCGGCGCGTTGGTCGCCGAGATCTTCAACCTGGGCAATCCCCTCACCTGGTGGGGCGGAACGGTCGCCATCGTCGGCCTGGCGGTGGGCCTTCCTGGGCTGATCGCCAGGGCAAGGGGCCGAGAGGTTCCAGCGAACACGGAAGCCGCCAATGAGCCGCAGGGCGGCGTCGACGAGCGGCTGTGGACCACGATTTTCATCCTGGTCGCGTTCGTCGCCGCCTGGCTCCCCTTCGCCAAGGTGCCGCGCGGTCTCTTTCTGTATCACATGCTGGGCGGCCTTCCGTTCCTGTTCCTGGCGCTGGCGCTGGGGCTGACGTACATTGCCTCCCTCCGCGGGTCGATGCCGGGAATCGCCATGCGGATGAGCGGGGCGGTGCCCGCCTACGCCTACCTCGTGATGGTGGTCGGCTTCTTCCTTTACTTCTATCCGCTCTGGACCGGGTTGCCGTTGACCTCGGACGCGCTCAACAACCACGTCTGGTTCGTCTTCACCAAGCCCCTGCCCAACTGGTGCCTTTGTTACTGGAACTCGCCGGGCTAGGGCTCGTCCTCGCGACCCTCGCCCTCGGTGCCGGCCTTGCGTCCGGCGGGCCCCCGTGGCTCTTCATCGGCGAGCGGCTCGTGATCGGGCTGGTCCTGGCCATCGTGCTGGTGACGGTCGCGGGCTACGTGCTTGCGCTCGTCATCGGACTCGGGCTGCCCCTGATCCTGATCCTGATACTGCTGGCGCTTGGCGCCGGACTGGTCCTTCTCCACAGGCATGCACCCCGGCTCCGCCGCGACCTCGGGTCAAAAACGGAATGGGGGTTGTTGGCCACGGTGGCGGGGCTCGGCCTCGTGCTCGGATACCTCTTTGTGCGCGCCGTGCAGGTCACGCCCGATGGATGGCTGGCGCAGTACAACAACACCTGGTCCGACTGGTCCTTTCACGCCAGCTATGCGACGGCGTTCGTCTACGGCCACAATCTCCCGCCGCAGAATCCAATCTTCTCCGGGACGCCATTTCGCTACCCGTTCGCGCCGGATTTCGCCAGCGCCCTCCTGATCGCCGGTGGCTGGAGCATCCCGGCCGCGCTGATCTGGCCCAGCTGGGCGATGACCATGCTGGCGCTCACAGGCTTGATCCTCTGGGCAAAACGGCTCACCGGGACAGCAGCCGCCGGCGTGATCGCCGTGACCTTGACCCTCCTTGGCGGCGGACTCGGCTTCTGGTTCTTCTTCGGGGACGCGGCGCGGCTCGGCCTGCTCAACGCCCTGGCGCACATCCCGCGGACCTATGACCGCTTCGATCCGCCGGTGAACATCCAGTGGTACAACCCGATCCTCTCCTACTACCTCCCGCAGCGGTCCTTCGTTTTCGGCGCGGCGATCTTCATCACCGTCTTGCTGCTGCTGACACCGGCCTTGCAGACGACGCCGATAGGGCAATGGCGGTCGACGCTCGCGGAGATCCGGCGATCCTGGCGACACTGGTCGCTGACGAGCACGCCGGTCGCGTTCGTCGTGGCGGGCATTCTGGCCGGGTTGCTGCCGCTGTTCCATGTCCACAGCCTGCTGGCGCTGGGCATTGTGACCCTGAGCTGGGCGATCCTCTTTCCCCGGCCCGCCTGGCTCGGGTTTTTCATCACGATGTTCGTGTTCGCGGTGCCGCGCCTGCTGATGGCGGTCCCCGGCGACCCCGGGGCGCCCCCAGAGCATCAGTACCCCCGGCTGCTGATTGGCTGGCTGTCCGGCAAAGACTTCCCGGCGTGGTTCTGGCTGAAGAACACCGGGCTCTTCTGGCCCCTGCTGCTGCTGGCGCTGTTGAGTCCGCTGGCCCTGCGCGGACGGGCACGGCTGCTGCTCGCGCCGTTCGTGCTCGTCTTCCTGGCCGGCAACCTGGTGAAGTTTCAACCCTGGGATTGGGACAACACGAAGATCCTCGTCTTCTGGTACCTGGGGTGCGCGGTGGCCGTCGGTGCCGTGCTGGTCCGATTCTGGCGCGCGGGTCCGCTCGGCGCCTCGGGCGCCTCCGCCATCTGGCTGACGCTGACCGCATCCGGGGTGCTGTCGATGTTGCAGTTCCTCCCGCCACAGGGACCCAGTTACGTCTGGTTCAGCGCCGAAGAGGTTCGCCTCGCGGCAGCCATCCGGACCGCCACGCCGCCGCGGTCGGTGTTCGTGACCGGTGAACGGCCCAACAACCCGGTCGCCGACCTGGCCGGCCGCTCCGTCCTGATGAGCTATCCGGGATGGTTATGGAGCTACGGCATCAACTATCAGCAGCGGGAGGCGGACATCGCGCGGATCTACCTGGGTGACGCCGGCGCGGTCGACCTGTTGCACCGGTACCACGCCGACTACGTCGTGGTAGGACCCGATGAACGCGCGACCTGGCATGCCAACCTCGCCTACTTCGACGCCCGCTTCGCGGTGGTGCTTCGGACCGCGAATTACGTCGTGTATCGCGTCCCGCCCGCCTAGAATTGACCACGTGCTGACTCGATTCCTGATCCACGTGGTGGCGCTCCTGTTCGTCTTCTATTTCCTCTGGCACCTGCAGGGCAGCATCCTGGGGGCTGCCATCGTGATGGCGCTCATCCTGGCGCTGATCAACGCCATCATCCGGCCCGTGCTCCTGATCCTCACACTGCCGGTGACCATCCTGACGCTGGGCCTCTTCGTCGTGATCCTGAATGCCCTGCTCTTCGGCCTGTCCTTCGCCGTGCTACAGGGCGTCATGCACCTGCACGTGGCGATCGGCTTCGGCCAGATCCTGCTGGGCTACGTGGTCTACGTGGTGATCAGCACGATCCTGACCCACATCTTTTAGAAGGCCCAATAGCCGCGCGAGAAGGCGAGGCTGAAGGTGATCAGGCCGGTAAACGACAGCGCGACGGCGATGCCCTGGACCCAGCGGTTCCGTACCCGGCCCGCCAGCCAGAAGAGCGGGTACAGGCTGAGCAGATAACGGGGGATGCTGAGCCAGAACGGAAGAAAAGTCACCATCGCCGTGACCGCGGCGGCGTAGGCGGCATCGGCAGGCCTGAGACGGATCCAACTCATGGCGGTCACGGCGTAGGCGGTGATGCCTCCGAGGATCTCGCCGGCCCCCACCGTGAGCCGTTCCCACGGCACCCGCCAGAAGAGGCTGTGCACCGCCTCCGCAAAGCCGGTCCAGGGCGGCGCCAACCGGTGCGACCAGTGCAACCGCTGGACCGCGACGAAGGCGAAGGGGTCCTTCAGGACAAGCCAGTTGGTCGCGAGGTAGAGAAGGAAGCCGCTGGCGACGAGGAGCGGCGCGGCCGCGGCCTGCCAGGCGGCCTTTACGGATCGCCGGTTGGCGTAGATCTCCAGGAGCAGGAAGGGGAGCAAGGCGATGCCGGTAAGCCGGGTCGCGGCCGCCAGTCCGCCGAGTGCCCCGGCCAGCAGCCACCGCCGCCGACGAGCGGCGAGTACGGCTCCGAATGCCAGCGCGCAGAAGAGCGCCTCCGTGTAGCCGACCAGGAGAAAGTAGGCGGTCGGAAAGACCGTAAAGAGGGCGGCGGCGCGCCAGGCCACCCGCTCATCGCCATCATGGCGGACAAGCTCGAACAGGAGAATGGTGGCCGCCATGCCGGCGACGTTGCTGACCAGGAGCGCGGCCAGCCGGACCGGCAGGCCGATGGCGGCCACCGCGCCCACCAGGGCGGGATAGAGCGGGAAGAAGGCGATCAGGTTACGGGCATCGCCCGTCGCGCCGTAGCCATGGGTGCTGAGGTACAGGTAGTGCTGGGCGTCCCACTGGTCCCAGGCGCGGCCGAGCGCGGTCAACGGGTCGGGGCTGGCGCCGAACTCCACCAGTGTCACGGTCACGAGCAGGGCCTTGACCAGCAGTGACAGGCCCAACAGTGTCAGCCAGGGTCGGAGCCGCGCGGAGCGGACCAGCCGGACCACCGGGCTTCCGGTACCATACCGACTCGGCGGCTTGCGAGACGCCTGACTGATTGACCTCAACATCCTGGCTTCCCGTCTTCCGCGCCATCGGGGTGGAGATCCGTGCCGCCCTGCAGCCGCTGGTCGGGACCGAGCGGGGCCGCGTCGTTACGGGGCAAGGGGCCGGCGGCGACGGCACCATCTATATGGACCAGCTGGCCGAGGAGATCGCGGTACGCCACCTGGAGCAAGCCTATCGCAGCGGCGCGCGATTCCAGCTCGTGTCGGAAGAGCTTGGCGAGCGGGCCTTTGGCGGGTCGCCGTTGGTCCTGGTGGACCCGCTCGATGGAAGCTTCAACGCTAAGCAGGGGCTGCCGTACTATGCGGTCGTGCTTGCCGCCACCGATGGTGACCTCCTCGGCGACGTCCGGCTCGGGTACGTATTGAACCTGGTGACCGGCGACGAGTTCTATGCGGAGGCAGGCGGCGGGGCGTTCCGAAACGGGAAGCCGCTTCGGCCCGACGCCGGCCCGTTCGACGGCGGCACCTTCGCCGTCGTGCAGCTCGACGCGCCGACGGGCGTGGAGCCACGCGGTCGGTGCGGCGCGATCCTGGCGCACGCCGAGAAGACCCGGCAGCTCGGCTCGGCCGCCCTGAACCTGTGTCATACCGCGACCGGCGGTATCACGCTGCAGGTGACGCCGGCGCCGGTTCGAGCCTTTGACCTGGCGGGGCCGTTGCTCATCCTTCGGGAATGTGGCGGCATCGCCACCAGCTTCGAGGGCGAGCCGCTGGACGGCATTTCCTGCCGCCTGGACTCGCGCACCACCCTGCTGGCATCGGTGTCGGCGGATGCGCACCAGCACGCCTTACGCTTGATGGACGAGGGGCGCTGATGCTCGAACCCGGGCAGACGGTCTTCATCATCCTGTCCTTCGAAGGCCCCGACGTCTACTCGCAGGCCGGCGGCCTCGGCGTTCGGGTGAAGGAGTTGTCCCGCGCGCTCGCGGAGCGGGGCTATGAGACCCACCTCTTCTTCGTGGGCGATCCCAACCTGCCGGCGCACGAAGACCTGCTGGACGGACGGCTGACCTTGCACCGCTGGAGCCAGTGGATCAGCCGCTTCTATCCCCTCGGGGTCTACAGCGGCGAGGACGACAAGGTCGCGGACCTCAACCGGAGCCTGCCGGACGCCCTGCTCACGGACTACATCAAGCCTGCGGTCGAGCGCGGCAACCAGGTGGTGGTCATCGGCGAAGAGTGGCACCTCGCCCACGCCATGACGCTGATCTCGGACGCGCTCTATTTTGCGGGCCTTCGCGAGCGCTGCCTCCTGCTCTGGAACGCCAACAACCATTTCTCGTTCCACCGGATCAACTGGGGCACGCTTGGCTTCGTGACGACCCTGATGACGGTCAGCCGATACATGAAACACATCATGTGGCGCTGGGGCGTCAACCCGATCGTGGTTCCGAACGGCATCCCTGGATCGATGATCTCGAAGGTCAGCCAGGTCCAGGTGCGGACGCTGCGGACGGCGGTCAACGTCCCGGCGTTCCTCTTCAAGATCGGACGCTTCAGCCCGGACAAGCGGTGGCACCAGGCGATCGCCGCGGTTGCCCGGTTGAAGGAGCGGGGCACTCCCACGAAGATGCTGATGCGGGGTGGCATGGAGCCCTTCGGCGGGGAGGTGCTGGAATTCGCCCGTCAGCAACGCCTTCATGTGGCCGACCTATCGACGCGGGTTGACGACGTCGCCGGCCTCGCCCGACTGCTGAAGGACAATGCCGACGCCGACATCTGGAACCTGACCGCCTTCTTACCCGACGACCTGCTGCCGGCCATCTACGCCTCGGCGACCGCGACCCTGGCGAACAGCGGCCACGAGCCGTTCGGCCTGGTCGGCCTCGAGGCGATGGCCTCGGGTGGGGTGGCCTTCGTGGGCGCGACCGGCGAAGAGTACGCGGAGGCGTTCACCAACGCCATCGTCATCGAGACCGATGAGGCCTCGGAGATCGTCGCCTATGTCACCAACCTGGCCGAGCATCCGGAGAACGCGCGCAACCTGCGGATCGCGGCCCAACGGACGGCGCGCGCCTACACCTGGCAGCGCGTGATCGACATCCTGTTGCGACGCCTCGAGTTCGTGGCGATCAAGCAGGGACTGACGACCGGCTAGGCATCGTCGCCCGCCTGGGCCAGGACGATCCCGGCGCAGACGATGGCCGCCCCAAGGACCTGGAGTGGTTCCAGGGTGTCCTTGAGGAAGAGGAAGGCGATCAGCCCGGCGAACACCGGCTCGGCTGCGGCCAGGATGCCGACCAGCGACGGGCGGAGCCGGCGGAGGGCGGTGACCTCGAGCGCAAAGGGAACCAGCGTGGCGAACAGGCCGATCATGGCCATCGTGATCCAGACATCAAGTCGCGCGGGGAGGACGGGTCGCGCCAGGAGGTCGATGACGGCCCACATGACGGTGGCGGCGCCGAACCCGTAGAGGAGCACCGAGAAACGGTCGACGCGGGTGACCAGGGTGGAGGCGCGGAGGAGGAAGACGGCAAAGAATACGGCGGCAAGCAGCGAGAGCCCGACGCCGGCCAGGTTCAGCGCAAGCAAGGCGGGGCGGTAGGCGCCCACCATCAAGAAGGCCCCGCTGAGGACGAGCAGGACGGCCAGCCAGACCCGTCCGGAGACCGCCTGCTGGCGCCGAAAGCGCTCCCAGGCCGCGATCCCGACGATGGCGCTGAACTGGGTGAAGACGGCGACCGCGATGTTGATCCTCGAGATCGCCAGGTAATAGGTGAGCTGGACCCCCGCCAGCGCGACCCAGCCGAAGATCAAGAGGTGCGGGATCTCGCGCCGTGGGACGCGCAGTCCCCAACGTCGGAACAGCAGGATGAAGAGGAAGAGCCAGCTGAAGGCGAAGCCAATGCGCAGCTGCGCCAGGGCGAAAGGCGTGGCGCCGGTCCGAAACAGGACCTTGACCACGTTGCCTCCGATCGCATAGCAGAGGGTGGCGATGAGGACGAAGAGGTATCCAGAGCGTCGTGGCGCGACCGCCGGCCGGCGGCTCGGCGCGTGAACAGCGCTCATGGCTGGGCCTCGACTCCTGGGTCAGACGCGAGGATCGCCTCGATCAGCTCGGTGACCCCCGCGCCCGCGGGAGCACGCATGACCCGGGCGGCCTGGGCCTTCAGCTCGGGTACCGCGTTGGCGACGGCGACGCCCAGCCCGCACAAACCGATCAGCGCCTCGTCGTTCTCCGCGTCGCCGATCCCGGCGACCTCGGCGGGCGGGATGGACATCGCCTGGAGCGCCGCGGTCAAGCCTGTGGCCTTGCTGATGCCCGTCGGGAGAACCATCAGCGAGGCCTTGTTGAAGATGACTTCGAGCTCGAGGCCCAGGTCCTGGATCGCGATCAGGACCTCGCCGGCGTTTTCGCGCGTGGTGGCCACCACCACGTCACCGATGGAGAGGGGAGCGATCTGCCGGCGACGCAAGTCATCGATAAAGGCCGCCGGCGGGGAGGGCGCGAGCAGGCGTTTGTCGCCCGTGGCCGGGTGAAATAACACCGGACCATTCTCAGCCACGATCCAATCGAACAGCGTCCGCGCCGCTGGAAAGATCGTTCCGAGGTCGGCCAATTGCCGGCCCGTGACCAGGACGAGACGGCGGCCGGAGCCGCGCCACCGCTCCAGCGCCCGAAGGGTCGGTGCCTCCACCATCCCGTCGGTCGCGAGCGTGCCATCGTAATCGCAGGCGAGGACGAGGTAAGACACGCCCACAGCATATGGTCGGCGCGTTTTGAGAGACTATCGCGGTGCCCAATTCGCTCGTCATCTACATGGTCGCGCACCAGCCGCGTCGCGTCCGCCTCCCCGCCCAGATGATCCCGCGCGGGACCGCCCCCGAGAAGATGGACGCGCTGATCTTCGACGAGGCGATGGACCGGCACTACTTCGACAAGGTGGCCACCTATTGCTACCGGCCGGCGACCGACATGTTCCAGACCCTGGTGGAGGGCGGCATGAAGATCTCGCTCGGCTTCTCGGTCTCGTTACTCCTGCAGATGCGCCGTTTCGGACCGGACGTGCTGACAAAGTTCCAGAAGCTGGTCAGTCACGAGAATGTGGAGCTCGTCGCGGTCGAACCGTATCACTCATTCATCTTCTATCTCGACATCGCGGCCTTCGCCGAGCGGATGCAATGGGGCAAGCGGCAACTGGAGGACACCTTCCAGAAGCGCATCAGCGTCACCGACACCACCGAGATGTTCATGTCCAACGATGTCTATTTCCAGTTGCAGAAGAGCGGGTTCAAGGGCGCGGTCATGGATGGGCGGCCATGGGTTATGGGCTGGCGCGAGCCAAGCCACCTGTACCGGTACCCCGGCGAGGAGATGCGGCTCTTCACCCGGCATTTCCAGCTCAGCGATGACGTCGGCTACCGGTTCAGCAATCGAGAATGGAACGGCTGGCCGTTGATGGCCGACACCTACGCGAGCTGGGTCCGGCAATCGATGGGCGACGTCACGTTTCTCGCCTGGGACTACGAGACCTTTGGCGAGCATCATCGGTCGGACTCCGGCATCTTCCCCTTCATGCACGCGCTCCACGCCGATTTCAGGCAGCATGGAATGCAGTACCTGACGCCGTCGGAGGCGATCGCGGCATTTCCCGCGGCGCACGACATGCCCCTGCCGGAGTACGGCTGCACCTGGGCGGGCGACGGCGGCATGGATTTCTTTTTGGGCAACGAGGCGCAGCAGGGCATTTTCCGGCTGATGCACCACATCTATAACAAGGCCAAGCTGACCGGGCATCCGCACTTGCTGGATATCGCCATGTGGCTCCTACAGTCGGACAACCTGCACCTGATCCAGTGGTTCTCGAAGTCAGGCAGCCAGGCCGAGGTCTCGGCCTATTTCACGCCGGACGAATGGTGGGAACTCGGGCCGCTCGGTATCCTCAGGGAGCAACAGCGCGTGTACGTGAACTTCCTTCGAGCGATGGATGAGTACGCCTGAGCCCGGGAAAGGGCCCACCACCGCTATCGAGTAACCCACACCGTGACCCGCCGAAAAGAGGGATACGGGGACCCTTGCCGGGTGATACTCAGCCGTCATAGAATCCTTGCGGAATGGTCTGGAGGAGGGGACTCCGTGAATCCGGGGTGCCTGCCCCGATGCCATCGAACGACGAACCCCCGGTCATCGTTGCCGACGACGACCGCGACGTCCGGATCATGCTCCGCACGCTCCTGGAGCTGGACGGCCACGAGGTGATCGAGGCCCAGGACGGCGACGAAGCCTGGCTCCTGATTGTCGAGAACGGCCCCTCGGTCGTTGTCGCCGACATCCAGATGCCGGGACTCGACGGCCTTCAGCTGTGCCGGAAGATCCGGGAAAGCAAGCTTTCCTCCGGGACCAAGGTGATCGTGTACACGGCGGGCATGGCCACGCCCGAGGATGCCAGGAAGGCCGGCTGTGACGAATACTTCCTCAAGACCGATCCCCTGCCGAGGCTCCGCGACAAGGTCCGCCAGTACGCGAGGCCCGGCCGCTAGCCTCCCAGTACCCGTTTCGTCATGGATCCGAATACGATCTGTATT
>CAAGKR010278542.1_pt1 | contig 16182 bp, 14 predicted proteins | sample 2556971 | NCBI WGS metagenome assembly CAAGKR01 (sample SAMEA5207829, study PRJEB30636) | soil metagenome | biome: forest; feature: boreal; material: soil | place: USA | collected 2011-09 | depth 1 m | reverse complement strand
CGTGCTGTTGCGCAGCGACGAGCCGGATTACATCGCTGCCGCATACGATGCGATTTTCGGTGGGCTCGGTGACCTGTTCGACGTCACCAGCATCCGCAGGGGCTTCGTCGGCGGCGGCTTCGTCGGCCCTCAGAGCCTACCGAAGCAGATGGCGCTGGCAGCCGGCATCCCCGGCGCGGAGCAGATCCCGGACAAGGCGGAGCTGTTCCTCGGCTTCACCTCCTGGACGCAGGCAGCGATCGGCGCCGGCCGCATTGCCAACTTCGAGACGCTGCCCGGCTTCACCAACCAGTGGCCGGACGGCTATTTCCGCCACGGCACCGCCATGCACCTCTCGCACATCTACGAGGACTTGCAGGCGTGGTATAACCGCTTCAGCTTTGCCGAGCGCGCGGCGGCGACCTTCCGCCCCGGCCTGCAAGTACCCGAGGGGCGGCTGACGATGGCGTTCGACCCGGGCAACGTGCCGGTGGTCGCGGACGTGGTGGCCGACGCGAAGCAGTACGGCACCGCCGGCCACAACGCCTCGATTCAGCCGCTCTCGCGCCTGCAGGAGGACACGCTCGACAACTACGGCGTGCTGTTCCTCAAAGGCAACGCCGTGCCACAGCGCGCCGACTTCAATACGCTGGACAACCCCTTCTTCTGGAGCGCGCGGCCGGACGTCGACCGTCAGCAGAACGGCCCGGCCGCCGGGCTGCACTTCGTCTCCTTCATGCCCTCCACGGACTACTTCAACCGCATCCGCCTGGCCATGGACGGTCGCTACGAGGGCGCAACGCTGCCGTTTGCGCCCGGCTCGCGCGAGATGGGATTCAACGCGGTGCTGCGCACGACCCACCGCCAGAACTTCGTCGTGCCGCCGCGGGCGCACCGTTCGTTCCCGCTCGCGGAGCTGCTGTGAGCGGGCAAGGGGGCGGCTGACCTATGCTGCGCATCCTGACGCCAGGCGCGTCTTCTGGACACAGTCATCTTAGTTCCGTATCATTGATGCGATTAGCCACGGTATGAAGGGATCAGTACTTGCCTAACATTGCCTCGGCGAAGAAGCGAATGCGGCAGGCGGTCAAGCGACACGCCCGTAACCGCGCCGCCACCAGCACAGCGAGAAACTATATCCACCGTGCCCACGCCGAGATCGCGAAGGGTCCGGGCGAGACCACCGAGGCGACCGTAAAGCTTGCCATCCGGGCTCTCGACAAGGCAGCCAAAAAGGGCATCATCCACAAAAATAACGCCGCGCGCCGGAAATCCCGGCTCATGCGCCGGCTCAATGCTGCCCTGGCGCCAAAGGCCTGATCCTGGAAGGCAGGTCTACCACCCTTCATCACGGAGGACGGATGGCGGACCTGGGGGAGATCCTCCAGAATACGCGCCTGATGCGCGGTGTCTCTCTGGAGGAGGCCGAGCGGGCGACGCATATCTCGCGTCGCTATCTGCAAGCGCTCGAGGCTGAGGACTTCACCGTCTTCGTCGCGCCCGTGTTTGCCCGGGGATTTCTGCGCAACTACAGCCAGTACCTCGGGCTCGACCCCGCCGCAATGCTCACTCTCTGGCCGGGCGAGGCTGCCGTTGATATTCCGCCGGCTGACGTGCCCGTAGCGGGCGGGACCGACAACGGTCGCCCGCGTGCCGACTCCGAGTCGCTGCGCACCGAGTTCGAACGTCGCTCCCGGCCTCTGCGCGGCAGCGATCGCGACCGTCGCCCCTCGAGGCGCACGACACCGGCCACGGGTGGGGATGCACCGGGACCGCTCAGCCGCCCCCGACTCGACGTGATCGATCCCACGCCGGCGTCGCGCGCTGCTGTGCTCGCGGCACTGTTGCTGCTGCTGATGACGGTGGTCGGATTTGGCGCGGCAAAGCTCGGCGGCAAGAGAGGTTCCGTTTCAACCACCGGTAGTGCGCCTCCGCCCACGGCTTCGACCGCCGCTGCGACAGCGCCGGCCGGCGCAGCGAAGGCGACACAGGCGCCACCGGCCCGCAAGGCCGGGTCGATGCCGAATCTTGTTGGCAAGGATGTCCGTGAGGCAGTTCAGCAACTGCAGCAGGTCGGCATCACGCCGCTCGTTATCTCAGTTCCCAGTACGAAAATCAGCGATCCGCCCGGCGGCGTCACGCGGCAGGATCCCGCTGCCGGCACAGCCATCACCACGAACTCCGGCGTCACCCTGATCGTGAACCCGGCGGCCGCCGGTATTCCAGCCGCCGGAGGCACTCCTGGCGCAAACGGCCAGCGGTTGCCTTCAGGCAGCAGCACCACTTCCCCTCCGCGTGGCACGGCGCCCTCCGCGCCGACTCGCCCGGCTACCGCCAGTCCCCCCTAAAGGATAGGACCATACGTGCGCTACCACCTCGTGACGCTCGGCTGCCCCAAGAACACCGTGGACTCGGAACAATTCGAACGGCTTTTGCTCGCCGGCAACCACACGCCAACGGTTCGGCCTTCCGATGCGGACCTGCTGATAGTCAATACCTGCGGCTTTATCGACGCATCAAAAGAGGAGTCGGTCGATACGATTCTGCGGCTGGCCGCGATCAAGAAGCCCGGCCAGAAACTGATCGCCGCGGGCTGCATGACGCGGCTATACGGTGATGAGGTGGGTCGCGAAATTCCTGAGGTCGACCACATCTTCGGTGTGGCCGAGTGGGAACGGGTAGCCGCCCTCGCCGGGGGCGAGCAGACGGCGCCCTGGGACATTCCGGTTACCTCCTCGCCGATGGTGGCCCGCACCAGCGCCTACCTGAAGATCTCGGACGGATGCAACGCCCCGTGTACGTTCTGCATCATCCCGACGATCAAGGGCCGCTTCACCAGCGCGAGCACCGGCAAAATCATCGCCGAGGCACGACGGCTCGTGGCCGAAGGCGCGAAGGAACTGGTGCTCGTCGCGCAGGACAGCACAGCCTGGGGCGAAGATATCGGTCAGCGCGATGGGCTGGCGGGTCTCTTGAGGCTGCTGAGCGAGTCAATCCCCGAGCAGCCCTGGCTGCGGATCATGTACGCCTATCCCGGCCGCGTGACACCAAAGCTGATCGCAATGATGGCCTCGCTTCCGAATGTTGTGCATTACCTGGACATGCCGCTGCAGCACGCAAGCGTACCAATGCTGAGGCGGATGCGCCGCCCCGCCAACATGGTGATGGTGAGACGGACGCTGTCGGACCTCCGCGAGGCGATGCCGGACATTGCATTGCGCACGTCGCTGATCGTCGGTTTTCCGGGGGAGAGCGACGAGGAGTTCGCCGAACTCAAGCAGTTCCTGCGGGACGTCCGCTTTGACCACGTGGGCGTATTCACCTATTCGCCGCAGGAAAACACCCCGGCCGCCTCGCTTGAAGGGCAGTTGCCGGAGAAGTTGAAGAGGCTGCGTCGCCGCGAACTAATGGAGATTCAGCAGGCGATTTCCGATGAAAAACACCGTACCCTGATCGGCACGCAAATGACCGTGCTGATCGAGGCCAGTGCCACGGAGAAGGTCCGGCGCGGCGCGATGGTCTCCGTCGGTCGCAGTTATCGCGATGCTCCGGAGGTGGATGGCGTCGTGCTGGTTCGAGGCAAGTTCACGCCCGGCACGATGTTACCGGTTCGCATCACGAGCGCTATGCCGTACGACCTCGTTGCCGATCCGCTCGCGGATACCGCCGCCGTCTAGAAGCGATTCGTCGTGCAGGACCACCGGGCTTCTGCGTCGAGATCGGTTGCGCTTTCGCTTGTTCCTGATTTTGCCTGACTGATACACTTCCCCGTGGGTTGCTGCCGTTCGGCGCGACCCACATTCCTGTGGCCCGCACTATATGGCACGCCCAGCCGCAGCCACGCTCCGCCCCGCTACGAGCGGGAACCGGACATGGGCGAGGAGCAACCGGCAATTTGGGTAAGATCAACGTAGCCATCATCGGCGTGGGCAACTGTGCCTCGTCACTCGTCCAGGGCATCGAGTTTTACAAGAACGTCAAGGACGACGAGATCGTCCCGGGCCTAATGCATGTCAACCTCGGCGGCTACCACATCCGCGACTGCCGGATCGTGGCCGCCTTCGATATAGATGTCGACAAGGTCGGTAAAGATCTCTCCAAGGCGATCTTCTCAGGCCAGAACAACACCTACAAATTCTGCGACGTGCCGAAGACCGGCGTGACCGTGCAGCGCGGCATGACCCACGACGGGTTGGGTAAGTATCTCTCGCAGGTCATCACCAAAGCTCCCGGGCCGACCGCCGACATCATCAGCATCCTCAAAGAGACCAAGACCGATGTCGTGATCAACTACCTGCCCGTTGGCAGCGAAGAGGCGACCCGGTGGTATGTCGAGCAGGTGCTCGCGGCCGGCTGCGGCATGGTCAACTGCATCCCGGTGTTCATCGCGCGTGAGCCTTACTGGCGCAAGCGGTTCGAGGACGTGGGCGTGCCGATTATCGGCGACGACATTAAGTCGCAGGTCGGGGCCACGATCACCCACCGCGTTCTCACTCGCCTGTTCGAGGACCGGGGCGTCCGCATCGATCGCACCTACCAGCTAAACTTCGGCGGCAACACCGACTTCTTGAACATGCTCGAGCGCGAGCGCCTCGAGTCGAAGAAAATCTCAAAGACAAATGCCGTCACGTCGCAGCTCACCAACAGCCCCCTCTCGCCGGATAATATTCACGTTGGGCCAAGCGATTACGTGCCCTGGCTGCAGGACCGGAAGTGGTGCCACATCCGCATCGAGGGCACGACCTTCGGCAACGTGCCGTTAAATCTTGAACTGAAGCTTGAGGTCTGGGACAGCCCCAATTCGGCCGGCGTCGTGATCGATGCCATCCGCTGCATCAAGCTTGCGCTCGACCGTGGCATGTCGGGCGCCCTGTTCGCGCCATCCTCCTATTTCATGAAGTCGCCGCCCCAGCAGTACCACGATGATGAAGCGCGCCAGATGGTGGAAGAGTTCATCCACGGCAGCAGCGCGTCGGCGGAGCACGAGCAGCGCGAACAGGCCGAGCAGACGCAGTAAGCCGGTGCTCACGCACCGCTCAACACGACGGCTGTGATTCTCTACCTGCTGTGGCGTCTCGGCACCGCGCTGGCGCAATGTCTGCCGCTGCGTGTCTCGTACGTGGCGGCGGCGGCGGGCGCCGACATCGCGTGGCTGCTGCTTTCCGAAAAGCGCGCCAACACGATCGAAAACATGCTCCACATCACGGGCCGCAACTTTCCCGGGCGGGCGCGTGAGCTCGGCCGGCGTTCGTTCGAGAACTACGCGAAGTACGTGGTCGATTTCATGCGCCATCCACTGACGGACGGAGCGGACTTCAGCCGGCGGTTCGAGTTTGACGACTGGGAACGGCTCGAAGCGGAACTGGACGCTCCTCGCGGCAAGATCGTGGTGGTGATGCATTTCGGCAACTGGGATATCGGCGCCCCCGTGATCGCGCTCCGCGGTTACCCGATTAACGTCGTCGCTGAAACGCAGGCCAACGGGCGCCTAAATGACGCACTCGTCGCGGCCCGTACAATGAGCGGCGTTCGTTTGCTGCCGATGGAACGCGCTGCGACCGGCATCGTCCGCGCGATGAAGCGCCATGAACCGCTTGCCATCCTGCTCGACCGCCCGCTCGCGGAGGGGGGTGTTGAAGTCGAGTTCTTCGGCGACACGATTCGCATTCCGGAGGGACCTGCTCGGATTGCACTTCGCACTGGGGCAAAGGTTCTGACCGCCGCAGTTTTCCGCATCAGGCCCGACGACGATCGGGTACGGGCCATCGTCGACTTTTCGATCGAGACCGTCTCGACCGGTGATTACGCGCACGACATCCGTGTTCTCACGCAGCAGATCATGGCCTCGCACGAGCGCGTGATTCGCCGATACCCGGACCAGTGGTACATGTTCCGCCGGATGTGGCAGCAACGTGCCGCGGGCTGGCTCGATGCGCCCGGCGATGGGTGAATACGTGTCTCCAACCAGGCACATGCGATTCAAGCCCGCTGTACGCTGGCGCGGGTTTCAGCTCGCAGCGCTGTTCGTCCGCTTCTTCCCGGACCTCGCCGAAATCCTTGCACGCCCCGCTGCCAACGCGGCCTACCTGGTCGGGAGCCGGCAGCGGCGCAGCGTCTCGCGTAACCTGCGCGTACTCGAGCCGAACGCCACGGCGGAGCGCGTGCAGGCAGTATGCCGATCGGTGTTCTTGTCGGTGGCTCGATACTATGTCGAGCTGTTGCGCATACCGGGCAGGAGGCTCGACGGTTACTTCTCCCGCATGGAAGTGAATGGGTATGAGCACCTCTCTGGTGCGTTGGAGCGTAAGAAGGGCGTGATCATCGCCGGCATTCACATCGGACCGGCAGAGATTGTGCTGCATGGCCTGGCAGCGCGCGGGATCCCGTATACCACCGTCGTCGAACACGTCGAGCCCCCGCAACTCGCTGGTCTCTTGCAGGGCATCCGCCAGTCGCATGGCCAGCGATACCTCTATCCCGATCTTGCCGGAACGAAGCAGCTCATCCGCACCCTGCGACGCGGTGGCCTGGTGGCCCTGCTGGTAGATCGCGATATCCTTGGCAGTGGCATCGAAGTGCGGTTTTGTGGGGGGCTTTTGCGGGCCCCCGCCGGACCGATCGAGCTCGCCCGCCTGACAGGGGCCGCGATCGTTCCTGCCGTGGCCCGCTGGACGGCTCACGGCGAGGTCGCAGTGGCCGTCCTGCCGGAGTTCCAGCTCTCCGCGCGCCGCAGGGACGACGGCGCCCTGCGCAGCGACATGGAACGGCTGCTCGCTGTGTTCGAGCCGCACCTGCGCCTTGTTCCCGGGCAGTGGTTGGTGCTGGAACCGCTCTGGAAAATTCCGCGGCGCAGCGGGGCGGCGGCGTATACTAAGCATCACCCTTCCGGCCGCCCTACCGGCCGCGAGGAGAGCGTCGGGGGGCGGGTTGGGGACAGCGGATCTGCACATCCATACCACGGGCAGTGATGGCATGGCCACGCCTCGGCAGGTGCTCGATTTTGCCGAGCGCCGCACCTGTCTCAACGTTGTAGCGGTCACGGACCACGACGACCTCACGCCGGCACTGCGCGCCGCCGAGATCCACGCCCGCCACGGCGCGTATCGGTTCGACCTCGTCAGCGGCATGGAAGTGACGACCATTGAAGGCCACCTGCTGGCGCTCTTCATTCAGCGGCAGATTCCCAGCTTTCGTACCCTGGCCGCGACTCTCGATGCCATCCACGCGCAGGGCGGGCTCGCGATCATTCCTCACCCGATGAGCCCGCTCACCCGCAGCATCGGCAGGCACGGCATCGAGCGAATCCTGCGGCGGCGTGCCGATGGCATCTGGTTCGACGGTATCGAGCTTGCCAATCAGAGTCCCGCCGGCAGGTGGACGGCGCGCCGCGCCAGAGAGCTGAACCACGTGCAATTTCACCTGGCAGGTGTAGGCGGCAGTGACGCACACTATCTGCCCGTGATCGGCTCGTCTTTCACGGAGTTCGATGGCGACGGCGCGGAGGCCCTGCGCTCGACGATTCTGGCGAGAACGACGGCCGGCCGCTGCGGCCGTCAACCCACACTGCGGGAGATCGGGGCTGCCCAGGTCGTGCTGCAGACGGCGCGCGGTCTGTGGGCAACCCCGAGCAAGGTGCTCGGCCGTCCGGCCCAACGCCTGCTACGATCCGCCGGGCTGGCCCCCGCCGGGGGGCGCGGCAGATGAAGATCGCGCTCGTCTCTCCGTACGACCTGGCAGTGCCCGGGGGCGTCAACACTCACATCCGCCACCTCGCCGTGAACTTCACGGGGATGGGGCACGAGGTGCGCATCATCGGGCCATCGTCGGACGAGAACCCGCCAACCGAGCCTGGAGTGGTGGTGATCGGTAAGCCGCGCGGCATTCCCGCCAGCGGTTCGGTGGCACGAATCACGCTGTCGTTCCGTCTGTCGGGACGTGTCAAAGAGGTGTTGGCCGAAGAACGGTTCGACGTGGTGCACGTTCATGAGCCGCTGATGCCCTTCCTACCGATCCAGTTCCTGCGCTTTTCCGACTCGGTCAACGTCGGGACGTTTCACGCGGCCAAAGAGGGCGGCAACCGGCTTTACTCTTACACCCGTTCGCTGCTGCGCCGCTTCTACCGCAAACTCGACGGCAAGATCGCCGTCTCGCCCGCGGCCAAGATGCTGGTCAGCCGCTACTTCGCCGGCTACTACAACATCATTCCGAACGGAGTTGAGCTGTCCCGCTTTACCGGTCAGCCCGATCCCCTGCCACAGTTCCAGGACGACAAGCTGAACATTCTCTTCGTCGGCCGCATGGAGAAGCGGAAAGGTCTCGCCTACCTGTTGCGCGCCTACCCCATGTTGAAGCGAGAGATGCCGCAGACGCGGCTGATCATCGTCGGCGATGGCAGATTGCGTGAAGGCTACGAGCGGTACGTGCGCAAATCCGAGCTTGAGGACGTTGTCTTCGCCGGCACGGTCAGCGACGACGAGTTGCCGCGCTACTACCACTCAGCCGATGTCTGCTGCTTTCCCGCCACCGGCAATGAGAGCCAGGGCTACGTGCTTCTCGAGGCTATGGCGTCCAGCAAACCGGTCGTCGCGAGCAACATCGAAGGCTACGCGTCCGTCGTGACGCAGGGAGTCGAGGGCCTGTTGACGCTGCCGAAAGACAGCGACGCAATCGCCCTCTCGCTGGTACACCTGCTCGCCGACGAGAACCTGCGCCGCGTCATGGGCACCAACGCCCGCCTGAGCGCAGAGCAGTACAGCTGGGACCGTATTGCCCGCAAGGTGCTCTCGTACTACGAGCGGCTGCTCTATGAGCGCCGCCTCCCGCAAACCGGCCACGTCAACACAACTGCCGATGTCTGAGCCGGCTGCTCGTCCTCGCGAATCGATGCGCTGAACAACCCTGACTGAGGAGACTGCGATGCCATCACCGCTCCCGCACGCGATCCCGAAGCGGTATGCCGATCCGTTCGCCAGGGTGGTCGCGAAGACGGGCGCGACACCCGACATGATCACCGCCGCCGGGCTCGGCCTGAACGTGATCGCCGGTGCGGCGCTCGCCGCCGGGCGCTTTACCTCGGGCGGCTCGCTGATCATCGCGGGGGGCATCCTCGATCTGCTCGACGGCGCCGTTGCGCGAACGACCGGAAAGTCATCGCTGTTCGGATCCGTGTTCGACTCCACGGCCGATCGCTACGGGGAAGCGGCCAACCTGTTTGGCCTGCTCGCGTATTACGTCTCACGCGGTGCCCGGACAGAGCCCGCCCTGATCTTCGCGGCGATGGTGGGTTCGATCCAGACGAGCTACATTCGAGCGCGCGTCGAGGCAATCGGCATGGATTTGCGGGACGGCGCGTTTACGCGCACCGAACGGGTGGTGCTGCTCGCTGCCGCACTCCTGCTCGCCAAGCGGCGCGGCTGGGGCTGGGTGATGCCTGCCACGCTGTGGACACTTGCGATCGGCACCAACATCACCGCCGCACAACGCCTCCAGGCGGCGTGGCAGAAAACGAAAGGCATGCTCGGAGCAGAGGATCCGCACTGACGCAGGGCGCCCAGCGGCCGGTATCGCGGCACCGGATTCAGGAGTGAGCGGACATGATCCCGCTGGAAGAACAACAGCAGATTCGCGCCCTGTACAAGGAGACGATGAGAGAGCGCGTGAAGATAGAACTCTTCACGCAACGCCGCTCCTCCGTGATCATACCGGGCCGCGAGGAGTGCCAGTACTGCAACGAGACGCAGACGCTGTTAGAGGAACTGGCGCATCTGCACAGTCAGATCACGCTCACGGTCCACCAGCTGGGTGCCGACAAGGAAACCGAGTTGAAGTACGGCGTTTCGGGCGTGCCGGCGACGGTCATCCGCGGTGTGCTGAACCGCCCGGTGGTGTTCTACGGCATTCCGATCGGCACGCTCTTCCCGCCTCTGGTCGAGACAACGGTGTTAATGTCCCGGAACCAGACGGACCTGCCACCATCGGTGGCAAAACGGCTCAAACGCCTGCGCGAACCGATCAGCGTCCGGGTCTTTGTCTCGCCCGACTCCGAATTCTGCCCTCCGATGATGACCTCCGTTTTCGCGCTCGCAATCGAGAGCAAGCTGGTGAAGGCCGAGGTCTACGAGGTGGGAGAGTTCCCTCGCCTCGCAAAGCGTTACGGCGTGACGCAGGTTCCCTTCACGGTCATCGACGATCGCACCGCCTTCCCAGGCGCAGTGGACGTCGATAGCTTCATCGACCAGCTGATCAGGTCCCGGTCCGGGCCGACAATTTCTGCCCGGCTGCCGCGATCGAGCGGCGCGACGATACTCAACGGTGAAGCCCCGAGAGAAAACGTCCGCCCGAGCGGGCTGATCATCCCCGAGAGGTGAGCCGAAACTCGCCGGCTTATCCCGGCCGGCCTCTCCTGCTCAGGGCCAGGCCGCCGACCACCGCCGCGCCCAGCAGGCAGAGCAAAGCGAGCCCGCCGGCGATAGCGACCACGATCACGGTAGAGTTGTCCGAACCGGATGAGGTGTTCGTGCCGCTCTGCGGCGCGGCCGGCGCGGTGTTCGAGTCGGCGCCACCCGGAATCGTGGGAGCCGCCGGCTGGGCGGCGCGCGGGTTGCTCGCGGGGGCCTGCGAGGGCACAGCCGCGGGCGCCGCCACTTCGGCCAGACCGACGCTCTTACGCCAGGTGTTGTAGACCCCGTCGCGATCGAGACCGTAGGCCTTCGTGAATGCAGCATCTTCAGATGCGCCGCTCTTGAAGGCTGCCATCAGTTGCGCGAACTTCTCCTGCCCGTAGCTCTTCACCAGGAAGTTGACGATGCTCCACGCCTCTCCGTAAAACAAGCCGGCGTCCGTGCCACGCAGGCTCGGCGCAAGGTTACGGATCGGCACCACCTTGTTCTGCCGGATCGCCTGGTCAACGGCCTGCCCGAATCCACCCGGATCTTTCTGGCCGTATACCGCGAGTCCCTCATCCAGCCAGAGGGGCAACGTCTGGCGGCCGTCCACCGCCCGCGAGTTGACCAGATGCGTGAGTTCGTGCCGCACGGTGTCTTCGTTGTCGGCGCCGCTGAGGTCGCCGGCGACCAGCACCACGATGTCAGGGGCGTCGGCCTGGCCGAGGATATTTGGATCTGTCGACGGCGACTCGTGCGAGAGCGCCGGTTGCGCCTGCACCTGCGTGCCGTAGGTGACCAGGTGGATAGGAAAGTCGAGCGGTGCGCCATCAAGTGCCCCGGCTTTGTCGAGTGCAGCACGGCCCACATCCAGGATGTGCTTTGCATTCGCGTCGGAGCCGTTGAAGTAGAAGAGCGTCAGGTTGCCGCTGGTCACGGTTTTGAATTGAAAGCGCGTGTCCTGGTACATCCAGTCCACCGGGTCGGTCTGTAGCTGGTTACCCGCGCTGTCCTGCATCGACCAGAAATAACGCACCACTTTTGTCGGCGGTAGGTAAAGCGGATTGCCTGCCGTCCGCATGTGGTATGCCGCCTGGATGCTGGCAGCCGGCTGGAAGTCCGGCCGGCCGCTGGTCGGGTTGCCGGTCGGCAGCAGCTGGTAGTGAAACGTTACGTCCGTAATGCTGCCCGCCGTCGATGCCGCGTCGATATTGAAGACGACCTCCGCGGGGAACTTGTTGTCCACGGTGGGCGTGCCGCTCACCGTGATCGCGTTGGCCGCAAACGCCATGTGCGAGGATGCGGTCGCGGTCGCGCAGACCGCCCAGATCAAGACGAGCAGCAGCGCCCTTGCCCACTTCCGCCGGCCTACCGGAACGCATGCACCGTCGGCCATCGAGGGTTTGCGCCCTGGGCTTACATCATTCACAGCCTGCCTCCGCCTCATCACCGCCACACTGACCGGGCATTCACAGACGTACACTGCGCGGCCGGGACGTCCGAGTCGATACCGCCGCTCAACGGCGCTGTCGGCGTCATGCCGCCGCTCCGCCGGAGTTCCCGATGTCCCACTGCAGGTACGCCCGCATCAGGGCATCGAGGTCGCCTTCGAGTACGGCGTTCGGGTCAGTCGTCTCGTAACTGGTGCGATGATCCTTCACCAGCTTATAAGGGTGGAGCACGTAGCTGCGGATCTGGTTGCCCCACCCGGCAGCGACGTGCTGACCCTTGAGCCGGGCGCGTTCGTCGGCCTGACGCTCCAACTCTTGCTCGATCAGCCAGCTGCGCAGCACTTTCATCGCCGAGTCGCGGTTGCGATGCTGAGATCGCTCGTTCTGGCATGTGACAACCTTGCCCGTCGGCAGGTGGGTGATGCGGATTGCGGTGGCGTTCTTCTGCACATTCTGGCCCCCGTGGCCGCTTGCGTTGAAGACATCCACGCGCAGATCGTCCGTGTTAATCTCAATATCTGTGTTGGCGTCCTCAATCACCGGGCTGACCTCCGTCAGAGCGAACGATGTGTGGCGTGCGTGGGCGGAATCAAACGGCGACAAACGCACCAGCCGGTGCACGCCGCGCTCGGAGCGCAGGTAGCCGTATGCGTGTCTGCCGGTAATCTCCAGCGTTGCGCTCTTGATGCCCGCCTCTTCGCCCGGTGTGACGCTCAGTATCTCCACCGTGTGGCCGTGCCGTTCCGCCCAGCGCACGTACATTCGCAGCAGCATTTCTGCCCAGTCCTGCGACTCGGTGCCACCAGCGCCCGCATGCACCGAAAGTATCGCCGCGTGATTGTCGTACTCGCCTCCGAGCATCAACTCGAATTCAAGGTCCTCCACGGACGCCTTGATCGCGGCAGCGTCCGCAGCGATGTCTGCGATGATACTTTGGTCGGCTTCTTCGAGCGACAGATCGATTAATTCGATCAGGTCCGCCAGCCGCATGCGTGCTGCCGTCCACGGTTCCGCAGAGCCGCGCAAATCGGAGAGCCGCCGCATCACCTGCTGCGCAGCCTGGGAGTCGTCCCAGAAACCCGACGCGAGCGTCTCTGACTCCAGGGCCACCGCCTGCTTTTCGCGCCCGGCTATGTCAAAGGCGCACCATGATGGTGTCGATCCGATCCAGGAGTTCCATAAGCTCGCTCTTTAGTTCGTCCACCTTGTCCTTCTCATGTGCCACCACACGCTGTGCCGTGCCGGCATCTGCAGCTACTCATTCTGCCCGCGAGCCCCGCTGCGGTCCGGAACAAGCACCTCTATCGCGGCTGTCCGCCTGTAGTTCGGCCCACAACGTCGATCCCTGCCGCGGCAAGGTGAGCGAGTCGAGTAGGCTCCGGCAGCCGCAACCCCATCGTCAGGCGCAGAATCCACTCGGTCGTGGCATGCAAGGCGATGCAGTGGCCGACGGAGACGAACAGCGGCTTCACACCGCGGCGTGTCCGCACGACTTCACCGATCACCTCTCCGTGATCGTACAACGGCGTGCATGAACCCCGCTCTTCGGCGGGTTCACTGTATTGACCAATCAGGCGCGACTTGGCGCAGCCGATCGTCGGCACGCCCAGCAACAACCCGATGTGGGAGGCGATCCCGAACCGCCGCGGATGCGCCTGACCCTGTCCGTCCACGATGACGAGATCCGGCGTGCACTGAAGGCGCTCGAACGCTGGAGCAAGCAATGGTGTTTCTCTGAACGAGAGCAACCCGGGCAGGTACGGAAACCTCACCAGCGCCTCGACAACCGACTGCTCGACCGGCCGCAGCGACGGGTACTCGACCACAACCACGGCGGCAAGACCGGGACGGCCGCTGCCGCCCACGGAGATATCGGTTCCCGCCACCAGTTTCACGCCGACCGGATGGCCCTCGGCAACGATGCTAGAGCGCAGCTCATCTTGGATTTGGCGTGCTTCGGCCGGGGTAACGTCCCAATCATGCGGTGCGGTGATCTTCACCTGTCAAGTATAGGATCACGTAGCGACCAGCGCCGCGTCTTCGGCAGCCAAGACGGTATTGGCGATCAGCATCGTGATCGTCATCGGCCCGACGCCGCCGGGCACGGGCGTAATCGCCGACGCTACCTGCGAGACGCTATCGTAGTCCACATCGCCGACAAGGCGCGAGCCGCTCTTGCGCGACGAGTCCGGAATGCGGTTGACGCCGACGTCGATCACGACGGCGCCTGGACGCACCATGTCAGCGGTGACCATCCGGCTGCGCCCAGTCGCGACGACGAGGATGTCGGCGGTTCGAGTGAAGCAGGCGATGTCGGGCGTGCCGGTGTGGCAGACGGTTACGGTCGCGTTCGACCCCCTCTTCTTTTGTAGCAGCATGGCGGCCAACGGCTTGCCCACCAGATTCGACCGGCCACATATGACAACATGCTTCCCGGCCGGATCGTTCCCCGTACGCATCAGCATCGCTTGCACGCCCGCCGGTGTGCAGGGCAACAGCCGTCCGTCACCGCGCAGCAACCTGCCGAGATTGACGGGGTGCAAGCCATCCACGTCCTTGCGGGGATCCACCGCAGCTGTGATCAGCCGGTCGTCGATGCCGGCGGGAAGCGGCAGTTGCACGAGAATGCCGTGGTAGCGTTCGTCGGCATTGAGGTCCGCGATTGTGCCCAGGAGTGCTGCTTGCGAGACCGAGGCGTCCGGCCGCAGGGTCTCCGACATGACGCCCATCTCCGCGCAGGCCCTGGCCTTGCCACGAACATATGACGCTGAACCGGGATCGTCGCCGACGAGCACTACTGCAAGACCAGGCGTGACGCCGCCGCGCTTCAGCACTGCGATCCGCAGGGCGAGTTCCGCGCGAATCTCCGCAGCTACCACGCTGCCGTCCAGTATCCGTGCCGTCATTCGTCGCTCCGAGGGGCAGGCGGCCCCCGAGATACCGTGCTGGTCATATCCCGCGTGCGCGGGCGACCACCTGGCTGGCCGTCAGGTATGGACCGACCATGAAGCCGTGCAACGAGTCACGCGGATGCCACCGTGCGGCCCGACAACCGCCTTCGGAGTGCAGGCCTCGTTGACAGGAATTCGCCCGGATCGTACCATTCTCAGAGTATCGGGGTTTCACGCTTACCAATTGAATAGCACTGACGCTCTTATCCAGAGTGGTTGAGGGATCCGGCCCTACGACGCCCGGCAACCGAGCCCGTGCCTGCACGGGAAGCGGTGCCAATTCCGACTCCGTTTGCCCCGGGGATTGCGCCCGGGATGGCGGGGGAAGATGAGAGTAACTCGTCCGTAGATGGAGGCTGCTCGTGCCACGAGGGCCTTCTTTTTTTGATCATCGTTTCCAGTGCCATGCTGGCAAACAGGAAGGGCGGGGTTCGGTATTATGGAAACGGTGGCCTGGGCAGGCGATCACGTTCGACTGCTCGACCAGACATTGCTCCCGCTGGACGAGGTGTACCTGGAACTGCGTGACTACCGATCGATGGCGTCTGCCATCCGCGAGATGCGCGTTCGCGGTGCGCCGGCCATTGGCGTGAGCGCAGCCTACGGCATAGCGCTCGCCGCGCTGGAGTTTGCCCATTTGGAGCGCTCCCCTTTCCTGGCGCGGCTGGCAGACGCCCGCGCCGAGCTCGCCGCAACCCGGCCGACGGCGGTCAACCTGTTTTGGGCGCTCTGTCGCATGCAGACCGTCGCGGACGCGGAGCAACCCGTCGCGGCGACCGTCGCCGCACTCGTGGACGAGGCGCAACGCATGCACGCTGAGGATGTGGACGGCAACCGGCGAATGGGGCGATTCGGAGCCGCCCTGCTGCCGGACGATGCCACTGTGCTGACGCATTGCAACGCGGGGGCGCTGGCGACGGCGGGCTACGGCACCGCCCTTGGCGTCGTTCGAGCGGCACGCGAGGCCGGGAAGAACGTACGCGTCTTTGCCGACGAGACACGGCCCTTGCTGCAGGGCGCCCGCCTCACCGCGTGGGAACTGCAGCAGGACGGAATACCGACCACGCTGATCGCGGACACGATGGCGGGGCACTTCATGAGCCGCGGTGAGATCACCTGTGTCATCGTTGGTGCCGACCGGATCGCCGCCAACGGCGATGTGGCGAACAAGATCGGTACCTATCAGGTCGCGATCATGGCGAAAGAACACGGTATCCCGTTCTACGTGGCCGCGCCGTGGAGCACGGTGGACTTGCAAACGGCGGACGGGAACGGCATCGACATCGAAGAGCGCAGTCCCGACGAGGTCACCTCGTTCGGCGGCCGGCGCACGGCGCCTTTCGGCATCGACGTACGAAACCCGGCGTTCGACATCACCCCGTTTCGCTACGTAAGCGCTATCATCACCGACCGGGGCGT
>CAAGKR010387726.1_pt1 | contig 16190 bp, 14 predicted proteins | sample 2556971 | NCBI WGS metagenome assembly CAAGKR01 (sample SAMEA5207829, study PRJEB30636) | soil metagenome | biome: forest; feature: boreal; material: soil | place: USA | collected 2011-09 | depth 1 m | reverse complement strand
CGCTCCCCGCCACGGACCCGACGGTCTCCCTGAGAGGAGCAACAGCCACCGACGTTTATTTCCTTTGGCTGTGGGCAAACGAAGTCGAAAGCAGGCGCGCCTCACACGGTCGTGAGCCAATCGCGTGGTCAGAGCATTGCGCCTGGTTTGAAACACGGCTGAAGGATTCCGGCACAATATTCTTCGTGGCCGAGGCCGAGGGCCACCAGCCAGTGGGCAGCATTAGGTTTGAAACCACTGATCGGTGGTCGAATGCCCGGCTAAGTTACGTCGTTGCGCCCGAGGCAAGGGGACTTGGTCTTGCCAGGGCAATCGTGAGCGCCGGCTGCGATGAATTGCGAAGAAAGCGCGGCGCAGTTCGGATCGTCGCCAACACGCTGCGCGCCAACTCGCGCTCCGTGCGGGTCTTTTCCTCCCTACAGTGGGTTCAGAAGGACAAAGGTTCCATTATCACGTTCGAGTACCCGTCACCAGCCGGTGGCAAATGAAAGTGAATTTCGGAAAGCGGACCATAGGTGTGGCGGAGCCCGTGTTCGTGATTGCGGAGATCTCGGCGAATCACAACGGGAGCGTCGATCGCGCCCTGGCGACCATCGACGCGGCGGCGGAGGCCGGAGCCGACTGCATCAAGCTTCAGACGTATAGGGCTGACACGCTTACGCTCGATTCCGACCTGCCCGATTTCGTCGTGCATTCGCCCGGCCCGTGGCAGGGCCGCCGACTGTATGACCTCTATGAGGAGGCCCACACTCCGTGGGAATGGCACGCGCAGCTTTTCGAGAGGGCTCGCGCACACGGGCTGGAGTGCTTTTCGACACCGTTCGATCATACGGCGGTGGATCTGCTCGAAGGCCTGAACGTACCCGCATTCAAGATTGCCTCTTTCGAGCTTGTCGACGATGCGCTTCTCGCTCGAGTGGCCCGGTCAGGCAAGCCGGTTGTCATCTCCACCGGAATGGCTTCGCTCGAAGAGGTTGCCCACGCTCTCGCGGCGCTGCGTGAGGCGGGTGCAAAGGACATCATAGTCCTGCGCTGTACGAGCAGCTATCCCGCCGCTGATAGCGACATGAATCTTCGTACCATTCCTTTCCTTCGGGAGTTTACGGGCTGCCCGATCGGTTTATCTGATCACAGTCTTGGCTCGGCCGCGCCGGTGGCGGCAGTGGCGCTTGGGGCGTGCGTCATTGAAAAACACATCACGTTGAGCCGCAAGGACGGCGGTGTGGACAGCCACTTCTCGCTCGAGCCCTCGGAATTCGGTTGCATGGTGCGTGATGTCCGGCGAGCGCAGGAGATGTTGGGCGAGGCGCGGTTTGGTACCGGAATAGAGGGGGAGAAGGCGAGTCGTGAGTTTCGACGCTCTCTCTTCGCGGTGAGGGACATCGCAGCCGGCGAGCAGTTCACCGCCGACAACGTCAAATCCATTCGCCCGGGCTCCGGATTGTCCCCGAAGTACCTGTCGGTGGTGATGGGCCGTCGAGCGCGGTTCGATCTCCCCCGCGGTACGCGATTGAGCTGGGACTCGCTTGCATAGGCGGTTTCCGCACTGTGCCCTGGCTATGAAAACACGCTTGATCAACCCGATTTCGCCGTGATAGCGATTGTTGACTACGGAATGGGCAACCTCCGCTCGGTGGCCAACGCTTTTCGGGCGTTGGGCGAAGAACCACGAATGGTTACCCGGCCGGAGGAGCTCGGTGATTCCGACCCGATTGTCCTCCCCGGAGTGGGGGCCTTCGGCGAAGGGATGCAGCGGCTCCGCGCGTCGGGGCTCGTCGACGCGCTCGACGCCGAGGTAAGGGGCAATGGTCGTCCTTTCATTGGGCTGTGCCTGGGAATGCAATTGTTGGCATCGGAGGGTCGGGAGCACGGTATCCATCGCGGGCTCGGCTGGGTCGAAGGAACGGTGGACAGGCTTCCGGCATCCACTGATGGAAAGACTCTGCGCGTACCGCACGTCGGCTGGAACGACCTCGAGGTCGTGACCAGGGACGGATTGCTGCGCACGGCGTCGGCATCACCGACCTACTATTTCGTACACAGCTATGTGCTCGTGCCGCGCGATCCAGGCGTCGTGTCGGGGTACACGACTTACGGTGTCCGCTTCGCGTCGACGGTGGAGGTCGGCAATATCTTCGGCACGCAATTCCATCCCGAGAAAAGCCAGCGCGATGGGTTGGCGCTTCTTGGTCGCTTCCTCGAGTTGGCGAAAGCCACATGCTGAAGGTCCGTCTGATACCCGTGCTGCTTCTGATGAACGGGCGTCTGGTGCGAAGCGCCAACTTCGACACGCACCAGATCATCGGGGATCCTTTGCACGAGGTTCGACGTTTCAACGAATGGATGGTTGACGAGCTGATCTATCTCGACATCAGTCGAGAGGGCAGCTATTTCGGCGGCAGGACGGATCACAGAGTCGCGGGCTTTTCCGATCCGCTATCTACTCTCGACGCGGTAAGCGAGAGCTGTTTCATGCCGCTGACCTGGGGTGGTCAGATCCGCACCGTGGCCGACATGAGGGCGCGCATCAGCCGGGGTGCAGACAAAGTGTCGATCAACACCGGCGCCGTTAACGAACCGCGACTGATCGAGCAGGGCGCCCGGTTGTTCGGCAGCCAGGCGATAGTCGTCAGCATGGACGTGCGAACCGTGGATGGTCGTGATCAGGTCGTGGTCAACAACGGCACCCGGCCGACTGGATTGTCGCCGGTGGAATGGAGTCGAACGGCGGAAGCAGCAGGTGCGGGAGAGATATTGCTGCAGCGCGTGGAGCGGGATGGATCCGCAACCGGATACGATCTTGATTTGATCAGCAGCGTGGCCTCGGCAGTGACCATTCCGGTGATAGCGTGCAGCGGAGTCGGCAGGTACGAAGATTATGCCAAGGGAGTACAGGCCGGGGCGTCCGCTGTCGCGGCCGCCAACATCTGGCATTTCAAGGAATCAGCCGACCGCGGCGGCAAGCGCGCTTTAGCCAAGGCGGGCGTTCCCGTCAGGATAGAGGAGCAACGAATTGCCAATTAGGTATTGCACACGTTGTGTGTATCCGAGCAGCGCGGCCACTCCGCTCACTTTTGATGACCGGGGTGTCTGTTCAGGGTGCCGCGTCGCGGAACAGAAGGACACCATCGACTGGGCGCTTCGCCGGAAGTGGCTGGTCGAAATGTTGGACGAGTACCGCTCATCCAGCAATTACGACGTCGTGATTGGGGTCAGCGGCGGAAAGGACAGCTACTATCAGGTCCACGTCGCCCGCGAGCTGGGCCTGAAGCCGTTGCTGGTGACCTATCACGGCAACAACTACCTGGCGGATGGTGAATACAATCTCGATCGGATGCGAAGTGTGTTCGACTGCGACCACATTGTTTTTCGGCCGAGCGAGAAGGTCCTGATCAAGATGAACCGGATCGGTTTCCGCCTGCAGGGAGACATGAATTGGCACGCGCACTGTGGGATTTTTACCGTTCCGATTCAGGTCGCCGTCCGCTACAAGGTGCCGCTGATATTGTGGGGAGAGCACGGGTTCATGGACCTGGGGGGCATGTATTCCATGAACGATCTGGTCGAGTTCACCGCCAAGCATAGACTCGAGCACGCGCTGCGTGGCTACGACTGGTACGACTTCACCGACGAGGGGCTCGATAGACTCGGACGTCCGGAGCTAAAGGAAGGTTTGACAGCCAAGGACTTGCTGTGGGCGCAGTATCCAACCGACGATGAGATCGACTCGGTTGGAGTGAGAGGTGTTTATCTCGGCAACTACGTGAATTGGGATGGCATCGTGAACGCCAAGCTGATGATCGAGAAATACGATTGGTGTCCGGCGCAGACACCGTTCGAGCGAACCTATCGTACGGTCTCCAATCTCGATGACATGCACGAGAACGGCATTCACGACTATCTGAAATTCGTCAAGTTCGGCTACGGAAGGGGCTCGGACCATTCGTGCAAGGACATCCGGGCCGGCCGGATGACGAGGGCGGAGGGAATCGAGATGGTGCGCCGCTACGATCACGTGAAGCCGCGGCGCGATCTGGATCGCTGGCTGGCGTACGTCGAAATGACCGAGCGCGAATTCGACACCACCTGCGACCAGTTCCGCGATCCGCGGGTCTGGCAGGTTCAGGATGGCCAATGGGTGAAGGAGAACATCTGGGGCGGCGCCTCGTCGTACGGCCCAGTGATGTCGGAAGCACCATTCGCCGCGCAGGTCTGACCTTGACGTTTCCTACCGAACCTGTGGCTGGAGTATCGCTGAAGGAAGAGGAGATTCGCCCGCGCGAGCTGATGGACGAGCAGTCCCGGCAGTTCGCGGAAGACGTTGCGCTGTTGATGAAAGGCCGCGGCTCGTTCGTGGAAGTCGCATGTCCGGCGTGCGACAGGCGGGATTGCACGCCGACCCTCGAAAAGACCGGGATGAAGTTTGTCACGTGTCGCGCCTGCGGGACTCTTTATGCCAATCCGCGACCGAATCCGGATCAGATGCGCGACTACTATGCCAACTCCAAGAACTACGCGTACTGGAGCAAGTACATCTTTCCGGCATCGGAGCCGGTGCGCCGGGAGAAGATCTTCAAGCCCAGAGTTCGGAGGGTGCTCGATCTATGTGAGAAGTTCGACATTCCGACCAAGATACTTCTCGAAATTGGCGCCGGATTCGGAAGCTTCTGTGACGAGATGGCCAGGACAAAGGCATTCGAGCGGATAATCGCCGTCGAGCCGACTCCTTCGCTGGCTGAGGACTGTCGCCGCCGTGGACTCGAGGTCATTGAGCGCCCCATCGAAGAAATCGAGAGGGACGAGCTCGTTGGAAAACGAGAAAACATTGATGTCATTGCAAACTTCGAAGTCATCGAGCACCTCTTTTCACCTCGGGAATTCGTGCTCAAGTGTGCTCAGCTGCTAAACCCGGGAGGGATTTTTATCGTCACGTGTCCGAATAGTCGCGGATTCGACATTCTGGAGCTGCAGGGGAAATCATCTGCCATCGACGTCGAACACGTGAACCTGTTTCACCCTCAGGCGCTCGCGCACCTCCTGGACAGATGCGGCTTCGACGTGATCGAGATACAGACGCCCGGACGCTTGGACGCCGGCATCGTCCGAAAGGCCATTCTAAACGGCGATCTCGAGGTCACAACCCGGCCGTTCCTGAAGCGCGTTCTGGTGGACGAATGGGAGGAGAGAGGGGAAGCGTTTCAGGATTTCCTCGAGCGAAACATGCTCTCCTCCAACATGCTCCTCGTAGGTCGGAAGCGAGACGCCGGGGCGACCCCAAAGGCGCGCTCGGAAAAAACGGCCCGGAACAAGTAGCTGGTTGCGTTGATCAAGGACGCGAGCGGCGCTGATTCGCAGTCGGGCATGTCGAGGAATCTCGTTTTCGTGGAGACCGCGCCCCAGGTGGAATGGGCGGTGTCGCGTCGCCCATCGGTGTTCACAGACAGCCTGGTCGTCGCCGCCACTCCCGACGCGGCGCACGCTTGTCAGAAATCCGGGATCGAATACTCCAAAATCGAAGACCTGGCGGCGCTGAATCTCAGGCGAAGCGAGTACAAAGAGGGCCTGCGGGAATACCTGGCGTGGGAGGCCTGGCTCGACGAGTGGGCGCGAGAGTGCGTTCCGGAGTTTGGCCGAACGTCATTCATGCCGGCGCAGGGTGCGTCACTGAGCTTGCAGATGGTGCATGCCGAAATCTGGTCGACGGGCCGCTGCCTCGACGAGCTGTTCAACAGAGTGAAGCCGGACACCATTACGCTCTGGCGTCCTCTCATCCTCGCCGTCCCCTCATACCTTCAGCCGGCCGTGAATCCGGTGGTGATGCTGGCGGCGGACATGGCGGCTCAGCGCGGCATCCGGGTGCGAGATCTCGCCGAGGAGGCGCCGGAGCTTCGAGTGGTGGGCGATGTTCAGCATGCTCCAGGAATCAGATCCGCCGTGCGGCACGCCGTTTTCAACGGCGCAATACGCCAGTTTGCCGCGGCCTATGTTCGCGGGGGCTTCGGCGACGCTCTCAGGGGCCTCGTGCCCGTCTGGACGAAGCGGCGGGCGGTGCTCGTTTGTGGCTTTGGCTACGACATCCAACGATTGGTGGTGGAGCTTCGGCGCGTTGGCGTCGGAGTCAGGCAGATCCCCAGCTCGCCAGGCGTTGAGGCGCTGGAGAACTCGTTTCTGAAACGCCTCAAGGCTGTCGCACCCAGACTTCTGGAGGAGCCGCGTTTCTGGGATCCTGTTGAACGTTGCGGCGTTGGGCGGACGGAGCTTTGGAAAGCGCCCCTCCTCCATTGGTGGCGGCGCATACTCCCAGTAACCTGGTCCTCATTCCTGGCAGCCAAACAGCATTTCAAAACCAGGTCGTACCAGGCGGTGGTGATCGCCGGCGTAAATGAGCAGGAAGAGGGACCTCTGGTCGCGGCCGCCAAGGAATCGAAGATCCCAACTTTTCTTTATCAGCACGGCGGATCGTCCGACCTGGACAGCCTGGAGCTAATGGGCTGGCTTCGAGGTGCGGATACCATGCTGCTATACGGGGAAGGAACCGTTGCGGACCTATCCGAGACGCTGCCGACCTATGCCTCGCGAACTTCGTCCCTGGTACCGGTGGGATCGGCGCGTCTCGACGAGATCGGGGCGCGACGGAAGGCGCCCGCGCGCGAGCGCCTTCGTGTCAATCTCCAGAATGGGGATGGACGCCCGCTCGTACTGTACGTTCCCACCCATTTCAGTCAGTTTGCGCGAGCGATCGGCGAGCTGGCCGATCTCCCGGTGGTGTCGTACTTCGAAATGCTCCAGCGCGTGTTGTGTCTCTGGAAGAACGCGCCCGGTGTCCGACTGGTATACAAGGATTTCCGCGTCGCGAACGACCGGGCTCGTCTGATGCCGGACTTCATTCGCGACAACATTCCCGGCGCAATCGTCACCTCGCAGCGCGTTACGGATTTGATGTGGTCGGTGGATGCAATAGTCGTCGATCACGTCATCACCGCCGCCGCCGAGGTCCTCATTACGAATAAACCGTGCGTGTTTTTCATGCCTTCGCCGACAGCCCAGGCAAAGCGAGCGCGCGAGCTGCTGGCCGCGCGCGCCCGAGTCGCAAGCACCGCCGACGAATTTGTGGAGTCGGTTCGCGCGTTGCTCAATAGGGCCGAGTACCCCCCTTTGGAGAGCATCGACCGTAGATTTCTTGCGGCCTACGGTACTCACCTGGACGACTACGCATCGGCAAAGCGAGCAATTCGGTCAGTCATGGGCCATGAACACAGTTAGGGTTATCCGCAAATCCGCGGTGGCTGGCGAAACACGCCTGGAGGGCAGGTTTGTCGTCGCTTAAAGGCAAAAAGATTCTGGTTACCGGCGCCGATGGGTTCATTGGCTCACACCTTACCGAGGCCCTGGTTCGTGCGGGCCATGACGTTCGCGCCTTCGTCCTTTACAACTCGTTCAATTCATGGGGTTGGCTCGATACGTCGCCGGAGGACGTCAGGTCCTCGCTCGATGTCTTCTCGGGTGACATCCGGGATCCGCACGGCGTCAGGGAGGCTATGCGCGGATGCGACGTAGTGCTGCATCTCGCGGCCCTGATTGCCATACCTTACTCCTATCATTCGCCCGACACCTACGTCGAGACCAACGTCAAGGGCACGTTGAACGTGTTGCAGGCGGCGCGGGAGCTTGGAGTGTCGAAGATCGTTCACACCTCCACCAGCGAGGTGTACGGAACGGCGCGCTTCGTTCCCATCACCGAGGAGCATCCGCTGAATGGGCAGTCGCCATACGCAGCCACGAAGATCGGTGCCGACCAGCTGGCGCTCTCGTTTCACACATCCTTCTCACTACCGGTTGCGGTGATTCGTCCTTTCAACACCTACGGGCCTCGTCAATCCGCGCGAGCAATCATTCCCACGATCATCATCCAGCTCGCCGACGGCCGAAAGCGCGTCAAGCTGGGAGCCACCGCGCCGACGCGCGACTTCAATTACGTCGAGGATGTCGTCCGCGGTTTCATTGCTGTCGCCGAATGCCCACGGTCGGTGGGCGAGGTGATAAATATCGGCAGCAACTTCGAGATCTCGATCGGTGACACGGTGCGGGTAATCTCCGAGGTTATGAAGAAGGATGTGGAGATAGAAACCGACGCTACGCGTCTGCGGCCCGAGCGCAGCGAGGTCGAAAGACTCTGGGCCGACAACGGTAAAGCGGCACGGCTCCTCGACTGGCGTCCGGAGTACGGCGGGGAAGAAGGATTTCGCCGCGGCATTGCCCGCACCGTGGAATGGTTCTCCCGTCCCGAAAATCTCAGAACGTACAAAGCCGATGTCTATAACATCTGAGTCTCAACCGCTCGTCAGCGCGAGAGTGGTCAGGTGACCAACATCGCGGTCATCATGGCGGGTGGACGCGGTACCCGGCTCGGCGCGCTGACCGACGAGTGTCCGAAGCCGATGCTTCGCATCGGAGGGCGTCCTATCCTGGAGACGATTCTTCTCAACCTCGCCGAGTACGGCATCTCACGGATCTATCTTGCCGTGAACTACCGGGCGGAGATGATCGAGGACTACTTCGGGGATGGATCGCGCATCGGGATGCGCATCGAGTATCTGCGCGAGCGTGAGCGGCTCGGGACGGCGGGCGCGTTGAGCCTGTTGCCGTCCAGACCTACTGAGACGTTCGTCGTCATGAACGGCGACGTGCTCACCAAGGTGAACGTCAACGATCTGATCGAGTTCCATCATCGTGGGTCCGCCGTGGCGACGATGTGTGTTCGCCAGCACGATTTCCACGTACCGTTCGGTGTCGTAGCGGTCGATGGGGACACTGTTCTCCGCATCGAGGAGAAGCCCGTTCGCAGGGACTTCGTCAATGCGGGCCTCTACGTGCTCGAGCCGATCGTATTGGACAGCGTCGTTCCGCAAACCTACCTCGACATGCCGACCTTGTTGAATGACCTCATCGCGGCGGGACATCGGGCGGCGGCATTCCCGGTAAAAGAGTATTGGCTCGATGTCGGCCAGCATTCCGACTTCGAGCGGGCGAACGGCGATTTCCCCAGCGAGTTCGCTCACCGGGTGGTGACTGGCTGATGCCGGCGGGGGAGTCGCGCGCCGCGGGCCTGAGGCAATCGATGGCGATTGCGCGGGCTTCCTCGCTGATCAGCGCGCGGTCAGCAGGAGTCCTGGCGGGCTATTACGTGATTGCGGTTTTGAAGGCGGTGGTCGGTGCCGGAGCGATGCTGCTGCTGGTTGATCTGGTCATCGGCCGGGCTGGACATAGTGACGCGACGTTCGCGACACGCGCTGCCGGCCGCGTCGCGGCGGCGGTCGGCGCTCCTTCGGGTGTGACGGGTCTCGCGATCATACTGATCATCGCCCTGCTGGTGGGCGTGGTATCGACGTTCATCTATTACTCGATCGACGGCTATCTCGAGGCGAGTCTTCGGCGGCGGCTTCAGGAGCGCGGCTTCGCGGCATTGCTGCACGGCGATTGGGAGCGCCTCCGCGATATGAGAGTCGGCGAGCGCGTTGGCGCGGTCACGGAAGAAGCGAACAACGTTGCGCGATACTTCATGGCACTCATACGCGGAGGCTACAACCTCATCGCGATGGCGGTTTTTCTGGTCGTGGCGCTGGCGGTAAGCGCGCGCGTATCGATCGTGGTGGCGCTGGCCGGCGTGCCTGTTTTGATCGCGATCAAATACCTCTTTACCTGGCAGGCGCGTCTCGCTGAGCGGATGGTTGTCGAACGCCAGGGGTTTTACGCCGACGTGACCGAGCGCCTCAGCGGGCTGTTCCAGATAAAGGTCGAGGGCAACGCCGCTCACCATGTTGCGGCCGGATTACGAACCCAGCCCGCTTTGACGTCCGCGGAAATTGATTGGTGGCGCCTCCGCGCCGGGATCAACGCGCTCAACGTCTTTCTGCCGGCAGTCGTCGTCGGCGCCCTTTATGTCTGGTCTGCCGTAAGTGGCGCTCCGATGCAGGCGCTGTTGCAGCTGCTGGCAGGCATCGGCGTAGTCGGGACACAAGCACTGAGTCAGGCAAACCAGTTCACGGCAAACCTCGGCAACGTAACAGGGTATGCGGGAAGCGTCGGCCCGGTCTACGATCTCTTTTCGATCACCCCCGAAGTCTGGAGGCCGCTGGTGCCGGAGCGCGTGATGCGAATCGATCTCCACGCAGTCTCGTACACTTATTCAGAGCACTCCGGAGTGAAGGGCGTCTCGCTGTCGTTCGGGGTCGGGAATCCACTCCTGCTGATGGGACCTTCCGGTTCGGGAAAGACGACGTTGGCCAATATCGTCGCCGGACTATACAGGGCGTCGAAAGGCCGGGTTATCTACGTCGGCGAATCCGGGCACGAGTACGATGCGCTCGAGGCGCGGCCTCGAGTTGGATACGTGCCGCAAGACATTCTTCTCTTTCAGGGCACGGTCCGCGAGAACCTGATTGGGGGGCAAGGTCACGTCGCCGACGAGGTACTCGTCGAGGCCCTGCGCGGAGCGGGTGCCGAGGCTTTTGTGGCGAGGCTCGGCGGCCTCGATGCAATGATTGTCGAGGCCGGGCGGTCACTCTCCGGCGGAGAGCGCCGCCGGCTGGGAATTGCCCGGGTTCTGGCGGGTCGTCCCGACGTTCTGATCTTTGACGAAGTCACCGTAGGACTCGACGAGGAGCGGAAGCTGGAGCTGCTGGCGACGATTGGCGCGTTGTCGGAACGCTTCGTCGTTGTGGCGATAACCCACGACTCCGACATGGCGGGCGCCGCTCGTTTCAATATCGTTCGTCTTGCGGCATGACGATGGCCGCCGGGAAGCTCGGTCGAACTGATCAAACGCCAGCCAAGTCTGGCAGCCTCACGGATACGGCGTTTTGGGAGGGGTATTGGGGTCGCTTCTCGCTGCCCGATGCCGTCGACGAGAGACGCTCATTCGACCGCGCCCTGGCGAACCGATTGCGCTTTCTTCTCGAGGGCGTGCGCGGAAAGGTTCTCGAAATCGGCTGTGCACCCGGCAGGTGGCTCGCGTTTCTCTCCAGAGAATTCGGACTCGGTGTCGCCGGCATCGAGTTCACCGCCGATGGAGCGGCCGCCACGCGCCGCAACCTCGAGTTGCTGGACGTGCGGAAGGCAAACATACTGGAGGCGGATTTTCTGGTCGAGCCGCCTTCTCCGACGTATGATGTCGTCGTGTCGCTCGGGTTTGTCGAGCACTTCACGGATGCCGTAGGAATCGTCTCACGACATGGGAAATGGCTGCGGCCAGGCGGCCTGCTGGTCATTGGCGTGCCGAACTTAAGAGGCGTACACGGGTGGCTGCAGAAGGCGCTTGACCCCGAGGTCCTCGCCCGACACAACGTCGACATCATGGACCCGCAAACGCTCACAGCGATTGGCCGGCAATCGGGCCTCATTCCCGAATCTGCTGTCTACCTCGGGTCTCTGGAGCCATCACTGCCCATTGCCCGGCCCGGCGTAAAACGACTCGGCGAGTTTTTCGCCAAAATCGCCCTGAGAGCAGTGCGTCTCGCGCGAGCGGCGCCCGTCATTGGACGTGCGATGGATCGTTGGAATAGTCCGCTGGTTAGCTCGTACATCCTGGCGACGTACCGGAAGCCGTCGTGACAACGCCGCCACGCCGTCGAGTGCTCCCGCCCGGCAGGATTGTTGTGACTGGCGCCACTGGGTTCGTAGGGGCTGCGCTGATTCGCTCGCTGGAAGCCGAGGGACGCGCCGCCGACGTCGTGGCCGTCTCCCGACGCGGGCCGTACCTAACCGATCTTCGCAAGCGGGAAGACGCGCATGCCATGATTCGCGACGTACGTCCCGCCGTGCTGTTTCATCTGGCTGGACTGATAAACTCGACCAATCTGGACGAGCTCTACGCGAGCAACGTCGCCAGCACGCAGTATCTGCTAGAGGCAATTCTCACTCACGCGCCTGCGTGCCGGGTGGTCGTTCCGGGATCCGCCGCCGAGTACGGCCGGGTAGCGCAGGAGGAGCTTCCCATATCTGAGAAACGGGTTCCCACTCCACTGGTCCCGTACGGATTGGTAAAGGTGTGGCAGACCACCACTACCTGTTATTTCGCCTCCCGCGGAGTGCGCGCGGTAGTTGCGCGACTGTTCAACCTGGTTGGAACCGGCACGCCGACCCGGCTTTCCGTTGGCGCGTTCGCCGAGCAGCTGCGACGGATCAGGGAAGGGGAAGAGGAGCCATTGCTTGTCGTGGGAGATCTGACTCCACGGCGAGACTTCATCGATGTGGCCGACGCTTCGGTGGCCCTGATTGCCCTCGCCGCGACCACGGAGGCAACGGGAATCTATAACGTATGCAGCGGCCACTCCGTCTCTATGGCTGAAGTGCTCGCGATCCTGGTGACCGAATCGGGATTGGACGTGAAGGTTGCGGTCGACGATGCGCGGCTGCGCCACCGAGCAGAAATTCCAGACAGCGTCGGCGACCCCGCGCGGCTGCACGCAGCGACCGGCTGGCGACCACTCATTCCTTTAAGGGAGAGCCTGGCCGGGATGCTGGTGGTGCCATCGGCAGCGCACTAGTGGCGCGCCGGCGGCTGCTTGTATTCACCGAGAACTACGCCCGTGGTGGCGGGAACCGCTATTGTGTCGATCTCGTGAACTCGCTCGCGGGGTCGTACGACGAGATAGTACTGGCGTCCAACGACGGGGGAATCTTCCCGGAGGATTCCGCGCGGCTCGCCGCCAACGTCGTCGTCACGACCGTCGGATTTCTTACGCGATCGAGAGCTCGTCACGCGTTGCGGCGGCTTCCAAAACTTGTGCGCGCTCCGTGGCTCTTGATTCTTTCGCTGACAGAACCCGTGCTTTTCTGGGCGAACGTGGGAGCGCTCCGCCGGTTCATTCGCAAGCACCGACCGGATGCAGTGCTCGGCTGCAATGGCGGCTATCCAGCAGCAAAGGCGACGCTAGCCATGGTCGTCGCCGCGCACCGCTGCAAAGTTCCGGCGGCATTGAGCGTCGTCAGCATGCCGACGCCGCCGCGACGAAACGTTCCCGGCTACGACCGGTCGATTGACGCCGCCGTCTGGCGAGCGGTGAAGCTGGTGATCGTCAACGCGCAGGCAATTGCGGTCGCTCTGCGGAGTCAGCACAACATGCCGCCTGCGCTGGCCCGAACGATCTACAACGGTTTGTCCGACACGGCGTATCACGGTAGGAGTAGAACGACCTGGACCATCGGCTTTGTGGCGCGCCTGGACAAGGCGAAGGGAGTGATGGTGCTCCTCGATGCTTTCCAGGAGCTCGCGCCAAAATGGCCCGAACTCCGGCTAAAGCTGGTGGGCCAGGGAGACGCTTCCACCACGCTAGCTGCCAGGATTCGAGAGCTTGGATTGGAGGCACGCGTCGAGGCATCGGGTTACTCGGAAGGCGACATCCAGCGGACGCTCGAGTCGTTTCGGATCTATGCCTTTCCATCTTTCCACGAAGGACTGCCATACAGTATTCTGGAAGCCATGCGGGCGGGATGCACCATTGTCGCCAGCTCGGTCGGCGGAATTCCGGAAGTCCTGCGAGACGGCTGCGATGGTGTGCTGGTTCCACCGCGCGACGCGGCGGCCCTCGCGAAGGCGATCGACCGTTTGCTTTCCGATGAGGGCGAAGCTTTTCGGATGGGACGAGCAGCGCGAGAACGTTTCGAGCACAACTACCAGCTGGAAAATTTCCACGCCAATACTGTTCGAGCCTTCGCGGACGCAGGGCTCCTGGAGCAGAGGAAGTCGTGACGCTGCAAGCATCGGGCGACAATGACAGCACCAGCTTGGCACCTCTGGTGTCGGTGATAATCCCCACCTACAACCACGCCGCGTTTCTTCCAGCCGCCCTCCAATCGGTGGCAGCGCAAACCTACGGGGCGACAGAGATCATCGTCGTCGACGATTACTCCACCGACGACACCGAAGAAGTGGTGGTAAAGTTTGCGACGTCACGCACCAAATACATCAAGTCCGCGAGCAAGGGAATCGTGGCCACGTCACGCAACGTCGGCGCCAAGGCCGCCAGCGGCGAGTACATCGCGTTTCTGGACGCCGACGACGTGTGGGCGCCCAACAAGCTGGAGCTGCAGCTGCCGCATTTGGCCGATCGATCGGTGGCAGCCGTAGCATCCGACCTTTGGTACTCCGGGGCGCGCCGGTATTCGCGATCGCGTCGCGGTCGCAGTGCCGCAGGATACCGCGAATATGGGAATCTGGAGATCATTCGCGGCAATCCGATTGCGACGTCCACCGTCGTCATGCGTCGAGCGGATCTGGAGCTCGTCGGCGGCTTCGATGAATCTCCCGAGTTTCGTTTCATTGAAGACTGGGAGCTCTGGCTCAGGCTTAGCGTCGACAGGCGCGTGCGTGTTCTCGATCAGCCACTTGTGACCTACAGAATTGCGGCGGTCGAGCGGCCGAGGATCCCGATTCTCGTGAACCGGCTCAAGGTGATCGAGAAACACGTTCGGCTCGGTCACATCAAACCGGGTGATGCGGCCGCTGCGGCTTCGGCGGTGCATTTTGCGATCGGAGTCGCGGCGTTTCCAGCAGACGCGCGGTTATCCCGCGACAACTTTCGGGCGGCGGGCGAAAAGGCCGCCACAAGACGCGGGGCGGTCTTGGCGGCAACGGCGAGAGGAGCGACGCTGTTGCCGCGGCGGCTGCGCGTCGCGGCGGCCCGGGGGCTTGCCTGGGTGAACCAATGGGCGAGGTTCGCGTGACCAGCGTCCAGGCTGTGCGCGACGAGTCGGATGCGGGCCTGTTTCTCTTCACGCTCGCTGTCTACCAGTACGGCCTTTTGACATCGGTGTTTGCCGATTTGCGGCTGGGTCCGGCAAATCTGCAGGTTGCGCTGGTGACATTGCTCCTGGTGGCCTGCGCCATTGCACGGCGAGACCGCGTTGTCCAGGCATTGGGCTGGCAATCGCTGACGGTTCTCGCGGCAGGACTTGCGTTCATCCCATTCAAGATGTTGATCGGGATGCTGGGTACGGACGGATTGCAGACCATGCGCATGTTTTTCATGCTGCCGCTCATCTGGGCTGTCTACGCGGCATACGCCACCGACCAGGTCACCCGCAGCAGGATTGCGACGATCATAATCTGGAACTGTGTGTTCGTCGCCGTCTTCGGGTTGGTTCACTTCTTTTTCTTTCCGACCGTATTTCTGAGTCCGGCCCAGACCGACGCCTACAAGGCCGGCAACATCTATCTCATACCGGGCCACAGCCAGGAAGCGGCATTCTTCGGCAATGCATCCGGGTACGGCGCCATTCTCGTTACTGGACTGTTCGCGATTTATCTCACTCGCCGCCGAACGTTCGCGTACGTGATGGCCTTTTTCCTCATCACCGTCGCGACGTATCTCTCCATTTCCCGTTCTGCCTCACTTTTCGCCACTGTTTTGCTCGCTCTATACCTGGCCGATGGCTTGAGTTGGCGGCGTCCCCAGGGACTCATCCCGATAGCGGCAGTTATAGGACTCGTCGCATATCTTGTGGCGCGGATTCCGTTCATAAGGCTCGCCGCGACGGTCGCCGCCGGCCGCGTCGCTGGACTGGGTCCGGGGTCGGCGGGGCCGCCCAGCGCTTTCTCGGACCCAACGCAGATCGGTCGCCTGCAGCGTTATGAGGTGGGACTTCGGATCGTGTTCCGGGATTTCTCGCACCTCTTCTTAGGCAGTCCGGACAAAGAAGAACCGATCATCGGAGACATCAACTTCTCCGACAACTCCTTCATTTTTCTTGCTCTGGCGTTCGGTGTCCCGCTGACACTGCTTTGGATAGTCACGGTGCTGCGACGCACCGTGGGAATGCGAATTCCCGGGGACCTGCGACACATCTTGGTCCTCCTGTTCGTCTACGTGACGTTGATCACGACACCGGGTCTGTCGTGGGACATGTGGCTGGTGTACGCGATCGGCCTGCTGTTCATTGGAGCGGATCATGAGCCGCGCCGCACGTCCCCTGAGACGGTTCCCACACCCAGCTTCGTCGTTTGAGCGGTCGAGCGATGTTCTCATCACCTCGCTTTGGAATTACTATTGACGCATGACATCTCGTGATCTGAGATCTTCGCGGCGGCCCGCCGACTCGGCGGCGACGTATCCGGAGCCGCTGTCAATTCTCGGCGTTACCAACACCGTGCTGCGCAACCGCCGTTTGGTGGTTGGTGTCATGCTCCTCTT
>CAAGKR010463133.1_pt1 | contig 16202 bp, 12 predicted proteins | sample 2556971 | NCBI WGS metagenome assembly CAAGKR01 (sample SAMEA5207829, study PRJEB30636) | soil metagenome | biome: forest; feature: boreal; material: soil | place: USA | collected 2011-09 | depth 1 m | reverse complement strand
GAACCGGCGGGCGCGTCGTACAGCTGTGTATCCGACATGTTGGCGGTCTCCATATCAATTGTCGGCCCCGAAGGGCCTTGTGCGATCACTCGATAAAGCATGCGGTGAGGCCGCCGAGAACGTTCCGAACTGGAAGCCTTGGTGCTCCACAGCTCAAACACGACCCGGCCCAGCTTGACCCCGGACCGGCCTAGCTGTGCGCGCTCCTAGCGACGGGTCGCAGGCGCGCGCGTAGCCGCGAAGCACGTCACGGACACGGTCAATAGCGAGCGCGGTGGGCTCCGCCGCCAGCTCGCCGTGCCGGACGCGCATGTACTGGTCCGGCAGGTACTGGCTCAGCAGGGGCAGCGGGATGTCGACCGCCCCAAGGTTGGCGAGCAGCCGGGACTGGGCCGTGCTGATCTGCAGGTCGGGCCAGTAGTAGCGGAGGCGGTCGCTGTAGCTGTAGCGGCGCGCGAGCCGTTGGGCCCGGGCGTCGCCCTCGTAGTAGCCCTGCCACCGCTGTGGCTCTTCGAGCATCCGCCGCTCGATCACCGCGACGAGATCCGACCGGTCGGCGGCGTCGACCAACTCGTCCTCGATGGCGGCGAGCGCGAACAGTGCCTCACGCAGCGCAAAGGTCAGGCCGGGTCCGACCTTGAGGATGGCCCAGTGGTCTTCGACCAGCTCGGTGAGCCGCTCGATCGTCTGGTAGTCGGTGGAGTGCGCCTCGAAGACCAGGTGCAGGTGATCGTCGACGACGCCGCGCAGCTCCGTCGTGCGGTCACGCTCGTAGTCGAACACCTGCACGTGGTCGAACTCCACGCCCGGCTGGACGACGAGGCCGATCACGCGCTGCCAGGCCGGCCCGACGCCCGCATCCTCGAACGCCTTCTCGTGTCGCGCGATGGTGGCGCGGGCGGCGTCACGTGAGGTGGGTGCGAGGGCGTCGATGGTCTCGTGCGCACCGCCGGGGACGGGGACCTCCGTGCCGACGACGTAGAGCAGGTCGCTGGCGCCGTGCTCGCGGATCGCGGCATCCTCGGCGACCTTTGCCAACCTGGCCGCGCGCTCGGCGACGATGTCGTCGGCCAGGGGTGAGGGATCACCGGCGCACGACATGCTGCAGTCGAGGTGGATCTTGGTGAAGCCAGCGGCGACGTAGGCCTCGATCAGGGTGTCGGCGTTGTCCATCGCCTCCTTGGGCTCGAGATGGTGCCAGGCGTTTGGTCCGAGGTGGTCGCCTCCGAGGATTACGCGGTTGCGAGGGAGGCCGTGTCGATCGGCGATCTCGTGCACGAGGTCGCGGAAGTCGGCAGGTCGCATGCCGGTGTACCCGCCGAACTGGTCCACCTGGTTGGACGTCGCCTCCACAAGCACGGCGGTTCCGTCGTAGAGCGCCTGCAGCACCGCGGCTTCGAGAACCAGGGGGTGCGCTGAGCAAACCGAGGTGACACCGACCGCTTCGCCGGCTTTGTGGCGCTGGATGGTGTCCAAGAGGAAGTTGATCACGATGCTCCGTTGTGTCGAGGGAGGCCCGCGGCCAGCGCGAGGTGGTCGCGACCGCAGGGGCAAGTCGACCTCATTGGTGGCGTCCGGTGATGTCGCGAGCCGGTTGGCCGTCGGCGAACCATTGATCGATCTCCGCCGGGACGGGGTCCACGACCATGGGCCGGTTCCCGTCGCGCAAAGACATGGTCGCGGCCCATCCTGCGGCGACCGCCTCACGAGCGTCGATCGGTGAGGTGAGCGTGGGTGACCCGTCGCGAGCGAACTGTAGGAATTCGGCCATGAGCAGCTCGTCGGCACCGCCGTGGCTGCCTTCGGTGGCGGTCACCTCGATGCTCAGGTCGGCGTCGTCACGGTAGCCGGAGCGACGCGACCACACCTTGACTGTGGCACCGACCTCGTCGCCGAAGTTCTCCAGGCGACCTTCGGTCCCGATGACGGTGTAGTTGCGCCAATAGTCGGGAGCGAAGTGGCACTGCTGATATGTGGCTAGGACGCCGTTTTCCAGCTGCATGAGCATCATCGATACGTCTTCGACGTCGATGACCGGATGCAAACCGCGTTGGCTTAGGGGCGGCCAGTTGTGTTCGGGGTCGAACCAGTCTTCGACCACCTGACCGACGCGCTCGCTGCGGTCGGTGATGTTTCCGTAGACCTGCAGTGCGCCCATCGCCGTCACGCGGCGAGTCGGCGCCCCCGCCAGCCAGTGGATGATGTCGAGGTCGTGTGCGCCCTTTTGTAGCAACAGGCCGGTCGTCTTGGAGCGGTCAGCGTGCCAGTCCTTGAAGTAGTAGTCGCCGCCATGGCCGACGAAATGTCGGCACCAGATGGTTTCTACCTGCCCGATGGCCCCTTCATCGATCAGGCGTTTCATGGTGGTGATGACCGGCATGTGTCGCATGTTGTGTCCGACGTACAGCCGGGTGCCTGACTCGTGAGCAACCTCCAGGACGTGGTCGCATCCTTTGGTGGTGATCGCCAGAGGCTTCTCTGCGAAGACGGCGACGCCGGCCCGAAGGAAGTCGATGATGATCTCCTCGTGGGTGTGATCCGGGGTCGTGATGATCACGGCATCCAGGTCACAGTCCAGGAGCCGCAGATGACTGTCAGCGACCGTCATGACGTCGGGGAATCGCTCGCTTGCGCGCGCGCGGGCCCTGTCATCCGGGTCGGCCAGCGCGACCACCCGGGAACCACGGCCGGGGTGGTGGACGAGGTCGCCGAGGTAACTGCGCTGACCGAGCCCGACGACTCCAATATTCAGATCACCGACGTGGTTCATGATTTCAACCCTTCATACCTGTGGTTGCGATGCTTGCGATGAAGTGCCGCTGCATGATCGTGAACAGCGCGATCATGGGCAAGGAGGCGAGTAGCGCGCCGGCCATGAGCACTGGGAAGTCGGTCAGGCGCTGTCCCTGAAGGGACGCCAAGCCGGCGGACAAGGGCATCTTGTCGGGGTCGGTGTTGACGATCAACGGCCAGAGCAGGTCGTTCCACGACCAGATCGTGGTGAGCACGCCGAGTGCGATCAGGCCTGGCCGGATCAGGGGGAGCATGACGTACCAGTAGGTCTGGATGGGGTTGCACCCGTCCGTCCGCGCCGCGTCCTCGAGCTCTCGCGGCAGCGCGAGGAAGAACTGCCGCAGAAGAAAGACGCCGAAGGCGCTGAAGAGCCCCGGCACGATGAGGGCCTTCAGCGAGTTAAGCCATCCGAGTGACTCCATAATCTGGTACTGCGGGATGACGTACAGCTGTGTGGGAACCATGAGGATGGACAGGAACAATCCGAAGATGATGTTGGCCCCCCGGAACGTCAGTCGGGCGAATGCATACGCTGACAAGGAGCAGAAAAGCAACTGGCCGGCGACCCGCCCGACGGTAATAACGACCGTGTTGAGGAACTGCTGGGCAAAGGGGATGGCCTCGAAGACGCGGCTATAGTTGTCCCAGCGCCACCGGCTCGGGAGGATGACGGGCGGGACGCTAGTGGACTCGCCGAGCGTCTTGAGAGAAGTCAGAAACTCCCAAACGAACGGAAATACCATCACCAGACCGCTGACGGCCACCACAGCGGTGACTGCGGTGAGCGTGGTTGGTACATGGCGTCCCCGAGCAGGCACCGGTTTGGCCGGGGCCGTCGTCCGCGCATCGGAGTCGAGGGTCGTGCCGCCGCGCGCTGAGCTGTTAGGCATAGTGAACCCATTTGCGTTGTAGCCGGAACTGGAGCAGCGTCATCGCGAGCACCAGCAGCAGCAGGGCGAAGACGATGGCAGCCGCGTAACCCCGGTCGTTGTCCACGAAAGCGCGTTCGTAGAACAGGTAGAGAACCGTCTGGGTGCTCTGAAGTGCTGGGCTGGAGCGACCCACCATCACGTAGACCAGGTCGAACATCTGCAGCGAGCCGATGACCGACAGGACAGTCACGAAGAAGATGCTCGGGCTCAGCATCGGCACGGTGATCGAGAAGAACTGACGTACCGGCCCAGCACCATCCAGAGAGCTGGCCTCGTAGAGCTCGCGGGGGATGGTCTGCAACCCAGAGAGCAAGATGACGATGTTGTAGCCAAGTGAGCTCCACACCCCAACCACGACAAGCGAATACAGCGCGAAGCGACTGTCACCCACCCACGACGGGCCGGCGACGCCCACCAGAGACAGCAGGTAGTTGAAGATGCCGAAGTCACCGTTGAGCAGGTAGCGCCAGACGATGGCCACGGCCGCAGGAAGGGTGACTACCGGAAGGAAGAACAGAGCCCGGTAGAAGCTCACCCCGCGCAGACCCTTGTGGTTGAGCAGGGCGGCGAACACCACGGCGAGCGGTACGCCGATCAGTGACAGGACCGTGTAGCGGATGGTGTTCCCGAACGCGTGGAGCACCTCAGGGTCGGTGACCAGGCGCTGGTAGTTCTCCAGCCCGCTCCACGTGTGCCCTCCGAACGGCCCCCAGCTGGTGAAGCTGAAGTACAGCGTTTGAACCAGCGGCCAGAGGTAGAACACCGACAGACCGAGGAACATGGGCGCGATCATCAGCCAGGCCCACCAGCCGTCACCAGATCTCCGCCTGCGAGACGATCGACCAGGCGTTCCATGGGAGCCCGAGGTGATCGCATCTGGAGGCGTGGCCTGGCGACGGCTGGTGAGCGAGGCCACCGCTACTTGTTCTCCTTGGCGAGGTCGGCGTTCATAGCGCCGGCCAGCTGAGCTGCGGCTGCAGCGACATCCTCCCTACCGGCCCAGGCCTCGGTGAGGTACTTGGTCTCATCGGTGTTCCACGCGGCGGTGTTCTGAGAGACCGGAAGTGGGGTGGAATAGGCGGCCGCATCCAAAAACACCTTCAGGTCATACTTGGGAGAGGCCGCGACCCACGCCTGCTGTGTGCCGTTGTACGCCGGGATCACGGTGCCGGTCTCGGCCTCGACCGCGGCCGCGTCCTTGGAACCCAGGTACTTCACAAACTTCCAAGCAGCCTCGGCGTTCGGACTCTTCGCACTAATGACGTTTGCCAGCCCGTGGATGACCACCGCCTTCTTCTTGCCCATCGGCAAGGGTGCCACGTTGACCTTATCTACGGTGTACTCGTTCTTCTTGAACTCGGTGACATTCCACGAGCCGCCGTAGAACATCGCAGCCTTGCCGGACTCGAACCACTGCAGCGGCAACGTGTCGGTCATCTGCTGAAGCGAAGGTGACGAGCCGTTCTTGATCAGATCTGTCCAGAACCGAAGCCCCTCGATGGTTGCGGGGTTGCTGTAACCAGAACTCTTGTGGTCCGCGGACAGGACCTGCCCACCTGCCTGCAGGATCGTGTTGTAGAAATTCTGCTGCCCTTCCAGTGCCGCCGGGAGGCCATAGAGGCCCTTGCTCTTATTCGTGAGCTTCGCCGCCGCGCTCTGCAGGTCCTTCCAGGTCCAGGAGGCGTCGGGGTACTTGACGCCGGCCTGGTCGAAGAGCGTCTTGTTGTACCAGAGACCGATGGTGTCGAAGTCCTTGGGCAGGCCGTACTGCTTCCCGTTCAACGAGTACAGGTCGTCCAGCGCTTGGGGGTAGACGCTGGTGTCCAGCCCGTCCTTCTTGATCTGGTCGGAGAGGGGTGCGAGGACTCCGTTGGAGGCGTACAGCTTGAAGTTGGGGCCGTTCATCCAGAACACGTCCGGGGCTGATCCACCGCCTGCAGCGGCCTGCAGTTTGGTGAAGTACTGCTCGTATGGCGTGACCTGGATCTTGACCTTGATGGTGGGGTTGGCCTTTTCGAAGCTGGCGACAACCTTCGCAAGGGCAGGGACCTGGTTCTGGTCCCAGACGCCGTAACTCAAGGTGACGGGGCCGTCCTTCGTTGCGGCTCCGCTGCTGGATCCGCTTGAGCAGCCAGAAACAGTCAGGCTCAATGCCACGGCGGTGGCCGCCAGGGCGGGGTTTAGTCTCATCGTGCTCTCCTTGTGGATCGATGGTTACGGTGGGTCTCGAGGAGTCGGTCCGCGGCATCACCGTGAACGGCGGAACACAGGTTGTCGTTCGGGGCCTCGATCCCCGTCCTGCTTTGCGGTCGTTTGGGTTGCTTGTGATCTGCGCGGGAGGTCAAGAGGGGTCTCGCACCAGGATGGTGACCCCGAGGTTGTTCCAGCCCTCGGCAGCGTTCCAGGTCCCGATGTTGGCGGTGCGGATGGCGTAGTCCACCCTGTGCTCCAGGGACGGGGAAGCCGAGGGCAACGCGAGGGCAAGGCGGTAGGTCCCGGGCAGGACCCAGTTGGGAAGGGCGAGGTCGGTTCGGACGTGAGTGTCCTGCCCGGGCGTCCAGCGGCGGGGGTCGGTGGGCAGCGAGACCCGGTAGGTGTCGTGGTCGCCAACAAGTACCAGCTGGACCGGCCGGTTCTGATAGGGGGTTGCGAAGCCGCTGTTTTGTACGGTCAGGTCGACGTGCAGTTGGCCGCCGGGCGACACCTGCTGGGAGAACGTCCCCTGCACCAGCGTGAACCGGTACCCGAGTCGTTTGCTGGCCTCCTGGTAGCCGGAGCCCCAGGTGTTGAGGACGTCTTGGTTGTACTCAGTGTTCAGGTAGGAGTAGTGGAATCGTTCCATGAGCAGGTGGGCGCTTGGCCACTCGGACTTGGGCGGGTTGACGTTGCAGGTCTCGCCACCGACCGGCACGTACTGGCTGTCTGCCGCGAGGTAGTCCTCGTCCAGGCTCAACGGGTCGGACAGGAAGGTGCCGTAGTCATCGGGACTGGCCAGGAAGCAGTCGTTGTGAAACCCGACTCTGGACAGATCGCTGCCCGAGAAGCCCTGGGTGGGCGTCAGCGCACCGGCAGTGCCGGTGGGGACATCGAAGATTCGCTGCTTCATGTACATGGTGCGTTCCTGGACGGTCACGCTCTTGGGGAGTTCCCGCAGGAGCGCATGCAGCACTCGGGCACGGTCTACCCAGTTCGCGTCGGTGACCACGGAGGGATCGGTTGGGTTCGAGAAGTAGTCGCTGTAGTACCCCTCGCCCCAGAGGCCGATGAAACCCTGCTGGACCGTTTCGATGACGTCGGCGTTGCGGCGGAGCACCGGCCCGAGCTGTCGGATGTGGTTCAGAGTCCGCGCGACAGGTGCATCGCCGTAGGGGGTCGGAGGCGGCCACACGCCGTCCGGCGGCAGAGCATAGGCGAACCTGAGGATGACGCCCACGCCGGCCCGCCGAGCAGTGGCAAAGTCAGCATCGACCTTGCTGAGCACGTCAGGCGTCAGGTTCCAAGGGCCCCCGGCGCCGCCGAAGTGCTCGAGATAGACCTCGCGCAGGACCTGGGTAATGCCCTCCGATCGCCACGACCGCAAGGTCGCCTCGTTCATCGCGGTCCACCCCGCGCCATCGGCGTTGGTGTAGTGCGTGTCTGCCACGTGATAGAAGCCCCGCGACGGGTTGGCCACGACCGAATCATCGCTGCGGTAGGTCACCGTCACTTCGGGGCCATCGTGGCCAGGATCTGCCTGCGCTGCGGCGAAGCTGCTGGGCGCCACGGTCAAGGCCACAACGGCCGCTATGGCCAGCCAGAGGGTTCGCATGCGAGAAGGTCTCATGGGCTCTCCTGATGTCTCTGCCGATTGGGAACGTCTCTGGAGACTAAAGGAGCGCTGCGCGATTGACAAGAAACGCACAGGAAATACTGCGCGTTTGCGCATTGGCGGCACCAAATAGACCGTCAGACCAAGGTGACCTTGATGCCAGTCCGGCGTAACGCCTCCAACGCGCTCTCATCGGCCGAGTCATCGGTGATGAGTTCGTCGACGTCCTGGACGTCGACGATCCTGGCCAGCAGCTCGTGGCCCACCTTGGATCCGTCGGCAACCACGATCGTGAAACGGGCTCGCCCGATGAGCACCGCGTTGGTCTTGGCCTCGACCTCGTCGTGGGTGGTAAGCCCACCCTTGGCGCTGATCCCGTCAACGCCGACAAATGCGATACCAACATTGAGTCCCAAAAGAGTGCGCTCGGCCCAGGGACCGACGAGCTCATACGACTGGGACCTGCTGACCCCGCCCGTGACCACCAGCTTCAGGCGAGGACGCAGGGCCATCTCTGCGGCTATGTTCAACGCGTTCGTGACCACCGTGAGATCATTGCGCTCCACCAATAACCGCGCGACCTCACTGGTCGTCGTGCCACCGGTCAGGCCAACAGCGATGACGCCCTGGGGGATCCTTCGCACTGCTTCAGCGGCAATGCGCCGCTTCTGCTCTCGGTGATGAGAATCGCGATATCGGATCGGTAGCTCATAGGCGACGTCCGAAGCGCGCGCGCCTCCATGCGTGCGGGTGAGCAGGCGTTGCTCCTGCAGCGACTGGAGGTCTCGGCGCAAAGTGGCCTGAGACACCCCGAAGAACTCAGCCAGCTCCGCCACACCCAGGGAGCGGTCAACTGAGAGGCGTTCCAGTATGGCCGTGACTCGTTCGGCCCGGCGCAGGGGAACATTGCTCATTTAGTCAGTATCGCAGGCTCGGGCGCTCGATGCGGCGTGTATCTGGACGAATGTGCGCGAATGGTCATCTCATCCCCGAAAACACGCATGAAGACGTTGCGGGGAGCGTGAGGTTGACCCCGAACGGTGGACACGCGATCAAGCGGCTTGTGCCGTCTGAAGTTGGTGCTCTTCGAAGCGTTTTGGTGTGACCATGCCGATCGAGGAGTGCCGCCGTTCACGGTTGAAACGATCCACTATTCAGCTCCGGAGGCGGTCTTGACCTCGGCCTGGTTGGCCAAGTGGCTACGGTCGAAGAACTCGGTCCTTAAGGTCGACCAGAACGACGGCGCGGCAGCTTTATCCCAGCACGCCGGTGCAGCCCATCGAGGCAGTACGTCCAGTGCCATTGCGACGTCGGCTACTTGGATGGAACTGTACTGGGTGCCACGGTCGGCGTTGAAGATCACCTGGCCGGGTAGTCGGCCGCGTAAGGTCGCGGGCCATCCGCAGCGTGGCCTCGACGCCGCCGGCGCGCATGTGGTCCTCGATTGCCCCAGCCGATACCCTGACGTGAGCAGCAGTCGCTAACGCGCACAGGTAGAACAAGCCCGCGTCGGCGCCAAGTAGGCGATCTCGGAGGTTCATGCCGCGTCGAGTCGGCCGTGGTCGAAGACCCGCCCGGCCAGGTCCTGCAAGCGGCGACGGAATGGGACCGGCCACCGTGGTGACCGGGGTGAACCACTTAAGCGAGCTGATCCCGACGATCCGTGCCTCGGCATGAGCTTGGCCACTGTCTTGTCGGGGAGGGCGCGCCGTCCTCTGCGCTGATCAGCCAGGATCCGCTGTGACTTGGACAAGGTCGGAGTCCTGGTGGGCAATCTTGGTGGGCAACTCGGCCCTACGCGCCTGGACTGGGGTCGGCTTCGCAGCCTCGCGTACGGACCTTGCGTGGTGGCCCGAGAAGGACCCACCCAATAGGCGGGACCATCCGGGCGATCGTCAAGGTGACCCTCTGCGCGTCCATTACCCAGTTGTCCTCTACCGGCTCGTCTGCTGGGTCGCGAAGAAGGCCTGTCATGCCTTAGTCAGGTGGTCCTCAACGTTGGGCACGTTCCTGCGTTCACCTTGGGCGACGTCCGTCAACTTGACGCGGTCGCCGCGAGGTTCCTCACGGCTTTGGCCCGCAAGGCCCGGGTCCTGCCTGGGGCGTACGTGGACACGACACAATCAAATGCCAGCCGCGGCATGCCACACAGGATGTTCTGGGTAGGGCTACACAGGCCTCAAGAGGCCTCAACGCATTGACCGCCAGGGTCTGGACCGCGCCTCTGCGCGCGGGTGATCGCCGCGACGAGGCGGCGCAAACGGATCCACCAACCCCGCACGAGGAGCGGGCCGCCTTGCGCTCGTCCCTCATGCCGGCCCGCATGACGAGGGCCGAGCCGCGGTCCGCCTCAGCCCTTGAGCCCGCTAAACGTCATGGTTGCGACGAACTGGCGCTGAGCCGCGACGAAGCCCAAGATCAATGGCATGGTGGCGACGACGTTGCCGGCCATGAGCATCGACCACTCAGTGCGGCGGGCTCCCTGGAAGTTGGTGAGGCCGACCTGCAACGTGTATGTGTGCTCGTTACTGATCGCGATGAGCGGCCAGATGAGGTCGTTCCACGAGCCGAGCAGCGTGAAGATGGCAAGCGTGGCCAGAGCCGGCTTGGCCAGCGGGAGCACGATCCTCCAGAACACGCCCAGTTGGCTGCAGCCGTCGATGCGACCGGCGTCCTCGAGTTCCTTCGGCAACGACAGGAAGAACTGGCGCATGAGGAAGATGCCGAAGGCCGACGCGAGCCACGGGATGAAGGCTGCGGCCAAAGTGTCAATGACCCCGAGGCGAGTGAACATCAGGTATGTCGGGATCATCAGCAGCTGCGGCGGGATCATGATGGTGACCACGATCGCGAAGAACCCGAAGTTACGTCCAGGGAACTTCAGCCGGGCGAAGCCATAGCCCGCGAGCGAGCAGAGAACCAGGTGCGACAGCACGGAGATGGTAGATACCACAACGGTGTTGAATAGCCATTGCAGCGCGGGCGACTCGGTGAACAACTGCTTGTAGCCACCAAGGTGCAGGCTGGTCGGGATGAACTTGGGCGGGAAGCGGTTGATGTCGGCGTCGCTCATGAACGACGTCAGGACCATCTGCACCAGGGGCAGGACGAACACCGACGCGACGGGTACGAGCAGCAGGTGCCAGCCGCTGAACGGCAGGAGTCTCTTTCGGCGGCGCGGCTCGTCGATCGCGTCCTTTAGGTCGGTAGTGCGGTTCAACAGGGTCGCCATCAGAACGCCTCGACCTTCGCACGCCGGGAGTAGAGGACCATGCCGATAGTGATGAGAATGGTGACGACGAACAGCCCGTAGGCGACCGCGGACCCGTAGCCGTAACGCTGGGTCTGAAAGGCGGTCTGGTAGACGTAATAGACGATCGTCTGCGTGCTGCCCAACGGGCCGCCGCGCGTCGTCGTGTAGACGAGGTCGAACAGCTGCAGCGCCGTGATGGTCTGCCAAACCGTCGTGAACACCGTCACCGGGCGGAGCTCTGGCAGCGTGACGTAGCGGAACACTTGGACCGCGTTGGCGCCGTCGACGATGGCCGCCTCGACGATTTCCTTGGAGATGTCTTGCAGGGCCGCCAGGTAGACAACGACGGTGAAGCCGACCTGCCCCCACAAAGCGATGAGGGCAATGACCCACATGGCCTGGCTGTTGCTCTCGAGGAACTGCTGTTGCGGCAGGTGAAGTCGACGCAACAGGTCGTTCGCTGCGCCGAACTGCGGGTTGAAAACAAAGCTCGCGAGGATGCCGGTGGCGGCCGCCGACGCGACGAACGGCACGAAAATGCATGTCCTGTAGAAGGTGATGAAGCGGATCGGCCGGTTGAGTGCGATCGCGAGGACGATCCCTAGCAGGATCGAGGTCGGCACGAACAGGACCGTGAACAGCAGCGTGTGCGAGATGGCCGCGGCGAGGTCGGGGTCTCTGGCCATGTTCTGGTAGTTGGTGAAGCCGATGTTTTTCGGGTCCGTGATGCCGTTCCATTTCGTGCGGGAGATGAAGAAGGCCCAGAGCGAGGGGAAGATGGACAGCCCGACGACCAGTACCGTCGCAGGGGCGGCGAAGCCCCACCCGGTAAGGGCGCGAGCCAGCATTCGGCGCGCCAGCGGCCTCCGGCCGCGTCTCGTCCCCGGAGGGGCCAGAGGCGGCCTCGGGCCGCGTCTCGCCTCCGGAGGAGCCAGCAGTGCGGTCATTGGCCGGCTAGTGCGCCAGCGGACTTTTTGGCGGCCTCGTCGAGTGCCTGCTTGGGTGACTCTGCTCCCTGCATGGCCTTGGCGATCGCCTCGCCCACATAGCGCGACATCTCAACGTAGCCGGGCACGGTCGGGCGCGGCTGCTTCGCCTCAGCGAGGTTCGCCACGAAGACGTCCACCCCCGGGAACTGCTTGACGAACGCCGCGTACTGCGTCGTGGTGGTCTCGCTGGTTCGCAGGGGAAGGTTTCCCTCAACGAGGCTCCATCGGGCGTCCGTGGCCGCACTGGTCAACCAGGTGGTGAACTCCCGAGCCGCTGCCGCGCGGTTGGCGTCCTTATGATCGAACAGCGTCCAGAGGTCGGGCCCAGAGATGGTCTGGTGGTCGCCGTTGAACCCGGGCAGTTTCTGAATGCCGTAATCGACCTTGTTCTTGTTCAGGTCGTATAGTTGCCACGGTCCCGAGATCATCATGCCGACACGGCCGGACAAGAACAGCGGGCCATATTTCGCGTCGGTCTGGTCGAGGTATACCGACTTGTCCTTGATCGCCATGTCGCTCAGGAACGTCACTGCGTCCACACCAGCCTGAGAGTTGAACGCAGGCTTAGTATTGTCCCCGCTCAAGACGGCGCCGCCTCGCTGCCACAGCATCGGCCATAGGTGCCAGGTGGTGTCCTCGCTGCCGGACACCGAGTAGGCGGAGCCGTAGATGCCCTTCGAGGAGTCGGTGATCTTCTTAGCCGCCGCACGGAAGTCATCCCATGACCACTCCGGGGTCGGGTAGGAGAGGCCCGCCTGGTCGAACAGCTTCTTGTTGTAGATGAGGCCGAGGTTGTCGACAACCGCCGGGAGGCCGATGACCTTGCCGTGGACCGTCGCTGTGGCTCGAGCCGACGCCGGGAACTGGTCCCAGCCGAACGACGGCGCTTTCGTCAGGGCGGTGATGTCCTGGGTGCGCCCGCTCTCGCCCAGCTGGGTGGCCCAACTGCCGAACGTGTAGGAAATGTCGGGATAGGTGTTGCTGACGAAGCCGGCCGACAGCTTGTTCAGCAGCTGATCGGTGGTCGAGGCCCCGGACGAAGTGTTGATGGTGATGTTCGGGTGGGCCGCCGTGTACTCCTTGGCGAGCTTCTCCAAAAGGTTCTCGGCATCGGACGATTGCCCCGTCCACCAGTTGATGGTCACGTTGGCTTTAGGGTCGAGGCGAGCGGCAGTGTCCTTGCCTGTAACGCCGGCTCCCCCGCAGGCCGTGAGGAACAGCGCGCTGACGACGATGCCTACGGCAGCGGACCGGCCAAGCTGTCGGCCGGCGATATGGGAATAGCGGTACAGAGTCATAGAGACGCTCCGGGGGAAGGCGCGGTGGGCGCGACGGTTGAGTGGTTGGCGAATACGTGCGCGAAGGTGGGCGGCAGGACCGCCATCCCGCTGAGGACGACGGATCGGGTAAGCAGCCGGGGGTGGTCCGGGTCGAGTCCGCGCTCGGCGGCGAGGGCGACAGCCAGGCGCTGTGCGATGACTAGCTCGGCAAGGGGGTCGAGGGCCCCGACGTGCATGGTCGCGCCGGATTCGCCCACGCTCGCGGCGAGCCCGGCGGGTTCCGGACCGAATATCCACACCAGGCTCCGCCTGCCGGCGACTGCGACCGGTCCGTGGCGGTAGTCAAGGCCTAGATATGACTCCGACCAGGCTTGAGCGGCCTCGCGGATCTTCAGGGCCGCCTCGCGGATCTTCAGGGCCGCCTCGCGGATCTTCAGGGCTGCCTCGTGGGCGAGGCCGGTGGTCCAGCCGGTGCCGAGGTAGGCGAAGTGGTTGTAGTCGCGTATATCGACGGGCAGCGGCGCTGCTAGGGCGGCTTCAGCATCGCGCACGAGGTGGTCCACCGGCAGGCCGAGGGCGGCGCGGACGAGTGCGAGGAAGGTCGTCGGGAAGCGAGTGTGCACGACGCTGGTCTCGTCGGCGAAGTCCAGCAGCACGCGGTCGTCAGTGAGGTCGTCGATCGGCTTGCCGCTCACGGCCGTGACGGCCACCCGACGGGTGCGCGGCGGCAGCGACGACAGACTCTCGAGCACTTCCGTCGTGGTCCCCGAGCGGCTGATAGCGACCACGCGGTCGTACCGACGACCGATCGGGGCCTCCGGGGCATAGGCCCAGTCGGTCTCGCCTAGCCCTGCCTGCTCGCGCAGCGCCGCGTAGGACCGCGCCATGAACGCCGAAGTGCCGCAGCCGATCGCGAGGACTCGTTCGCCGGGCACGGCCAGCGTCGACCGCTGCGCTATGGCCATGTCGAGGGCTTGGGCCCAGGTCCTCGGCTGGCTTTCGATCTCCTGCATGGTGTAGCTCATGCGTCCTGACTATGCTCGGTCGTGAGCGTACAAGCAAGGAATCGGCTGAAACGTGCAAACAAATTGGTGCGTTTGTGCCTGACCGACATCGACTGTGCACAACATGCTGGCGGTGGCAAGGCTGGCTCTGAGGGACTTCGCCCTCGGGCAGCGGTGCGGCGGCCGGAAAGCAGCCGCGCGCACAGCCGTCCCAGCTGTCGGACTACGGCCCATCGTGAACCTCAACAGACACTGGGGTAGTGAACTGGCCGAGAACCTGAAGCGTTACGACTACGCCCACCGAGCCGCTTGGTGACCTTCTGCCATCTTGACTGGTGCTGCGTGGGGTCAAGGTGTGTAAGGATCTCGGCCTCGTCAAGTGCGGGGCGGACGGCACGCTCGTCCGCCCCGACGACCCGCACCTGGCCCAATGTCTTCGCCGCCGTGGGAGAGTTGAGTCTGCTCGTGCTCTGAGGCTGGCAACGCACGCCGCTTAGTCGCCCAGCCCCCACGCCCCGCCTACGAGAGAGGTCTTCGTGAGCACCACATCCCTTCGCCGCGCGGACCGCGTGTCGCACATTCTGGAGCTGCTCGCCACGCAGGGATCGGTTAACGTCGCGGACCTAGCCGCCGCCTTCGGCGTGTCGACGGCGACTTTGCGGCGCGACCTGCAGATGCTTGAAGACCAGAAGCTGCTTAGCCGTACTCACGGTGGAGCGCTCGCCCAGCACGTGGCCTACGAGCTGCCCGTCCGCTACCGCGGAGGTCAGCACCGCGAGCAGAAGCAGCGGATCGCTGCCTGCGCCGCGGCTCTGCTGCCGCACGGGCCACTCACACTGGGGCTCACTGGTGGGACCACGACCAGCGCGGTCGCCCGGCTGATCGCCGACCGCGTCGACGTCATCGTCGTCACCAACGCGCTCAACATCGCCACCGACCTCGCCATGCGACCTCGCCTGAAGATCATCATGACCGGAGGCGTCACGCGCACGCAGTCCTACGAGGTAGTCGGGCGGTTCGCCGAACAGACGCTGGCCGGACTGAAGATCGAGGTGGCCGTGGTCGGGGTCGACGGGATCAGCGCAGGTGGCGGTCTCACCACCCACGACGAGGTCGAGGCCCATACCAACCAGGCGATGATCCGCCAGGCCGCGCGGGTCATTGTGGTCGCTGACGGGACAAAGATCGGCCGCACGCTGCTCGCCTGCATGGGGTCACTGGGCGATGTCAACGAGATCGTCACCGACCGCAGCGCCGAGCCCCGAGCGCTCGACGAACTCAAACGGTCTGGGATCACCGTCCACCTCGTCGACGCCTGACAGTGACGCAACCGCTCTTTCCTAGCGGCCGGAGCGCGGAGCGGCCGAACAGACAGGGAGGTCCTTGCGAGTCGGGGGCGGCTTCGTAGCCGTGCCACCGGGTCGAGGTCAATTTGCGGGCTGCGACTCGTGATCGCGTGTGAGCCAACCGCGAACGCGAGGGCGTCGGCCACATCCGTGAAGCGGGCGGCCCCGCCGGGGTCGGGCGGGCGCCCAGCTCACGTCGACCATGACCGACCCGGATCCGGGATCCGCAGCCTGCCGCGGCAACGCGTCGTCCTACGTCGCGACGCGATCTCGGCGCCTGACCCGCCCGTCACAAAATGCGCATGCCGCCGCGACGGCCGTCACGTCACCGTCATGAAGCCACCGCGTTCTCGTTGACCGACAGGATCACTTGCAGCCGGGCGGTCTGCGCGCCTACAGCGATGGCTTCCGCATGTTCGGCGCAATGGGTTGAAGGCCGCGATGCCCCGCCCAGCGGCGCGGACGACGAACGCAGGAATGGGGACGAACGGCATACAGGCCCTCACGAAGCAGGGAGTTGGGAGAAAAGGGTGGCTTAGAACGCGAGCTGTGCCCGCAGTGCCTCGGAAAGTAGGTCGCCGTGCCCACTGGTCATTTCGTCGCACAGGTCCCAGATCTGCGGTGCCGTGAGCGACGCCGCGGTGTTCGGGTCGACCATCGCCGCACGTCGCACCATCAAAGGATCACCGTCGAGGGCCGCGCGGACCGTGAGCTCCCCTACCGAACAGAACGGACGGTTGACGGCCGCCAGCTGCGCCGGCAGCGCGCCGACCGCGACCGGCCGCACGCCGAGACGG
>CAAGKR010241278.1_pt1 | contig 16204 bp, 22 predicted proteins | sample 2556971 | NCBI WGS metagenome assembly CAAGKR01 (sample SAMEA5207829, study PRJEB30636) | soil metagenome | biome: forest; feature: boreal; material: soil | place: USA | collected 2011-09 | depth 1 m | reverse complement strand
TTCACGGCCAGGTAGCTCAGTTGGTAGAGCAGGGGACTGAAAATCCCCGTGTCGGCGGTTCAAGTCCGTCTCTGGCCACCATAGGAATGCTGAGGGCCCCGCCCGGACAGCGGGGCCTTCTTGCGTGCCTGAACTGGGGATGGGCTACGACCTGCGCCGCACTGCCCATATCACCAGCAGAACGACTCCGGCAACGACGAGGGCGCCGAGCAGGAACATCGGCCATCCGCCGGACCAAGCGCCGTTCATCATGTTGTTGAGATCGAAGCCGCCGCTTCCGCCGTTTCCCATCATGGCTCGCTCCTCTCACTCGTCTGGGCACCTGCTCGACGGTATCTACCCGAGGACGGACGAGCGCGATCCGAGCGGCACGGCGGGTATCAGGGTATAGAGAAACCGAGTGCGGACTGATTCGCGTGTCTCTTGAAGGAGAGCGGTATCGATGCTGTGGACCATAATCGTCGTCTTGTTCGTGCTCTGGCTGTTGGGATTCCTCGGGAACGTCGGCGGCGGACTGATCCACATCCTGCTCGTCATCGCCGTCATTCTCATCGTGTACAACCTGATCACCGGTCGTCGCGGCGTGTAGGCAGTAGGCGTGAGAGATCGCACGACACTAGAGGAGCCCGAGCGTAATGGCATGGATACACGTGAACGAAGGACCGGATGAGAGCGGTTTCAACTTCGGCCTTGTCGCCATTCTGATCGTCGTAGTGGTTCTGTTGGTCGCATTGGTGTTCCTGTGGAGCGGCGGCTACATCGGCGGTTCCCAGGTCGTCAATGTGCAGCCGTCAGGCCCTGCGGCAGTGACTCCGGGTCCCGCCGGAGTGCCGGGAGCGCCCGGAGCCGGAGGTGCCGGCGGTGTCGGCGGAGCGCCGGGTGCAGCAGGTGCCCCGGGTGCAGCAGGTGCCCCTGGCGCAGCAGGTGCCGCAGGTGCGGCAGGCGCTACGTCTGCACCGTGACGCCACGGTAGTCCAGCATCCTGATCGGCGCGTTCGAGCGGACTGAAGATCCCCGTGTCGGCGGTTCAAGTCCGTCTCCGGCCACCATCGAACTTCATCGGAAGCCCTGCCCTCGCGGTGGGGCTTCTGTGTTCGATCGCCAGGTCTGACTCGTAACATGCCGACGCACTACCGCGACCAGTGGCAATATTGACGCAATATGAGGTAATATTGCCGCACAATGCGTCAATAAGGAGCTGACGATGACACCAGTCCTTGAGGGAATCCTCGGCAGTCGATCAGCAGCACAGGTGTTGCTGTTCATCGAGGCGTACGGCTCGGGTCATGGCCTTCGGATCGCCGACACGTACGGGGTCCCGGTGAGCTCGATACAGAGGCAGTTGCGGCGACTCGAGGCGGCCGGCGTGCTCCTCAGCCGGACCGTCGGCAAGACTCGCCTGTTCGAGTTCAACACGCGCAACCCCACCGTGCGCAGCCTGCGTGCCTTCTTGTCTCAGGAACTGGAGCTCATGCCGGAGGCCGAAGTGAAGGCCTACTATCGCCAGCGGCAGCGGCCGCGCCGTACCGGGAAGAGGCTGTGAACTGATGGCGAACGTGACCCGGAGCACTTCGATGGAGGAACTGGCGGCGCTCGTCAGCCAGGCCCTCGAGGTGGCTGGCATCTCCGCCATACTTTCGGGCGGCGGAGCAGTGAGCGTCTACACCGAGAACGAGTACGAGAGCTGTGACCTGGACTTCGTGACGTCCGAGCGAACGAAGGCGATCGCCGCTGCGATCGCTCCGCTCGGGTTCCGCCAAGTGCCCGGGTCTCGTCAGTTCGAGCACCCTGGAACCGGCTACTCCGTCGAGTTCCCGCCGGGGCCGCTCGGCTTTGGGGAGACGGTGATTCGCGACGAGGAGGCGACAACGCTGCAGACCAGATTCGGCCCGCTGCGGATCGTCACTCCGACGCAGATCGTCATGGACAGGATCGCCGCCTACGTGCATTGGCGGGACAACCAGTCCCTCGACCAGGCGGTCATGGTGGCTCGTCGCCTCGGGGTCGATTGGCCGGTTCTGTACGAATGGGCCGAGCGCGAGCGCATCGATGCTGTCGTGATCGACAAGCTGAAGAACGGGGCAGCGGACTGAGAGTCCCCGTGTCGGCGGTTCAAGTCCGTCTCTGGCCACCATAGCGATGACGAAAGCCCTGCCTTCGCGGCGGGGCTTTCCTGCCCTGTGAGTTGCCGACTTGGGTCGTCGACTCACAGGTACGCCATCCGTGGGGCAAGGTCAGGTATGATTCCCCCGTTGCCCTGGGGCCTTGGCCGACAAGCCAAACGGGGGAGTGTTTTTTGCCGCGCGAGCGCCGTGTTCATGAGCTGACGTCTCACGCCCGTGTTGGCTGGAGTGCCGGCCAGCGGTGCATGTCTTGGGCAGCGCATAGCCAGTTGTGGCATTCGTTTGCCGTTCTCGTGCTCGCAGGGGCTCTCCTCTTCGGAGCGGTGGCCGTAGCCCGGGCAGACGCGTTCGTGGCCTTCAGCGACCCGAGTCTGAGGGCCGCGGTGGCGAGCCAGTTGGTCGACCAGGGCGTGATAGCCCCGGCTCCGATGGCACCACCGTCACGGCGTCCGACATGCTGGCGCTCGAGGCGCTGTCGGTCGCCGATCAAGACATCGTGCAGCTCGGCGGGCTGCAATACGCCGCCAATCTCACGTCTCTGGACCTCCGCGGCAACGAGATCGCGTCCATCACTCCGCTGGCAGGGCTCACGAACCTGACGCAGCTCGACGCGAGCGGCAACGAACTCGATCTGGCTTCCGGGTCACCCGCGATGGCCGTGATCCCGGCAAGCTCTCAGAAGTGGAGTTCGCGCTCATAAGAGAGCATCCGCTGCGCGGCTACGAGATCCTCAAGGACATCGCCTTCCCCTGGCCGATCTCCACGTACGTCCTGCAGCATCACGAGCGGCTCGACGGGTCCGGGTATCCGAGCGGCCTGAAGGGTGTGACGATATCTTGATGCCCTCGAGGATCCTGGCCGTCGCGGACGTGGTGGAGGCCATGGCGTCGCACCGGCCGTACCGCGCCTCGCTCGGCATGGAGGCCGCGATCGCCGAGGTGCGCTGCAACCCCGAGAAGTACGACTCTGGGGTTGTCGCAGCCCTGCTCGAGTTGCACGAGGCGGGCGAGATTCGACTGTCGGCCGACCATCCGTCGGCGAGGGCCGGCTAACACTCGAGGTAGCCGGGAACAAGAGGGTGCGAGGGCCGACGGTCCTCGGGTCCCCCGCGAACACCGGCGGCGGCATGCGTGGTGCCGGGCTCATCGATCTCTACCCGATCCCATCGAAAGAGGAGGACGTCGTGAGCGGGTTCATCGAGCTCATGCACGCGGACGAGGTCCCGCCGGGGGCAATGAAGGCGGTCGAGCTGGACGGTCACGAGCTTCTCATCGCGCACGTCGGCGACGTCTTCCTCGTGGCGGATGCCCGTTGTCCGCATCTAGGCGGGCACCTCGTCCAGGGCGTCCTCGTGGGGTCCGTGGTGACCTGCCCGCGGCACCACTCACAGTTCGATCTCACCGATGGCCACGTCGTGCGCTGGACCGACTGGACCGGCGCGGTGCTGACCATCGGGGAGCTGGCGCGCCACCCGCGGCCTCTTCGCGTGTACGAAAGCGAGGTAGTCGAGGGAATCGTGATGGTGGGCGCGCAGAAGCTCCCCATCGCGACCCCGTAGCCGCTAGCCGAGGGTCTTCGGGCATTCCTTCGAAGCCGGGTCCGTCTCGGGGCTCGGGGGTATGATTCTTCAGGGCAAGACCGGATCGCGCAGGTCCCTGATCACGCTCGCCCAAGGGGAGGTCATCGATGCGCAACGCGTTCGCGATCGGGCTGGATGTCGGAGGCACGCGTATCGCGGCGGGGCTGGTGGAGCGCAAGGGACATATCGTCCGCGAGGTCAAGCTGCCGACGCCGAAAGAGGCGGGCCCGTTCGCGATCGTCGACTCCATCGTCGGCGCCGTCGGCGACATCACGAACGGCGTGCATCCCTCAGAGATCGCGGGCATCGGGATAGGGCTTCCGGCGCAGATCGATTTCATGCGCCAGTCCGTCGAGTACTGCACGAACCTTCCGCTGGCCGGCATCGACATGCGCGGCCTGGTCATGTCGCGGCTCAAGTACCCCGTGACGATCGACAACGACGGGCACACGGCCGCACTCGGCGAGTCGCGCTTCGGGGCTGCCAAGGGCCTGAAGGACTTCATCATGATCACCCTCGGCACCGGCGTCGGCGGCGGCGTGTTCATCGGAGGCAAGATCTACCGCGGCTCCCGCGGCTTCGGCGGCGAGGTCGGCCATATGGTCATCGTGGTGGACGGCCCCGAATGCCCGTGCGGCGGGCGAGGCCATCTCGAGTCCTTCGCCGCGCGGCCCGCGATCGTGCGGGAGGCCCGCGCGGCGGCAACGACCTACAAGGGCTCGAGCATCACCAAGCATGCGCAGGGCGATGTCGACAACATCACCGCGGAGACCGTCATCAAGGCCGCGAACTCGGGCGACAAGACGGCGGTGGAGATCATGTCGCGCGTCGGCGACATGCTCGGCGAGAGCTTGGTCGGACTCGTCAACCTGCTCAACCCGCAGGCGGTGATCGTGGGAGGCGGCATCGGCGAGAGTTGTCCTCTCGTGAGCGAGCGCGCTGCGGCATGCATCGCGGCCGAGGCGCTGGCGGGGCGGCGTGACGTCCGGGTGCTCATAGCCGAGCTCGGGAACGACGCGGGCGTGGCGGGAGCAGCCGCGCTCGCCTTCGAGGACCGCGACTCCCGGGAGGGCATCCACTGATGGCGTCGACCGTCTACTTCGCTCCGATCCGCTCGGTCAAGAAGCGCTCGATGGTCGCGCGCGTGGGGACCCTGCTCGAGCGCGCTGGCATCAAGGACGCGATCGCGGACGGCGACCTGGTGGCCGTGAAGATGCACTTCGGAGAGAAGGGCAACACCGGTTTCGTGCATCCCGTGTTCGTGCGCGAGACGGTTGAGAAGATCAGGCAGCACGGCGGCAAGCCGTTCCTCACCGACGCCAACACCCTCTACAGCGGGATGCGGTCCAACGCCGTCGACCATATCCAGTGCGCGATCGAGAACGGCTTCTCCTACGCGACGGTGGATGCGCCCATCGTGATCGCGGATGGGATCGACGGTCGCGATGCCGTGGACGTACGAGTGGACGGCGAGCACTTCGAGAGCGTGCGCATCGGCGCTGCCGCGGTCCACGCGGACGCGATGGTGGTCGTCACTCACGTCAAGGGCCACGAGGCCACGGGCTTCGGCGGAGCGCTCAAGAACATCGGCATGGGTCTGGGCTGCCGTTCGGCCAAGCAGCGCATGCACTCCGACTTCGAGCCCGACGTCGAGGCGGAGAAGTGCACGGCCTGCTCGAGGTGCGTGCGCTGGTGCCCTGTGGGCGCGATCGTCATCGGGCCGGATCGTGTCGCCGAGGTCGACTTGGAGACGTGCTACGGATGCGGCGAGTGCGTCGCCTCCTGCCCCTACGGAGCCATCGCGGTGCAGTGGAAGACCACTCCGAGGGCTCTGCAGGAGAAGATCGTCGAGCATGCCAAGGGCGCCCTCACCGGCAAGGACGGCAAGGTCGTCTACCTGTCGTTCGTGACGGCCGTCTCGCCCGACTGTGACTGCTGGAGCTTCAGTGACGCGCCGATCGTAGGTGACATAGGCGTCCTGGCGTCGACCGACATCGTCGCGATCGACCGTGCCGCCTACGACCTCGTCACGGCGGCGACGGGTCTGCCCGGGTCGCGCGGCGAGGGAATGGAAGCGGGACAGGACAAGTTCACTGCGGTGACGGGCGTGGACGGCACCGTCGCCATCGAGTATGCGGAGAAGATGGGTCTGGGAACTGCGACTTACGAACTGGTCGCGGTCGAATAGCGCTCTGAACAGGGAGGGATCTTGAAGATGGACTACATGGGGATCCTCAAGAAGAGCTGGAACGTCACCTGGCGCTACAAGATCCTGTGGTTGTTCGGGCTGTTCGCGGGTGCGGCTGGCGGGAACGGGGTCTCGACCAACTACAACTTCCCCTCGAACAGCAGCACCACCACCAGCGGCATGAGCACGACGCAGTTCCAAGCGTTCATGTCGCGGTACGCGATCGTGCTCATCATCGTGGTGCTCTTCTTCGTCGTGCTCGGGCTGTTGTTCTGGATCATCTCGGTCGCCGCTCGCGGCGGCCTGATCCACCTGGTCAACGAGGCTGAGGAGAGGCGCGAGGTCCGCACCGCCGCCGGCTGGCACGCCGGGTTCTCGAAGTGGTGGCGCGTCTTCGCCGTCGGCTTCCTGGCCGACCTGCCGGTGTTGATCCTGGTGTTGGTGATGCTCGTCGTCGTGGGCGTCACCGCGGTAGGAGCCATCGCGGCGTCGCGGGGGTCCTCCGAGACGATGGGGGCGGCCGTTGCGGCCGCGGTGACAGGCATGTGCTGCTTCCTGGCCGTGTTCATCATCGCCGCCATCGCGCTCGGCGCCATCTTCGGCATCGTGAAGGAGCTCGCTCTGCGCTACGCGGTGCTCCAAGACCGGCCCATCATGGAGTCGCTCAAGGCGGGCTGGCACGACCTGTGGGCCAAGCGCGGCGCCTTCGTCATGTACCTGATCCAGGTAGGCGTGGGGATAGCGTACGGGCTGGTGGTCGGTGTCGTGGCGCTCGTCATGGTCGTCCCCGGGGCGATGATGCTCGCCTTCAGCAACTGGGCCGGCGGGTCCGTCCTACTCTTCGCCGCCATACTCGTCCTCATGCTCCCGGCGGCGATGTACGGCACCTTCTACCACGCGGTCTGGACGATCTTCTTCCGCCGGATGACGGGAGCCGAGCCCTTGCCGGTGGCCGCGCCCGCTCCGGCGTACCCGATCGCGCCTCCGGTCCCGCCCGCGGCTCCGGTCCCGGTCGCGGCGCCGATGCCGCCCGGGCAGCCCGCGGCTCCGATGCCGCCCGAGCCACCGGCACCCGAAGCTCCCCCGGCACCGCCCGCACAGCCACCTGCGGGGGCCGATGGCTGACGGCCGCCTAGTCGTCTGCGCGACACCCATCGGTAACCTCGGGGACGTGACGCTGCGCGTCCTCGAGGCGCTGAAGGGCGCCGACGTGGTCGAGGCCGAGGACACCCGTGTCACCCGCAAGCTCTTCGCGCGCTACGGGATCTCGACTTCTCTGGAGCCGTACCACGCGAAGAACCTCGAGAGACGCACGCCGGACGTCGTCGCCCGCGTCGCATCGGGGCAGGTAGTCGCTCTCGTGAGCGACGCCGGCACGCCGGGCGTCTCGGACCCGGGCGCTCACCTGGTCGACGCCTGCCTGGAAGCCGGATTGGCGGTGGAGGTCCTCCCGGGCGCGAGCGCCATACTCGCCGCGCTCGTGGCGAGCGGCCTGCCGACGCATGCCTTCTATTTCGGCGGCTTCCTTCCACGCAAGGCAGGCGAGCGCCGTCGCGCGATCGAGGCGCTTGCCGGGCTGGATGCCACCCTCGTCTTCTACGAGTCACCCCGCCGTACGGCAGCGACCCTGGCCACACTCGCCGAGGTCCTCCCCGGGCGCGACGCGGTCGTGGCCCGCGAGATGACCAAGCTCCACGAGGAGGTCGCTCGCGGGGAGGTGCGCGAACTGGCCGCAGCGTTCCAGGCGCGCGAGCTCAAGGGCGAGGTGGTGGTGCTTGTCGGTCCGCCGGCCCGGGGCGCTACGCGCGCGGCCGCGGACCCGGGCGACGTGCGCGCGCAGGTGGAAGCAGCGGTGGCCCAGGGAGCGACACGCAAGGACGCTGTGCGAGACGTCGCGGCGAAGATGGGTCTGCCGCGCAACGAGGTGTATCGGATCGCAGTCGGTGGCCCTGCCGCCTAGAGGCGCTTCATCGCGGCGACGCAATCGGGGCACACGGAGCGGTCCTTGACCGTGACCATCTCGCCTTCGGAGCCGCAGATGGCGCACGACGCCGCGTAGCGTTCGACGACGATGCTCGCGCCGTCCAGCCGCATCGAGAGCGGGTCGTGCACGTTGATCCCGAGAGTGCGCCGCAACTCGACCGGTATGACGATGCGCCCCAGCGCGTCTATGCGCCGCACGATGCCTGTGTCTGCCATGACTGGTCCTCCGCTCGGCCCGGTGTGCTCGTTGGTAGAATAGCCCGAAACGGCGAGTGCCCGAGACCGCTTCGCGTCAAGTTCCTACCTTCCCGTGGAGAGAGCAGCCAAACCCGATGGAACGTCGCCCCTTCTACCTGACCACGCCGATCTACTACGTGAACTCGGTGCCGCACCTGGGCACCGCCTACACGACCGTCGCCGCGGACGCGATCTGCCGCTGGCGCCGCATGACCGGCTACGACGTCCACTTCCTCACGGGCCTCGACGAGCACGGGCAGAAGGTCGCGCAGGCCGCCGAGCAGAACGGCATGGACCCCCAGGCGTGGGTCGACACCATCGCCCCGAAGTTCGTCGAGACCTGGAAGCTTCTCGACATCAGCAACGACGACTTCATCCGCACGACCGAGCCGCGTCACGAGCGCGGCGCTCAGGCCTTCATCCAGGCGCTCAAGGACAACGACAATCTCTACCAGGGCCACTACGAGGGCTGGTACTGCCTTCCGGACGAGACCTTCTACACCGCGGACCAACTGGTCGACGGTCAGTGTCCGCTCTGCGGCCGCGAGGTGCAGTTCGTCCAGGAGGACAACTGGTTCTTCCGGCTCTCCGCCTACGAGGAGCGTCTGCTCCAGTACTACGAGGCGCACCCCGACTTCATCCAGCCCGGCACCCGCCGCAACGAGGTCGTCTCGTTCGTGTCCGGGGGCCTCAAGGACCTCTCCGTGAGCCGCACGACCTTCTCGTGGGGCATCCCGCTGCCGTTCGCGCCCGAGCACGTCATGTACGTCTGGTTCGACGCTCTGATCAACTACGTGACGGCCGTCGGCTACGGCGCCGACGGGACGCCCTCCTTCTCGGGTCCGTTGGCGCACTACTGGCCGGCGCAGTACCACTTCGTGGGCAAGGACATCATCCGGTTCCACTGCGCGATCTGGCCGGCGATGCTCATGGCCGCCGGGGTGCCGCTGCCCGAGCACGTCTTCGCCCACGGCTTCCTGCTCACCAAGGGCGAGAAGATGTCGAAGTCCACCGGCAACGCGGTCTCGCCCGCCGAGCTGGTGGAGCGCTTCGGGGTGGACGCATACCGCTACTACTTCCTGCGCGACGTGCAGTTCGGGGTGGACGGGTCCATCTCCATCGAGTCGATGGTGCAGCGCTACAACGCGGACCTGGCCAACGACTGGGGCAACCTCGTATCGCGCCTGCTCAACATGACCGAGAAGTACTGCGACGGCCTCGTGCCACAAGGCGCCGAGCCGGCCGCCGAGGACGAGGACCTGCTGCGGATCGTGGCCGGGCTGCCGGCCGCGATCGAGGCGCGGATGGCGGCGCTCGACTACGCCGGCGCGCTCGAAGCCGCGTGGAAGCTGATCAAGCGCGCCAACCGCTACATCGAGGACTCCGCCCCGTGGAACCTGGCCAAGTCGGAGGAGACACGCCCCCGCCTGGAGGCCGTCCTCTACAACGCGCTGGAGGCCGTGCGCATCGCGGCCCTGGTGACGGCTCCGGTGTTGCCGAACACCTCACGTGAGGTCTGGCGCCGCCTCGGGCTCGGCGATCCGAACGAGGTCACCGACGTGAACGAGGCCGGGTCGTGGGGCGGGCTGCCTGCCGGTTCGCGCGTGGAGAAGGGCGAGTCGCTCTTCCCGCGCATCTACGAGGACGCCGGGTAGCCCGTATGGCCGAGGGCCGCGAGCGCATACCCACCTTCCCGGGGTCCGGCAAGACCGTCGTCCTGCCCCGCTTGGGCGCGCCCACGGCCGACACGCACGCGCACCTCGACATGATCGCCGACCCCGCGGGCGCGCTCGCGCGCGCTGCGCGCGCGAGCGTCACGCTCGTCTGCACGATCGTCGACCTCACGGAGTCGCCGGAGGTCACCTTCGACGGGTTGGCCGGGTGGCTCGCCGAGGCCGGCGGGATCCTCAGCGCCCCCGAGGGCGACACAGTCGGCGCCGAGGATCCCGCCGGCCTCGTCCCCCCGGATGTCCGTCTCATTCTGGGTGTGCACCCTCACAACGCATCGGCGTACGACTCCGCGGCGCAAGAAGCGCTGCGGGCCGCCGCGCTCGCGCCTCACGTCGCGCCGGTGGCGGGCCTTGGCGAGCTGGGCCTCGACTTCCACTACGATCACTCGCCGCGGGACGCCCAGCGCGAGGCGTTCCGCGGGCAGCTGGCGCTGGCGCAAGAGTTGAGACTTCCCGTGACCGTTCACCTGCGCGAGGCCCACGACGAGGGTCTCGCGATCCTCGAGGAGATCGGCGTGCCCGAGGCCGGCTGCGTCATCCACTGCTTCACCGAGGGGCCGGAGATGGCGGAGCGGTTCCTGGCGCTGTCGGAGGCCGTCTGGATCTCGATCGCCGGCCCGGTCACCTTCGCGAAGGCCGTGCAGATCCGTGACGCTCTGCGAGTCATCCCTCTCGATCGAATGCTCCTCGAGACCGATAGCCCGTTCCTGGCTCCCGCTCCGTACCGGGGCGAGCCGAACGAGCCCGCATTCACCGTGCTGACGGCGGCCAAGGTAGCCGAGGTGCTCGGCATCGGCGGCGGCGAGGTAGCCTCGCGCTGCCTGGACAACGCTCGCCGGGTGTTCGCGCCGTACCCAGCGTCCGCCTCGCAGACGGAGACCCGGCCATGAGCGCCCCGGTGCCGCGCATCCTGGGGCTGGCCGGCAGCCCGCGCCGCCACGGCAACAGCGATCGGCTCCTGGAGGAGTGCCTCGCAGGAGCCCGGGCGACGGGCGCGGAGACCGACCTGCTCGTCGTCTCGGCCGCGGGGATCGAGCCTTGCCGCGGATGCGAGGATTGCGCGGCGGCGGGGGAGTGCGTGGTCCGCGACGGCATGCAGGACGTCTACCCGCGGCTCGACGCCGCGGACGCGATGGTCGTCTCCACGCCGGTCTACTTCGCGACAGTCCCGGCGGTGCTGAAGACCCTCTACGACCGCTGTCAGCCCTACTGGGTGCGCCGCTACCGCCTCGGGCAGCCGATCGTGCGCAGGCGTCCGGGGGCGCTGCTGATGGTCGGCGGAGGCGGCGACCCCTACGGCCACGAGTGCGCGGCCACCACGACGCGCAGCGTGTTCGCCGTCCTGGGAGTGGACTACGCCGAGGAACTGGCGATCCGCGCCGATTCACCCTCCGACGCGGACGGTCAGCCGGACTCGCTGAAGCGCGCCGGAGAGATCGGCGAGGCGCTCGCGCGCGGCGCCGCGGAGCGCCTCGGAGGCGCCCGCTAGCACCCGCCCAGAGCGCCTCGGAGGCGCCCGCCCGGAGTCCTTCGACACCCCTTCGCCCCGGCCGTTCCGCGGCGACCTGCGGGTTTGCCGCCCCGTTTCCGCTGCGATACGATGGGTGTCCATCCCGTTGCTGATTCGTTGACTTGGAGCCAGGGGGAAGTTTGAGACTGCCGGTCGGCCCGGCACGTATCCCGAAGACTCAGCGCTACATCGCAGCCATCGTCGCAGCCGTTCTGGGGCTTGCTTTCCTAACCGGATTCGTTTGGGCCCAAAAGAGCGTCACGCTCGTCATCGACGGTACGTCGAGGACCGTGACCACCGAGAACACCGATGTCGCCTCCGCACTCGCAGAGGCGGGTGTTAGCGTCTCCCCCCGTGACCTCGTCAGCCCCGCGGCATCCTCGAGCGTCGAAGACGGCGCAATGGTCGTCGTGCGCCACGTCGCCAACGTCACTGTCGTCCACAACGGCGAGACCATCTCCCTTGAGGTGGTTGGGCGGACCGTTGCCGACGCTCTGGTGATGGCGGGGCTCGATCCGACCGGCGGCATCGCGACCGATCCCGCAGTCGACTCCCCCCTGATCGACGGCATGACGATCACCGCCAGCGACGTCTTCCTCCGCGTCTCCGAGGAGGAGGTCTCCGTGCCCTTCGAGACGGTCATCCAGGGCGACCCCAAGCTGCCGATCAACCGCCGCGTCGTCGTCACCAAGGGCCGTGAGGGGTCTGCCGTGCGCGTCTGGCAGGCGCTCGTGAGCGGCGGCACGGAGGGTCCCAAGACGCTGAAGGCGGAGACAGTGCTCACCGTCCCCGTGACCGAGTTCATCAGGATGGGCACCAAGCGCCCGTTCAGGCAGGTCGTCCCCGCCGGCAAGACCGCGAAGCCCTACGCGCCGCCGGTTGTGGGCAAGACGATCCTGGTCGAGGCCACCGCCTACACCCCGTACGCGTGCCACCTCGACGCCGGCTGGATAGCGTGGCGGCGCCGGCTGTTCGACGCGCCGGCCGGCTGGGGGATCGTCGCGGTGGATCGCCGCGTCATCCCGCTCGGGACGCGGCTGTTCGTGGAGGACTACGGATACGCGGTCGCGGGCGACACCGGCAGCGCCATCAACGGCAACAAGATCGACGTGTGCTTCTGGGGCGCCTCGCTCAACGCGCCGACCGGGCACGCGTCGGCTGCTCAGCAGAGTGCGGCCCGCTCGCTCGCGAATCACTGGGGCCGCAAGCGGGGATTACGCGTAACGATCCTCGGAAGCTGACGTGCCCTTCTCCTCGCTCGCCTCGCCCTCCGCGACGCGGGCGGTGCTCGAGGCGCATGGGCTGTCACTCAAGAAGTCACTCGGTCAGCACTTCCTCGTCGACGACAACATCGTGCGCAAGATCATCGGCCTCGCGGCGCTGTCTCCCTGCGATCCCGTCCTGGAAGTCGGGCCCGGCATAGGGACCCTGACGGTCGCACTGTGCGACGTCGCCGGATACGTTGTAGCCGTCGAGCGCGATCCGGACCTGTTGCCCGTGCTGGAGGACGTCGCGCGCGGGCGCGACAACCTGACCATCGTGCGTGCCGATGCGGTCACCGTGGACGTGCGCGAGCTTGCGGGTCCGCTCGGGCCGCCGGTCGCGCTCGTGGCGAACCTCCCGTACGGAGTGGCCGCCACCGTGGTGCTGCGGCTGTTCCAAGAGCTGCCCACGTTGCGCAGCGCGACCGTGATGGTGCAGGCAGAGGTGGCCGCGCGCATGGCTGCGGAGCCCGGCCGCAAGGACTATGGAGCGTATACGGTCAAGTTGAGGATGCATGCACTCCCTGCCGGCAGCTTCGACGTCCCGCGCGGCTGCTTCATGCCGCCCCCGCACGTCGATTCCACGGTCCTGCGGCTCGAGAGGGTGCGCCGCGAGGAGCCGGACGACCTCAGGCAAGAGGCCGAGCTTCTGGCCGACGCCGCGTTCGCCCAGAGGCGCAAGACGCTGCGGAACTCGGTGCTGGCGACCACCGGATGGGCCGGCACGGCCTTTGACGAGGCGCTTTCCGAGGCGGGCGTCGATGGCCGGCGAAGGGCCGAGACCCTCGGAGTGGGCGAGTTCGTGGCGCTAGCCTCGGCGGCGACCTCCAGGGGGCTCAAAGGTTGTAAAAAGGGCCTCTGACCTGTATAATTCCTCCAATATGCGCCGGTTGGAGGACACTGGATGGAAACGATGAACCAAATGGAAGTAGTCGGCCGGATCCGTGCCGACCTCAAGTCGCTCACCGGCACCCGCATGCGCCTGCGTGCCAACATGGGCCGCTCCAAGATCGTGGAGCGCGAGGGTGTCTTGGAAGAGACGCACCCGAGTCTGTTCGTTGTGAAGGTGGAGGAGAAGCGCGAGCGCACGGCCCGCGTCTCCTACTCGTACGTGGATGTCCTGACCGGGACGGTCGAGCTGACCCACCCCGACAGCGGGGACAGCGTGTTCCCTTGGCTCAACTAGCGCGCGATACGTCGATAAGACACGTCGAGACGGGCGCGACGCCGCAGCGAAAGATGCGGGCGCCGCGCCCTCTGCGTTGATGGGAGGGGACCGGCGGATGCCGATGACGCTCAGCGCGCCCGCCAAGCTCAACCTCTACCTCGCCGTCGGCGGCCCCCGGGCTGACGGCTATCACGACGTGACGACGGTGCTCACCGCCCTCGACCTCGGCGACGTGGTCACGATCGAGCCGGCCGGGCGCCTCTCGCTCGCGTGCGAGCCCGACGTCGGCGTGTCGACCGACCAGAACCTGGCCTGGAGGGCCGCCGTGGCCATGAGCGAGGCTTTCGGACGCCCCTCGCACTTCGCCATCGCCGTCGCCAAGCGCGTGCCCGCGGGCGCGGGTCTCGGAGGGGGCAGCGCGGATGCCGCCGCGGTCGTCGCCGCCATCGCCGCAGCATGGGGCGTCTCCCGCGACGATCCGCGCCTCGACGCCGTGGCGTCCTCGCTCGGAGCGGACGTGCTCTTCCCGCTGCGGGGCGGCTGCGCTCTGTACGAGGGGCGAGGCGACGTCCTCGTCCGCTCGCTGGATCTTCCCCGGGCCCACTTCGCGATCGCGTGCGGAGCGGCGCCGGTCCCGACCGCGGACGCCTACCTGATGCTGGACCAGCTCGGCCGCGGCCCGGCACCCGGCCCCGGTGGCGTGGAGGCGGCTCTAGCGGAGGCGAGCGCGTCGGCCCTCGGCGCGGCTCTCTACAACAACATGACCGCTGCCGCGCTGGCTCTGGTTCCCGACATAGCCGAAGGGCTAGCATCGATGCAGGAGGCCGACGGCTGTCTGGGGTCGGCCCTTTGCGGGAGCGGCTCGGCTGTCTTCGGCGTCTTCGAGACGGCGTCGGGAGCCGAGAGGGCCGCAGCGAGCGCCCGGGAGCGCGGGATGTGGGGCGCGGTGGCGCGGCCGCACCCGGGTGGGACGATCGACCAGACGACGGGAGCGAAGCTGTGACGCAAGACAAGGTCGATGCGGTCATCTTGGCCGGCGGTGACGGCGAGGTCATAGACCCGACCCAGCGCTTCAAGGGGCTGGTGCCGATCGCCGGGCGGCCGCTGGTGGAGTGGGTCGTGGACGCTTTCCGGGAGGCTCACCGGATCGGCGAGATCGCCGTCGTGATCCCCACCGCCGAGAACCTGGGCGGCTGGGTCGACCGGGTCGACAAGCTCGTCGTCTCGAACCGCGAGTTCATGGACAACGCGATAGCCGGGGCCGCGGCGTTCCGCGCCGACCGTCCGGTCGTGATCGCCACAGGCGACATCCCTCTGCTCACTGGGCCCGCGATCGACGCTTTCGTCGAGGCCGGGCTGGCCACCGGCGCGGAGTTCGTCTATCCGCTGGTCCCGCAGTCCGTCATCGAGAAGGCCTATCCCGGGGCGCAGCGCACCTACTTCAAGCTCAAGAGCGGTCGCTACACCGGCGGGAACGCGATGATCGTCGACCCCAAGCTCCTGCCGGGCGCCCGCGAACTGGGCCAGCGGCTCTTCGACGAGCGCAAGAACCCGGTCGCGACCGTGCGGACGGCGGGCCTCGGATTCATGGTGAAGTTCGTGCTCGGGCGCCTCGAGCCCGAGGACCTTGTCGACAAGATCCGCGAGCTGCTGGGCGGCACGGGCGCCGCGGTGGTGCTCGAGGACCCGTCGATCGCGATGGACGTGGACAAGCCGGTGGACCTCGAGATGGTCGACAGTCTGCTCCGAGCCCGCCCCTGACCGGTCGACATCTCCCATGCAGGGAACCGCACTCCGGCGGCGAAGTAGCAGGTCGGGGGAACTGCTGCGCATCTGCGCGTCGGGCTGCGACATATGGGGGTCGACGGCGTCATGGAGGTCACGAAGGTCACGCTTCGTCCTGTCTCGATGAACAAGGTCTGCGCCATCGCGAGCGTGGTGCTGGACGATCAGTTCGTCATCCACGATCTGCGCGTGGTCAACGGCGAGAAGGGGCTGTTCGTCGCGATGCCGTCCCGCAAGCTCCCGAACGGCGATTTCCGCGACATCTGCCATCCGATCAACGCCGAAGCTCGCCAGCGCCTACAGGACGCCGTTCTGGCGCAGTTCGCTGACGACGGCGGCCTCGAGTACTTCACCTCTCCGGACGCGCTGGCGTCCCACGCCGAGGCGGTACCGGCCTTCGACTAGCGCGCTGGCCGGGGCTGCGAGAGGAGCTTGCGAGCGCAGGCCGAGACCGCCCCTTGGCCCGGCCGTCGCGCGAGCCGCGGAGAGCGCGGTTCCGGCTCGCGCGCGTGCCTGGGTCGATACGAGCGTCTGCTACACTTCGCGGGTATCCTTGGGGCGTCGCCAAGCGGTAAGGCAGGGGACTTTGGATCCCCCATCCGCAGGTTCGAATCCTGCCGCCCCAGCCACTTGCCGCAC
>CAAGKR010421363.1_pt1 | contig 16213 bp, 19 predicted proteins | sample 2556971 | NCBI WGS metagenome assembly CAAGKR01 (sample SAMEA5207829, study PRJEB30636) | soil metagenome | biome: forest; feature: boreal; material: soil | place: USA | collected 2011-09 | depth 1 m | reverse complement strand
GGGCGCGCTGTAGTCGAGGCCCCCACCGACCATGGGGAGAGATTCTATGCGCTATCGGTGGTCTCGGAAACCACCCGGTTCTTTTATTTCTTGGATTTTGTCGACGCCACACCTGACCGTCTCGTCCCGGACCAGCCATTGCGGAGGCACGAGGACCACACCGGCCGCGCTCGGAGCCACGGTCGCGATAACAACCACCGCGCCTGAGCGCCGTGGCGTCAATGGAAAGCCGAAGAGCTCAATGGGGCTGGGCAAGGTGTTCGATCGCTCGCGAACTTGACGCGGCCACCTGATTCGAATCGGGTCGTCAGCTCCAACCAGTTCGTTAAGGCCCAAATCTCAAAGGTGCGGATGATCAAACTGAGTGGGTCTCGTGGGTCGCGTGGATCCGGGTGCTCAAGCTCCAACCGCCCAATACGCAGGGCGTAGACTCCGCTTGTGAGCCTATTGGTCGACCTCATGCACCTCATCGTCATCCTGGCCGGTATTGGGATTGGGACCTGGGCACTGGTCGGCCTGCGGCGCCGGCTGCCGCGTGGGCGCTTCCTGGTCTTCGGAGCAGCGTCCGCTGGAGCGCTCTTCGGCTGCGCGGCACTCGCGGGCGAGGTCGGCGTGGTGCCTCCGACCGCGTGGTTCGCGATCGTGATTGCCGCCATGGTGGGCGTGGCAGTCATCGCGGTTCGGTCAAACGGACCGAAAGCTCGGACGGCGTAGCGGCACCGGGCCCAGAGTTCGCATGGAGGTAGCTGACCGCGTCGTCGTGGTGACCGGCGGTGCTCGCGGCATCGGGCGAGCCCTGGCTCGCCGATTCGCCTCGGCGGGAGCGGAGACCGTGATCGTGGCCGACATCGACGCCGATGCGGCCTGGACGGTGGCACGCGAAATCGGCGGCATGGCCATCCGCTGCGATGTCTCGCGTGAAACCGACGTGGCTCAGCTGATCGAGAAGGTGGAGACCGCGAAAGGCCGGATCGACATCTTCTGCTCCAACGCCGGCATCGCGGTCGGCGGTGGCCCGGAGACCGCCACCGCGGAGTGGCAGCGGATCTGGGACGTGAACGTGATGGCGCACGTGTACGTCGCGCGCCATGTGTTACCCAGGATGCTGGCCCGCAAGGAGGGCTACATCCTCGGGACCGTGTCCGCGGCGGGCCTGCTCAACCACGTTTTCGCCGCACCGTACGGTGTGACCAAAGCAGCGGCGCTCTCATTCTTCGAATGGCTGGCGATCGCGCATGGAGATGAGGGCCTCCGAGTCTCGTGCCTGTGTCCCCAAGGCGTGAAAACGGACATGCTGGCCGCGGAGGGGCGCGAAGGCCTTGACCCCCTCACCGCGAACGCTCTTGAACCCGAGCAGGTGGCGGACATCGTCCTGCAAGGGATCCGCGACGAGAAGTTCCTCATCCTTCCGCACCCAGAGGTCGCCGAGTATTTCAGCCGTAAGGCGGGAGACTACGACCGCTGGCTCAGAGGGATGCGGCGCCTGCGGGCGAACATCGTTGCCGCCTCGAGGTAGAGTGCGGTGGCCGGCTTTGGTGGCCGGTGTCGTGCTGGTGGCGGTCGCCTTCTTCGCTGCGGGGCGCGTAGCGGATACGCGCCAAGGCTTGGTCTTCGAGGTGATCACCCTCCTGGCCGGGCTGGCCGGGGTGAGCCTGGTCCTCTACGGCTTGTTAGCAACCACGGGCCAACAGAACGGCCCCGCAAGCGCGCGATTGTCGGCAATTCTGGAGATGCCACCACAGGCGCGATCCGCGAACGACCTGCTGCTAGGCGGCAGCGGCCTGCTGATCGCCACGATCCTGATCATCGGCATAGCACTCAGCGCCGGCCTGCTTTGGGCTTTGCTGGGCCTCGTCCTTCTGCTGCCGATGGTCACCGGCTGCGCGTATTTGTGTTTCCGGTTTCTCCGCGCGCCAGAACGCGAGTGGAGAATCGACCTCCGGAGATTTACCCGCCACCGGTGACGCCGGGGCGCGGCACCCGGCGCGCCTTAAGACCTTCTTTCCAGGTGCCGAACCAGAAGCCCGATCCCAAGCGCAATCAGAGCGATCGGCCAAATCACCGACCAGTTCACAAAGCCGGTGTTGGAGCCGAGGAACGCAAGGCCGATCAAGACCAGGATCACGCCCAGGAGGAGTGACTGGTTGTGGAAGGCGGGCCGTGGCGGCGCCGAGGACGGGGGCGCGGCGAGCGCGCTCGGATCTGCCGTCACGGGTGGTGGGGCCGGGACTGCGGTGCCAGAAGTCGATGGGCTGGTCGGCGGCCGTCCGCCGAATTGATTGCGGACGTCGGCCCATGCGCGCTTGAGATCGTCGCCCATGGAATCGAAGGCGGTCCGGCCAGCGGGCCGGTCATGTGCTCGCTCCGGCATGATGACCCACAGCACCACGTAGACGACGACTCCAATGCCCTGCACGAATGCGAGCACGACGAACGCGAGGCGTACCCATAGCGGGTCCACGTGTAGGCCCTCGGCAAGGCCCGAGCAGACGCCCCCAACGATGCGGTCACTGCCTCGGTAGAACCTCTGGTCGCTCGGTGGCTGCATGTTCTACACCCATTACTACCAGACCGCGACGGTGAGCGCGCATCCAGCGCGCGATGGCTACTTGGTCAGGGCAAGGATCTCGCCGACCAGGTATAAGGATCCGCAGACCAGGACGTTGCCGTGAGGGCCCGCCAGCTCCTTGGCGCGTTCGAGAGCGGCGAGCGCTGGGCGGACCGATTCTGCGCCCGAGCCATAGGCGGCCGCAAGCTCGTCGGGCGAGATCGCGTGCCCGCCCGCACTCCCCGGCTCGGTGAACACAACACCGTCGGGACGCAGGGTGCGCAGGGCTGCCAGCAAGCTGAACGGGTCGCGTTCGCTGATCATCGCGAACACCGTTGTCAGGCGTTCCGCACCGATGAGGTGGCGAAGCGCCGTCCCCGACTTGGTCATAGCGGCAGGGTTATGGCCGCCGTCCAAGATGACCCGCGGTCGCTTGGCGATCAACTGCAGGCGACCGGGCCAGACCGTCGAGGCCAAGCCACGACGCACGGCATCGCCGGTGACAGCACCCAAGGCATGGGCCGCCGCCACCGCCAGGGCTGCATTCGCCGGTTGGTAGTCGCCGATCAAGGGGAGTTCGAGGTCGGGGTGCTCGAAGCCGGGGCCCCGGACCGTTATCAAGTGACCATCCCAGCCTTGAGATTTGGATTCGAGCCCGATCTCATGGCCAAGACGCCATACCGATGAACGGGCCCTTTTGGCACTTGCCTCGACGATCTCGAGTGCAGCACCTTCGCAGCCGGTGATGACCTGGTCGCCCAGTTTGATGATCGCCGCTTTCTCGCGTGCAATCTGTTCAATGGTGTCGCCCAGGTATTTCTGGTGGTCGAGGTCGACGTTGGTGATGACGTCGACTCCTAGATCAAGGGCGTTGGTGGCGTCGAGCCGCCCACCGAGTCCGACCTCGCAGACCAGCCGGTCGATCCGCGGCGCGAGGTAAGCGAGCGCCATCGCGGTCAGCATCTCGAACTCGGTCGCTTGGCCCATCTCCGAGGCGATGGCCTGCAGCGTCGGCATGAGGGCTGCGAGAGTCTTTACGAAGTCGCGTTCGCTGATGGGCACCCCATTGAACTGGATGCGCTCGGTGTATGAGATGAGGTGAGGCTTTGGCATGAAGCCGACCTTGTGGCCCGCCGACTGGAGAATGGAGGCGAGGCATACGGCCGTCGAGCCCTTGCCATTTGTGCCCGCGATGAGGGCGCCCTTGAGGCCTTGCTCCGGATTGCCGAGCCGGTCGAGAATCGCGGTGGTCCGTTCGGTCCCCAGCTTCATGCCGAAACGGCCGAGCCTGGAGATGTAGGCCAGCGCCTCCTGGTAGGTCACGCGGCCATTGTCGGGGACGCCCGTGGCCGGGCCCTCCCTCCTCCCGCTTGGCTCTTCCTCCCCCAGAGCCCAGCGCACCTGATGTTGAACTCAAACACGCGGGCTCGGCCCGGTGCAACCCAGCCTGTTAAGCCTCGACCTTTGCTTAGGGCCGCCGGCGAACTTCGGCTTCGTATGTGTTCTTGATCAACATCGCACGCGTCATCGGGCCCACCCCACCTGGGTTCGGAGTCAGCCACCCCGCCACCTCCTCGATACCTGGTCCGAGGTCACCGACCTGCTTGCCATCAGCCCAGTTGGTGCTGACGTCGATCACCGAGGCGCCCGGTTTGACCATGTCCTGCGTGATGAGATTCGCCTTTCCAGCGGCTGCGACCAGGATGTCCGCGGTCTTCGTGTGACTCGCGAGGTCCCGCGTTCGCGAATGGCAAAGAGTCACGGTTGCATTGCGCCTCAGCAGGAGAAGAGCAGTGGGCTTGCCGACGAGATTGCTGCGGCCGACCACGATAGCGTTCGCGCCCTCGATCGGAATCCCCGCGCGCTCTAGCAGTTCGACGATGCCCGCAGGAGTGCACGGTTCGACGCCGCCCGCCAGCCCAAGCGCAACCAGGCCGGCATTAACTGGATGGAAACCGTCGACGTCCTTCACCGGGTCGAGCTCGACGATCACGCGCGTCATATCTATGTGGCGCGGTGGTGGTTGCTGGACGAGGATGCCGCTCACCGCCTCATCGTGACTCAACCTTTTAACCAGCTCGAGCAGCTGCGCCGTGGTCGTCTCGGATGGCAGGCGATGGTCCTCGGAGTCGATGCCAACCTGCTTGGCGTTCTTCTGCTTCATGCGCACGTATTGCGCTGATGCGGGATCGTCACCGATGACGATGGTGGCGAGCTTGGGCCGCGACCTGCCATGCGCCACTCGAGTCGCCACGCTGGTGGCGATCTCGTCGAAGATCTGATGCGCAACCGCCCTGCCGTCGAGGACTCTGGCGGTCACGCGTTAACCCAGTCCCAACTGCTCGCGGGCGGCTGCCGTCGCCGAGCGCATCACGTCGCGCAAATCGCGGCCCGTCTCGCGGGCGATCCGCCGGCAGTCCTCGTATTCGGGGGCTACGTCGACCGGCTTCCCACCGAGCTCCTTCACCTTGACATGGACGGCGCCCAGCGCGGTCTGGACCTCGATGATCCTTCGCTGTGCGATGACTCGCTGGGCGCGGGTGACGCGCACGCCCAGGGTCGTGCTGTGGCGGAGCAGGTGGTCGGTCAGCCTTGCCGCCAGGTGAGGCGTCGCCATGACCGTCAGCAGGTGTCCGGGACGGCCTTTCTTCATCAGGGCCGGCGTCACGCTGACGTCCAGCGCTCCGGCCGCCATGAGGTCCTCAGCAAGCGCGGCGAGCAGGTTCGGCGCCATGTCGTCCAGGTTGGTCTCGATGACCGTGACCCCGGTCTCGCTTCGGACCTCTTCGCCGATCCAGACCGCCAGCGCGTTGCCCGGGGTCTCGCGCGCGCCGATGCCGTAGCCGATCGAGTGGAGTGACATCGCCGGGCGCTCGAACTTGGCGGCCACCGCAAGGATGGCTGCCCCGGTGGGTGTGACCAACTCGCGCCCGCCTTCGCCCGCTTCGAAGATGGCGCCCGTACCCTCGAGCACCCGGACGCTCGCCGGCGCTGGCAAGGGCATGCCATCTTTGCGCCCCCGCGGAGCGGGTAGGGCCGAGGCGTAGACCTGCACAACCTCGAGGTCGTGCAGAAGCCAGAAGGTCCCGAGCAGGTCCACCAGCGTATCGGCCCCACCCAGCTCGTGGAGGTGGAGTCGGTCTTCGGGAAGGTGGTGGATTCGCGCCTCGGATTGGGCGAGCCGATTGATCGCGTCCAGCGCCGCCCGTTTGACGTGGTCCGGAACGCCGGCGTCCTCGACCACGCCACGCAGCGCCGGGACGGTTCGCTCGATGCGATCCACCGTCTCGACCACCACGCGCGTGCCCCCGACGTGACCTCGCGCCTCGTGTCGCACCTCAACCTTGACCTCGTCCCCAAGCCGCATGGCCTCGATCGCGGCATCGAGGATCGCGCGATCGGCACCCGCGTCAATCAGCGCACCAAGCGTCATGTCACCGGAGATCCCGGCGAAGCAGTCGAAGTAGGCGACCGTCACGCCCGCGTCCTCTTAATATGCACGGCGGCGGCATCGATCGGTTTCATGCTCGCCGGGCGTTTGGCGATGCGGACGGAAACGGCGTCCACCTTCGGCAGCCGTAGCACGCGGGCAGCGATCCGATCCGCAAGGGTCTCGATCAAGCTCACCGATTCGCCTTCTATGACCTCCTTGGCGATTGTGCGCACCAACCTGTAGTCGACCGAGTCCTCCACGCGGTCGGTTCGCCCTGGCTGGACCAGGTCCGTTTCCACTTCGACATCCACCTTGAACTCCTGAGCGTGCTCGCGCTCCGCGGGACGTACGCCATGGTGCCCGCTGAACGTCATGCCCTCCAGAACAATCCGGTCCACCCGGCAATTGTGGCTTGGAGGACGGCCGGGCATTCCAAGCGAACAACCGGCAATAATCTGGCATCGTGAAGAAATCGCACCGCGGCTTCCGGCAGTGACGCAACCCCAATTGGTGGTGCGGCCCGCGGCCGAGCACGATCTCGATCCCCTCAACGATATGTACAACCAGTACGTCAAGGACACCCACTTCTCCTTCGACATCGAGCCCATCACCATCGAGGCGTGGTCGGAATTGGTTCCGGCGCTGAGAAGTTGAGGAGGGACATGACGCAAGCGCGAACTAATCCGTGGCTGGTCCTGGTGGTGTTGTGCACCGGCTTTTTCATGATCCTGTTGGACACCACCATCGTGAACGTGGCCATACCGGCCATGCTCTCCGCACTCAACACGACCCTCGACCAGATCCTGTGGGTCTTGAACGCCTACATCCTGGTCTATGCGGTGCTCCTGATCACGGCCGGACGGCTCGGGGATCTCTACGGGCAGCGCAACCTGTTTGCCATCGGGCTCGCCATCTTCACTTTCGCATCAGCGCTGTGCGGTCTCTCCCAGAACGTCGGCGAGCTGATCGCAGCCCGAATCCTTCAGGGTGTGGGCGGCGCCGTGCTGACACCGCAGACGCTTGCCATCATCACGTCACTCTTTCCACCGGAGCGACGCGGAGCCGCGTTCGGGGTCTGGGGCGCTGTGGCCGGCCTGGCGGCGGTCACCGGACCGACCCTGGGCGGCGCCATCGTTACCTATATCGACTGGCGGTGGATCTTCTATGTCAACGTACCCATTGGGATCGCCGCACTGGTGGCGACCTTCGCGATCATCCCCGACCTGCGGCCGGGTCGCCGCCACGGCTGGGATGTCATCGGTGTGATCCTCGCTACGACCGGGCTGTTCGCGGTGGTCTTTGGGCTTATCGAAGGGCAGCGCTATAACTGGGGTGAGATCAGCTCGTATGTGATCACCATCCCCGAAGTGATCGGCGCCGGTGCGTTTCTGCTGGTCGTATTCATCGTATGGGAGCGCTACCAGGCTGAGCCCCTGGTCCCTCTCTCGCTCTTCGCGGAGCGCAACTTCGCGGTGGCCAACTGGGTCGCCGCTGCGATGAGTTTTGGAATGCTGGGTCTTTTCTTCCCCTTCACCATTTACCTGCAGTCTGTGCGCGGTTTCTCCGCACTGACGGCGGGACTCACCCTGGCCCCGATGTCCGTGACCTCGATGTTCGTGGCTCCGTTTGCCGGGCGGCTGGCCGATCAGATCGGCGCGAAGTACATCCTCATGGCTGGGCTCTCGCTCTTCACGATCGGAATTGGCTCCCTGATCTACATTGTCGGACAGGATTCGACCTGGATCAACTTCCTGGTGCCCGCGATCGTGATGGGCGCCGGGATGGGCATGACCTTCGCGCCCATGACCACAGTCGCCATGCGCAACATTTCGCCTCGGATGGCCGGAGCGGCGTCCGGAGTGCTCAACACCACTCGTCAACTGGGTGCTGCGGTGGGTAGCGCGATCGTAGGCGCTGTGCTTCAAAACCGGCTTGCGACGACGCTGCACGACGAGGCGGTGAGTCACGCGTCCGCACTGCCGGCCGCCTTCAGAGACCAGTTCGTGAAAGCGTTCAGCTCGGTAGCCTCCAACGGCTTCGAGATCGGCACCGGCCAGAACGGCACGAAGCTGCCCTCGGGGCTGCCCCCCTCAGTCGCCCACCAGATCACCTCGCTCGGCCACGACGTTTTCGTGAGCGGCTACATCGACGCCATGAAGCCGACTCTCGCACTACCCATCGCAGTCCTCGCCTTCACCGCGCTGACCACGCTGCTGATCAAGCGCACGAAGCGCCCAGCGGTCTCGAAGGGAGAAGCAGCTCCAGAGGATCTGGCGGCCGCCGCAGGTTAGGCTAGCGCCGGGGCGCGAACCCGCTGACGGATGGCTCGAAAGAGATGGCGTCCGTGTCCACTTCTTGGAGTGGATGCCCGAACCGCGCGCCGGACGTGCGCCGCCGGTGGTTCTGCTTCACGGCCTCAGCTCCAATGCCCGCTACTGGGAGCGGCTCGCGCGCCATCTGACAGATCGCAGGCTCGTGGCCCTCGACCAACGCGGCCACGGACTGACGGGCCGGCCGCCCCATGCACCTGTTCTTCCGGACGGCTACGCCATGGAGCAACTGCTCGACGATGTCGCTTTCGCCATCTCCGAGCTGGGACTGGGCAAACCTGTCGTGGTCGGTCATTCCTGGGGCGCGACGGTCGCCCTCGAGTTGGTGGGCACGCGCCCAGGACTTGCATCCGGGTTGGTCTTCGTCGATGGGCCGGTACAGAGCGCCGCCAACCTGTTCAGCTGGGAAGAGGCCCAGCGCTTCATGCAGCCTCCACTGCCTCGGTTCGCCTCCTTGGCGGACGCGGTATCCGGGTCCACGCGCGACTTCGAGGGCGCGTGGAATGACGACCTCGAATCGTTCGTGACAGCGAGGATCATGCCCGACGGCGATGCGTTCGTCTTGACCCTGACCGCGCCGGTTCGGCTGGAGCTGCTGCGCGGCCTTTACGAGTCCCAGCCGGATGTGCTCTGGCCCCGCGTCGAAGTGCCGGCTGTCGCACTACTGGCCCGCCGCGGCGACGCCAGGATCTCGCGGTCGAGGGAGACGGGTGCCGAGCGACTCGCCGTGCTGGCGCCCGGGGTGGAGATTCGCTGGTTCGACAGCTCGCACGACATTCCACTGTTCATGCCGGCCGAAGTGGCGTCGGAGGTCGAACGGGTCGCATCCCTGGCCACAGGCAGCTCGGCGTCAGAGGCGGCCGCCGGATAACAGCTTCAACGCCAACAGCAGCACCGCGGCACCGATGAACGCGACGACGACGCTGCCCCAGAAGCCGACTGTTGTGTTGACGTCGAAGAAGAAGCCGAGCAGATAGCCGCCGATGATGGCTCCGGCGACGCCAACCACGATGTCGGCTACGCAGCCGAACCCGCGACCGGCCACGACCCGCGCCGCCACCGCGCCTGAGATGAGGCCGACCACGATCCACAGCAACCACGATCCCGGCTGCAGGTTGAGGCTGGCCACCAGCGGCAGCGCAGTCGTGGCGACAGCGTCCGTCACGACTTCGCCAGCCATTGAGCGATCACAGCGAAAACCTCCTCGTTGTCGCGGTCGTTGAAGGGCTCATGGTAGCGGCCCTCCATCAGCCTCAGCTCGCTCATGGGAGCCGCTTGGCGATGGAGTTCCTCGGAGCCCGTTGGGTCGATGAGACCATCGTCGGTGCCGGCCACGATCAGGAACGGGATTCTGATCTCGCCTGCGTGCTCAAGGATGTATCTCGCCGCTGCCTGCCATTCGGCGTACAAACGGCTTGAGATCTTCTTGTGGACCAGCGGGTCGCTTCGGTAGGCTTCCACCACCTCGGGGATCCGCGAGACCAGCGTTGGATCGACCTCGTTGTCCAGCGCCAGTCTCGGCACCACCTTGGAGGTTGCGTTGCCCAGGGTGATCTTCCATGCGGGCACGGCCACCTTCAGCTTGAGTGCCGGGCTGGAGACGATGAATCGCTTGCTGGTCGGCAATTTGCCCGCGAGCACCGTGCTCAACATCGTCGCGCCGCCGAATGAATGCCCGACCGGCACCACCTCGCCACCAGCCACCGTTCCCACGTGCTTCACGAACGCTGACACGTCGTCGGTCCACTGCGACCACGAGTCGACGTGGCCGCGCTGGCCGGGGCTCTTACCGTGACCCCGCAGGTCGACAGCGAACGTGCCCATCCCGTGCTTGGCCATGCCCTGAGCGAAGCGTTCGTACCGGCCCGCATGCTCACCGAGGCCGTGTACGACCGCGAACGTGATCTGGGCGCCTGGCTTCGGCCAGGCGCGATAAGCGATCTTGGTTCCGTCGGCGGACTCGACAGCTCCTTCGGTGGCGACCGTCTCCTCAGCTGCCAAGATGCCCAAAGCCTCTGAGGATCTTGAGCGCTTCCTGCTCGGCCTCCAGCAACGTCGGCGCATAGGCCCTGATGCCGCCCAGGGCATATGCCCATTCGGGGCTCGGCGGGCCCTGCGAGTGAAGACGAAATGCGGGCGGGTAGAAGAGGATTCGCTCCCCCTCCACCTTCTTGATCACCGGCCGTTTCGCCAGCACGTCCTCCAGTGACTGCCCACTGGGGAGGCGGCCACCGCCGAATTCCAGGCGGCGGAGCTTGGCCAGCGGGTGGTCTTCATCCTTCATCGCCACCTTGATGCCGTACTCGGCGCTGAGGTCGCGCATGAAGATGGTGATGATCAAGGCGTCCGTCTCATCGCCGGCCATCTTCACGAAGCCCGCGGCGCTCACGTCCCCCGGGTCGTCAACCTCCAGAAGTCGAAAGAACTCCATCTCGAACAGGCCGCGGGAGCGCGAGCTGGCGACCCAGGGCGGCTCACAGCGCCAGGTTCGGGCGGCGGCCAGGGTCTCGAACTGCGCGTGGACACGCCCGAGACGCTCTTCAGGAAGGCCGTGTAAGCGGTAGCGGAGGACTCGCTGCACGTTCGCGATTAGCCTACCGGTTCACGGCGGTCGTCGCGCCGCTTCACGGGCTAGGCGCATCGCCTCTTCCTGCCACGGCGGGGCCTGGACCTGCACGGCCAGCCGCTCCATACCGGCGGCGAGAAGGAACTCTCCACGACGGGCGGATTCGAGGAGGCCGCGCTGGTGCTGGCTCAGGTCAAAGGTGCGCTGGAGCTTGGCCGCCTCGCCCGGACGCTGCGCTCCGAAGAACAGCAGGGCGGGGTTGGTGGCGACGACCGCTCCTTGATCCGAGCTTAGGAGGTCGCCGGGGTTCTGGGTCGCAAAGACGAGCGATCCGTTGTACTTGCGGATTCGTCGCGCCAGGCTCACCACGAATCGGCGGATGGTCGTGTCTTCGAACAGGAGGCCAAGCTCATCGACCACGAGCATGCGGCGCCGGTCCCTCCTCTTGATGCGCGTCCACAGGGCCTCGGCCAGTAGGAAATGCACCGGCGCCACCATCTCGTCCCGCAGCTCGCGCATCCCGAACACCACGATTGGAGCGTCGAGGTCGATGTTGGTCGGCGCGCTGAACATCTGACCCAGGCTGCCGTGCACCCAGCGCCGCAGAATCGCGGCGACTCGCGAGTCTTGTGGAAGGCAGGTCGCCACGTCGCGCAACAGCGGCTGATCCATGTCGCTGTACGTGGTGCGGACCGCCGTTTCCAGCACGGCGCGCTCGGGCTCGTCCAGCCCGCCACAGATCGTGGCGCAAAGGTCCACGGCGTCGGCCGTCGCCGGGCCGAGCCAGGATTCGTCGTGGCGTTCTGATGGTCGGAGTTCGAGGACGTTGAGCGCATGGCCGGAACCGAGGGCAAGCTGCACGTCAACGCCACCCAGGTGCCTGGCGAGGTCCCCGTACTCGTGCTCGGGATCGATGACGTAGACCTGGGTCCCGCGGCCCAGCGCTCCCATCGCAATCGAGGACAGCAGGTAGGTCTTTCCAGCGCCCGAGTGGCCAAACACGCCGATGTTGGCGTTGACGTAGCAGCGCTGATCGAATGGATCGATGAGGACCGGGGACCCAGTCGCTCGGTTGCGACCAATCACCAGGCCGCCTGGCTGCTGGAGATCCGCGTCCGCCCACGGGAAGAAGGTGACCAGGGTGCTGCTGTCGAGCACTCGCTTGCGATCCAGGCGGTCGATTCTGGCCGGGCGGGTGGCCAGGTATGCGTCGAACATCCGGAATGCGCAAGGCTGGACCTCGCACAGCGCTGCGCGTGCCCCGGCCTCGATCCTGTCCGCGCCCGATTCCAGGCCCTCCTTCGTCGCTGAGGTCAGGGTCAGATACAGCGAGACGTGGAACGCCTTCTCCTGGCTGGCGGCAAGGCGGCGCTGGAGATCCTCGACGTTGGGCAGTGCCCCCGCGAGCGACGGATCCGATGTCCCAGCGATTTGCTCCTGCAGGCGCGCTGTTCTCATGTTGATCAGCTGCCGCTGAAGGTATTCGACGATCCACGCAACGGGCAGCGGAGAGGCGTGCCACGAGAGGCTGACATTGAGACCGAGAGGCACCAATCCGAAGAGCCAGCCGGCGTCGAGCTCGTTGCCGGGAAGGCGCTGGACACACCAGGTGCGACTCCAACCACCGGAATGGAGGAAGTGATTGGCGTGCTCGCTGCCAAAGGCTGGTTCTTTGGGCGCGTCTGATGTAGAGAAGCCAACGCCCATCTCGCGGAGGGCGGCCTCCAGGCGCGGCGCCTGAGCCTTGGAGGTGACCAGCGAAACTACGCGGCGATGAGCGGAGGGCGCTCTCGCAACCTGGTCGACGAACCAAACGTCGGCACTGCGCATGTCGTCGAAATCCACCGGTACCGGGCCGCCACCGGCATGCTCGGTTCCCGATCCCGGCTCGACTTCCATCAGCACCTGTAACGGAGCGTTGAGTCCGTCAAGCAGGCGGCGGAACACATTGACCAATCGGGCGCGGTCGGCTTCCGACGCCCCGACAAAGCCGAGTGAGCCGGTTTTGATCACCACTGCGTCGGTGGCGCCGTCCCAGAGGATTGCGGGAGCTCGAGCGACCACCCTGACCGGACCGAGGGTACGTCCCGGCATTACCCCGTCGCGACGACGGCGTCCGGAAACGCGACGCCTGTGGCGTGGTTGGTCGCCACCGCGTTACGCTCGTCCCCTTCCTTGGGAATGTTTCCCGCAGCGGTGGCTTCTTCGCCACCGTCGAGGCAGCCCGCTGGCGCGCCGGTTGACACGAAGGGCCATCGGCGCCGTCCCAGACGGCCAACCCAATGCTCGTTCCACACGACTCGCTGGGTCCGTGGCATGAAGGCGGCGACGTCAATGAGCCAGCCATCCACGGCGCGACCTCGCCAGCGACCCCACGCCAGAGTTGCTCCGGCTCCGAAAACGACCAGACAAGCTGCTGCTCGGATGGGCGAGGCTGCCCATCGCGACGACCACAGTGCAAAGCCGCAAAGCAAAGCCATCACCACGTAGCCCAGGCGCATTGGGGTAAGGCCGTAGAGAAGCTTGTCTTCAAGATCGACGTCCAGAGGAGCCCTTGCCGGCATGCGAATCACCGTAAGGTGGCGAGCCGGCTCGTGGAACCCTGCCTGTTAACGGTGGAAGAACCTTAGAATCGACTGTCGGTCTGCATCAGGCTCGCGTAGCTCAACTGGCAGAGCAGGGGACTCTTAATCCCAAGGTTCAGGGTTCGACTCCCTGCGCGAGCACCATCATGTAGCGGCTGCTGCCGTGGAGATGGCCAGATATGGACGGCGAAGCAGGCCTTCCCGCGCGATAAGCGACTGTTCTGCTTCTCAGCATCGATGAGTACCTGATGCTCAGGCGCACGCCGGCCGGTTGGACGGTTCCGGCTGGATGCGGACGATACCGACCGCAATCGCTCGTCGCCGATGCGATACGGAAGTGATGCGGTCCTACCATGCTTCAGAATCAGTTGTGTGGATTCCAGTCAGGATCCTCGGCACGGCACCCGCAAGGCGCTCTTTCCGCCGTGGACCTGGTCCGTCCACTGGCCACTGCTCGCGGTTGCAGCAGCAGCGGCGATTCTGACGGCAGGCCTCGCGGCGGCCGTCATTGCCAACCCTTACTGGCAACTGGATGACTCCATCGATCGCTCGATTCAGGCGGTCAACTGGGGCCCGCTCACGCTGACGTTCCCCTTCTTCACGTGGCTCGGCGGGCCCGGCGGAATCCCCATGCAGGTGGTCGCCATCCTCCTCGTGCTCCTGTTGAATCGTCGCGCCTTGATGCTGGCACTTGCTGCCATTGCCGGAGGCCTGTGGTATCTCGTCATCGTCAACTTGGTCAACAGACCGCGGCCGACAGTCGGCCAGATCCTTCGTGTGACCGAGCATCCTGGTTCTACCAGCTTTCCCAGCGGACACCTCATCTTCATCACGATCAGCGCTGCCGTGTTGATGTTGTGCCTCGGCCATAGGTATCTGCCGCGGTGGGCAAGACCGATCGGTTGGGCGGTCGTGGCGGGGATTGTTCTAGCTGCAGGGCTGGACAGGATCTACGTTGGGGCGCACTGGCCGAGCGATGTGCTCGCGGGCATGTCTATCGCCGTCGCGTGGTTGGCCCTGGTTACGTCCGCGAGATGGATTTCGGAGCAAGCGCTTCATCGGAACACTGCATAAGCGCCACTCGGGAGCTCCTCAAACCGACGTGAAGTGTGCCGCACGCGTTAGCGTGGCCGGCATGTGTCTGCAGCCCACTACTCACCGCTTTGTTTGCTGTGTTCGGCGACGGGCGGTGGCGTGAGGGGACTCCCTGGGACGCATCCGACCTCTTCCCAAGGGGTGGCTCCAAATGCGATGCCACGGCCCGGCCTATCTTTGACTGCGCTTCGCGCAGCAATTTCGACACAATAGACTGCTCGCGAAAGCTACGCCGTAAGAACCGGCCGCGCGCGCTCGGAGGTAGGACTGAAAAGTGGTAGCCGGGTGGTTGGCGCGCATTGGGACCGCCTGTGGCGCGCTCTACGTGATCATTGCCGTCATCGCGACGGGTGGCGGCGGCGATTCGAATGCGCCGAACCTGGGCGCCGACGGGGCCACCATCGCTCGCTATTACGCCGCACACACGTACTCGGAAGGGGTGCACCTCGAAGCCCTCGCCATTCTTCTGCAGGTCTTCTTTGTCGCGGCGCTCTGGGGAGTCCTGCGGCGCTCTGAACCAGCTCCAGCATGGCTGTCGGCAGCGGCGCTCGGAGCCGGCATCGCCGCCGTGGCCGTCAAGCTGTCAAGCTTCCCGGCGTTCTTCGCCCTTGTGTATCACGCGCAGCCGCTCGATCCGAACCTGGCCCGCGCGCTCTTCGAAATGAACAGCTTCGCCTTCTTGGTGACCTGGTACCTGCAGGCGACGCTGCTGCTTGCGGTCACGGCGCTCAGCCTCGCCCATCGTGCGCTGCCGCTCTGGCTCGGCGTGCCGGCCGGCCTCATCGCCATCAGCCTCCTGGTCGCGGTGCAATTCGCGGTTACCAATCCCATCCTCGTACCTGAACTCCTCTGGCTCCTCTGGGTGGTAGTTACAAGCGTCTATCTGACGATCCGGCCGCCGCGTGAGGCGGTCCGGGCTTAGATCACCCTCTTCGGGCGCAACGGGCACAGAAGGGCCTCAAGGAACATTAGTCACGCACAAGGACCCCAGAGTGCTCTCACACGTGGCCCCGAGGATCCCGCTCCTACACCGTCTCTAAATTCATCTCTCCGCATGCGGTGGAGGCGTTGATCAGGCCAGTGGCGTGCCGAAACGTTCGGCCGAGACCACTTCGGCCAGCGGCTTCCGCGGTGGTGCTGGATCCAGGCTCGCCCAGGCGCCACGCGTCAGGCGTCACGAAGCGATCGCGAAAGCCATAGTTATTTTGCCCTGCTCGTCCACGGTCAGGTAAAGCTGCTGGTCCCGCTTGGCGGTGTAGTAGATGAGATAGATCACGAAGGGCAGCACGACGAGCAGCAGCCAGACCATCGCCCAGATGATGCTGAACTTCTTCGGCTTCACGAGCTGCGCGGATCTCGCGGTTTGGCTGGTCACTCGGTAGCCCTTTTTGACGTAGCGGTTGATCTCCGCCTGGAGGATTGCCTCGGGGTCGATCGTGGGCGCGGGTTCTATGGTCGGCAGTCTAGTCCTCAGCCCGCCAGCCTGCCATCCCGCGCTTCCCATGCCGATCATAGCTTTCGATGACCCAAATACATCGAGAGTCGCCACGCTCGGCTTGAATCCCACGGGCGGAGTTCTTGTCGCCGGCCGGGAGGCTCCACGTTCACTCAGTCTGATCCTTGCGTCGCAAGGTAGTAGGTGGTATGAGGGGCGGC
>CAAGKR010398913.1_pt1 | contig 16220 bp, 12 predicted proteins | sample 2556971 | NCBI WGS metagenome assembly CAAGKR01 (sample SAMEA5207829, study PRJEB30636) | soil metagenome | biome: forest; feature: boreal; material: soil | place: USA | collected 2011-09 | depth 1 m | reverse complement strand
GATATCGGTCCTTCGCTGACGCGCTTCGTCGATGCGCTGCTGTGTAGCGGCGCGCGTCTCCGCGCGCCGGCCACACGGAAGGCCCTCCACTACCTTCTCGCCTCTCCTCGCGACGGCAGCGCGTGCAAGCGGATGAATCTCTTCCTCCGCTGGATGATCCGCCGCACTCCGCCCGATCTCGGCCTCTGGGATTTCGTCGATCCGGGCAAACTCGTCGTGCCGCTCGACACGCATGTGCATCGCATCACGACATTTCTCGGTCTCAATCGCCGAAAAACCGCGGACTGGAAGGCCGCTCGAGGCATTACCGATCGCCTTGCCTGTTTCCGCGAAGACGATCCGGTGCGCTACGACTTCGCGATCTGCCGGCTCGGCATTCTCGACCTCTGCAGCCGGCGCCGGCGCAAGTCGCAATGCGACGTCTGCCTGCTTCGCGACGTCTGTCGGTTTCCAGTTGTTTGATCGACCTTCAACTTTCCGTCGGCGGAATCCAATCGCTTGTACAACGCGTGACGCGAAGCACACTGCCGGCGTCCCGCGCACGTTCAGAATCAGCGGGTTAGGCCTGAATTCCGGAAGGCACTCCCATTGAATCGCCTTCGCCCGCCGGCCATGCGCAGATCAATTTTCGCGAATCTTCTGATTCTTGTCCTGAGCGTGGCGATGGTCACCGGCGCGTTCGTCTCCTTCCAGCGAAAGCGCTCCTCATTCGAGCGAATCGATTTCACGTTCAGCCGCGATAACGGCGTCATCGTTGTGAAGTCGGTCGATGCCGGGAGTGGCGCGGCGCAGTCCGGCCTTCGACCCGGCGACAAGATCCTCCTGATCGGCGACACGCCCAGCAACGAGGTGGAAGGCCTCCAGAAAACGCTCCGGCGGATCGGGCAGCCGATTCCGATAGTCGTCTCCCGCCTCAACCAGATGCTGCGGCTGACGTATCGGGTACCCGAACTGAAGATCGACTACCCCTATCTGATCCTCAGCTTCATCGGATTTCTCTATCTCGCCATCGGTCTCTTCACGCTGGTCCGAGGGGGACGGCAGGAGAGCACGCTGTTCTTCTTTGTCACGCTTCTCTCGTTCATCGTCTACGTCTACACGCCGGCGGGCGACATCGATTTCACGTACAAGATGCTGCAGCTCATCGAAGAGCTCGCGACGATCCTGTTGCCGCCACTGACGCTGAACTTCTTCCTCGTCTTTCCGCGGCCGATTGTCCGGCACAAAGGTCTGATCGCCGCGATGTACATCCCGCCGGTGCTGCTTGCCGCGTGGGACATCGATCTCCTGGTATTCAACAACCGCATCGCGCTGGCGTCGCCGTTCCGATCGTTCGATTTCATTCAGCGCTGGCAGATCGCGCATTTCGCGATCTACTTCACGCTCGCCGTCGTCGCTCTGGCATACACGTACCGAACGGCCGCCGCAGTCGGAAAGAAGCAGATCAAGTGGATCTACCTCGGCATGGCGCTCGGCTTCCTGCCGTTCCTGCTCATCTACATCGTCCCGTATCTGCTCGTCGGCTCCGTGAAGCCGATCTACTCGACGATTTCGATTCTGCCGCTCGCTCTGATCCCTCTCGCGTTCGCCGTCTCCATCCTCAAATACAAGCTGTGGGACGTCGAGGTCGTGATCAAGGAGATCCTGGCCTATTCGGTGACGTTCATCTTCGGAATGATCGCGTTCTCGACGGTGAACCTGGCGCTCTCTCACGTGATCGAGGAGGGTGCGGCGCTGGAGCGGAACTTCCTGGCGTTCGCATCCGGACTGCTCATTGCCGGCGTGCTCATCCCGGTGAAGGGACGAATCGAGTCGGTGATCGACATGTTCGTCTATCGCGACAGCTATCGGCATCGTCGCGCCATGGCCGACTTCGCACAGGAGCTGGCGACATTCCACGATGTGCACGAGTTGATCTCCATGATGCGGGAGCATCTGCGCGCCGCTCTCGACATCCAGAAGATGAGCCTCTTCATGCGCGACGGGTCATCGCTGGTGATCTACGAAGAAGAGCATGGAGTGCCGTCCCGCTGCGCGATCGCCGACTTCGGAAAGATTCCGGCGGAAGGTCCGCTGATGCTGAGCGAGCCGCGCCTCCCCGACATTACCGATCTTCCGTGGCGGCTGTTGCATGCTGGTTATCGCTACGCTCTTCCGCTGCGCAACCGCGGTGAGTTGCAGGGTCTGCTGCTCCTCGGCATCAAACGAGGCGAAGAGCCGCTGTCACGCGACGATCTTCATCTGCTCGAATCGCTCACCGCGCCGCTTGCGCTGGCGATCGAGAATTCCCGACTGTATGGACGTTTGCGCCGGCAGCTCGACGAGATCCGCGCGCTCAAGGAGTACAACGAAAACATCATCGAGTCGTCGTCGTCGGCGATCGCCGTCGTGGGCGACGATGGAACCGTCCTTACCGCGAATCGCGCATTCTGGGATCTCGTGGGTGGCGAAGGGATCGATGAACCGATCGGCGCACTCTTTCCGCCCTATGAAGAGTTGCAGCAGTCCGCGCCGCGATCGATGGAGACGCATTTCGTCAACCGCGACGGTGTGGAGAAGGCGGTTACGGTCACTCTCAGCGCGCTGCATGCCGACGACATGACCGAAGGCGCGCGCGTTCTCGTGATCGGCGACATCAGCGATCGGGTGCGCCTCGAGCGCGAGCTGCAGGACAAGGAGCGCCTGGCGTCACTGGGTCTGCTCGCTGCCGGCGTCGCGCACGAGGTCAACACGCCGCTCACCGGCATCTCGTCGTATGCGCAGCTTCTACTGAAGGACATGACGCCGGACGATCCGAAGTACCGGCTGCTGAAAAAAATGGAGCAGCAGTCGTTCCGCGCGTCCAGTCTGGTCAACAGTCTCCTTGATCTGATCGCCAATCGTCCGCGACCGCGGGAAGCAGTCAGCGTGCCGGCGCTGATCTCCTCCACGATCGCGCTGCACGAAGACCTGCTCAAAGCGAAATCCGTTTCGGTCCATGTCACCGATATCCCCGAAATCCAGGTGCGCGGGAACTTTCATGACCTGCAGCAGGTTCTGACCAACGTTCTCCTCAACGCCCGTGATGCAGTACGCGAGCGTGGCCACATCTGGATCGACGTGCAGGAGAACGATGAGAACGTCGCCATCCGGGTCAAAGACGACGGCAAGGGGATCCCGTCCGATCTGATCGGAAGGATCTTCGAGCCGCTGGTCACGACCAAGCGCGGGCAGGGGGGGACGGGCCTGGGTCTGGCGATCGCCCGGCGCATCCTGCACGCGTCGGATGGCGAAATCACGGTGGTAAGCGCCCCCGGCAACGGTGCGGAGTTCACAATATCGTTGCCTCGGGCCGCCGGCGCGGCGAAGGACACTTGGACCGAGATCAATGCGAATTCTGATCGTTGACGACGAGGAAGTCCTTCGCGACGTCCTTGACGCCGTGCTCCGCAGCGACGGCTTCGACGTGGCCATGGCCTCCAGCGGCGAAGAAGCGCTCTCGGTGCTCGACGCCGACGACGCCGTCGACCTCGTCATTCTCGACATCATGCTGCCGGGCATCAGCGGCATCGACACGCTGCGCGCGATCCGCATCGCCAATCCGAATCTGCCGGTCATCATCATCACCGCGTACTCTTCGATCGACGGCGCCATCGAGGCCATGAAACATGGCGCGTTCCACTACATCCCCAAGCCGTTCAAGAACGAAGAAGTGATCCTCACGGTGAACAAGGCGCTCGAGCAGCGCCGGCTGTCGAATGAAAACGAGCGGCTGAAAGCGGAGCTGACGGAGAAGTACGCCTATTCGAACATCATCGGAAAGTCGGAGACCATGAGGAAGGTGTTCGACCTCGTCCGCCTGGCCGCGCCGTCGCGTTCGAACATTCTCATCGCCGGTGAATCCGGCACGGGCAAGGAGCTCGTCGCCAAGGCGATCCATCATGCGTCGCCCCGCGCGCGCAACGCGTTCGTCACGGTCAACTCCGGTTCGCTGCCTCCGGAGCTGCTGGAGTCATCGCTCTTCGGCCATATGAAGGGCGCGTTCACCGGTGCCATCGCCACGAAGCGTGGTCTCTTTGAAGTCGCCGACGGCGGCTCGATCTTTCTCGACGAGATCGGGAACATCAATCTCGACACGCAGGCCAAGCTCCTTCGCGTCATTCAGGAAAAGGAGTTCATGCGGCTCGGCTCCGTCGACGTGATCAAGGTCGACGTCCGCATCATCGCCGCCTCGAACGCGGACCTCTTGAAGCTGATGGCTGAGAACCGCTTCCGTGAAGATCTCTACTATCGGTTCAACGTCATCACCATCACGCTGCCTCCACTCCGTCGTAAGCGTGAAGACATCCCGCTGCTCGTGGCACACTTCCTCGCAAAGTACGCAGACGAGAACAAGCGTCGCGTTCGAGAAGTCACCCCGGACGCGATGCGCATCCTCATGGATCACTCCTGGCCGGGAAATGTGCGCGAGCTGGAGAATACGATCGAGCGCGCCGTCGTGCTCTGCACCGGTGATCGCATCGGTCCGGACCTGCTGCCCGACTCCCTGCGCTATCCGGTACAGACGGAGCAACCTTCGATGATCGTCCCCGCGGACGGTCTCTCGCTCAAGGATTCCGTGTCGCGCTACGAGCGAGCCATGATTCTGCAGTCGCTGGAGATGGCGAACGGAGTGCAGAAGAAAGCGGCGGAGCTGCTGCAGCTCAAGCCTTCCACGCTGAACGAGATGATGAAGCGCCTCGGCATCCACGCCAAGTCGAACGCTGCGATCGAAGACGAAGTCACGATCGCCGAATGACCACGCGCCAGAGTCCGACAACACTGAGCACGGCCCACAGTCCCTCAACCAGAATGAATCCGTATTGCCGCAGCGCCACTGCGGTGATGCAGAGAAAAATCCCGCCGAAGAGATTCAGCGTCTGAAACGTGATGGTGTCCGCCTGCAATCGATGCAGTTGCAGCCCGCCGTACGCGACCAGAATCAGCACTGCGCCGATGACAGAAATGACTTGGTAGAACATCGCTTGACCTCCTGTCATCCTGAGCCGCCCTTCGACTCGCGCTTCGCGCTCGCTCAGGACAAGCTTCGACGGCGAAGGATCTACAGTTGCGGCGTTGTGCGCATCCTGAGATCCTTCGCTTCGCTCAGGATGACGTCATCCCATCTCGCGAGGTGCTTCGAATGATCCGACGTTTTGCTGCTTTGCTTGTTGTCGCCGCGCTCAGCGTTGCAGCGCACGCCCAGGTTCCCACACCTGACGAATTCCTCGGCTACAAGCTCGGCGATCGCTTCACGCCCTACTCGCGCATTCTCGATTACTTCAACGAACTGACGAAGCGCTCGAATCTCATCACGGTCCAGCAGTTCGGAGAGACCTACGAGCATCGTCCGCTCGTTCTGGCGGTCATCACATCGGCGAAAAATCGCGCCGCGCTCGACACGATCCGCCAGAACGTTGTCGCGCTCTCCGATCCGAACGCCACAACGGCTGCGCGCGCGGCAGAGATCGCACATTCCACTCCCGCAATGGCCTGGCTCGCGTTCGGCGTGCACGGAAACGAATCGTCATCGGCGGAGGCGTCGATGATGGTGGCGAGCACGCTGTTGAGAGATGCCGATGCGGCACGCATTCTCGACAACGTCGTCGTGCTCATCGATCCGCTGCTGAATCCCGATGGGCGTGAGCGCTACATCCAGTGGTACACACGAACGCGGGGCGCCAGTGCCGATCCGAATCCTGACGCGTTCGAGCACACCGAGCCCTGGCCCGGCGGTCGCTACAACCACTACCTCATTGACATGAATCGCGATTGGGCCTGGTCCTCGCAGCAGGAGACGAAAGCTCGCATCGTGGAGTATCGCCGCTGGAACCCGCAGGTGTTCGTCGATTTTCATGAGATGAGCTCGCAGTCGACCTACTTTTTTCCGCCGGACGCGAAGCCGATCAACGCCAACCTGCCGAAGGATGTCGAAAAGTGGCTGGAAGTCTTCGGCCGCGCGAATGCCGAGGCGTTCACGCGACTGGGGTGGCCCTTCTTCGTCGCCGAACGCTACGACCTCTTCTACCCCGGCTACGGCGATTCCTGGCCGGCACTCCACGGCGCGATCGGAATGACGTACGAGATGGCCGGTGGCCCGCGCGGCGGAACCAGGATTCTGCGCGACGATGGCAGCACGCTCACGCTGGCGGATCGCATTCAACGCCACTACACGACGGGAATGACCACGCTGCGCACGACATCTGCGCATGCCGAGGAGTTGCTGCTCTACACGTACGACGCGATGCGGACGCAATTGGCGTCCGGCCAGAGCACCTACCTGATTCCGCCGACCTCGCCGAATGTTCGCCCTCTCGTCGACGTCCTGCAGCGACAGGCCGTCGTCGTCGGCACGCTGGGTGCGCCCGTCACCGTGCGCGCGACGCGCATTGACGCCGACACCGTCGAGAGTCACACGTTCCCAGCAGGGACGGCGGTGATCAGCACGCATCAGGCGCTCGGCGGTCTGGTGCAGACGCTGCTGGAAAAGAGTCCGACATTTTCGAAGGGATTCCTCGAAGAGCAGCGGCAGAAGACGCAGGCCGACGAGTCGGACGATTTCTACGATCTCACGTCGTGGTCGTTGCCGCTGGCGATGAATGTGGAGACGTACGTGACGACGTCCCCGGTCAGCGACGTACAGGCGTATCAAGCTCCGGCAGCCGCGCCGTTCCGCGGAGCGCCGTACGGATATGCGATCGATGGCAACGAAGCGAATCTCTATCGAGTCGTCGGTCGCTTTCTGGCCGAAGACGTGAAGTTCAGCGTCAGCGAGGATGCGATGAATGTCGCCGATCGCAGCTTCGCGCGGGGAAGCTTGATTGTGCTCAAGGGGAACAACAAGCCCGATGTCGATACCACGTTAGAGCGGATCAGCCGTGAGACGAGCACGACGTTCGTGCCGATCCAGTCGGGATGGACGGGTGGGACGGCGTTCGGCTCGGAGAAAATTCACTTCATTCGTGATCCGAAAATCGCGCTGGTGGGCGGGGCAGGCGTGGCGGCGACATCGTACGGGATGCTGTGGCACACGCTCGACATCGACATGGCGGTACCTCACAGCAACGTTTCCATCGACACCCTCGGCGGCGCCGATCTGTCGAAGTACAACGTCCTCATTCTTCCTGACGGGAACGTGTACCAGGATCGCTTCGGCAAGCGTGGCATCGAACGTCTGCAGGGGTGGCTGCGGAACGGAGGAACCCTGGTGGCCATTGGTCGCGCCAGCGGCTTCCTGCGTGACAAAGATGTCGACATCTCGAAGCTCAAGCCGTGGGAAGCGCCGAAGAAGAAAGACGACGACAAAACGCCGGCGCTGGACGAGCGCTACAACGAGCCTCGCATTCCCGGAGCAGCGTTCCGTACGGCGATCAACGATCGGTCGTATCTCACGTTCGGCGTTCCGCGGCCGCCGTTCGTGCTCGTCGAGGGAACGGCCGCGTATCAGCCGGTTGCGCACAAGGTCGACAACATCGTCACGATCGTCAAAGACAATCCTCTGGTGTCCGGCGTGGCGTGGCCGGAGTCGCTCGAGCGGATCAAAGGAAGCGCGTACATGGTCAGCGAGCCATACGGCCGTGGTCAGGTGATCACGTTCGCCGATGAGCCGCACTTCCGTCTGTTCTGGCGGGGAACGCTGCCGCTGTTCATGAATGCGATTTTGTATTCACCTAGCTTCCGGCGAGACTGAGATGAGCACGCGTCTGCCCGCGGTTGCCGGCTCGTTTTACGAGGCAGCGCCGGACCGTTTGCGCGCGCAGCTCGCCGCTTGTTTCGCCCCGAATCCGAAGCCGGCGACGAAGGAGCGCTTCATCGGCGCCGTCGTTCCGCACGCCGGCTTGATGTACAGCGGCCACGTCGCCGCCGCGTTCTACGCGCTCGCCGATCTGCCGAAGCGGCTCATCATCCTCTGTCCGAATCACACGGGGTTCGGTCACTACGCGGCGATCAATCGCGAAGGCGACTGGCGCACTCCGCTCGGCAACGTGAAGATCGACAGCGCGCTCGCCGATGCGCTGATGCAGAACGCAGGCGTGCTTGCCGACGACTGGCGGGCCCACGCGCGCGAGCACTCGCTCGAGGTTCAGCTTCCGTTTCTGCAGCAGCTTCTCGGCGATTTCACGTTCGTCCCGATCTGCCTCGCCGCGCCGCGCTACGACCTTTGCCAAGAAGTGGGAAACGCGATCGCTGACGTCGTGACGGCGCAAAGCGACCGCGTCGGAATTCTGGCAAGCTCGGATCTGAATCACTACGAGAACCAGCAAGTCACGCTGGAGAAGGATCAGCGAGCGATCGATCAGGTGCTTGCTCTGGATCCACGCGCGTTATGGCGCGTCGTGGAGGAGGAGGACATCTCGATGTGTGGCTTCATCCCGACGACGACGATGCTCATCGCGGCGAAGAAGCTCGGCGCCACCCGCGCGGGCCTGATCAAACACGCGACGTCCGGCGACATCAACGGCGACTACGGCCACGTTGTGGGGTACGCCTCAATTCTCGTCTCGTGACCGGCCAAGATTGTCTGCGCCACCCTGATAAAGTGACCGACCGTGCGCATCCTCTTCGTCACCGCCGAAGTCTCTCCCATCGCCAGGACCGGCGGGCTCGGCGACGTCTGCGGCTCACTTCCGAAAGCGCTGGCGAAGCTCGGCCACGAGGTCGTGATGTTCATGCCGTTCTACCGCGAGGCGCGTGAGTGGTTCGCGCAAAACGGCGAGTCGATCGAGCCCGCGCTGCCGGCGACGCAGATCTTCTGGGCGAATTGGGCCGCGGAAGCGACGTTCTTGCGTGCCCAACTTCCCGGTAGCGAGATCCCGCTGTACTTCGTGGCGAACGATCACTTCTTCAATCGCGACGCGATCTACGCACCGCGATACGACGGCTACGATGACGGCGTCGAGCGCTACGCATTCTTCTGTCGCGCGGTCATCGCCGCCTGCGAGGTCCTGGGCGTCGCCCCCGACATCGTCCACGCACACGATTGGCACACTGCGCTGCTGCCGGTCTACCTCCACTCCGGGCTGCGCAGTGCCGGCGCCTTCCGCGGCGCGCGCTCCGTGTACACGATTCACAACTTGAACTACCAGGGCACCGGAACACCTGCGCAGTTCGACACCCTCGGCCTGCACGCTCGCTATTGGTTCCCCAACGCGCTCGAGCACTACGGTCAGTTGAATCTGATGAAAGGCGGAATCATCTTCGCCGATGAGGTGACGACGGTTTCGCCGAACTACGCACGCGAGATTCAGACTCCTGCTCATGGTGCAGGACTGGACGGCATCCTGCGCGCGCTCTCATTCAAGCTGAACGGCATTCTCAACGGCATCGATGTCGAGGAATGGAATCCCGCGACGGATCCGCGCATCCCCTCGAACTACGAAGCGGAGGAATTGACGGGCAAGACGCTCTCGAAGCGCGCCCTCTTGGGCGAGGCGAACCTCAAGTCCGGGCCGAAGACGCCGCTCTTCTCCTTCGTGTCGCGGCTCGTCGATCAGAAAGGAGTCGATCTTCTGATCCCCGCACTGTCGTACCTCCTCCGCGCCGGCGCGAATGCCGTCATCCTCGGCAGCGGTGAGTCGCGCTACGAAGCGGCGCTCGAACAGATCGGATCGGAGAACGCCGGCCGCTGCCGGGTGTGGATCGGATTCGACAATATGCTGGCGCATCGCATCTACGCCGGATCCGATCTGCTCCTGATGCCGTCGATCTACGAGCCATGCGGCCTCAACCAGATGTATGCGCTGCGTTACGGCACCGTGCCGGTCGTCCGGCTGACGGGCGGATTGGCGGACACCGTGATTCCTTTCGATGGCACCAACGAGGAGTCGGCGAATGGTTTTGGATTCGTGAGGGCCAGTGCCGCGGACCTCTACCTCGCCGCCTGGCTCGGCATGCTCAATTTCCGCGAAACGCGCGTCTGGAAGCGCTTGCAGGCGAACGGGATGGGGGAGGACTTCTCATGGGAGCGCTCCGCGCGCGAGTACGACGTGGTCTACCAGCGAGCTCTGAACGCCTGACGCGGATGGCACCTGCGATGCAGAAGGGAACACGGGAGGACGAACATGATCGGAGTCATCGTCGCGGTGGCGGGAACTCTCCTGCTGATCAGCGTCGGCACGCGGCGCCGCCCGGCGGCCCAGCCGGTGCGGACCAAGTGGAGAGGTTGAAAGCGGCTGCCTACGACGAATGCTTTCGCCACATCGCCGCCATCTGGCGCGATGAAGGAGGCGCGAGTCTCGATGACATCGCGCTGATGGCGACGATCAACTCCGTCCTCAGCCGCCGGTTTTCTCATTTCTTCTGGACGGGCTTCTACCGTGTCTGCGGCGATCGTCTGGTCGTCGGTCCGTACGTCGGAACCGTCGGATGTCTGCAGATCGAATTTGGACGCGGCGTCTGCGGCACCGCGGCCGCCCGGCGGGAGACGTTGATTGTTCCGGATGTCAGCCAGTTCCCCGGCCACATCGCCTGCGATCCGAATTCGAAGTCGGAGATCGTCGTGCCGGTATTCGGACCGCGGAACGAGCTGATCGCCGTTCTCGATGTCGACTCGGATTCGCTGAACGCGTTCGACAGCGACGACCAGCGTGGTTTGGAACGAGTCGTCTCGCTGTTCGCCGTTAACGGTCTTCGAGCATCTGAAGAATCGCCGCCAACTCCTTCTTCACGTTGAGGAGTGCGCGCTGCAGATCGGCGCGTGGTCGCTTTGGCGCAGAGACGTCCGTTTCACCGTCCAGTTTCTTCTTCGCCCCGGCGATGGTGAATCCTTCGGAGTAAAGAAGGTGCTTGATGCGCAGAATGATGTCGATCTCGTGCTGGGAGTAGAGCCGCTGTCCGCCGCCGCTCTTGTTCGGCGCAAGCGCAGGGAATTCGGTTTCCCAGTAGCGGAGAACGTACGGCTGGACGTCGGCGACCTTGCAGACCTCGCCGATCTTGTAGAGTCGTCCTTCCTCGTCGGCCATCGCCGACGATTATAGGACCCGCACTTCTCCTGCCATCACCTCGGTGAGCAGTCCGATCGAGGCGGAGAAAACTTCCTCGACGGTGATCTCGGTCATGCAGCGGTGATTGCCCAGCGGACACTCGCGCTGATAGCACGGACCGCATGGGACCTGCTTACGGACGACGCGGGAGGCGCCAGGGATCACGGTGCGAGCCGGATCGGTCGGCCCGAAGATCGAAACCGAGGGGACGGCGAGCGCGGTGGCGAGATGGAGAGGACCGCTGTCGTTCGTGACGACGACGGAGCAGTGCGAGATCGCAGCGGCCAGTTGGAGCACATCGCCGTCGTGACCGACGATGGGAAGATCGCGGCTCGCCGCAATGGTCTCCGCCTGCTGCCGCTCGCCGGGGCTGGTGAGCAGCACGACCGAGTATCCATCTGCGCGAAGCGCGTCCGCGAGTTCGCCGTACCGCTCGTCGCCCCAATGTTTCGCCGGGCCGTACAGACCGCCCGGATGCAGTCCGAAAAGCGGCCGTTCGAGATCGACACCCGATGCGCGAAGTAGACGGCGGGCCTGCTCGCGCACATGAACCGGCAGGGTCATCGTGGGGATGTCATCCACGAGGCGCGGCGCGTTCATCGCGCTCAGCAGCGTTGCGTAGTCATCGAGCTGGTGTCCTCGTTCCGGATCGCGACGGATGCCGTGCGTCAGCAGGAGGCCGCGGGCGTCGGTGGAGTATCCCCATCGCTCGTCGATGCCGGCGGCGAAGGCGATCATCGCCGCGCGAAATGAGTTCGGCAGGATGACAGCCCGGCGGAAGCGGCCGGCCTTGAGCAGCCGGATGCGATCGCCGGTCTTTCCGTTCCAGGCGATGACTTTGCGAAACGGTCCAATCGAGGACAGCAGGGGGGCGATGTGCTGCGGTGCGGCGAGCGCGATTCCGCCATCGCTACGGAAGCGATGGTGCAATGCGCGGTACGTGGGAAGGGCCAGGATGTTGTCGCCGACCCAATTGAGACCGATTACGACTGTGTCACTCGCCATTCATCCTTCGCTTTCCCCCGTCGCAGTCCCTTTCCACCGATCGTGCATCCACAACCAAAGCTCGGGTCGCGACTCGATGCGGCGAGAAATCACGTCGTTGATTCGCCTCGTCAGCGCTTCCGGATTACGTTCATCCTCGCTCAGTTGATCGACAAAAATCGGTTGCTCGAACTCCAGACGGTGCCCGGTCGCGTCGGGTATGCAAAAAACGAACACAATCGTAGAACCCGCGCGGAGCGCTATTTTAGCCGCAGCGGGCGTCGTCCACGCTTTGCGCCCCATGAAAGGGACGAGAATCCCCTCGCGCGGCAGCACGGCCTGGTCGGGAAGCATCACGACAACAGCGTTCTCCGACAGCGCTTTCAGCATGGCGCGCGCCGCGCGCCGGCGGTCGATCACCGCGGCTCCCGTGCGTGCCCGGATGCGCGCGACATCCCGCTCGAGATATTCGTTATCCAGGGGGCGGGTGATCGTCCGGACATTCTTCACCAGCGCCATGACCGCCAGCCCGCCCACCTCCCACCCACCGTAGTGGGCGCTGATCAGGATCACTCCGCGGCCGCGCCCGATCGCTTGTTCCAGAAGATGGGCGTTGACGAACGGACAGCTTGCACCGATTTCTTCGATCGGGAGGGTCTGCATACGAATCGTAGTCAGCGTCTCCCGTCCGAAATGCTGCCAGCAGGCGTTGAGGATGCGCCGCCGCTCGGCCTCGCCCATCTGCGGAAACGTCGCGCGAAGATTGCGCATCGCCAGCCGGTCGCGACGGCGAAGGACTCGGCGCGCCAGGCTTCCCAAGCGAGTTCCCCAGCGCGAGATGGATCGGTCGGAAGCGCGATTTGCGCCGGCTGCAACCGCGCGATAGAGCAGATACTCCAGCCGCTGCAGGAGAGCGCTTTTTCTGCGACGGCTCACCGGCGTACCACCTCGAGAATGCGCGCGATGACGTCCGGCGCCAGCGTCGTTTCCGCGGGGATGGCGATGATCTCGTCGTCGTTCAGCTTCACCGCATCTTTTTCCGTCGTCACGATCGCGTCTGCCTTCGCGTCCCGGGCAGCGCGCTTGATTGATTCCATGTCCGTGTAGCCATGATGATCGGGAAAGCCGCGGGTCGCGACCAGGTTCACGCCCGCGTCCCGGAGTGACGCGAAGAACTGCTCGTTGTCCGCCAGCCCGGAGAACGCGAACACCCTCCTGCCTCGCACCGAAGGGGGGACGATCGGCCGCACATTGCGCTGCAGAACGATGTCGGCGTGCCGAAGCGCCGATCGTCCTTCGCGAAGATACCGTGCGCCGGGATTGTCGACGACGATGTCCAGATCGCGGTGGAGTTGCAGATGCTGGAATCCATCGTCCAGCAGATAAACATCGCATTGATGTCGCAATGCATTCTCATATCGCTTTTGCGCAACGATTACGGTGACATTAGGAACACTCTTTTTGATGAGGACCGGCTCGTCGCCGAATCGCCGGGCATCGAGCTCGATCAGCTCTCCCCCAGCCCCCGCCCGCCCGTATCCGCGCGTCAGTACGCCCACCCGCACGCCCTCCCGCGCCAGCGCGCGTGCGATCGCGATCACGGTCGGTGTCTTCCCGCCCCCACCCATGGCGATGTTGCCTACCGAGATCACCGGCACCGGCAGTCGCTTCGACCGCAAGACACCGCTACGGTAGAGGGAGCGACGAATGCGGTTGACGCCGCGATAGAGCAGCTCCGCCGCTTTGAGCAGCCAGCTCACGCCAGCAGCTCGACAATGCGTTCAGCCGAGCGCGTCGCGGCGCCACGGTTCTCTTCCACGGTCCTCCGCGCGCGATCGCCGAACTGGCGCTGGGCCGCGGGATCGTCGAACATGCGCTGCGCGAATTCGACGAGCGCCTCAGGCGACTGCACCTCGACCGCCGCGTCGTTTTGCAGGAACGTCGACGCGATTTCCCGGAAGTTCGACATGTGCGGTCCGAAGCACACCGGGATTCCCGCGGCCGCCGGCTCGATCGGATTGTGCCCGCCGCTGCGCACCAGACTTCCCCCGACGAAGGCGACCGTGCCGAAGCGATAGATGCGGGAGAGCTCGCCGATCGTGTCGAGGAGAAGAGCGTTCGCTGTTGGCCGTTGGCTGTTGGCTGTTATTTCAGTCCTCCGAACAAAGTTGAGCGACGTCGTCGACAGCAATCCCGCCACGATCTCGAAGCGCTCCGGCCGGCGCGGAGCGACGATGAGAAACGCGTTGCGCTCCTGGACGAACACTTCGATTTCCGGAAGGAGAGCCTCGTCTTCTCCTTGAACAGTGGATCCCAGGATGAGGACGGGGCGGGAGGAAATGAGGGCGGCGAGGTGTGGCGCGATCGGCAGAGGGTGATCGTCCGGAACGAAATCGAACTTCACGTTGCCGGTGACCTCAACGCGCTCAGCAGGAGCGCCGATGGCGATGAAGCGTTTCCGATCATTCTCTTCGCGCGCCAGAACGCGATCGTATTGCCGCAGGATGCGCCCGACGATCGGCCGCAGCAGCCGATATCGCGGGAACGAGCGATCAGACAGCCGGCCGTTCGCGAGAATGAGGCGGACACCGGCGGCGCGCGACAAGCGCGTCACGTTCGGCCAGATCTCGGTTTCCATCGTGGCGAAGACGCGAGGCCGATGATGTTCGAGAAATCGGCGGACCGAGGAGGAGAAATCGAACGGAAAGTAGGTGATGGTCGCTTCCGGAAAGAGTCGGCGCGCCTGGGCCTGTCCCGTGATCGTGGTGGTGGTGAACACGATCGATGTCTGCGGCCGGCGCTGCAGCACCTGATCGAGGATCGGACGCGCCGCGAGCGTCTCGCCAACCGATACCGCGTGCACCCACAGATCGTGCTGCGCCGCCGGTGAGCGGTAGAAGCCGGCGCGCTCGCTGAAGTTTGACAGATACTTTCCGCGAAGGAGTCCGGTCAGCAGAAAGAATGGAAGGGCCAGAAGAAAGACGAGGTACAACAGCCCCTCGTAGACCAGAAACATGCGGCGCATGATACCGAGTTCGCCGATTGCCAACCTCTCGGCCTCGTCATCAATTTGTCTTTACGACCTTTCGTCAGCCGCCGAACCTCGGGCCTGGTACAAGGTTCGCGTTACTCGATGGTGAAGGTGGGGGAGACCGAAACGTTGCCCGAAGCGTTCTACGAATTCTCGCGATGGCTGCTTTTTCATGACGCAGCGGGAGCGAGAGTCTTGTATCATTAATTTTCGCGAATCAACGTGCCAGAAAAAGCCATCGCCGTTGGTCTCATTCTCCCGGCCGTGTCCCGCTGTGTCGTGGACGAGCATCTCGATGAGGTCGAGAAGCTGATCGAGACCGCCGGCGGTTGCGTGGTGGAGAGGGTTCTCGCCAAGCGCCCTGCGCCCGACTCGGCAACCTGGATCGGCAAGGGGAAGGCGGAGCACGTGAAGGCGCTGGTCGAACGGCACAAGGCCGCGCTGGTGGTCTTCGACGACGACCTTTCTCCTGCTCAGACACGCAACCTCGAGCGGATCATTCCGGCGAAGGTCATCGATCGCAGCGGTCTGATTCTCGACATCTTCGCCCGTCGCGCGCGCAGCCGTGAGGCTCGGACGCAGGTGGAGCTGGCGCAGCTCGAGTACATGCTCCCGCGATTGACCCGGCAGTGGTCGCACCTCTCGCGGCAGGCCGGCGGCATCGGGACGCGCGGCGTCGGCGAGACTCAGCTGGAGATCGACCGCCGGATCGTCCGGAATCGCATCAGCCGATTGAAGGACGACCTCGGCCGGATCGAACAGTCGCGAAGGACGCAGCGGAAGTCACGCGCGGCGACGTTTACTGTCGCCCTGGTCGGATACACGAACGCCGGCAAGTCGACGCTCTTCAATCAGCTCACCGGCGGCGGAGCGGTCGCAGTGGACAAGCTCTTCGCAACTCTGGATGCGAAATCGCAGCGCGCGGCGTTTCCCATGCCTCGTCCCACCGTGATCATCGACACCGTCGGCTTCATCCGAAAACTCCCGCACCATCTCGTCGCTTCATTCCGCTCGACGATGGAGGAGGCCGTCTCGGCCGATCTCGTGCTGCACGTGATCGACATCAGCCATCCGCAGTACGAGGAGCAGCGCGCCATCGGCGAAGAGGTCCTCCGCGACCTCGGCGTGCCGATTGATCGCCTGATCGAGGTCTACAACAAGGTCGATCGGACCGAAGCACTGGAGATCCGGCGTCGCGGTGCCGT